>Ga0181533_1000358_pt1 | contig 61353 bp, 65 predicted proteins | sample PEATcosm2014_Bin_45_FD_119772 | JGI IMG/M metagenome (GOLD analysis project Ga0181533, IMG submission 119772) | Peatland microbial communities from MTU Mesocosm Facility, Houghton, MI, USA - PEATcosm2014_Bin11_60_metaG | ecosystem: Environmental > Terrestrial > Soil > Wetlands > Peat | place... | reverse complement strand
TCAGTCCCAGTGTGGCTGATCGTCCTCTCAGACCAGCTACCCATCGTCGCCTTGGTGGGCCGTTACCCCGCCAACAAGCTAATAGGCCGCGAGCCCCTCTCGAAGCGGAATCCATTTCCTCGCTAGACCATGCGGTCCGGTGGGGACATCCGGTATTAGCTCCGGTTTCCCGGGGTTATCCCGGTCTTCGGGGTAGGTTGCTCACGTGTTACTCACCCGTTCGCCACTAGGTCTTCACCAGTGTTGCCACCGGATGGACCTCGTTCGACTTGCATGTGTTAGGCACGCCGCCAGCGTTCGTCCTGAGCCAGGATCAAACTCTCCGTCGAGATCAACGCCCCAGTTCGGGCAAGCCCGACCGAAGCGACGACCTGGAGAGCCGGTTCGGGCCTGACTGACCCTTACCGACTTTGAAGCTGGCACAGCACGGTTTGTTGTCCGTGACAGTGCTTAATTGTGGTTCGACCACCCGACGCGCTGAAGCGCCCCGTGTGGTCGCCCGCACTGGCTTTTGGCTCTCACTGTTCCGTTTTCAAGGAGCGACGCAGCACACGCCTCGACAGACGTTGGTGCCGAGCCCCAGATACGGCTCTGCCGACCTGGGGGAACTTACAATGTTACTCGTGACCGTGGCAGGTGTCAAAGGTTGACTGAGGCCCGGGAAGGGCCCCGCGAAACGTTGACGTCACCCTGCACCCACCACCTCCACGGCACCTCGGTGGCACTGGCCACCCCGATCCGACCGGAGATCGCCGGACGGACAGGCGGGGGTGTGCCGTCATCTGCAACCACCAGGTCCTTGTCTCCCGTCACCAGGTCGGCACCGTCGTCGCTACGTCCGATCCCGAAGGCCTGACAGAGCTTCGCCGGCCCGCTGGTCAGGTGCCGGTCGACCACTGTCGCGCCCCTCGCGGCGCGCATCAGTTCGATCCCCGCCACCGGGGCAAGCGCGCGAAGAAGCACCGCCTGGCCGGTCCCGTCCAGTCCGCACACCGCATTGGCACAGAAGTGCATCCCGTAGGTGAAGTACACGTAGAGCCGACCCGGCGGCCCGAACATCGTCGCGTTGCGCTTCGTAGGGCCACGATACGCGTGCGACGCCGGGTCCTCGGTCCCGAGGTAGGCCTCCACCTCCACGATCCTGCCTGCGCGCCCTCGTCCTATGACCAACTTGTTCAGAAGCGCTGGTCCCACCTGCCTGGGATCGTCTTCATAGAATGAACGCGGCAGCACCCGATGCCGGGTGAGTGGCGGCGTCATCTCCCGGGGCGAGCAGCCCCAGCTTCTGGACCGCTCCCCGAAGCAGCCGCTCCCGAAGCAGCCGAACCGACGCCGGATCCCTGACGCATTTGACGCTCGCGGGTGTGCGAGACGCGCTGAGAGTCCAACTCGAGACGTCGCCGAAAGTGCTCGAGCTGCACCGAGAACGCGATCGGGCCGGCGCCTCCCGGCGAGGTGCGTCTCGTGACCGCCACACCGGGCTCGAGCACACTCAGTGCTTCTGCACCGAGCGCCGGGTGAGCATGCACCAGCTCCGTCAAAGGGACGCCGCGCTCGATCGAATCGCGCACGAGCGAGCCGACGAGCTCGTAAGCCTGGCGAAAGGGAACCTGATGCGCCACGAGCCACTCTGCCAGGTCCACTGCCGCTCCCTGTGGTCCGGCTGCGGCTTCGCTCATCCGTTCCGTGACGAACTCAGCGGTCGATACAAGCCCGGTAAGTGCCTCCAGAGCTCCGGACACCTGGTCCACGGCGTCGAACAAAGGCTCGGTCCCCTCCTGGAGATCGCGGTTGTACGCGAACGGAAGACCCTTCAAGGTGGCCAGCACACCGGTGAGATGACCGATCAATCGCCCAGCCTTCCCGCGTGCCAGCTCCGCGACATCGGGGTTCTTCTTCTGCGGCAACATCGAGCTGCCGGTGGCATACGCGTCGTCCATAACCACGAAGCCAAACTCCTCGCACGACCACAGCACGATCTCCTCGCCGAGGCGCGACAGATGCACTGCGAGCAGCGCCATGTCGAACAGAGCTTCCACCACGAAATCCCGGTCCGACACCGCGTCGATGGAGTTCTCGAAACGTCCCGTGAAGCCGAGGTCCGCGGCGACCCCGTCAGGATCCAGGGGCAGCGACGACCCCGCGAGCGCCCCCGCTCCGAGGGGGCTCACGTCCAGCCGGTCGACGCTGTGCACCAGCCGGTCGACGTCGCGCGCCAGCGCCCATCCGTGCGCCAGCAGGTGGTGCGACAGAAGCACAGGCTGTGCGCGTTGCATGTGTGTGTAACCGGGCAGGTAGGCGTCGCCAGCCTCTATTGCCCGGCGCAGGAGCGTCTCCTCCAGCGAGAGCACCCGCCCGGCCACGGCCAGCAGCTCGCGGCGTGTCCACAGGCGCAAGTCGGTGGCCACCTGGTCGTTGCGACTCCGCCCGGTGTGCAGCTTCGCCCCGGCCTCCGGTTCGATCTCGGTCACCCGCCGCTCGACCGCCGTGTGGATGTCCTCGTCCTCGGGGTGAAAGGCGAAGCTGCCCGAAGCGATCTCCTCCTCCACCCGGTCGAGCGCGGCCAAGAGCCTGCCGACCTCTTCCTCCCCCAGCACCCCGGCACGTCCGAGACCCCGCACGTGCGCACGCGACCCAGCGAGGTCGTCCTCGGCGAGACGACAATCGAAGCCGATGCTGGCGGTGAACGCCATCACCTCCTGTGCCGTGCCGCCGAGTCGCCCTTCCCACAAGGTCACTTGCTTCCCTCGCCCCCCGATACCTCGGGCGCCCGCGTGGCAGGGTCGGTGGCCGCTGCTCGTGCCGGCCCCGGGCCGTTGCCACCTTGGCGAGCAGCCCATGTGGCGAGGCCCAAGCCCCAGATCCGCGAGAAACCCTCGGCGTCTTTGTGCTCGAAGGTGTCCGAGTCGTCATAAGTGGCAAGCCCGTGGTCGTAGAGAGACATCGGGCTGCGCCGTCCGGTCACGATGCAACTACCGGGTGCAAGCGCCAGGCGCACATCGCCCGTCACGTGCTGCTGGGTCGTGGCGAAGAACGCGTCGATCGCTTCTCTCAGCGGGGAGAACCACAACCCGTCGTAGACGAGCTCGGCCCACCTCGGTTCGAGGCGCGCCTTCTCGTGAGATACGTCGCGCTCCAGCGTGAGCCCCTCGAGATCGGCATGGGCCAGGATCAGCGCAAGCGACGCCGGGCATTCATAGACTTCGCGGCTCTTGATCCCCACCCGGCGGTTCTCCACCATGTCGACGCGCCCCCATCCGTAGGCACCTACCACCGAGCCCAGCTCTCCGATCAGCTCGGTGAGAGCTACACGTCGACCGCCGAGGGTCGCCGGCACACCGCTCTCGAACCCGATCACGACTTCACGCGGTTTGCTCTCCGTCGCTCTCGTCAAGGTGAACGGTTCCTCGGGCGGACCGGCCCACGGGTCCTCGAGGACGCCGCACTCGATTGCCTTTCCCCACAAGTTCTCGTCGATCGAGTAGAGCTTCTCCTTGGTCGCCTCCACCGGTATCGAGTAGCGCGCCGCGTAGTCGATACAGTCTGCACGAGTCAGCCCCCAGGTCCGGGCAGGAGCGAGGATCTCGAGGTCCGGCGCAAGGGCACGTGTGCCGACCTCGAAACGCACCTGATCGTTGCCCTTCCCCGTGGATCCATGTGCCACGGCGTCGGCTCGGTGAAGGCGGGCCTGGGCCACGAGGTGACGAACGATGACCGGTCTCGACAGCGCTGACACCAGCGGGTAACGCCCCTCGTAACGGGCGTTGGCAAAGATGGCAGGCACTACGAAGTCTTCTGCCATCTCATGACGCGCGTCGACGACCACCGACTCCACCGCTCCTGCATTCAGGGCGCGCTTGCGGATCGCCTCGAAGTCGTCACCCTGTCCCACGTCGACCGCCACCGCCACCACCTCGACGCCGAGCTCCTCGCCCAGCCACCTGACTGCCACCGAGGTGTCCAGACCGCCGCTGTAGGCCAACGCCACTCGCTTTGCCATCACCGTTCTCCATTTCTTTGTGCTCTTTGGGCCTTCGGCGTTTCCAACGGCGCCCCCGACTGACCGATCCGCCGCGCCAGCTCGGCCCCACCGGTGTTCTGGTTCGCCACGACCAGCACGGTGTCGTCTCCGGCCACGGTGCCCACGACGCCCTCGAATGCGCTGCGGTCCAGCGCCGAGGCGACCACGTGCGCTGAGCCCGGCGGGGTACGCAACACCACGAGGTTTGCCGAGTACGCGACCTCCACCACCCACTCTCCCAGCACCCTGCGCAGATGCTCCCGGGGCGCCACCTGGTGGACCGGTAGCTCCGCGAGCGCGTAGACGGTGTCACCACCTGGCACTCTCACCTTCAGCGCGCCGATCTCCTCGAGATCGCGCGACACGGTCGTCTGGGTCGCCTTCACACCTTCGTCTGCCAACAACATGACGAGTTGCGCCTGGCTCGTCACCGTGCACGTCTCGAGCAGTTGGGCCACGCGATGCTGACGCTGCGTCTTGCCCAGCCTTGTCAACGTCCCTCCTCCACAGCGGTCGACTCACGGTCCAGCGCACGGACCATCCACGCGAGAAGTCCTCGCATCGCGTGCATACGGTTTGTCGCCTGTTGCCACACCCGGCTCCTCGGCCCGTCGATCACACTCGAGCTGATCTCCTCGCCTCGGTGCGCGGGCAGACAATGCAGCACCACCGCATCGGGAGAAGCCCGACCGAGCAGGTCCTCATCGATGGTGAACCCCGCGAACGCCTTGCGCCGCATCTCGACCTCGTCCTCCTGGCCCATGGAAGTCCATACGTCGGTGTACAGGACGTCGGCTCCCGCTGCTGCCTCAGCCGGGTGATCGGTCACCTCGATCTCGCCACCGAGCCGCACGACACGTTCGAGATCGTCCGCGTCGGGCCCGTAGCCTTCGGGCGAAGCAATCCGCACGCGCACACCTGCCATCGAGGCAGCCAGCGAGAGCGAGCGCCATACGTTGTTGGCGTCACCGATATAGGCGACCGTCCGCCCGCCCAGATCCCCGAACACCTGCCGCATCGTCAACAGATCCGCTAGGGCCTGGCAGGGATGAGCCGAGTCGGACAACAGGTTCACCACAGGCACCGCGACACCGGCCGCCGAAAGAGCGCTCGCCATCCGGACGAGCTTCTCGTGGTTCACCACGCGGGCGCAGATCACAGCGTGGTAACAGGCGAGCGTTCGCGCGACGTCCTCTGCCGATTCGCGGATGTCGATCCCCACCTCGGTGCCCTGCACGTACACGGGATGACCGCCGAGCGCGAAGACGGCCAGTTCGGTCGAGCTGCGGGTACGAGCCGAAGGCTTTTCAAACACGAGCGCGACCCCCCGGCCCGACAGCACGCCGTCCAGCTCAGCTGGCGGCGCCGCCGAGAGCGAGATCACCTCCTCGAGCTCGTCACAGGAGAGGTCGTCCACCTCTAGGAAGTTATGCATCAGGCCGCTCCCTGGGGCTCGCCTCACCCACGGCATCGGCGAATATCGCCAGAGCGTCGGCGATCTCGTCGTCCGACACCAACAACGGAGGCGCCATCCTGATGGTGTCAGGGCGTGGGGCGTTCACGATCAGTCCGCGCCGCAGTGCCGCGGCTGTCACGTCCTTGGCGCGTCCCGATACGAGCTCGACACCGAGCAACAGGCCCTCTCCGCGAACCCCGCTCACCCCGTCCGTGGATTGCAGCCCGCCACGCAATCTCGCCCCCGCCCGAGCGGCTCGACCGGGAGCTCCCGTGGTCTCCATGACCTCCAACGTGGCCCTGGCCGCTGCCGTGGCGAGCGGCTGGCCCCCGAAGGTACTCGCGTGGTCGCCAGGGGCGAAGGCCGCGGCGACTCCCTCGCGCGCCCAACAGGCACCAATCGGAACGCCGTTGCCAAGTGCCTTCGCCATGGTGACCACATCCGGTTCCACGCCTGCGTGCTGGAAGGCGAACCAACGTCCCGTGCGCGCGATGCCCGTTTGCACCTCGTCGACCATGAGCAGGATGCCCCGCTGCTCGCAGATCCTGCGCACACCTCCCAAGTACCCCGGGGACGGCACGACAACGCCGGCCTCACCCTGAATGGCCTCGAGGATCACCGCAGCGACACGAGACGGGTCGCAAGCAGCCTCCAACGCTTCGAGGTCGTCGTACGGCACGTGCTCGAACCCTTCGGGCAGCGGAGCGAACGCGACCTGCCGTGCGGCCTGCCCGGTCGCGTGCAGAGTGGCAAGGGTGCGCCCGTGGAAGGAGTCCCAGGCGCTCAACACCACGTGGCGGCCCGGCCCCGCCCACTTGCGCGCCAGCTTGAACGCGCACTCATTGGCTTCGGCCCCCGAATTGCAGAAGAAGACCTGACCTCCGGCCCGCGCCTCTCCCCCGCCGACAAGACGGTCGATGGTCGCGGCCACCTCGGGGGCAACGACATTGCCGAATAGGTTCGAGGTGTGCAAGAGCGTGCGTGCCTGCGTACTCAGCGCGTCGGCGACGGCGGGATGGGCATGCCCGAGCGAGGTCACCGCCAATCCGCAAAGAAAGTCGAGGTATCTGCGTCCCTCGGTGTCCCAGAGCAACGTCCCCTCACCACGCACGAAGGTGACCGGCGGCTCCGCGTACGTCTGCATCAACGCGCTTCGGTCCAATTCGATCGGTTCGGCAGTCCCGTGGGCGAGCGTCACTGCTCCACCTCGTCTGTGGTCCTGGTCACCATGGTGCCCACGCCTTCGTCCGTGAAGACCTCGAGAAGCAACGCGTGCGTTACCCGCCCGTCCAGGATGTGGGCGCGAGCCACCCCCGAACGCACAGCCCGGGCGCACGCCTCCACCTTCGGCACCATCCCACCTCTGGCGGCGCCGGAGTTCACCATCTCGTCGAGAGCGTCGGCGGTCGCGGTTCGAAGCAGCGACCCGGAGTCTTGTGGATCAGAGCGCAGTCCTTCGGTGTCAGTGAGGAACACCAGCTTCTCCGCTCCAAGCGCCACAGCCAGGGCCCCGGCCACCGAGTCAGCGTTGATGTTGTAAGCCTGACCTGTCGAGTCCGCGGCCACAGTTGCCACCACGGGGATCAGCCCCTGGGCGAGCAAGCGCTCGATTATCGAGGGATCCACGACTTCCACGTCCCCCACGAACCCCAGACCACCTGGACGCGGACTAGCGGTAAGTAGGTTGGCATCCTCTCCCGAAAGTCCCACCGCGAGCGGCCCGTGCACGTTCATGGCAGACACGATCTCGCGGTTGACCTTCCCGACGAGCACCATGCGCGCGATCTCGAGGGTCTCGGCGTCCGTCACACGCATACCGTCGCGAAACTCCGGAACCTTCCCCAACCGCGACATCAACTCGCCTATCTGCGGCCCTCCGCCGTGGACCACCACCGGGAGCATTCCCACCGAGCGCATGAGCACGATGTCTTCGGCGAAGGACTCGAGGGCGTCGGCCTCGGCCGACTGACCATTCGAGAGCGTCGGGTCGGTCTGTTCCACGCTCCGCGTCTCCGTCGCCCCCCCAGGCACCAGGGCTTCGGGGAGCTCGCGCGTGACAGGAGCTGTAACCACAGAGGAGAACAACGCGTTGCCTCCGTACTTGACCACAATCACCTTTCCCAAAAAGCGCCGGATGTACGGAAGTACCTCGACGAGGATCGCCGCCTTCACTCGCGCTTCCTCGCTCATGAATTCGGCCCTGTGCGCCGGGGACCTTGAGTCGCGAGCGCTCACGAGGTGGTCCTGTTCTCGTCGATGTAGCCGTGTCCAAGATCACAGGTGAGTATCGTCGCGCTCGAGCTGCCCATGCCCAAGTCACACGTGATCTCGAGAGAACGTTGCTTCATGTGCGCGCGCACTATCTCCGTGTCGTGCTCGGCCGCAACTCCTCGGCGGCACACGACCGTACCCCCGTAGGCCACCTCGACACTGTCGATCTCGAACGCGACCCCGGCCGATCCCAGCTCGCTCACCACTCGCCCCCAGTACGGGTCCTCCCCGTTCAGCGAGCATTTGACCAACGCGGACTCGGCGACCTTACGGGCTGCGAGATGAGCTTCGACGTCAGAAGCCGCGCCCCTCACGACCACCTTGGCCACCTTCGTCGCGCCTTCGGCGTCCGCCGTCATCATCTCCGCCAATTCCCCGCATGCTCTTTCCAGCGCCGCTGCCAACTCCCCCGGTCCCGGCAGGACGCCGCCTCGACCGCTGGCAAGTGCCACCACGGTGTCGTTCGTGGAGGTGCAGCCGTCGAGAGTCAGCCGATTAAACGTCGAATCCACCGCTTCGGCCAGTGCAGCCGCTAGGTGCGATGGTTCACAACGCGCGTCCGTGGTGAGGACCGCCAGCATGGTCGCGTGTGGCAAGACGTCAGCAAGCTCCATGTGAGGCGATAGCATCGCCGCCCCTTTCGTCATTCCTCCCACCCGGAACCCCCGTCCCTCGACCACGACCTCCTTGCGAAACGTGTCTGTAGTCATGATCGCCTCTGCAGCGCGCCCGGCCGCCTCCGGTCCGCCGGCGCGCGCCGAGACAAGAGGAGCTATGCCCGCCTCGATCGGAGCCATCCGCATCGGGACCCCGATGAGCCCTGTCTGGCACACGAGCACCTCTGAACGCGCGACCCCGAGCCCGTCGCCGACAAGCGCGCACATCCGCTTCGCGTCGGCAAGACCCTGGGGCCCGGTTGCCGCGTTCGCGTTGCCGCTCGAGACGACCACGGCTGCGGCGTGACCGCCACTCGACTTCAGGTGGGCGCGGCTCACGACGACCGGTGCAGCCGCCGCGAGATTCGTGGTGAACACCCCGGCAGCGGGCACTGCACGGGCGTCGTCGGTCGCCACCAAGGCGATGTCCAGTTCACCCGTCCCCTTTGTCCCGCAGGAGATGCCGGCGGCCACGAAGCCCGCAGGCGCCGTGACGCTCATTCGGGAACCTCACCAGCCAATCCCGGTCCACCACTTGGGCAGAGGCATCGGGTCATGGATACACACCTACTCTCGGGAGCCCCAGTGTCTCGTCGATCCCGAGCGCTATGTTGGCGCACTGCAGCGCTTGGCCCGAGGCGCCTTTTGTGAGGTTGTCGATGGCACAAATCGAAACCACCCATCCAGTGCGCGGGTCGACTCGGGCAGTCAGGTGTGCGCAGTTCGACCCCTGGGTCGCCTTGGTGGAGGGCGACGCCTCGGATACGACCACGAAGGGCTCTTCGCAGTAGGACTCTTCGAGCACACCGATGACGTCCTCGGTGCTGAGAGCGCGGCCCGCAGAGGGGTTCGGACACGGCCGTGCGTAGCAAGTGGCCAGGATCCCCCGGTTCATGGGCGCGAGATGGGCCGTGAACAGTACCTCCCCCCCGATGACCTGCTCGATCTCAGGTGTATGACGATGGCGGAGCAGGCTGTAGGCCGTGAAGTCCTCGTCCACGGTGTTGAAGTGCGACGAATGAGCCAGTTTGCGCCCGGCTCCCGAGACCCCGCTCGCTGCATCGACGATGATTCGCGTCGGCTCGATCACTCCGGCACGCACCAACGGCGCGAGGGCCAGCCCTGCAGCAGTCGGGTAACAGCCAGCCGCAGCGATCAGAGACGCACCCTCGAGATCGGACCTGAACAGTTCCGGTAGCCCATAAGCGAACTGTCCCAGGAGCTCGGGCGAACCATGGACCTTCCCGTACCACTCCGAGTACGCCGCCCGGTCGCGCAGGCGGAAGTCCGCGGACAAATCCACGAGCACGCCGACCTCGCCCACCAGCTCCGGCACCACCATCTGCGATTCGCCATGGGGCAGAGCCAGGAAGACCACGTCCAACCCACACAGGTCGTTAGCGGCCGCCTCAGTAAAGCCCAGCGACGGATAGCACGCCGCCAGCGACGGGTAGAGGTCCGACACCGCCCTGCCCGCTTGAGTCTCCGCTCCCGCTATCACCACGTCGAAATCTGGATGCGAAGCACACAGCCGCAGTAGCTCGACTCCGGTAAATCCCGAGGCGCCCAGGATGCCCACACGCATTGACGCAAGACTATACGATAGAATGCATACTCATGCACATCAGCGGCGGGCTCGCACCTCGAAGGCTTCACGTCCCGCCGCTGTGGTGACAACCGCCGGCTGCAAGCGAGTCGAGCCGCCCGCCGGCCAGGCGGTCTGAGGCAGGGGCTCAGGCAGGACTCTCGCTTCGCTTCCGCTCGCGGATCGACAGCCGTCCCTTCTTGATCAACGCGACCCGAGGCGCCCGGCGTGCCACGGTGCTGTCGTGAGTCACGATCACTAGCGTGAGGTCGCGGAAGCGAGACATCGATTCGAGCAGGTTCACGACTTCGTCGCGGGTCTCCTCGTCGAGATTGCCGGTGGGTTCGTCGGCGAGGAGGACTTTGGGGTCCTTCACGATCGCCCTGGCGATCGCAACGCGCTGCTGCTCACCGCCCGAGAGCTCCGACGGCAGGTGCGAGGACCGTTCCGCCATCCCGACTTCCTCGAGCGTGGCCGCTGCCCTGCGCCGGCGTTCCACTCCTCGAGCGTGTAGCGGCACGAGCGCGACCTCCACGTTCTCGAGCGCCGTGAGCGTCGGAATGAGGTTGAACGTCTGGAACACGAATCCAAAGGCCCGTGCCCGAAGATCGGCCAGCTTCACCTCGCCGAGCCGGCCTAGATCCTGCCCGTCGAACATCACGGTCCCCGAGCTCGCCCGGTCGAGGCCGCCGAGCAGCTGCAGAAGGGTCGTCTTGCCCTGGCCGGTCGGGCCTTGGATCGCGAGGACATCGCCCTCTTCGATCGTCAGGTCCACGTGCTCCAGCGCGGGAACGCTGCGCCCACTCTTCTCGAAGTGCTTCGAAACGTCCTTCAGCTCGTACATGCCCGATACCTGCTCCCTACTCGACCTTCCGAAGGGCGTTCGCCGGCCTCAACCTCGCCGCGCGCCACGCGCCTAACGAACCGGCCACGATCCCGCCTGCGATGGCGAGGAGGATCGCAAGCAGCAGCGTGTGGCCTTCCACCGGAGCAGTCAGGTGCACGGCCACCGAGTGGGTCAGGTCGGCGACGTTGCGCCGTACACCCTCTCCACTAGGACCGCCTAGCCCGCCCAATGAAGCTCCGGTCCCTCGGACTCCGCTCCCGCCGAAACCTCCGCCCGTAGCGAACGACGGCCCCACCGTGGCGGTGAGACTCGGCGCGACGCCCGACACGAGAGCGGCCCCACCGATCCCGAGACCGACCCCCACGACTCCGCCGAGGAGCCCCTGGACCAGTCCCTCGCTCATGACTTGACCTACGACTCGCCTCGTACGCCAGCCGAGGGCCTTCAACGTCCCGAACTCCCGCACGCGCCGCGACACGGCTGCGACCATCAAGAGAGCGGCAACCGAAAACGCGACGAGCAGGGCGGCGATCGAGAGCCACTTTCCGAGGTTGGTGGCGAGACTCGACGCGCTCGACAGCGAGCCCGTGACCTCGCTGGCCAGGTCCGCGGACGTCGTCACGGTCGCGTTTGGCATGAGCTTGTGGATCGAGGCCACCACCGCGGAAACCTCTGAGGCACTCTTCGCGCTCACGTAGACGGTCGTGACCTCGCCAGGCAAATCTGAAAGCTTCTGCGCCTCGCCGAGGGGAAGGAAGACGTCGGTGGTGGACCCACTGGGCAACGACGCGATCCCGATGACATCGAGATTCGTCGCGGCGACTGTTACGGACGAGCCCAACTTCAAGCTCTGCTGCTTCGCGTACGACGAAGAGACGATTGCCACCGCTGAGCTGTTCTCGTCAGCGGTGAACCACCGACCGGAGGTCACCTCGGACGCCGTCAGAGGCCCCACGCTCTTCGTGGCCACCTGGACTCCGGCCACCGAGAACGAGTTGAAGCTGATCGGTGGCGGCGTGCTCGAACTCGACCCGGATGAGCTCGAAGCGCCCAACCCGAACGACCCGAAGGTCCCCGAGATGTTCCTGTCGTCGAGGAGGAGGCCTCCCGAGGCGGCGTTCACACCCTTCAGCTTCTCGATCTCAGCCACCTTCGAGGAGGAGAAGGTCGCCGACCCCGCGCTCGCGCTCAGAACGTCACGCGCGAACGGCGTGCCCGCCGCCGGAGCCGTACCCGAGCCGCCCAGGCTGAAACGCTGCGGACCGCCAGAGCCGGCCGCCGCGGTCTGCGTGACGCTCATGTCAGTGCCGACGCCATAGAGCGAGTGCAGCACCGTCGCCTGCGCCGTCTTCACCCCGGCCGAAGCGGCGCTCACCGTGACGACCAGCGCGACGCCGATCCCGAGGCCCAGTGCCACGACCGCAGCCTGTTTGCTCCGCCTTCGCAACTCCCGCGCAAGATATGTGAACAGCATCGCCGCCTCACAAGATGGTCCCAAGCAAGCGCACCACTTCAGACTGTGACCAAACTGTGAGCACACTAAGAAGTCTCTGAGACAATCCCGCTACGGCGACTCCCCAATCGCACTACATGTACGTCGTGTACGTCGCCGGCGCTTCGCGTGTGTAGCTGAGACGCTACGTATGATCCGCCGACCGTGTCACCTCGCGTGAGCGAGCGGAACACAGGCGACGGACAAGCCTCGCAACACGATGCCTCTGTGGCTCTTCTTTTTGAACGCGTTCCTCCACGCCCGCCGGAGTCCCCCTCAGGTACTGCCGATCACCGCTGAGCACGACGGTTGGTTCCTCTCACTCACGGACCCCTGGGCCCACACACGTCCCCGTGCTCTCACCCTGTTCCATATCATTGTATATCTGTTGACAGCGCTACGTACCGTGCCATATGCTTCGCTGTCTCATGATATCCTCCGAGGTCGCTACCGTGCTCGAGGGCGTCCCCGAGTTCGCAGATCGTTTCCTGTGCCTGGTCGAAGCAGCCGACGGCGACCCTGGAGCGCCAGCCGCCTTCTGCGAGCTAGCGGACTTCGTTGCCTCACTCGTCTCGAGCAGCCGCCGCCCCGACGGCGTGCTGGTCCGTTGCTTGGCGAGGCTCGAGCAGGTCGCGCGCGAGTCCGATGACGCCGAGGAGCTCGTGGGCTGGTCGTTCTTGGACAGCCTCTGCCCCGAGGACTTGAGTCTTCTCACGCCCTGGCTCGGGCCCTGCACACTGGCTCTGGCCGAGGGGCGCGACGCCCGCTCCTTCGGCCTACCCTCGGCGGCCGACAACAGCCGCCCGACTCCCCCGGGACCCCCACCACCCTCGTAGGCGAGCTCAGGGTGTGCGACGGGCACAGTTGTCACAGGTGCCGAAGACTTCCACCGAGTGCTCCACCTCAGTGAAGCCGTGGTCTTCGGCAACAGTGGTGGCCCAACGCTCCACGGCAGCTGACTCGACCTCCACAGCTGTCCCGCAGGACCGACAGACGACATGGTGATGATGTCCGCCGTCCGCGCAACGGCGGTAGAGGAGCTCTCCCGAATCGTCACGCAGCACGTCAACCTCGCCTGCGTCCGCTAGCAATTGCAACGAGCGATAGACAGTTGCCAAGCCGACAGGCTCGCCGCTACTGCAAACGGCAGAATGTATGTCCTGGGCAGAGCGGAACGCGTCGTAGTTCTCCAACGTTCCGAGCACCGCCCGCCGCTGGCGCGTGTCCCGGCGTTGCGGTATGCGGGCCCGCCTCACTATGCCACCGCCGGGGCTCGCAGCCCGCGCTCCTTCGCCCACGACACGACCCTCACAGCCGCGTATACGACGAAGGAGATCGAGATGATGAAGAAGCTCACCGGGTACGCGAAGTACCACGAGATTGCCAGGCCGAGCCAGGTCGATCCCAGGGCGACGGCGACACCCACCAGCATCGCCTGGCCCGGGCTGTGACACACTCGCTCTGCAACGGCTGCGGGTGTCACCATGAGGCCGAAAATCAGAAGGACGCCCACGACCTGTACTGAGATTGCAACCGCCAGCGCCACCGTCATCATGAACACGACCGAGACCATGCGCACGGGGACCCTGCGGGCCTCCGCCACGTCCTCGTCCACCGAGGTGAAGAGCAACGGCCGATAGAGCGAGGCCACCAGCGCCAACGTGATCAAGCCGATTACCAGCGTGAGCAGCAGGTCACTTGCGCTGACTCCGAGGATCTCTCCGAACAGGATCGAGATTGCCTCGTTCGAATTGCCGCTGTAGAGCGAGATGAACAGTGCGCCAAGCCCGAGAGCAAAGGCCAGGACGATTCCGATCACCGTGTCCCGCTCTCGCAGGCGCTGGCCGAGCCCGCCGATCACCGCTCCAGAAGTCAGACAGAACGCGAGAAGTCCCCAGATCGGAATGACGCCCACGGCGACCGCTCCCGCTGCTCCGGCAAAGCCGATGTGCGACAGAGCGTGAGCCGCGAAGGCGGTCCGCCGCAGGACTACGAAATAGCCCACGACGCCCGCCACGACGGCCACGATCGCCCCCGCCTCGAAAGCGTTGCGCATGAACGCGTACCCGAGCATCTGCCGGAGGTCCGCGAGCAGGTTCCAGCTGAAGTCGTTCGCGGGGTTCGCGCCGACCGGGAGAGGAGATGCGACGAGGCTCACCCGGCCGCTCCTTCGAGAGAGCTCACCCTTGTCGTGGCATGAGGATGCGCCGTCTCTTCCTCGAGCCCCACGACGAAACGCCGTCCTCGGCTGTCAGTGAGGACCTCCACCGGGCCTCCGTAGAGCCTGCTCAGCACTGGCCCCGTCACGACCTCGTCCGGAGTGCCGATGGCCACTCGGCCGCCGGCTACGTAACAGACGCGGTCCACGACGCGCCGGAGCGGATTGATGTCGTGAGCCACCAGCACCACGGACAATCGCTGTTCGGCCGCCACCTCTGCCACCACTCGAGCCATGACCGATTGGTGCCGCACATCGAGGTTGGCGAAGGGCTCGTCCAACAACAGCAACTGAGGCTTGCTCACGAGCGCCTGCGCCAGCATGAGCCGCTGGCGCTCGCCCCCTGACATCTCCCCGACCCTTCGCCGGGCGTAATCCGACGCGCCCACCGTCTCGAGTGCCTCTGCCACCGAGCTCATCAGCTCGCGTCTCGGACGCGTCGGGACGCGAAAGCCCCACCTGTGCCCGTCGACCCCCAGGCCCACCAGGTCCACTCCCCGGAAGGTGACCGCCGCGTCGAGGTTGCGGCCCTGGGGCACGTAACCGATGTGAGGGCTGCCCCTCCTCGGAGGCGAACCGAGGATGCTGAGCTCCCCGGCGAGAGGCGGGAGCAGGCCGAGGAGCATCTTGAGCAGGGTCGACTTGCCCGCGCCATTTGGTCCGAGCACCGCGACGAACTCTCCATGAGCGACGGTGAAGTCGGCACCGGACCACACCACGCGCCCGGCATAACCGCCTGCCAACCCCCTGGCCTCGATCACATAAGCTCGCCCGGTAGTCATCGCCTTCTCACTCCACTACCGGCCGACCGCTTGAGCCTCGAGGGCATGAGTGAGCAAGTCGAGTTGTGCATTCATCCACTCCTCGAAGGTCGCGGTCGGGGGCTCGATCGTCTCGGACACTCCCACCACCGGTATGTTCTTCTGTCTAGCTTGCTGTCTTATGGAAGTGGTGAGCGGGGTCACCGTCTGTACGTTGTAGACCAACACCTTGAAAGCCCTGGCCTGGATCTGCTTTTCGAAAGTGGCCTCGCTCGACGTCGGGGGGTCGTTCCCCTCGGCCACCGCTTTCATGAAGGCGTATGGGGTGACGAGGTCCAGATGCAGGTACTGGGCCAGGTACTGGAAGATGCTCTCGGTAGCCGCGACCGCAGTGCGCGCGAAGTGCTGCTGGATGTTCACGAGTTGCTGCTTGTACTGCGCCAGGTCCCTCTGCACGGTTTCGTAGCGCGACGTGAAGTACGAGGACTGCCTCGGGTCGATGGTCTTGTAATCGGCCGTGATGTGGTTGATCACGTCGAAGACGTACGCCGGGTCGTACCAGAAGTGTGGGTTGTCCCCGTCCTTCTTCCCCAAGAGCGTCGCCACCGTGAAGACCTTGCGGCCGGCTCGTGGCTGTGCTGCTAGCAACCTGCTGGCCCAGTCGTCGTAGCCGGCCCCGTTCAACACCACGTAGTCGGCGGTTGCGAACAGCCGAGCATCGACGGGACTGCTCTCGTAGTCGTGAGGGTCGGCGTTCGGGTCAGAGACGATGCTCGTGACGTGTACGCGATCCCCGCCCAGCTGTGCGGCCAGGCTCCCCCAGAAGTTCTCCCCGGCCACCACCTCGAGGACCCGTTTCGAACCCGCCGACGTGCCGCCAGACGTGGCGCTGGTCGCGGCGCCTACCCCCAGCAATGCGCCTGTGCAGATCACGCATCCAAGCACCGCCCAGACGGTCTTCACTTCGCCTAGTGTAAATGAGAATCAGATTCATTACCAGTGATTCGTCCCGGGTCGCTCACCGCCGGCGTGTCCAGTGATATCCGCGAGAACAGCTCGCCGGCGCTGAGCACGAACCCGCCGCGAAACAGCACTTCCACCAAGTCAACCTCGTAGCTCCGCGCGATGGGAGTGCAGAACCGCTTCTATGCATCTGGTCCTGAGCCGTGCGATCTCGTCGTCGGTGAGAGTGTGGTCCACAGCGCAAAGACGCAACCGCCACGTCAGGCTGCGAGAACCTTCGGCCATGCCCGGACCGCGGTAGACGTCGAACAGTGAGCACGACTCGAGAAGCTCGCCGGCAGCACGCTCCAGTGTCGAGGAGACCACTGCCGCTGGCACGGCATCGCTTATCACGAACGCGAGGTCGATGTCGCTCGAAGGGAACCTGCTGATCGGCGCGGCGATCTTGACCTTTCTCGCAGCTCGCCGCAGTAGCAGCGCCAGGTCCAGCTCCAGCCACCCGGCACGTCCCTGGCTGGTGTCGAACCCGAAACGCTCGAGCACTTCCGGATCGATCTCACCGACCACCCCGATGACGGCGCCAGCACCGCCTCCGTCGTCCACGGCGCTGCTCCGACCGGCATCGGCGGTCGCCTCGGCCGTTGCGAGAACCAGCTGGGCTGTACGCGTGGGGTGCAACCCTCCGAGAGCGGGAAAAAGGCCGCCTGTTTGCGCCGCGAGTTCCAATGCCCTCAGCTCGACACCCCTCACATCGAAAGCACTGGCGAGCGTGTGCCAAACACGAACCGCCGAACGGGCATCGTCGCCTTCACGCGCGAAGAGCGCGCCTATCATCTCGCGCTCGTCTACTACCGACGCCTTCGCGTCGGTGTGCGCCATCGCTATCTCCACGCGCTCTCTGTTGGGGACGGGGAACACCTTCCCCACCTCGAAGAGCCGGACCCTGCCCTGGCGCCGGGCGGTGTTGAACTCGAGCGCCTTCAGCATCCCCGGCAACAACGAGCGGCGCAGGACCGACCCTTCGGGGGTCAGCGGGTTCGCCAATCGGATCACCGGCCACGCCTCACCACCCAGTCCAGCGCGCTCGTGGTCCTCGGGTCCGAGCAGTGACGGTGTCCAGGCCTCGTCGGCTCCGGTCCCTGCGAGGATCTCACGCACGAAGCGGCGCTCGTGCTGGTAGGAGCTCAGCCTTCCGACCTGAGGCGGGAAGGGGCGTCGGCGCGGCAGCTTCGCATAGCCGTAGTGGCGGCCCACCTCCTCGACCACGTCGATTTCGCGCTCGGTGTCGGGGCGGAACGTCGGTACCGTGACCTCGAGCACACCCGGCGACTCGAGCCGGGACCCGAACCCGATCGGCTCCAGGTACCCGGCGATCTCGCCGTCCGACAGCTCGCTGCCGAGCAGGGCGTTCACCCGTGAGCTGCGAACACGCACGGTTCGCGGTCCGGGCACCTTCCCTCGCACGTCCAGCGCCCCGCAGGCCACCGCCATCGTGTCGCCCGCGCTGGCCGCGAGCAGCTCACAGAAGCGCAACGCCGCCCTATCTATGCCCTCCGGGTCCACACCGCGCTCGAAGCGCGTAGACGCCTCGGTCCGCAGTCCCAGCCGTTTCGACGTGCGTGCTATGGCCATCGGCGCGAAGTACGCAGCTTCGAGCAGAATCCGAGTCGTCGACGCGGCGATCTCGCTCGTCGCGCCGCCCATCACTCCCCCTATCCCCGTGGCCGCGTCCCCAGCGTCGCAAATCACACAATCCCTCAAGTCGTCGTCGCGACCGGTCATACGCTGAGCCATCGTGCGCTGTACACCGTCGAGGGTCACTACAACCTCACCAGGACGAGCCGCGCGCACCCTCAGGCCCCCCCCGCCCAGGCGATCGAGATCGTAAGGATGTGTCGGTTGGCCCAGATCGAGCATCACGTAGTTCGAAGCGTCCACCACGTTGTTGATCGGGCGCATCCCCGCAAGGGTCAACCTGCGCGCGATCCAACGCGGTGACGGGCCGACTCTCACGCCGGTCAGCACCCGCACCGTGAACCGTGGACAGAGGTCGGGGTCGACCAACTCCAGCGACACGAGCTCCTCCACAGAAGGCGACTCACTGCTGATCCCGGGCGAGGGGTCGCGAAGGGTAAACGGCAAGCGCAGCCGGGCCGCCAGGTCACGTGCCACGCCGGCAACCGAGGCGGCATCGGGCCGGTTCGCATCGACGGCGAGGTCGAAGACCACGTCGCGCTCTATCCCAAGCGCTTCGGTGAGCGGCATCCCAGGCTCAGACTCAGACTCAGACTCAGACTCAGACTCAGACTCAGACTCAGGCTCTTGTGCGTTCGGTACGTGGATCGGCGTGCCTGCACCACCGCCAACGTCTCCAGCAGCCCGGCTGGCTGCTTCACGTAGAACCAGGATGCCCGAGTGGTCGTCGGACAGCTCGAGCTCGGCGCCCGAGCACAACATGCCGCTCGAGACGACGCCCCTCATCTTCCTCCGGGTGATCTCGAATCCACCGGGAAGCACTGCTCCCACAGGTGCGAGCGCAACGAGGTCACCTTCGGAGAAGTTCCAAGCTCCGCACACCACCTCGACCGGCTCGTCAGACGCCCGGTCCACGACCACGCGGCGGATCTTGTCCGCGCCGGCGATGGGAGCGATCTCGAGCACCCGCGCCACGACGACCTCTTCCAGCCCACTGCCTACCTGTTGGATCTCCTCGACCACGAGGCCGAGGTCGTCGAGCGTGGCGGCCAGCTCTACCGGGTCCTCCTCGAACGGGGCGAAATCACGCAGCCATGACAGGGGGACGCGCATGGTCGCCTCAGAGCTGCCGCAGGAAACGGACGTCGTTGTCGAGCAGGACGCGCATGTCGGGGATCACGTGACGCATTTGTGCCAGCCGATCGATGCCGAAGCCGAAAGCAAAACCTGACCACTCCTCGGGATCGACGCCCACGGCCGTAAAGACCTCGGGGTCCACCATCCCGCATCCCCCGAGCTCCACCCAACCCGTGTGCGAGCACGTCCGGCACCCCTTGCCCTTGCAGATGGAGCAGGTCACCTCGAACTCTGCCGAAGGCTCCGTAAAGGGGAAGTAGGAGGGGCGCAACCTCGAGTGGGTGTCGGATCCGAAGTACGCCGTGGTGAACGTCTCGATCGTCCCCGCGAGCTCGGCGAACGAGATGCCGTGGTCGACCACCAACCCTTCCAACTGGTGGAACACCGGGATGTGCCGGGCGTCGGGCGTATCGCGCCGGTAACACCGCCCTGGCATGACCGCGTAGATCGGCGGCGCCTGCTCCTGCATGAGACGAATCTGCACGGGAGACGTGTGCGTGCGAAGCAACACGGTCTCTTCTTCACCGAGGTCCAGATAGAGCGTGTCCCACATTCCCCGAGCAGGGTGTGCCGCCGGCATGTTCAGTGCTTCGAAGTTGTACCAGTCGGTCTCGACCTCGGGACCCTCCGCGACGACGAAGCCCATGCCCACGAAGACGTCTTCAAGCTCGTCGCGGGTGCGCTGGACCAGATGTAGCCGTCCCCTCTGCGGTGCGAGGACCACCTCGGTCAGGTCGAGCCGGTCACCTCCCAGAAGGTCACGTCGTTGGTCCTCCTCGAGCACCGCGCGCCTTTGTGCGAGCAGCTTCTCGATCTCCTCGCGAACCTCTTGCAGCCTTCGCCCGGCCGCGGGACGCTCCTCCTCGTCCAAGCTCCCGACCGAATGGCGGGCCGCAACGAGGTCGGAGTGCTTGCCGAGCAGTTGCACCTGCGCTTCGTGGAGCTCACCGAGGGTCGCAGTCTGCTCTATCAGCTGCTCGGCGCGCTCGGACAGTGCCTGAGTATCGATCAACGGGCTTCCTCCATCAAGGGGACCTTAGAACGTCTTCGCGTCACCTCGAAACAAAGCACAGCGGCAGCCATCGACACGTTGAGCGACTCCGCCTTGCCCGCCATCGGGACGCTGACCCCGCCGTCGACAGCTGAGCGCAGCTGCGCCGGCAGTCCGGCCCCCTCGTTGCCGAGCACCAGCGCGACTGGCGACTCGAGGTCGACTTCGGTGTGCGGTACCCCACCATGAGCCACCGCCGCGAGCCGGCGCATGCCACGACTTCTGAGCACCTCGAGGACTTCATCGGGCTTCCCGCCCACGACGATCGGCAGATGGAGCACCGAGCCCGCCGACGCGCGCACGGTCTTCGGGTTGAACGGATCCGCCGTGCCGTCGCAGCACACGACCCCGTCGGCACCGGCCGCGTCTGCCACGCGGATCACAGCGCCTGTGTTACCCGGGTCGCGTACGTCTATGCACACGATCACGAAGGTCGCAGCCACCAGATCCTCTAGGGTCGCCCCCGGAGTGCGCACGACCCCCAGCACCGGCTGGGGCGTGACCGTGTCGGCGACACGCTCCATGACCCCGGGAGCCAGTTCGAACACCCGGGCACCAGCGCTCGCGGCCCGACCTATCAGCTTGCCCACTCCCGGCGACACGCCGGCTGCACGAGCGAAGAACAGCGACTCCACCTCGGCCCCGGCGTCCAGAGCACCTGCGAGGAGCTTCTCCCCCTCCATCACGAACACACCCTCGCAGCGGCGCGCGCTGCGCCGATTCACGAGCCTCCGCAGGCGTTGTACCCGCTGGTGCCGAAAGGAGAGGGGGGTGCTCAGTGCGCTTCCTGTGAGCCGCGTATAGCCAGCACCTCGCCACTATCACCGTCGGCGAGTGCAGAGGTGGCCACACCGACCAGCTGCGTGAAGGTCTCCGGCTCGCTCACTGCCAGGTCGGCCAGGATCTTGCGGTCGACCACCACCTCCGCCCGGTGCAGACCGGCGATCAGCCTGCTGTAGCTCGTACCGTTGGCACGTGCCGCAGCATTGATCCTCTGGATCCACAGTCTCCGGAAGTCCCCTTTTCGGGCACGCCGGTCGCGATAGGCGTATTGCAACGCGTGCATGACCGCCTCGTTGGCGGAGCGGAAGCTGCGGCTGCGGTTCCCGTAGTAACCCTGCGCCTGCTCGAGGACGGCGCGACGGTGCTTCTTGCCGTTCACCGCGCGCTTCACCCTGGCCATGACAAGCTCCTTTCCTGACTACGGTCTTGCGTTTCGGGCCAAATCGGAGACTGCGAGCAAGCGCTTCCCGCAAGCGGTCTCCGATCGGCCTGCTATCGGCCGAGAAGCCTGCGCACCTCGCGCCTGTCGGCGCTGTCCACATCGGTCTCGCGTCCAAGGCGACGCGTCCGCGTGCTCGGCTTCTTCTCCAGAAGGTGCGAACGGTATGCCTTGCGTCGCCTCAGCCTTCCCGTGCCTGTGATCTTGAAACGCTTGGCAGCTCCCCGATCGGTCTTCATCTTCGGCATGTCAACCTTCCCCCCCGTCAACCCCACCGTCTCGGTGCGAGGCGTCGTATCCATCACCTGCCGCGCCCCCTTCCGGCACGACCTTCGCCTCGGCGGAGGCCACTGGCGTTCGAGTGTCACCGGTCTCCTCGTCGTGTGCAGCACGAGCTGCCGCTGACTGCCTGGCCCGCTTGTCGGGGGCGAGCACCATCACCATGTTGCGACCGTCCAGCCTCGCCTCGGACTCGACTCGAGCGGTGCCGTCCACCTCCTCGGCCACTTGGTCGAGGATCTTCTTCCCCAGTTCTGGATGAAAGACCTCTCGACCACGAAACATGATCGTCACCTTCACCTTGTGCCCCTCGCTCAAGAACTTGAGCACTTGCCGAGTCTTGGTCTCGAAGTCACCCGGGCCTATCTTCGGCCGGTACTTCATCTCCTTGATCCCGACGCTGACGGTCTTGCGCCGCGACTCCTTCGCTTTCTGAGCTGCGTCGAACTTGAACTTCCCGTAATCCATGATCCTGCAGACCGGGGGATCGTTCTGCGGGGCAACCTCGACAAGATCGAGATCGAGCTGCCGGGCCATGGCCAGCGCCTCAGGCAGCGGCCTTATCCCGAGCTGCACCCCGTCTGGGTCCACGAGACGAACGTCACGCGCACGGATGCGATCGTTGATCCTCGTCTCGCTGGTCGTGGTGGTGCTGGCGATGCGACGACCCTCCTGTCCTCGGCAAAGCCCTGGACGTCCCAGGACCTCGAGCGGAAGCGGGAGAGCGCTCTCGGTTGAGTCCCGAGACGTATCACCACGACCCGGCGCACCGCATCAGTGGCCCGGGTGGGGGAGCACCCATGGCGCAACCCCGCTTTGCTCTTTCGGCGGAATACGCTACCAGCCGTGAGCAGCCTTTGGACGCCTGGAGGTGAGCACCCTGTCGGGACCGCCGGCGGCGCGAGCCAAGAACCACCGACGACCGAACCGAAAGCGTCACGACCCCTGCCGCAAGGCACCTCGCCCGCCGGCACCGACGATCTGAGCCCCGAGGACTCCGAACAGCTGGTGGCGCGTCTCGAAGAGCTTCGGAACCAGCTCGTGTCGACTCCCGCCGAAGTGGTGATCGCCAACCACGCGTACGGGCTCTTCGAGCTGGCAGCGATCCACCTCTCGCAGATACCTCCTCGGTTCGACGACGCGCGCCTGGCTGTGGACGCGATGGCCAGCTTGGTGGAGAACCTCGAAGGCCGTCTGGGCGAGCCCGAGCAGTCGCTTCGCGACGCTCTCTCGCAGATACGCCTGGCGTTCGTCCAGATCAGTGGTGCGTCAGGTTCTGCAGACGGCGAGACCTCACCGACCGGAACAACCCAAACCGAGACGACGTAGCAGCTGCGGTGTGATCGCCGGAGGTCGCCGCGACGTCCGAAGCGGTCAATGCACGATCTTCGAAAGTGCTAGCTCGACGATGTCCGTGGCCCCGTGGTCTTTCAACGCCGGGATCAACACGTTCACCTCGGACTTCTCCACGACCGTCTCCAGGGCAAAGCCACCGCCTCCCGAGAGCTCCGAGACCGTGGGAGCTTTCATCGCGGGGAGTACGGCCACGACCTTGTCCAGCTCCGAACGCGCTACATTCAACTTCAACATGACCTTGCCGCGCGCCTCTAGCGCCCCGAGCAGCAAGGTGCGCAGCTGCTCCATGGCGTGGCGCTTCGTGGCATCAGCAGCAGCAACCGGGTTGGCGACTAGCTCCGTTCTCGAAACGAACACGGTGTCGACTACCCGCAACCCGGCAGCGCGAAGTGCTCGCCCTGTCTCTACGATCTCCACCACCGCGTCGGCGATCTCGGGAACCTTCGCCTCGGTGGCGCCATACGAAAGGTTCACCTCGGCTTCCACTCCGTGCTTCTCCAGCCAACGCCTGGTCAGCTGCGGATACTCCGTCGAGACCCTGGCGCCCGCCGGCAGCTCCGACACATTCGCGACCTCCGAGTCACGTGCCACGGCCAGCACCAGCCGTATCGCGTTCGAGCTCGTCTTCGAGTAGGCGAGCTCCCCCAGCGAGACGACTTCGGCACTCGTCTCTTCGACCCAGTCTCTGCCGGTGATTCCCAGGTCGAACAGTCCCTCGGCGACGTACACGGGGATCTCCTGGGGTCGCAGGATCCTGACCTCAGAGACACGCGGATCGTCGATCCGCCCTCGGTAGTCGACATTCGAACCACGCACCACCGTGAGATCCGCCGCCGCGAAGAGATCCAAGGTGGCGTCCTCGAGTGACCCCTTGGGCAAGACGAGCCTCAGCATCGACTCTTAGACCACCTGCACCGGGTTCGCGGGGAGTTTGCCCAAGAGGTCGCACATCTCCAGGGCGCTTAGAGCTGCCTGGTATCCGCGGTTCTGCATGCCCGAGCCTGAGCGCGCCACGGCCTGCTCGACGTCCTCGGTCGTGAGCACTCCGAAGATGATAGGCACGCCACTCGAAAGCGCCACTCGTTGGCAGCCCGCGGCGCACTGTCCCGCCACGAAGTCGAAGTGTGGGGTATCGCCGCGGATGACCGCTCCGAGCGCTACGACGACGTCGACTTCACCCGACGAGGCGAACCTCAATGCCGCAAGTGGCAGCTCGAAGGCCCCGGGCACCCAGGCGAGCGCCACCGATTCTGGATCGATCCCGCGAGACTCCAAGGCTTCGAAGACCCCGCCAAGGAGACGCTCGGTGATGCCTCCGTTGAATTTGGCGCCCACTACGGCCACTCGGACACTCTTCGGCCGCGAGTCACCCACATAACAGGTGCCGACCCGCTTTGCCGATTCGGCGATGGTCCCGGGGGCCAGCACGCTCTTCTCAGAGGACGTCATCGAGACCCTCGAGCCAGTGGCCGAGTCTTTCGCGCTTGGTGCGCAAGTACTCGATGTTCTCGGGGTTCTGGTGGGTGCTGAGAGGAACACGCTCGACGATATCGAGACCGAACCCTTCCAGACCGCCGTACTTCATCGGGTTGTTCGTCAACAACCGCATCGTCGTGACGCCTAAGTCTACGAGTATCTGCGCACCGATTCCGTACTCACGGTTGTCCACCGGAAGCCCGAGCTCCAGGTTCGCCTCCACGGTGTCGTGACCCTGTTCTTGGAGATGGTACGCGCGCAGCTTGTGGGCAAGACCGATGCCTCGCCCTTCGTGGCCCCTGAGGTAGATGATCACTCCGCTGCCTTCCTCGGCGATGAGGCTCACGGCCTCCCTCAGCTGCGGCCCGCAATCGCAGCGCAGCGAACCGAAGACGTCGCCGGTCAGGCATTCCGAGTGGACACGCACCAGCACCGGGCCCTTGCCCGCTACCTCTCCCTTCACCACCGCCAGATGCTGCTCGTTGTCGATCACCGACTCATAGACGTACCCCGCGAAGTCGCCTTCGGGCGTGGGGATGCGCACAGGGCCGGCAACCGGGCGCACCAGCTTGTCCTTCTGGCGCCTGTAGCGGATGAGATCCGCGATCGAGACCAGCGCCAACCCGTGGGCCTTGGCGAACGATTCGATCTCGGGCAGACGGGCCATCCGGGTCTTGTCCTCCGAGACGAGCTCGCACAGCACGCCGGCCGGGTACATCCCGGCTGCCTTTGCTAGGTCGATCGTGGCCTCGGTGTGACCAGCGCGTTTCAGTACGCCGCCCGGACGGTAGCGGAGGGGAAAGATGTGCCCGGGACGGTTCAGGTCTGCGGGACGCGTGTGGGGATCTATGAGCGTCCGTATCGTTGCCGCGCGGTCCTCGGCAGAGATGCCGCTCGTGGTGTCTTCGCGCGAGTCGACGCTCACGGTGAAAGCGGTCCTTTGCGACTCCGTGTTGTTCGTAACCATTAGTGGCAGATCGAGCTGGTCGGCACGCTCCGGTGTGAGCGGCACGCATATGACGCCCGAAGTGTGTGCAATGAAGAACGCGATCTTCTCCGGAGTGGCGGCCTGCGCGGCCATGATGAGATCGCCTTCGTTCTCGCGATCTGCGTCGTCGACGACCACCACGATCTCGCCGCGCGCGATCGCCGCGATCGCCTCTTCTATCGGCGCGAGGGGCATCTTCAGTTCATCTCCGCTAGCACGCTGGGAGCGTCGCCGAACGGCTCGAGCTCCACGCGCAGGTCGTCTCCCAAAGACATCAGCGACACGAGCCTTCCGCGCCACAGGCTGTCTACGGTCGCAGCACCCGCCCCGGCGAACATCGGGACCCCGTCGTCCCCGCCGAAGAGGGCGGGGGCCATGTAAAGGACATAACGGTCCACGAGGCCCGCGGCATGAAACGCATGGGCAACGCGAGCACCACCCTCGACCATCACCTGGAGGATCCCCTTTGCCCCGAGTTCAGCCAGAACGGCCTTCAAGTCGCCGGTCATCTCCAACGCGGGCTCTACGCGTGCTCCTCGAGGCACGCTCCCCAGCACGACGCGAAGCGGCTGCGGAGCCGCCGGTGCATCGTTTCGCACCGTCAACTCCGGGTCGTCCGCGCGCACGGTTCCCGCGCCCACGAGCAGCGCGTCTGACTCCGCACGCAGGCGGTGCACGTCCGCACGGGCCTCGGGTCCCGTCAGCCAACGCGACGATCCGTCGGGAGCGGCGATGCGCCCGTCGAGGGTACAGGCGAGCTTCAACACGACCCAAGGAAGCCCACTGCGCCGGTGCTTCAGGTAGGGATTCAGTGACTCCGTGACCTCCTCGGAAGCCAAGCCGACGTCTACGACGATTCCGGCCTCGCGCAGCTGCTCCACCCCGCGGCCTCGAACCTGTGGATCGGGGTCCAACAAGCCGACCACGACACGTGCCACCCCAGCCTCGCGCACGGCGTCCACGCACGGGGGGGTGCGGCCGTAGTGGGCGCAGGGCTCGAGGGTGGTGTACAGGGTCGCCCCCCGCGCACGTACTCCGGCCGCGCCAAGGGCCACGACCTCGGCGTGTGCGCCGCCGGGGGGCTGTGTTGCACCCTCGAACCACTCGCCGCCGGCCGACACGACACATCCCACCCAGGGGTTGGGCGAAACGTGGGTCCGAGCCGAGGCCGCCAGCGCCAGAGCCCGACGCATTGCCGCTCTGTCCTCTGTAAGGGCCGCCTCCAAAGAGGCTGGGCCCTTCGAAGAGGCTGGGCTCTCGCCACGCTCACCCGCGTCGGGCGGGGAGTCGGCCGGTCTCATCGCATCAGCCAGTCTACTTGCGCCCAGCCAAAGCCTCTTCCCCGGCAAGTCGGATGCGGCGAGCGGCTTCCCACGGTCGGGGGTCTCCGAAGATGGCGGAGCCGGCTACGAGCACCCGCGCTCCGGCCTGCACCGCGAGCACAACGGTGGTCTCGTCGATCCCGCCGTCGACCTCGAGGTCGGTTGACAGTCCGCGGCGGTCGAGCTCCTCTCTAATTCGAGCGATCTTCGGGACCACTTCCTCTATGAAGCGTTGCCCGGCGAATCCCGGATGCACCGTCATGCACAGGATCAAGTCGGCCTGCTCGAGATACGGAGCGATGGCCTCGTATGGGGTCTCGGGGTTGAGAGCCAGCCCTGCGCGAAGCCCGAACGCCTTCGCGTTCGTGAGGAGCTCCGCCGTTGCTCCGACCTCGACATGAACCGTGCAGCCGTCGGCCCCGGCGTGCCTGAACGCCTCCAGGTAGTCCCCTGGGTTGGTCATCATCAGGTGACAGTCGAAGAAGAGCCCCGTGTGCGAGCGCAACGACTTCACCACCGGTGGACCGATCGTCAAGCTCGGAACGAAATGGCCGTCCATGACGTCGATGTGCAGCCAGTCCGCCTCCGCGCTCACCTCGCCCACCGCTTCCGCCAAACCCCCGAAATCTGCGGACAGCAACGACGGGGCGACGCGCAATACCGACTCCGAGCCCAACGAGGCCGGCTTTGCAAGACCGCTGTTCGATCCCAAGTTCACTTCCCGCTCCAAGTCACTCCCCCAGCCTCTCGCCCGCAGCAGGCCGGGCTCCTCGCAGCCACTCGCCTGCGGGCTGTCGACGCCGGCCGGCCGGCTGCACGACGAGCAGCTCCAGCGTGCCATCGGCTGCTTGCACGTTCGTTCCGCGCAGTGTGCACGGTGCGAGCTCTGGTTCTCGGGGACCCGGCGAGCCCCCCCGCTCGCCCGACGTGACTCCTGCCGGCTCTTCGTGTCCCACGGCATCGAGCACGCGCAGCCTCTCGCCGCGGAAGGTCGTCCACGCGCGATCGAGTCGAACGATCCTCTCGAGCTCTGCCACGGGGCGAGAGAAGTCGAGGCGCAACTCCTCGAGATCGAGCTTGGCGGCGTATATGGCCTCCCCTTCCTGGGCCCTTCCGGGTCCCAGCATGGAGACGCCTCCACGGAGAACCTCCACGAGCAGTTCCCCCGCGACGGCTGCCAGCCGGTTCGTAAGAACAGAGGCATGTTCGCGTTGGGCGTCGTGGATGGGTTCGCGCCGGACCGCCAGAACTGGACCGGTGTCCAAGGTGGCCTCCAGGCGCATGATGCTCACACCTGTGTCCTGGTCCCCTGCCAAGATCGCCCGCTCTACCGGGGCAGCTCCACGCCAGCGCGGCAGAAGCGAGAAATGGGCATTCAGCATTGGGACCCTCTCGAGGAGGGCCGCAGGGACGATCCGCCCGTAGGCGACCACCACACCGAGCTCTGCACCCGAGCCGCCCACGTCGTCGATCCGGTCCGTCACCCTCAGCCCCATATCGAGCGCAGCCTGCTTGACCGGGCTCGGCGCCAGCCCTGCCCCCCTGCCCCGACGCTTGTCGGGCTGGCTCACCACCACCGCGACATCATGTCCGGCGTCGATCAGCGCCCGAAGTGACGGCACAGCAGCCTCTGGTGAACCTAGGAACGCGAGTCGGGCCATGCCAGGAAACTACAGGTGGGCCGCTAGCCTCGCTCTTCGGCTCGCTCTTCTCGCTCGTACATCCCCGGTCCCGCTCAGAGCTCTTGGGCGCTTCCGCCCCGGCTGCCGTCACCTTGGCTCGCAGGTGCCCGGTCGCGTTCGAACGCCAGAGGAAGCGAACGAGCGCGCAGCACCCGAAGCGCTTCCTTGTGCTGGTCTGGGTCGAGCCGGTCGACGAGGAGCACGCCGTCCAGATGGTCGAGCTCGTGCTGGTAGACGCGAGCCTCGAACTCGTCGGCCTCTATGGAGATCTCGTTGCCGTCGAGGTCGAACCCCGTGAGGTGAACCTCCTTTGGCCGGACGATCGGCCAAGACAGCCCTGGCACCGACAGACAACCCTCTTCGTAGGTCCATTCGCCTCGTGCCTCGGACACCTTCGGGTTGACGACGTGGCGAGGTCCCTTCTCGTCGTGCAAGTCGCACACGAAGAGCCTCTTCTGCACGCCGATCTGGGGAGCAGCCAGACCCACCCCAGGAGCCTCGTACATCGTGGTCACCATGTCGTCGGCCAGGATCTTGAGGCGTCCGTCGATCTGGGTAACCTCGGGCGCGCGCTGGCGTAGAACCGGATCGCCGTAGACGCGGATCGCGTATGTCGCCACCGCGTCATGCTACCGGTGGTCCTTGCAGCTCAGGCGCAGCCTCATACCCGGACGGGATCGACCTCCACTCGCAGCCGCCCAGCGGGGCGCCTCACGCCGGCGAGCAGCGCGCACAGCTCCGAGCGCCGTTCGGCGCGCACCGACCATCTCCCGTCGACCGGTCCGCTCACCTCGACGCCCTGAGGCGCCGCTTCTCGCAGCGCCTCACCGTAGGTGTCGGAGGCTTCGCCAGAGAGCACCGCCAACGCGCTGAACGGGGGGAGCCGCAGCGCTCGGCGCACCGGGCGCTCGGCCTCCGACAGGCGACCCGGGTCGGCGCCCATCGCCGCGGCGAGCACCTCGTGTTCGGGCATGCGAGTCTGCACGAGCACCTGGCCCGAGGCCCTACCTGAGGGGCCGTGCGGACCCGCGGACCCCGCCACCACCCGAGACGCCCGGGCCAACAAGGTGAGCGCTTGCTCTGCGGCACGCATCCTCGGCGCCAGCAGCTCCGCGTCGAAGTCCAGGAAGGCCACCGCATCGGCAGGCTCTGCCCGGTGGAGCACCGCCTCGGTCCCGACGACCACGGCGGCGCTGAGCTCGTCCCGGCTACGGCGAGCATCCCAGGGGCTCGGCGTCGACTCCTTGCCGACATCGCTGGCTCGCTTTGCTCCAGAAGTCGCTCGTCGGTCCGCCGCGCCCCACACCTCGGCCACAGCCACTCCCGCGAGAGCTTCGAGTTCTTCGCGTGCACGTGACACGCCTACACGAAGCGTACGCATGCGCTGCGCACCGCACCGTGCGCAGACCACAGGCCGTTGCGCGCTGCAGCGCCGGCAGCGTAACTGCCGCGCAGCACCATCTTCGATGAGCTCCAGTGCCCCGCTGCAGTGCTCACAGCGAGCAAGCTCGTAACACGAGGCGCACGCCAACAGGCGCGCCCGTCCCGTGCGGTTCAACACGCACAGCACCTGCCGCCCCGGTCGCTCTCCCGCCCAGCGGACCAGCGATACCACACGCTTCGAGAACAGACCCGTGCGCGGATCATCGCCGCGACGATCGACTATCTCCAGTGCCGGCCATCCTTCGCGCTCGGCACGTCGAGAGGATCTGACAAGCCTTCCCGCACCGAGCAGGTCCAGGGTCGGACACGGCGACACCAGCGCGCAGGGCGCGCCGTCGCGTCTCGCTCGCTCGGCGACCAGCTCCCAGGCGCACCATGTGGGAGCGCGTTGCTCGCGGTATGCCTCGTCGTGGGCGTCGAGGACCAGCGCAGCGGCCAAGCGCGGCAGCGGCGCGAGTGCAGCAGCGCGCGTCCCCACCACCACGCATCCGCCGGCGCGGGCGACCGACCAGTCCTCGGGCAGCAACGCCACCGGTCGTCCCGAACCCGAGAGCGTGGCCGCGAGCCGCCCGGCCCAGTTGTGCTCGGGGACCAAGACGAGCACTCCGGCCCCATGCCGAGCGCCTTCGAGGAGCCCCGCCCCGGCCATGACGAGCGGGTAGAGATCCGCTGCGGGTGCCAAGCGCACCACGACCGTGCCGCCGGAGAACGCCTCCCCGAACTCTTCGCCGAACAGCACGCCCGAATTGCGCAGCGAGGGGGCCGGCGGTATCGCTCGCTGTGCTCCTCCCGACGCCTCTGCGCGACGCCCGTCACCGCCAGCGCGACGTGTGTCACCGGCAGCGCGACGTGTGTCAGGAATCGGTAGAGCGGTGACCGACCGCGGTGGCGAAGCCGCTTTCACGAAAGCCACGACCGGACCCGCCCACCACCAGGCGGCCCACTGGGCGAGCGACATCACCGAGGCCGGAGGACCCCAACCCCGCACCGCCTCGATCGGGCGAAGGACGACCCCAGCACGCGCGGCTACGTCCTCCTCGACCACCCAAGCGACGAGGCGACGACCGTGCAGCACCACACGCACTTGTGTCCCGACCCGGACACGGTCGTCCAGAGATGCCGGGACCGTGTAGTCGAAGGTCTTTCGGACGGCTGCGACGTCGGGCAGCACGCGAACGACGCGCTCTGCCGGCACCGCCTCTATAGGCCGAGCGCGCGCTTCAAGTCGTCGGCTCTCGGCGTCGCCTCCCAAGTGAACTCCTTGTCGCTGCGCCCGAAGTGGCCATATGCCGCGGTGCGCCGGTAGATAGGCCGCAGCAGATCGAGATCTCGAACGATTGCAGCAGGACGAAGGTCGAACAGCTCACGCACCGCCCGCTCGATTCGCATGGGGTCGACTACCTCGGTGCCAAAGGTCTCCAGCATCAACGACACCGGATGTGCGACCCCGATCGCGTAGGCCACCTGCAGCTCGCAACGTCGGGCAGCGCCGGCCGCCACCACGTGCTTGGCCACCCAGCGCGCTGCGTAGGAGGCCGAACGGTCCACCTTCGAAGGGTCCTTGCCCGAGAAGGCTCCTCCACCGTGACGGGCCATCCCGCCGTAGGTGTCCACGATGATCTTGCGACCCGTAAGACCCGTATCCGCGTGGGGGCCACCCAGCTCGAAACGCCCCGTCGGGTTGGCGAGCACCCGCAGCCCCGAGGTGTCGAGATCGGGCGGGAGCAGGGGGTAGATCACGTGCTCGCGCAGATCGGGGAGCAACAACGTCTCGATGTCGACCCCGGGTGCGTGCTGGGTCGAGACCAAGATCGTGTCCAAGGCGACAGGCCGGTCGTCTGAGTAGATGACGGTCACCTGTGTCTTGCCGTCTGGCCGCAGATACGGAAGCACACCCACCCGGCGCACCTGCGCGAGACGCTGCGCGAGCCGGTGCGCTAGCCAGATCGGTACCGGCATGAGATCGGGGGTCTCGTCACAGGCGTAGCCGAACATCATCCCCTGGTCGCCGGCTCCCTGGGCGTCCAGTTGGTCCTCGCCCCCCGAACCACTGCGAACCTCGTGCGCGGCGCTCACTCCCTGCGCGATATCCGGTGACTGTTCGTCGAGCGCGACCATCACTCCGCACGTTCGGCCGTTGAAGCCGTTGCCGTCTTGGTCGTAGCCGATGTCACAGATCACCTCACGCACCAGACGCGGTATGTCCACGTAGCAAGCAGTGCTCACCTCACCTGCCACCACCACCAAGCCAGTGGTGAGCAAGGTCTCGCACGCCACCCGGCCCCCGGGATCGGCTTCGAGCACGGCGTCGAGAACAGCGTCCGAGATCTGGTCAGCCATCTTGTCGGGATGGCCTTCGGTGACCGATTCGGATGTGAAGGTGTGGTGAACAGTCACGGGTCGCGCCTTGGGTTCTGGTCCCCGCCTGCCGACGAGTCGTGGTCGAGAAGACCCACCACAGTATCCAAAACGGCGTCCGCCACCTCACGCTTCGATACCAGAGGTATCTCCCTGCTGGTGCCATCGACCGCCAGGATCGTCACAGCGTTCGTGTCTTGGTCAAAACCAGCCCCCGGCATGGATACGTCGTTGGCCACGATCAGGTCAGCCCCCTTTGCTGCAAGCTTCGCCGCGGCCCGCTGCGTCACCTCGTGGGTCTCGGCCGCGAAGCCCACCAGCACCTGGCCCTTTCGCCGACGAAGGCTCAGCTCGGCGAGGATGTCGGGCGTCGGCTCGAACACGATCTCGGGAAGACCCTCGGACCTCGACAGCTTCCTGCCGGACGGCACCTTCGGGCGGAAGTCGGCGACCGCGGCTGCCATCACCACTACGTCTGCATCCTTTGCATGCTCCAAGAGCGCTTCCTCCATCTCTGCGGCAGTGTCCACCCGAACGACCGTCGCCCCGGGCGGGCCCGGGCTCGCCGTCGCGGTCACCAGGACGACCTGCGCGCCGCGCTCCGATGCAGCATCTGCGATCGCATGTCCTTGCTTTCCCGATGAGCGATTGCCGACGAAGCGCACCGGGTCGATGGGTTCGCGCGTCCCCCCAGCGCTCACCAGGACCCGTCTTCCCATCAGGTCCCTGCATCGCCTCGCGACGGCACGAGAGTCGCCCTCGAGCAGGGTGAGGACGGCGTCGACGATATCGGCGGGTTCGGCCATACGACCTGCGCCGACATCGCCCCCCGCCAGCCGCCCTTCGTCTGGCGAAACTACGTGCACGCCTCGGCGCACGAGGATCGACAGGTTCTCCTGAAGGGCCGGGTGCTCCCACATCTCGGTGTGCATGGCAGGACACACGACCACTGGAGCGCGCGTTGCGAGCACCGTGGCAAGAAGGAGCCCGTCTGCGATCCCACTCGCATAGCAGCCGATGAACCTGGCGGTCGCCGGCACCACCACGATCAGCTCCGCGCTCAGTCCCAGGCGAACGTGCGGAATCGCCTCGGCGTCGTCCCAGAGGCTGTAGTGACAGCGCTCCGAAGCCAACGCAGAGAACGTCGCCTCGCCTACGAAGCGCAGGGCGTCATCGGTGAGCACCGGCACCACGTATGCCCCTTCGTCGACGAGGCGCCGGCACACCTCGACCGCCTTGTACGCGGCGACACCCCCCGTCACGCCGAGGACGACTCTCTTGCCCGCCGCCCGAGGTGCCATCGCTACCTTCCTCGCGCGCAACGCCTGGCCGGCACCGCGTACTACTCGACAGTCCGAGGCTCGCGCGCCTCTCCACCCTCGCCTGTTCGCGTATCGCGAACCGCCTCGCCGGCCTCGGCCCCATTCTCTGCGAGCGCGCTCTGCTCGACGGCGCTCTGTGCAGCAGACCCTGCGACAGAGCCCTCGGCTGTTGCGCCGGTGGCTTCGTCGCTCTCGGCCTCCTCCGCTTCCGGCTCGGGGTGGTGGAACGTCGCCTTCCCCGCGGCGATCTCCTCGAAGGCGATCGTGAGGGGCTTGCCTGACACCGAGGCGACCTGGGGCGGGACCACCATTCCCATCCCCTCCCCCAGCTGGTTGTAGTACGAGTTGATCTGCCGGGCTCGCTTGGCCGACAGTGAAACGAGCGTGAACTTCGAGTCCACCTTGTCCAGGAGGTCCTCGATCGCGGGATCAATGAGCGTGGTACGACGCTGGGCCATCAGGCTCCTAAAGGTTGGTCAAAGAGGATCGGTCTGAAACGATCAGTCGGAACGGTCATCGGTGCCGCCTCGGTGGTCTCCGTTCGAAGCAGCGCGCTTCGGCAGGCGGCTGCGTGGTTCGCGGTGACGATCGAGTATACCGGCCACCTCGGTGACAGCCTCGTCGACGTCATCGTTCACGACCACGAACGGGGTCAGGGCACGGCCGATCTTCTCTTCCTCGGCAGCCTTGGCAATTCGCCGGGCGGCTGCTTCAGCGTCGTCGCCCCTGCAGCGCAGACGCTCGGCCTGCTCCTCGACCGAAGGGGGCAACAGGAGCACGACGAGAGCGTCGGGATGGTGTCCCTTGACCTGCTCGGCACCCTGTAGGTCGATCTCCAAGAGCACATCCTTCGAGGGGGGAGGGTCGAGGGTCGGGGTCCCGTAGAGGTGACCGAGGAATTCGGCCGACTCGAGGAAGCCGCCTGCCGCGCGGCGCTCCTCGAAGGTGTTGCGATCCACGAAGGTGTACGCGTCTGCTGCCTCACCCGGACGCCGCGGGCGCGTCGTCCACGACTTGCTCAACCACAACGACGGGTCCCGCTCGACCAGGCGGCGCGCCACCGTCCCCTTCCCCGCCCCACCAGGGCCCGAGATGACGAGGATCAGGACTTCGAGATGTGCGCGAGCAGCTGCTCGCGTTGGTTGACACCAAGCCCCTGCAGCCGGCGGCTCTCGCTTATCCCGACCGTCTCCATGAGGCGGCGCGCTTTCACCTTGCCGAGACCCGGGAGAGACTCGAGGACCGACAGTACCTTCATCTTGCCCACGGTCTCGTCTCCATCAGCTCGCCGAAGCAGCTCGGACAGGGCGATGGAACCCATCTTGAGCTTCTCTTTCACTTCGGCTCTCTCACGGCGGACCTTGGCGGCCTTGTCCAGCGCAGCCTGGCGCTGCTCGGCAGTTAGTGCAGGAGGTTGCGGCATGCCGGCCACCATAGCGCCCTGGCGAGCCGGGAGTCACACACTCCGCTCGGCACCCGATGCGGCGACTTCTTCCAGAAGGGCCGAAGCGACGCGCTCGGGCTCCGGTGCTGCGGTTACCGCGCGTCCGATGACTAGCACGTCGGCCCCCGACGCCAGCGCCACAGCCGGGGTGGAGGGACGAGCCTGGTCGTCGGCCCCGCTGCCCTCCGGGCGAATGCCGGGAACCACGGTCAAGAGCCCCGGCGCCGCCTTGCGCACGACGGGCAGATCCGAAGCCGCGCACACCACCCCTCCGCAACCGGTCGCCGCCGCCAACGCTGCTCGGAACTCCAGCACCTCGCGCGCAGCATTGCGATCACTGGTGAGCACCGTCACTCCGAGGACCCCCGGGGACGATACGCCCGCGCCGGCTGCAGCGGCACCTTCGGCCATTCCCTGCAGCGACGCCCTGATCATTTCTTCGCCGCCCACGATGTGCACCGTGGTGTAGCTGGCTCCCAGACCACCGATGACACGCGCGGTACGCCTAACCGTCGTGGGGATGTCGTGAAGCTTCAAGTCCAAGAAGACTCGGTACCCCTCGACCGTGAGTGCGGAGATGACCTCGGGACCTGCGGCGGCGAAGAGCTCGAGCCCCACCTTCGCCAGCCCGAACCACGGCTGCAACCGTCGTGCCATGCGCAGCGCCAGCACCAAGTCGTCGACGTCGAGGGCCAGGGCCAACCGCTGGCGAGGGTCATCGATGGTCATCGGCGTCGCCTCCCGAGAAGCTCGACGTTCGAGCGATCCGATCCTCCTGGTCGGTGGTGGGCCGTATCCGATCGACGGCTCGCCCGCAGCCCGCTCCGTCGTGGACGGCGCTCACGATGGACCGAGCACTTCCCACGCCCTGCCACCGACACCATCGCGTCAGACCCGCGAGCACCTTCGCCGGCGCCCTCGGGTCGCGGAACGTGGCGGTGCCCACCTCTAACGCGTCTGCGCCGGCCATGAGCATCGCGACGGCATCTACGCCTCGCGCGACACCGCCCACCCCCACGATGCCCGCGCCCGGGAAAGCCGCTCGGCAGTCGTGCACCGCGCGCAAAGCGACCGGCCTGATAGCCGGACCCGACAACCCTCCGCCGCGCGGTCCCGAACCGAGTACGTACGCGCGCCTGCGGATGTCTATGGCCATGCCTAAGAGCGTGTTCACGAGCACGAGCGCCTCGGCTCCCGCCTCCAGGGCGGCGCCGCCAACCTCCAGCAAGTCAGAGACATTCGCGCTGAGCTTGGCCCACCGTGGCAGTCCGCAAGCTTCAGCCGCCGCAACAGCTTCAGCTGTTGCACGTGCCGAGTGCGCGAACATCCGGCTCTTGTCCTCGACGTTGGGACAGCTGACGTTCACCTCTACAGCGACCACCCCAGGTGCTCCTGCAAGCAGCTCTGCTGCACGCGCGTAGTCGTCGACGTGCTGCCCCCAGATGCTCGCCACGACCCGGGCGCCGCGGTCGTTGAGCGCCGGAAGCTCGTCGCGCAGCCAGGCGACGACACCGGGTCCCTGCAGACCCACCGAGTTGAGCATGCCGGCGGGCGTCTCGTGGATCCTGGGAGGGGGATTGCCAGGCCAGGGATCGGCGCAAAGCGACTTCGCCACGACAGCGCCCAGGCTGGCAAGGTCGACGTAGGCGCCCAGCTCAGCGCCGTGACCCGCAGTACCCGAGGCGGTGAGCACGGGGTTCGGCAGCAGCACCGAACCGACATGCGTGCGAAGGTCCACCTGGGCGAGAGGACGCACTCTCATCAGCCGTGTATCTGCCCGTCCGGTGGGTGGCCTGCTCCGCCGTGCACCTCCTGCAAGCTGACGACCGATAGGCCGTGTCGCCGCCAGTCAGCGATGCCAGCCGCTGCGGCACGCGCCGCGGCCACTGTGGTCAGGCATGGCACTTGTTGGAGCGAAGCCGTGGAACGGATGTGCAGACCGTCGGTGCGTGGTCCACGGCCGCGCGGCGTGTTGAGCACCAGCTGGACCTGTCCCGAGGAGATCAACTCGACCGCGTCCACCGCGCCGATCTCGCCCACCTTCCCCACCACCGTCCTAACGTGCACGCCGTTCGATTCCAAGAACGCCGCCGTCCCCGACGTCGCGACAAGCTCGAAACCCAACTCGGCGAACGCCCGCGCGGGCCCCAGCCCCGCCGCCTTGTCCCGGTCCGCCAGGGACAGAAAGACGGTGCCCGCCAGTGGCAACCGGGTACCAGCAGCAATCTGGCTCTTCGCGAACGCGAGCCCGAAGGTCCTCCCGACGCCCATGACCTCGCCCGTGGAGCGCATCTCAGGACCCAACAAGCTGTCGACCCCCGGGAACCGGTTGAACGGAAGAACGGCTTCCTTCACGCTCACCCAGCCGCCGTCGACAGGTGGCTGCAAGAGCTTCTCCTCACGCAGCTGCGCCAACGTCGCCCCAAGCATCACCCGAGCCGCCACCTTGGCCACAGGAACACCCGTCGCCTTGGCCACGAAAGGTACCGTGCGGCTGGCACGCGGGTTGGCCTCCAAGACGTGCGCTACTCCGTCCTTCACGGCGAACTGCACGTTCAAGAGGCCGATGACGCCGAGAGATTCGGCGATCGCACGCGTGTGGCCCTCGAGCACTGCGACCACGTGCGGCGCGAGGGTCTGCGGCGGCAGCGCACACGCCGAGTCCCCAGAATGGACGCCCGCCTCCTCGACGTGCTCCATCACCCCTGCCACGAGCACCTCGCCCCGTGAGTCGCGCACCGCGTCGACGTCCACCTCGATCGCGTCTTCGAGAAAACGGTCGATGAGCACGGGGCGCTCGACCGAGACATCGCCCTCGCTTCTCAAAGAGCCCGAAAGCGCGGAGACCGCCTGCTCGAGACGCTCATCGTCATAGACGATCTCCATGGCTCGGCCTCCGAGCACGTAGCTCGGTCTCACCAGTACCGGGTAGCCAACTCTCGCGGCGATCGCCAACGCCTCTGCGACCGTCGTGGCCGTGCCACCAGCGGGTTGGGGGATCCCGAGTTGTTCGCAGAGCGCGTTCCACCGCTCGCGGTCCTCTGCCAGATCGATCGAAGAAGGCGAAGTGCCGAGCACGAGCCGCGGGTCGATCGCGTGCGCCAACTTGAGCGGCGTCTGGCCGCCGAGCGAGACGATCACGCCTGCGAGGCATCTACCGTCGCCCGCGGATCCATTGCCTGGCTCTCCACGTCCACGTTCTGCTTCGATCACGTTCGCCACGTCCTCGGCGGTCAGCGGTTCGAAGTACAGACTGTCCGAGGTGTCGTAGTCGGTCGAGACCGTCTCGGGATTGCAGTTCACCATGACCGTCTCGTAACCGGCCGCCTGTAGCGCCATCGACGCGTGCACGCAGCAATAGTCGAACTCGATCCCCTGGCCGATGCGGTTCGGTCCCGAACCGAGAATCACGACACGACGCCGCTCCCCGAGGCGCGCCTCGTCTTCGTCCTCGTAAGTGGCATAGTGATAAGGGGTGTGAGCCGCGAACTCGGCACTGCAGGTGTCTACGGTCTTGAAGGTGGCCCCCACACCCACCTCGATGCGGCGTGCGCGCACCTGCGCTTCGCTCACCGTCGATCTCTTCGCACGGGCGCTCTCGGCGTCTGGCGAGCCTTCAGGAAGACGAGCGCCTCGCCCGTCAGGAGCCGCACTCCCCGAGAACAGGTAAGTGATCTGCGCATCAGAGAAACCGAGACGTTTCACTTCTCGCCAGGTCCTGCGGTCGAGCCCCTCGATCCCTCTGCCGGTCTTCGCGAATTCCTCGAGGTGTAGGCGCGCGCCGGTGATCCTCGCCAACTGATCGATGAACCACGGGTCAACGCCGGTCGACTGTGCCAGTTCTCGAGGAGTGACGCCGCGTCGCAGGGCGGCCTCCATCTGGAAGACCCGCTGTGGAGTCGGCTCGCGTGCAAGCGCGATCAGCTCCTTCTCGTCGAGTAACTCGTAAGCAGCCTCGGCCGGGTCCGCGTTCAGCCCTGCCCGCCCCTGTTCGAGCGAGCGGATCGCCTTCTGCAGCGATTCGGGAAACGTGCGACCGATCGCCATCACCTCTCCCACGGACTGCATGCGTGTTCCCAGGTGATCGACGCTCCCGGGAAGTTTCTCGAACGCCCAGCGCGGGATCTTCGTCACCACGTAGTCGATCGTGGGCTCGAAGCTCGCGGGGGTGACGCCCGTGATGTCGTTCGGGATCTCATCGAGCGTGTAGCCGACCGCCAAGCGCGCGGCGATCTTGGCGATGGGAAAACCCGTCGCCTTCGACGCGAGCGCGGAAGAACGCGAGACACGCGGGTTCATCTCGATCACCAAGCGCCGGCCGTCGGCGGGGTCGACGGCGAACTGGATGTTGGACCCGCCCGTCTCGACGCCCACGCGCCGGATACAGGCGAAAGCGTCGTCTCGCATGGCCTGATACTCGACGTCGGAAAGAGTTTGCGCGGGAGCTACCGTGATGGAATCACCCGTGTGGACTCCCATTGGGTCGAGGTTCTCGATCGAGCACACGACCACGCAGTTGTCCGCGCGGTCGCGCATCACCTCGAGCTCGAACTCCTTCCACCCTCGTATGGAGCGCTCGATCAGCACTCGCGACACGGGACTGGCGGCAAGCCCTTCCGCCGCCACCCGGGCGAGAGCGTCACGGTCTTGCGCGGTGCCACTGCCCGCACCCCCGAGGATGAAGCTCGGACGCACAATGAGCGGAAAGCCCACGGCCTCCCCAACGGCCATCGCCTCCTCCAAAGAGCAGGCGAAGCCTGACGCCGGGACCTCCAGCCCGATCTCCCCCATGGCTGCCTTGAACCGGTCACGATCCTCGGCGGTGGCGATCGCCTCGGCGTTCGCTCCGATGAGTTCCACCTCCAGCTTCGCGAGCAGACCGCTACCTGCGAGCGCCATAGCCAGGTTCAAGCCCGTCTGACCGCCGAGGGTGGGCAGGATCGCCTCGGGCTTCTCGCGCTCCACTATGGCGGCGAGAACCTCCGCGTCGAGTGGCTCCACGTAGGTGCGATCCGCCAACTCCGGATCGGTCATGATCGTTGCGGGGTTCGAGTTGACCAACACGACGCGGTATCCCTCGGCGCTGAGCACACGGCACGCTTGAGACCCCGAATAGTCGAACTCGCACGCCTGGCCGATCACGATAGGGCCCGAGCCGATCACGAGGATCGTCTCGATATCCGTTCGCCGGGGCATCAGACTTCGACCTCGACTTCTGGTCCCATCAGTTTGCGGAACTCCTCGAACAGATAGCGCGCGTCGTGCGGGCCCGGGGCTGCCTCGGGGTGGTACTGCACACCGAACGCGGACAGGTTGGTGCAACGGATGCCTTCGACCACATCATCGTTCAGGTTGACGTGGGTGACCTCTGTCGCGCTGGCACCACGCTCAGGTAACGAAGCGGCTTCGACCGCGTAATTGTGGTTCTGGCTCGTGATCTCGACTTGGCCGGTGTCGAGCCGGCGAACGGGATGGTTGCCACCGTGATGCCCGAATGGAAGCTTGAACGTGCGGGCGCCGAGGGCCGCGCCGAGCAGTTGGTGGCCGAGACAGATGCCGAACGTGGGCACCTTTCCGAGGAGCTCGGAGATTATGCCAGCCTGGGTCTGCAGCGCAGCTGGGTCGCCGGGACCGTTCGACAGGAACACGCCGTCGGGCTCCATCTCCAGGGTGTCCGCCGCCGGGAAGGAGGCCGGCACGACAGTGATCGTGGCGAGCCGACCCAGGTTGCGCAGCATGGTCCGTTTCACTCCGAAGTCGTAGGCCACCACCCGCAGTGGCCCCGACCCGAGCTCGTAGGGCGTTCGGGTCGTCACCTCCGAGACGAGGTCCTGCCCGGTCGTACCAGGCTCTCCCGCTGCTGCTTCGCGCAGCTCGTCGTAGTCGGCGGTGCCGAACGCGCACCCCATCGCTCCGTCTTCGCGCAGATGCCTCGTGAGCCTGCGCGTGTCGACCCCGGATATCCCAGGCACCCCGTTTCGAATCAGCAGCTCCTCCAGCGACTCTGCCGCGCGCCACGACGAGGGACGCGAGGTGAGGTCGCGCACCACGATGCCTCGGCACCACGGGTGCCGAGCCTCGGCGTCACATGGGTTGACCCCGTAATTGCCGATGTGAGGGTAGGTGAAGGCGATGACCTGGCCCGCGTAACTCGGATCAGTGAGGACCTCCTGGTATCCGCAAAGGACCGTGTTGAACACGAGCTCCCCATGAGCCAGACCACCTGGCGCCGCCGCCCCCACGGCCTCGCCCTCGAACACCTCCCCGTCGGCGAGGACGAGCAGAGCGGATTCACGCTCTTGCGAAGGACCTCCCCATCCACCGGCGTCGGCGCCATCGGTGCCCCGTCCCGAGGCGCCGGAGGGCGCAGTGGTCACCTCTGAGCCTCGGCGCCGACCACCACCGGCTCACCGGCGCATATCGTGTGACGCACACGACCGGTCAGCTCGCGCCCTGCCCACGGTGTGTTCCGGCTGCGACTGGCCATCCGGACGGGATCGACTACCCAGCTCTCTGTGGGGTCGAACACGCAGAGGTTCGCCGGGGAGCCGGGTGTGATCGGACCGCCCTGGTCGCCGCGCTGGCACAACGCCATCTGAGCGATGCGCGCGGGATGCCACGACATCAAGCCCACGACGTCACGCACGGACAGGCGCGATGGCTCCAAATCGCGCTCTTCGCCTTGCGCTCGGTCGAATCCACCTCCGGTGCGCTCTGGCAGGCGCTCGCCGCGGCCAGATCCCTGCTCGCCACCTGTGACTTGCACCGACGGCCCCTCACCACCGCACAACGCGCCCAACACGACAGCCAGCGCCGTCTCGAGCCCGAGCATCCCCGAGGCAGCGTCGGCAAGGGGCACGTCCTTGGCTTCGGGCCGGTGCGGCGCATGGTCCGTTGCGATCGCGTCGAGGGTCCCGGTGACGCACGCCCTGCGAAGTGCGGCGACATCGGCTGCCGTGCGCAACGGCGGGTTCACCTTGAACGCCGTGTCGTAGCCTGCGAGCTCGGCATCGGTGAACGCGAGGTGATGGGGCGTCACTTCCCCCGTAACAGCGAGTCCTTCCGCCTTGGCCGCGGCGAGAAGCGCCACCGAGCCGGCAGAGGACAGGTGCAACAGGTGCAGCCGTCCTTTCGTCAATCGCGAAAGCGCTATGTCCCGCGCCACCATGAGCTCCTCGGCCTCCGCCGGCGCCCCGGGAACACCCAAGCGGCTCGACCACTCCCCCTCGTGCATCGCCGCGCCAGAAGCGAGAGCGCGGTCCTCGCAGTGCTCGGCCACAGTGACCCCGAACCCTCGGGCGTATTCCAGCGCACGGCGCATGACGCCCGAGTCCTGTACGCCTGTACCGTCGTCGGTGAAAAGCCGAACCCCGAGGTCAGCGAGCTCCCCCATCGGGGCAAGGCGCTCGCCGGCGCGTCCAACCGTGATGGCCCCTGCGACTGCGATCTTGCAGACGGCGCCAGCACCCAACGCCAGCACTTCCGACGCGACCGCCGCATCGTCGAGGGGGGGATCCGTGTTGGGCATGGCGACCACGGCCGTGAACCCCCCTAGCGCCGCGGCGCGTGCACCGGTCTCTATGCACTCGGCGTCCTCGTTCCCCGGCTCGCGCAGGTGGACGTGCACGTCGACCAGCCCCGGCGCCACGAAGCACCCGCCGGCGTCTAGCACCGTCGCACCGCTCGGAACCTCCAGACTCTCGCCCACCGCGCTCACGGTTCCGCCCGCGCACAGCACATCGGCCCGCCGTTGCCCGTTCTCGTCGACGACAGTCCCGCCACGGATCACCACGGTCGGTACCGAGCTGGGCACACGCGGCCCGCCGCGACCTGCCGACGGTGGCGCTCCGGTGGGCCTAGGCACCGCTCGTCTCCCAGGCATCTCCCAGGCCCGCAAGAGCTCCCGTGGGGCTCTCGTCCTGTGGCGTGCCGAGAAGCATGAACAGCACCGCCATGCGCACCGCTACGCCGTTCGCGACCTGCCGCAGGATGACCGAACGTGGAAGGTCGGGCACCTCGTCAGCGATTTCCACGCCGCGGTTCATCGGTCCGGGGTGCATCACGAGCGCCCCATCGGCCAACGCTGCAGCGCGCCGGGCGTTGAGCCCGTAGGCGGCCGCGTACTCGCGCACGGACGGCAGGAAGCCGCCCGCCCCACGCTCGGCTTGCAAGCGCAGCAAATAGCACACGTCGGTCTGAGGAAGCACTTCGTCGAGGTCGTGCGACACAGCGGCCACCGGCCACGTCTCGACAGCGGGGGGCAGCAGTGTTCCCGGTGCCACGAGCGTCACGTGCGCCCCTAGCGCGCTGAACGCGAGCACGTTCGACCGTGCTACGCGGCTGTGGCGGATGTCACCGACGATGGCGACACGCAGGCCCTTGAAGCACTCCACTCCGGTCTCGCCCGGTGCGCGCCCGTCTCGCTCGGCGAGGACCTGGCGAATCGTGCAACAATCGAGCAGCGCCTGAGTGGGGTGCTCGTGCCACCCGTCGCCAGCGTTCAAGACGCAAGCGTCCACCCAACGTGCGACCGCCGCGGGAGCACCGGCGGCGCAGTGCCGAACTACGAACGCGTCTACCCCCATCGCGGCGATCGTCTCCACGGTGTCGCGCAACGACTCGCCCTTCTTCAGCGAAGACGAGGTCGCATTGAATGACAAGACGTCGGCCGACAGCCGCTTCGCCGCCGTCTCGAAAGACAGCTTCGTGCGCGTCGACTCCTCCACGAACAGTGTCACCACCGTCTTGCCCCGCAGCGCAGGAACCTTGGGGATGACACGCTTGGAAACCTCGACAAAGGCATCGGAGACCCGCAACACCTCCTCCATCCCTTCGGCACCAAGATCGGACACCGACAGCAGGTGGCGCGGGGCGCCTGCACCTCGCGTCGGGGTGATGACCGTGCCAGCGCCGGATTCGCCCCCGCGCTCCCCTATGACTGGCTCCTGGGAAGCTGTCATCGGGCAACCACGTCGCCGAGCACTACACCGTCGAGGCTGACGTCCACTTGCTCGTCGATACGCGTGGGCATGTTCTTCCCCACGTAGTCGGGACGGATCGGGATCTCGCGGTGACCGCGGTCAACCATGACCGCGAGCTGTACTGCCCGTGCGCGGCCGTAGTCAGCCAGTGCGTTGAGCGCCGCCCGCACGGTTCGACCGGTGAACAGCACATCGTCCACCAGCACCACCAGTTGCCCTGCAAGGTCCTCTGGAATGTTGGTGATGGCCTCGGGGAGCACGGGGCGAATCCCGATGTCGTCGCGGTAGAAGGCGACGTCCAAGGTGCCGGAAGAGACAGCGGTGCCCTCGATCTCCTCGAGCACCTGCGCCAGGCGCTTGGCCAGGGGAACGCCGCCTGTCTGCAATCCGATGACCACCACGTCGGACAGACCGTGGTTGCGCTCGACGATCTCGTGGGCGATGCGGGTGATGGCCCGCGAGACATCCTCGGCAGACAGCACCTGAACCCGAGGAACGAAGACTCCACCGCGAGGTGTGGTCAGTCTGCGCTCTCGCTCCGCCACCAGGGCTCCTCCGCGTTCCGTTCGGGCCTCACTGGACCCGCTTCACGGCCGTCGGAACATGCTAACACGGCGTCACGTTCTCGAGCTGCCTGCACTCACGGATGAAGCTGCCTGCACTCACAGAGAACCTGCCTGCACTCACGGATGAAGCTGACGGGCGATGTGGGAGAGGACCCCGTTCACGAAGGCCCCGGATGCGTCCGTCGAATACTCCTTCGCCAATTCGACCGCCTCGTCGATCACCACGGCCACGGGAATGCCCGGTTGGTCGAGCAGTTCGTAGGTGGCGAGCCGCAGGATCGTACGGTCGACGATCGGCATGCGCTCGATCTCCCAGCCCACCGCAGTGCCGGCGACAAGCGAGTCGATGTGCGCGCGATGGCCGGCGACCCCCTCGACCAGCTTCAGCGCGAACGGATCCGGCTTCGCCGGAAGCGCCTCGAGCAACCTAGCGGGCTCCAAAGACTTGAGCTCGGCCTCATAGAGCAGTGCCATTGCCTGCTCACGCGCCTCGTGGCGGGGCCCTTCGGCCTGCGCCGGGCGGCGACGGCGAGCTCCCACGGTCGCCAGCCCCCTTCAGGTCACGCGCGCGTGATGTACTGACCCGTGCGGGTGTCCACCTTGATGCGCTCACCAGGGTTGACGAACAGAGGAACCTGCAGCTCCAACCCCGTTTCCAATGTGGCCGATTTTCGAGCCCCCGACACGCGGTCTCCCTGTAGTCCCGGCTCGGTGCTTGTGACTTGCAACTCGACCGCGGCCGGTAGGTCCACACCGACGATCTCGCTCTCGTAGAGCTCCAACACGACGTTGTCCCCTTCTTTCAGGAACTTCGCCGCGTCCCCAAGCGTCTCGCGCTCCACGTGAATCTGGTCGTAGGAGCTCGTGTCCATGAACACATGACTGCTTCCGTCGTTGTAGAGGTACTGCATCACGTGCTTCTGGACTATCGCCTGCTCTACACGCTCGTCGGCTCTGAATGTGCGTTCGAGCACGGCCCCGGTGCGGACGTTCTTCAGCTTGGTTCGCACGAAAGCACCGCCCTTGCCAGGCTTTACGTGCTGGAACTCGACCACGGTGAACAGACCCTCGTCCAGTGCAAGGGTCATCCCGTTTCGTAGGTCGTTGGTTGTGACAGCCATAAAGCAGCGGGCTCCTGTCTGGGCACGTGCGTGTGATTGAAGTTATGTCGTGGGGACCGCGGGATCCTTCGTGAAACCGGTGAGCGCCTGGCAGCCGCCATCGGTCACGGTCACCGTGTCCTCGATGCGTACTCCGCCGACTCCAGGCAGGTACACACCCGGCTCAACCGTGACGACGAAGCCCGGGCCGAGGATAGCAGTCGATCCTTCCGAGACCGTCGGGGCCTCGTGGACGTCGAGGCCGATGCCGTGTCCCGTGCCGTGCTCGAAAGCCTCGGACCAGCCCGCCTCGGCGATGAGCTCTCGGCAAGCGGCGTCGATGTCACCTGCTTCGACGCCGGCCTTCACCTTCGCCACCCCCGCGGCTTGCGCCTCTGCGACGACCGCGAAGACCTGGCCTATCTCGCCGGCCTGTCCCCCGTCGACGCAGAACGTTCGGCTCATGTCGGACCGGTATCCCTCACATGTGGCCCCGAAATCGATGACCACCCAGTCCCCCGATGCGATGGGACGCGCCGAGGGACACGAATGAGGCTTGGCCGCGTTCGGGCCGGAGGCCACGATCGTGTCGAACGCCCGGTCCTCGGCCCCGAGACGGCGCATGGCGGTGTCGAGCGCCAAGGCCACCTCCACCTCGCTGCGGTGCTCGGCGAGCATCCCGAGCACCTCCGCGAGGGCTGCGTCCGCGATAGCCGCCGCCGCCTTCATTCTGTCCAGCTCGCCGGGATCCTTCACCTGGCGCAGCTGCTCCACCAGCCGTTCGGTGGGTACCAGCTCCGCCGGATACAGAAGCTCACCTACGCGGCGCTTCACTCCCCAAGTGACGCTCTCCGCCTCCAGAGCGACCTTGCGCGCTCTCATCCGTCTCACCGCCGCGCTCACTTGCTCGCGCTGGGCCTGCACCTTGCCCACGAAGCTCTGGACCACGTCGACCAAGCCTGCTGAGCCCAGCTGCTCTGCAACCTGGGTCCGATAACGACCGTCCGTCACCAATAGGGCTTCGTCGGCACCCACGAGCAGCTTCCCCGCCGAACCGCTGAACCCCGTGAGGTAGCGAACGTTCGCCAGGTTCGTGACCAGCAAAGCACCCACGCCCACTTCATCGAGCAAAGAGCGCAGCCGCGGCAGGCGCCCTGCCACCTCCATGGGCACGAGGCACCTGGACTCTCCGGCCCGAGACGAGCCGAAGCTCATCGCGTGGTCCTCTTCGAGGACGACGCCGACACGAGCAGCTCTGCCGCGGCGCGCACGGCAAGGCGGTAACCCAGCCCCCCGAAGCCGGCCACCGTCCCGTCGGCCACCGAGGCCACCACCGAAGTGTGGCGCCAGGGCTCTCGTGCATGGGGGTTCGACAGGTGCACCTCCACGACCACGCCGTCGAAGGCAGCGAGGGCGTCGTGCAAGGACCACGAATAGTGACTCAGGGCGCCCGCGTTGATCACGACTGCGTCGGCCCTGCCCGAGGCGTCGTGGACCAGCTCGACGAGCTCGCCCTCGTGATTCGTCTGGTGGTGCTCGAGGAGCAGCCCGTAGCGGCTCGCCTCCTCGGTGGCCGCGGCCACGTGCTCGGCAAGAGTCTCGCTCCCGTAGATCTCGGGCTCTCGATCCCCGAGAAGGTCGAGGTTCGGCCCGGAAAGAAGCACCACGAGCTTCCCTTCGCAGCCCGGTTGGGCGGTCTTCTCGCTGTTCATGGAGCACATCCCATCTCGGCAAGGGTACCGAGGACGTCCGTCTCCGATACTCCAGGCACGACCTCGACACCGTCGGGGCCGTCGAGGACAAAGGTGAGGTCATGGCGCGCCTTTTTGTCGCGGGCCATGAACTGCAGGAGCGTGCGCGCAGAAACACCCTGCGGAAGCTCGGTCGGGAGCTCGAGGCTGTCGAGCACCTTGCGGTGCAGCGCAACACGGCTGTCGTCGACACGACCCAGGCGGCGCGCTAAGCGGGCGGCGAACATGAGGCCTATAGACACTGCTTCGCCATGGCGCATGTCATAGTCGCCGTTTTCCCCCATGAGGGCACCCTCCAGCGCGTGAGCCATGGTGTGCCCGTAGTTGAGCAACATCCGCCGGTCGCCCTCGCGTTCATCGGCGCTGACCGCTGCCGCCTTTATGGCAATGCAGCGGGCGATTTGCTCCTCGAGCGGCAACTCGTGCAACCACGACCCTCCGTCATCAGACCAAGGGTCGCCCGAAGGACGGCCAAGGAGCTTCCCCAAGAAGGCGCACTTGGCCATCTCGCCACGCCCCGACGTCCACTCACGTGCTGGCAGGCTCTCCAGGGCGTCGGTGTCGCAGAGCACCGCTACCGGCTGCCAGAACGCCCCGACAAGGTTCTTCCCCTCTTCGAGGTTGACACCTGTCTTCCCACCTATCGCGGCGTCCACCTGTGCGAGGAGGGTCGTGGCCACGTTCACGTGAGGCACGCCACGTAGGTACACGGCGGCCGTGAAACCGGCGACGTCGCTCACCACTCCCCCTCCCACCGCCACCACCGCATCCGAGCGGGTCAGCCCGGCGCGGACGAATCCACGGCACAGTTCCTCCACCGAGGAGAGACACTTTGCGCGCTCACCATCGGCGACTTCGAAGCGTCGTACCGGCACGCCCGCCTCCACATCGAAGCCGATCCCCTCTTGGGTGACCACGGCCACCTGTTGCACACCGCGAGGAAGCACTTCTGGCAGCAGCCGCTTTGCCCCCGCACCGATCGCCACTTCATAACGGCGCCCTCCGAGCTCCACCGCAACCGTGATCACGTTCTCGGCCCCTCCTCAGACACAGCTGATGCATCACCCGCGCGCTCAACCAGCTCTGCGACACGCTCGGCTACACCCTCTGCCGACAGCCCGTCGATGTCGACGACCGCGTCGGCCACCTCGGAGTACAGCGGGTTACGTTCGGCCTCTATACGGGCGAACGCGTCGAGCGGGGAGCCTCCAATGTTCACCTTCCGATCGTGAGCCGAGTCGCTGTTGGAGTAACTGCGTGTGCCCGCGCTGTGGTCGCCGCCCGGTCGACCGACGACCACACCCGCCAGCAACGGTCTGCCGGCTCCGTCTCCAACTCGCTCGGCCAGAGTGTCGATCCTTGCGCGTAGCCACACCACCAGTCCCGACTGACAAAGGATCGCCCGGTTCGACGGATCCAAGACGGCCCCGCCTCCAACCGACACGATCGCTGCGGAGCTCTTCGTCAGTGCAGCAACCAAGACTCGCGACTCCTCACTACGAAACAGCGCCTCGCCACCCGACGCGAAGAGCTCTGAGACGCCCCGACCGGTGCTGCGCTCGACCTCCTCGTCGGTGTCGATAAAGGACCATCCGAGACGACGCGCTACCAGGGCACCGACCGTGGACTTCCCTGCCCCCATCATCCCGACCAGCAACAGGCGTTCAACCACCGGTCTGCTGTGCCTTACGCGCACCTACCCCTTGTGCCTTACGCGCACCTACCCCCTGCGTCTTACGCGCACCTACCCCTTGTGTCTTACGCGCCGTGACTCTGCTCGCCTCTTGAGTACCGGCACTTCGCGCCTTTCGAGTACCGACGGGTGCGGTGGTGGCTCCCGACGACAACGCCGACGAATGTGCGGACCCCAGGGCAGCCACGTACCCGTCGCGATTGCGTACCAGCTCCTCGACCGAGTCCCCGCCGAACTTCCGCAGCGCCTCCGACGCAAGCACCAGGGACATCATCGCCTCCGCGACCACCCCCATCGCCGGCACGGCTGTCACGTCGGTGCGTTCCTTGAACGACACCGTGGCCTGCTTCGTGGCAACGTCGACGGTTTGCAGGACGGGTCTGCTCAAGGTGGCAAGCGGTTTCATACCGAGGCGCGCAGCCAACGTCCCGCCAGTGGATATCCCACCCTCGATACCTCCTGCGCGCAGTGTCTCGCGCCTGTACTCGTGCGCCTTGGAGTCCCATGAAATCGCGTCGTGCGCTTCGGACCCCCGCCTGCCCGTCACGTCGTACCCACCGCCGATCTCCACTTCCTTCACGGCATTCACGCTCATGAAGCCCTGGGCGAGCAACCCGTCGAGGCGACGGTCCCAATGGACGTAGCTACCGAGGCCCACTGGGACGCCGTACGCGAGGACCTCCACGACCCCTCCGAGTGAGTCCCCGTCTTTGGCCGCGGCTTTGATCGCCTCTACCATCCGTCGCTCCGCGTCGGGATCGAAGCACCTCACGGCCGAGCGGTCTACGACAACGAGGTCAGCCGGACCCGGGCGGACATGGCCTTGGACCTTCTCGCCGCCTATGGCGACCACGTGGCTCAATACGGACACGCCGAGACGTCCGAGAAGAGCCTTGGCCAGGCAACCTGCTGCCACGCGTGCCGTGGTCTCACGCGCCGAAGCTCGCTCCAGCACGTCGCGTGCGTCGTCGAAGCCGTACTTCTGCATGCCCGCTAGGTCCGCGTGACCAGGACGAGGCTGAGTCAACACCTTCTGCGGCCTTCCGGGGTGAGGAGACATCTCCTCCTCCCACTTCGCCCACTCGGTGTTGGCTATCTCTATCGCCACGGGAGATCCGAGCGTCCGCCCGTGGCGCAGGCCGCCGAGCAGCGTCAGCTCGTCGGCCTCGAAACGCATCCGCGGGCCTCGGCCGAATCCCAAGCGGCGCCGAGCGAGCTCCTCGGCGATCTCGTCCACCGTCACGGGCAGACCGGCGGGCAAACCCTCCACGATCACCACTAGGGCCTTCCCGTGCGATTCCCCTGCCGTCAAGAACCGGAGCACGCATCGAATCTACTGCCACGACCGCGAGCTCCTCTGACTCAGCCGCCTCGATGGAAGAGCACCTGGGCAAGCGGTCCGCCCCACAACACCGACAGGACCGCCCCGGCGGCGAGGAAGGGCCCGAACGGAATCCTCGTCTTGCGACCTCCGCCGGTCGCGATCATCACGACGATCCCGATCACAGCTCCCAGCACGAACGCTGCCAGAAACGCCACGAACGCGTGGCCCAGACCAAGCCATCCGGTACCGAGCCCGATCAAAGCGGCCAAGCGAACGTCTCCATACCCCATTCCACGGGGCACGGCCACATGCACCGCCAGGAATCCGGCAAATGCCGCCGCCGCCGCGATCGCAGCGCGGGCCAGCGAGCCCCAGCGGTGGTCTACGGCCGACGATACGACGAGAAGCGGTGCGACCACTGCCATAGTCGGGTAGACGATTCGGTTCGGGATGAGGAACCGCTCGAGGTCGACCGCGCTGATCGCCACCAACGCGATCCCCAACAGGGCAAAGGGGGCGAGCACCAGGTCGTCTCCCAGGCGCGCGGCGAACGCGCCGAGGACGCAAGCGCACACGACTGCAAGGACGAGCGGGCGCCAGGGGTGGGCAGGTTGTGACCCACAGACCGAGCACCTCTTGCTGAGCCGGAGACAGCGCCACACCGGCACCAGCCCCGCGCCCTGCGCTGCGGACCCACAAGAGGCACAACGCAACCATGGCCTGTCGAAGTTGCTACGGGACCCGAGGCGCTCGACCACGATCTCTGACGCGTCCCCGGCGACGAGACCCGTCGCGGTGAGGAAGCCGACGGCCAAGACGTCCATCGAGCGGACGCTCCTATTTCTTGGCGGGCTCGTAGAAGGGGTTCGCGCCGCTTGCGTGGTCGGTTACGTCCACCACAGAGCTGATCTCGGGCACCGAGTCCCGCAGCGCGACCTCGATCCCCTGCGACAAAGTGACCGTTGCCAAGCCACAGCCCTGGCATCCCCCGCTCAGGCGAAGGTACGCGACCCCCTCTTCGACCGCCACAAGGTCTGCACGCCCTCCGTGCATGGCGATCGACGGATTCACCTGCTGTTCGAGCACGGTCAACACACGCTGGGCTAGCTCACTGGAGAGGTCGCCGTGCGCAATGCCAGCCGTGTCAGCGGTTACAGGCATGTTCGGGTTCAATATGACCAGACCGCCCTCGCCTTCGTCGGAATAGTCGAGGCGCGCACCGACAAGGCGAGCCGCGCTCGATTCGGGAACCACAACGGTGAGGCCATCGAAGCTCGTGACGAGGTCTTTCGAACCCGCGTCAGAGGCCACCTGGAAGTAGATGTCGTAGGTGTACGAACCCTGCCGGGCTCCTGTCACCTCCACCCACAGTGCCAAGCGCTCTGCGTCCGCCTCTTGGGCGCGGGCATCGAGCACCACAGCGCGCGCGTCGGGCGTGACGGTGATGGTCACCTCCGCCTTCGAGCTGTCGATGCGCGAATCGTCGTCCTCGGCCATAGTGCTCACCTTCCCGGTCGACTCTTCGGGTCCGCCTGATCGCTGTTCAACGATGCGAGCTGGCGACTTCGGCGCCCCGCACGGCAATCCCTGCAACTCCGGGTGTGCTCACCTCCGCGCGCCATCATAGGTTCGTGCCCCGTGTCCTTCTTCTCATACCCTCGGCCACTTACCGCGCCCCGGACTTCCTCGAAGCAGCCAGAGCTCTCGAAATCGAGGTCGTGGTGGGTTGTGAGGAGCCGCAGGCGCTCAGCGACCTCATGGGTGCGAGAGCCCTCCGCCTGCCACTGGGCGACCCCGACCGCGCGGCCAAGGCCATCGTGAAACAGGACTCGCTCACTCCCTTCGACGCGATCGTCGCAGTGGACGATCAGGGGGCCGTTGCCGCGGCCGCCGCGTCAGAACAGCTCGGTTTACGCCACAACCCGCCTCGTGCCGTTATCGCTACACGCGACAAGCTCGCCATGCGCGCTCTCCTGGCACAGCAGGAGGTGCCCCAGCCCGATTACGGAACGATTCCCGCCGGGGCAGGACCCGCCGAGATCGCTCTGGCAGTCAAGACCGTAGGGCTGCCGTGCGTCGTGAAGCCGGCCACGCTCTCTGCAAGCCAGGGCGTCCTGCGTGCCGACTCGCCCGAAGATGCCGTAGCCGTCGCGCAACGGGTCCGGCGAATCGCAACCGGTGCTGGTGTCGACCCGGAGGCACCCCTGTTGGTCGAGCGGTTTGTGTCCGGAGACGAGGTGGCTCTCGAGGGTCTCCTTGATGGCGGCGCTCTGGATGTGCTCGCCCTCTTCGACAAACCGGACCCTCTCGACGGTCCCGCCTTCGAGGAGACGATCTACGTCACACCCTCGAGACTCGCGCACCGCGACATCGAAACGGTGGTGGACACCACGCGGAAAGCTGCGCAGGCCCTCGGTCTGCGCGAAGGACCGGTACATGCGGAGCTCCGTCTTCGTGACGGAAGGGCCTGGATGATCGAGATAGCGGCACGCACGATCGGTGGGCTGTGTTCGCGCGCCCTCGCCTTCTCTACAGGCCGCACACTGGAGCAGCTCGTCCTCGCCCACGCCATCGGGTCACATGTGGGCTCACTTCAACGCGAGGAAAACGCCTCGGGTGTGCTGATGATCCCCATTCCGCGCGCTGGGACCCTGCTCGTGGTGGAGGGCGTCTCGCGTGCTCTGGCCGTGCCGGGCGTGACCGACGTCCAGATCACGATCCCGCCTGGCCGAGAAGTGATGCCGGTGCCCGAGGGCAGCCGCTACCTGGGCTTCGTCTTCGCCCGCGCCAAACGCCCGGGGGACGTAGAGACAGCGCTTCGTAGGGCTCTGTCTCTGCTCGAGGTGCGCATCGAGCGTTGAAGCGTCCATAGCTCGTGCGCCTGCACGAAGCTCTGCGCCGTGACCGCTACCGTGGGCATGTGCGCATCCTGCTCGTCTCCACCTACGAGCTCGGCCACCAGCCGCTTCACGTGGCGTCCCCCGCCGGCGCGCTCGCGCGGGCGGGCCACCAAGTCAGGTGCCTCGATCTCTCGGTTGAGCCCTTCGACGTCGAAGCCGTGCGCTGGGCCGACGCGGTGGCATGCTCGGTTCCGATGCATACCGCATGTCGCCTTGCCCTGGCCGCGTGCACCCAGATCCGTTCACTTGATCCCCACATACCTCTGTGCCTTTACGGCCTCTACGCGCGGCTAGCCGTCGCCGCGGCTACAGAGCCAACGGTCGACCTCGCGGTTGCTGGTGAGTACGAACCCCGTCTCCTGCGTTGGGTCGACGAGCTCGAAGGCCGTTCGCCGGGAACTCTCGCGCGCGAGGGGAGTCGCCGGCCCGGTGAATCCCACCTGTCAGGTGAATCCGATGACCGCCCGCGCGCTGTCGTCGAGCTGGGGCGAGGACGGTTCGGGCTGCCAGCTCGTCACCTGCTGCCGCCCCTCGATCGTTACGCCCGCCTTGCCACCTCCGAAGAGCTCCTCCTGGCCGGCTATGTCGAGGCCAGTCACGGGTGTGCGCATCGGTGCCGCCACTGTCCGGTCCCTGTCGTCTACGACGGCCGAACACGGCTCGTAGAGATCGACGCAGTCCTCGCGGACGTCGCTCAGCTAGTGGAGATGGGTGCTCGTCATGTCACATTCGGGGACCCGGACTTCCTCAGCGGGCCTCACCACGCTCTGCGCGTCGTCTCTGCGATGCACGACACGTTCGGAGATCTCACCTTCGATGTGACTGCAAAGGTCGAGCACGTGTTGGAGCAACGCGACCTCTGGTCGCGCTTCGCCGCAGCTGGCTGCCTGTTCGTCGTGTCCGCTTTCGAGTCCACGAACGACGCGATCCTCGGTCACCTGGCCAAGGGGCACACCGCGGCACAAGAGGTCGAAGCTGTCACACTGTTGCGCTCCGCCGGCATCGAACCACGGCCTTCCTTCCTGCCGTTCACACCCTGGACGACCGCTCAGGACGTGTTCGACCTCTTGGATCTCGTCGCGGCCTGTGACCTGGTCGGCGACGTCGACCCAGTGCAGTACTCGATCCGCCTGCTCGTCCCGCCGGGCTCACTGTTGCTCTCGTCGGGCGCCTTGGACGGGCTCTTGGGCCCTTACGACGCGGATCACCTGAGCTGGACCTGGCGCTCCGCCGACCCGCGTCTCGACCTCCTGGCACAGAAGCTGGGGCATCTGGCCGAGCGCGCCGACGCCGAAAGCTGGTCGGCCACACAGGCGTACGAGGCGGTCCGTACCGCGGCAGTCCACGCCCTTGGTCGCATCACCCCCAAGCGTCCGCCCAAGAGCAAGCCCTGGCTGAGCTCGTCGATCCCTCAAGACGAGCGCCCACACCTCACCGAAGCATGGTTCTGCTGCGCTGAACCGACTGAGGCCCAACTCGGTGCCACTTCGCTACTTCCCGCCAGGGCTCGAGCTGATGGCACGTCGCTCGCTGATGCCACGGCTCGAGCTGCTGACAGGTCGCTCGCTGATGGCACGCCGCTTGCCGATCGCGTGTCGCTCGCTGATCGCGTGTCGCACACGTCGCCTTTGGGTGTCCCAATCCCATGAGCACGCCGGCGGCGCAGAATCCAGCTCTCAAGCCTCACTCGCGAGCCCGTCCGCCCAAGTCGTCGCAGCACGATACGTGGCGCGATGCTCCGAAGGGGGCACACGAGTGGCTCAGCTTCCCTGATCCCGACTACGAGCGGACCTGGCTGTTCGATGTCACGTTCTTGGAAAGTCGCTGGACCTGTATCTACGGGCGCGGATGCCAGGGGGTGCTCACCGGTCCTGCGCCCGAGCTGGTGCAAGGATGCTGCTCCTACGGGGCGCATTTCACCGATACCAAAGACGCCCGCAGGGTCCAGGCAGCAGCTGCCACTCTCACCCCCGAGCAATGGCAGTTCTACAAACCGGCTAGGCCGAAGAACGGTAAGAAGCTCTCCGTGATTACGCGCAAGCGCTCGGGTGAATTGACCACGCGCCTCGTGCACGGCGCGTGCATATTCCTCAACCGCCCGGGTTTTGGCGGTGGTGCAGGCTGCGCGTTGCATCGTGCCGCCATCGAGCGCGGGATTCCGCATCTCGAGCTCAAGCCAGAGGTGTGTTGGCAACTGCCGTTGCGGCGCGACGACGAAGTCGGCGAGGGGGGGCACATCACCAGCATCATCCGCCAATGGGACCGGCGCGATTGGAACAAGGGAGGAGCCGAGTTCCATTGGTGGTGCACCGAAGCACCAGACGCGTTTGTGGGCAACAAGCCGGTGTACGAGGAGCTCAAAGACGAGCTCGTGGCAATGGTGGGGAAGAAGATCTACAAGCGGCTCGTGGCGTACCTACGAGCACGTGCGCGAGTAACAGCTCAGGTGGTCGCTAACGACGACTCGCAGGTGAAGATGCACCAACCGGTCACTCGCGGCAACGAGCGACCTAGTTCCTTCGACCCCGTGCCCGTGGCGCTGCCGCACCCGGCAGTGCGCAGGCACTGACGGTCAGGGCCGAGACGTTTACTCCGCCAGCGGATCGTCTTCCTCGAACGGGCGCTGTCCGTCGGCCGCGGTGCCCAGGATCTCCTCGAGCTCGTCGGACTCAGCCATGCACCACGAAGCGTGCTCGTCGTCGGGTCCGGCTCCGCACTCTGCACAACGTTTCTGCGCGGTCATGACCGAGCGCTTCAGGCTGCGTGCCTCCTCGAAACGGCGATGCCGTCCCTTCTTCACAGGCGAACCCTCCGTCGACTTGCTAGCACTCACGTCAAGCGGCTCAGTCAGCTTACTGCCAGTGTGATGGATCCGACACCCGAGCAGGAACTCTCACCAGCCGGTTATTGTGTGGACGGTGCCCGAGCAGTTCGACGCACTGGGAATGGCCGAGCGCTTTCGGGCTAGGGCCGCTGCCGTACGCAGCAGGGGCATCCCCCCCGTCGAGGGGCCCGAGCGGCGCAGGTTCGTCGAGCAAGCTCAAGTCGACTTCATGGACTTCGCCATGCTTGCAGACGCCGAGGTCACCCTCGTGGACGGCATCCTCACCCTACGTATCGACCTGCGCCCCGAAGAAGGCTCAGCCGCCCCTCAACCCCCGTAGCTCATCCGAGTGTCCTCCATACGGAGGATCTCGACCGGTGTCTCCTCGGATCCCGAGCTGGCGCCACCGTCGGCGGAGCCGCAGTCCACCACCTCCCCGACGAACCAGCTATGGCTGCCGAGCGCCAGAGTGTGGCGCACCTCGCAATCGAGCCATGCAGCCGCGGCCTCCAAGATCGGCGCGCCAGTCACCTCTGTGTGCACAGCCGCTCCCTCCATTGTGCCAACACCGGTCTCTTCGTCGACCGTCTGGTCCTTCACCGGCTTGGCGAACCGGCGCACCAGTGCACGCTCGGTCCGGGGAAGGACGCTCAACGCATACGCTCCGCTCTCCGACAACAACCTGTGGGTCACCGATTCGCGCTCCACACCGACGCCGAGAAGCTTCGGTTCGAACGCCACCTGCGTGACCCAGCTGATGGTCATCAAGTTCCGCCGCGTCCCCGCACGCGTCCCCAGCACGTAAAGACCGGTGGGAAGCATCCACAGCACACGTCGGCGTGCACGGTCGTATTGGTCAGGGTCGCGCCCGACCGGCACAGGACCAACCACAGCGGTCATCTCCATCCACCCGATACCATCGCCAGAGGATCCACGCGACCTTCCGCCTTGACAAATCTACGTTCGGCGGCCGACGCGAACGTCCGCGGGCCTGCCCATGGGTCGCATGTCTGCCTCGGATCCGTCACTCATCGTGGCCCCTATTGGCCACGAAAAGGCTCAGCCCTCCCCCCACCAGCACGACCAGGGCGACCACAACGGACAGGACGATCAGCAACATCCCGTCTCGTGACGCTACTCGAAGCGAAGCAGGTTGTAGTCCTGCTTCCCCCTCCGCAACAGTACGTACCGATCGAAGAGCAGGTCTTCACGACAGATGCGCGCGTCGAGGTCGCTGACCCGGCGATTGTTCACATAGACCCCTCCCTGCGTGACGAGAGTCCGCGCGGACCCCTTGGAGGTCGCCAGCCCGCTGCTCACCATCGCGTCGACGAGAGCGAGCCCGTCATCATTCATCGCCGCGCGTGCGAAGATCGTCGTGGGTGCCTCGGCACACACCTCCAGCAGTGTCGCCTCGTCAAGGGACACGACCTCTCTCGAGTACAGCGCCGCCGCGGCTTCCTCCGCTCGCCGGGCCTCAGCCTCGCTGTGGACCAAGGTGCACACCTGGCGCGCTAGCTCGCGCTGCGCCATCCGACGCTCCGGGTGCGAGGCCCACGACTGGTCGAGCGAGCTGATCGCTTCGTGGTCGAGGAACGTGAAGTACCGCAGGTAGTCAGTCGCCACGGCGTCCTCGGTGCGTAAGAAGAACTGGTAGAGCTGGTACGGACTGGTGCGGCGAGAGTCGAGCCACACGGTCCCGGCCTCGGTCTTCCCGAACTTGGTGCCGTCCGCCTTGAGCACCAATGGCGAAGTCAGTCCGAAGACCTCGGCACGCCGGACCTTGCGCACCAGCTCCACCCCCATGAGGATGTTCCCGTACTGGTCGCTGCCTCCGAGCTGCAGCCGGCAATCGTACGCATCGAAGAGGTGCAAGAAGTCGTAAGCCTGCAGAAGCATGTAGCTGAACTCGGTGAAGGAGACGCCTTGCTCAAGCCGCTCGAGGCGAGCCATCACCGACTCGCGCTTGACCATCTCGTTGACGCTGAAGTGCTTGCCAACGTCACGCAGGAACTCGACCAACCCGATATGGGTCAACCAGTCTGCGTTGTCGACCATCAGTGCACCGGTTGACCGAGTGGCCGAGAAGTCGACGAACCGCTCGAGCTGCAGACGGATCGATTCGAGGTTCGCGCGCAGTTGCTCCTCCTCGAGCAGGGGGCGCTCTTCGCTCTTTCCTCCCGGATCCCCTATCAAGCCCGTCCCCCCGCCGGCCAGGGCGATCGGACGGTGACCTGCAAGCTGCAAGCGGCGGAGCATGCACAGCTGGAGGAGGTGCCCCACGTGGAGACTGTCGGCAGTCGGGTCGAAGCCGATGTACCCCGTGATGGGTCCGCTCGCGAGCCTCTCGCGGAGGCTGGCACCAGTGGCCTGGTGCCAGAGCCTCCTGAACTGGAGATCTTCGGCTAGCCCGGGCACCAGAGGTGGGGACTCCTATACCCCGCCTGAAGGCACCACCGTGGCTCCCCCGTCCACGACGAGCACCTGCCCGGTGATCCATTCAGCCGCGTCGGAGACGAGGAAGAGCGCTGCCTTGGCGATGTCGTCGGGTGCTCCGATACGGCGAAGGGGCAGTCGCGCTGCCACCGCGTCCCCGGCTTGCTCCCACAACGCTCGAGAGAAGTCAGTCTTCACCAAGCCCGGAGCCAGAGCGTTCACCCTCACCGCGGGCCCGAGCTCGTATGCCATCTGTCGAGTGAGGTGAGCCACCGCTGCTTTGGTCACGTTGTACCAACCGATGCCCTGCTCGACCAGCAAACCCCCGACGGAAGACAGGTTCAGCACCGAGCCTCCTCGCTCGGACATGGAGGCCCGCCATGCGCACTGAGTCCAGGTGAGCAAGGCACGCTGGTTCACTTGAACGGTCTTGTCGGCTCGAGCAAGGTCGATGTCCATCATCAGACCGAAGTAAGGGTTTGCGGCCGCGTTGTTCACCAGGATGTCGAGCGCGCCAAACCGCTGCACCGTCGCAACCACGCAAGCATCGGCAGCATCGGGGTCGCCGGCGTTCGCCACGTGCCACGCCACGCTCCCGTCCGACCCCTCCATGGAGGCGGCCGCCTCTTCGAGGGCCTCGGCCTTGCGCGACGAGATCATCACGTCAGCTCCCGCCTCGGCCAGCCGCGCGGCAATCGCCCTACCTATTCCTCGCGACGCACCTGTGACCAGGGCTACCTTTCCATCCAGACGCAGTTCCACAGCAAGACCCTACATACTGCTGTGCAGGCTCCTCCTCTTTCGCGCCTGGTCCGACCGCGATCGCATGGTAGGCACCCGTCGCGAGCTCGGAACCTGTCGCCAGGAGCTGTCGCCGCCGTAGCATCGCCGGGATGAACAGACTGGCCTCAGAGACGAGCCCCTACCTCCGCCAGCACGCGCACAATCCAGTAGAGCGCAAAGTGATTGGTTCAGGAAACCAATCAGACAGCCAAGTCGGAGTGCATGACGAGAACCTGAGCGAGTTCGTCTGCACTCAGGGTTTCCGTCAGAAACGACCAAAGTTTGGGTCTCTCATCTGGTAGCTGACAGCTGATGCGTGCCAGCTGGCCGCCCGCTGGTAGGCAATGGCCACCCATGTACCACTCGGTGGGCCCCAACCTTTCGAAGCCAAAGCAGTAATGGTCGGTCAGGAGATTCAATAGCCACTCTTCGACTATTGCGACCAGGCCACCCACGCCACATCGAACTGCATGGTTCCACACCGAGCGGTAGAGCGCCTCCGCAACACCGAGGCTGCGTCCTTCCTTCACGACAGCCAAGGACGCGTACTCGTATACCGGATTCGGTGGGACCTCAACCGTGGTCACGAAGTGCCCAACGGGGAGGTCACGGAACTCGCCAACTAGTCCCCTGACTACGCCAACTAATTGATCGTCATTGTCCTTGACAACGTGAAAGACACTCCACTCTCGCCATGGTTCGTATTCACCGACTCGCCCGCTATCCGATGTGCCGCAGAATCCCTCTGCCACGAAACTCTGGTACTCAAGGCGCTCGGCTTCATCGAAGAGATGGTCCCCGTGCCAGACCATCCCCACGGTCCATCCGTCTGGCAAGCACGGTGGCCCACCAACTGGGTCCTCCAAGGCCCTGGTCTTGTCAGTCACTTTTCGCCCCGCCTTCGTCTTGGTGTGTTCTCATGCGCCGAAGGACTCTGTGGTGTACACAGCCGTCGCTATTGCGCATACAGGTGTACCCGTACAGGTCACTCCGGCCAGCCTCGTCTCGATTGGTTCCCAGCTCATGCAAGACCGTCTTCGTGTCATATCTTCAAGCGTCTCTCGCAGTTGTAAGCGCACTTCTGCCTCGCTTGCTCCATGAGCCTCGGCAAAAAGACCACGGCCCGTTTCGTGTTCTCGAACCCAAGCAATACCCGCCCAGGCTTCATGGCCGATAACCGAAGTTCGGCACTGAGCCATCACGCAGTAGCAGCGGTCTCCCCACTGGCCATGTTCCGTGGGAGCGTGTTGGAGTAGCAATCGAGCCTCATTCGGAATCACCGAAGACAAATAAAGAAGATTCAAATCGCCGATGCCGACTTCCGACAAACAAGCATCAAAGGCCGACAGTTCGGTTGAACCTTCACAGGCCGCCGTGGCGATGTAAATGTCCATACCCGGCTACCGCCACACCACCACAAAGAGGGGCACCCAAGCGCTTGCAAAGAGAACGGCGGCGAGGTATGTCAGCCCCTGGCGATGCGGATGCTCGGTCTGAACCAGAGCAACAGCCGAACCCGGCGCTCCTCCAATCAACAAAGCATTTACGAGATACCCAGGAGTTCCCCAGCGGCGTTGCAACCAGCAACAGGCCCGCAGGATTGGGTCCCTGATTTGCTGGCCCGGTCGGATTGCCCGGAGTTCAAGAAGTCCGAGTATGGCGCCTCCGGCCATAAACAGTACCCATGCGACCCACGGCCCGATGCGTGGATGGTGGACCGAGCGGGCCACGGCGAGTACCCCGGCGACGATGAGGCCCTCGGTAGCCAGCATGGCGACGAAGACGAAGTAGAAGACCCAGACACCCCAAGTACCATCCTTACCCAGCTGAGCTTCCCCCGCTCCGGCGGACAGGTTCGGTTAGTTGCTGATCATGCCGCGTGTGCGGCTTCGTAGTCGACTGGACTGAGCATCTTGCAGTAGCTGTGACGTCTCTTCGGGTTGTACCAAG
>Ga0181533_1000356_pt1 | contig 61736 bp, 55 predicted proteins | sample PEATcosm2014_Bin_45_FD_119772 | JGI IMG/M metagenome (GOLD analysis project Ga0181533, IMG submission 119772) | Peatland microbial communities from MTU Mesocosm Facility, Houghton, MI, USA - PEATcosm2014_Bin11_60_metaG | ecosystem: Environmental > Terrestrial > Soil > Wetlands > Peat | place... | reverse complement strand
TTTCAACAGCAAACCCATGAATGAAAATAGCTTAGCCCAAAATCAAAATTCAATGACCGGACAGTTCTGATGAGTGACGAGTGATGAGCCAGCAAGGACCGAAACTCGAAAATCGAAGCTCGAAAATCGTGGCGAGTTTCGACTTTCGACTTTCGATTTTCGTCCTTCGCTTGCTCGTCACTCATCACTCGTCACTCGTCACTTCGTGATGGTCCTTCCTAGCACGCCGGCAATCGCGGTGACCTGCTCCACCAGGGTTTCAAACTGGTCGGGGAAAAGCGACTGGTAGCCATCGGAAACAGCGTGGTCGGGATCGGGGTGGACTTCGACGATCAGCCCATCGGCCCCCACCGCCACTGCCGCCCGGGCCAGGGGAATCACCTTGTCGCGCTTGCCGGTTCCGTGGCTGGGATCGACGATAATGGGCAGGTGGGAGAGGCGTTTCACCGCCGGAATCACGCTCAGGTCCAGAGTGTTGCGGGTGTGGTCCGCAAAAGTCCGCACGCCGCGCTCGCACAGAATCACATTGTAGTTTCCCTCTGACAAGATGTATTCCGCCGCCATCAGGAATTCATCCAGCGTCGCGGACATGCCGCGTTTGAGCAGCACGGGCAGCTTGGAGCGGCCCACGCGTTTGAGCAGGGAAAAGTTCTGCATGTTGCGCGCCCCCACTTGCAGGACGTCGGCGTACTTTTCCACCAGGTCGCAGTTTTCCGGGTCGATGGTTTCCGTGACGATCAGCAGGCCGTACTCGCTCCGGATTTCCGCCAGGATTTCCAGGCCTTCTTCTCCCAGGCCCTGAAAACTGTACGGCGAAGTTCGCGGCTTGAACGCGCCGCCCCGGAACAGGCGCGCTCCGGCTTGGCAAACCCGCGCGGCCGCGGCCCGAGCCTGCTCGCGGCTCTCGATGGCGCACGGTCCGGCGATGATGGCCAGCTCTGGGCCCCCGATGGTCACGCCGCCGTCGGGCGGGCCGACGTGAATCAGCGAGTCCTCGGCCTTGACCTCGCGGCTCACCAGCTTGTAGGGCTTGGAAACCCGGATGGCCTCGGCCACGCCCGGCAGGCTCTCAAAATCTTCCGGCTCCAGGGGCCCGGGATTGCCGGTGATGCCCACCGCCGTCCGCTGCGCGCCCGGCATCGGATGGGCGCGATAACCCATGGACGCGATTTTCTCGCACACGCGGCGAACCTCGTCCTCGCTCGCCTGCGGCTTCATGACGATCAGCATGGATACTTCCTTCGCCCGCCTGCTAACCCGATTTACGCCATTGTAGACTCGAGAATCGAAATTCGAAACTCGAAACTCGCCGGCCTACGCAGAGAGCTTGTGACTTTTTTGAAATTTCGCTCGAAGCGATAGTGATAACAAAAGAGTTAAGTGGCTCGAAAAGGCCCGAAAGCTAAAAAAGTCACAAGCTCAGAGTGCAGTTCTTCGGTCCTGGGCCGCTCGGCGGAGGAGAGCAACGCGCGTAGCCGTTGTTGAAACCCCCGGTGACGGCTCACCATTTATTCTTCTGAAATGTATTGCCACTGCGCCAGACGATTTTCGAGTTTCGAATTTCGAGTTTCGGTTTTACCCCCGGACCCCCACCATCAGGCTCGAAGGTCCCGGCAGGCGGATTTGCCGGACATCGTTGAATCCTGCCTCTTGCAACCATGCGCTGTACTCTTCGTAACTGTAGGTGCTGCCCGCTGTGGTTCCCACCAGCATGTTCAAGGCGAAGAGCGCAGCCTGTTTGGGCGCGGTCTTGTCCGGTTCCAGGATGAAGTCCTGGATCACCACGCGGCCTTGGGGTTCGAGCGCGGCAAAACACCGCCGGAGCAAATCCTGATTTTCCTCAGGACTTAGCATGTGGCAAATGGCGGAGACCAAGATCAGGGTGAAGCCTTTGCCGAGAGGATCGCGCCGCAGGTCGCCGGCGCGAGTCTCCACGCGCCCCGCCAGGCCCGCCGCGTTGATGTGTCCCTGCGCGATGGGAAGGACGGCCGGCAAGTCGAGCACCGTCGCGTGCAATTTTTCATTGGCCTTGGCGAAGGCGATGGAGTACGCTGCCGAACCTCCGCCCACATCCAGCAGGCGCTCGACCGCCGTCACGCCGACAGCCTGCACCACCAGCGGCGCGCGCTCGGCGGCATTGCGATGCATGGCGGCGATGAACGGTTCGGTCCAATCCTCGCCGCGCTCCGCCATTTCCTGGTGCCCCACCGCCGTGCCGGCGCGAACGCAGTCCGTCAGGTTGGACCAACGATGCCAAATATTCGCGGTGTGGATCAGACCGGGGCGGGCGTTGTCCTTGGAGGTTTGAGCGAAATAGCGTGCCGTGGCGGGCGTGTCGCGAAAGACTCCCTGCTGCTTCGCGAGCATGCCCATGGCGGTGAGCGCGTTCAGCAGCATTTCCGTGGCGCGCGGGTGCGTCGAGATTTTGTGCGCCACCTCCGCTGCCGTGGCGCCGCTGCCCACGGCGGTGAAAACGTCGAGTTCGAGGGCGGTCAGCAGCGCGCGGCTCTCCATGTAGGCGCGCAGGGTTTGGTTCAGGTCATCGGGCAGGACGCCGGCCGCTTCCTTGCCGCGTTGCGCCGCCATAAATTTGGCACGATTCGATAGGATTTCCGCCCGCAGCGCGGCCACGTCGGGATTCAACAGGCGCTCCACCACGCGCCCCTGCACAAAATGCGACTCGACGAGTTCGGGAACGTCTTCCGGCCGCACTCCCGAGTACCAGACCCCTTCGGGATAGACCACGAGGTTGGGGCCACGCTCGCAAGCTCCCAGCGAGCCGCACGTCGTAATCTGAACTTCGTCCACCAGTCGGCGCGCCGCCACTTCCTTGCGCAGCGCCTCGATGGTTGCCGCCGAGCCCCGACCAGGGCAGCAGGGAACTCCCTCGGGCTTTTTTTGATCGCAAATGAAAACGTGATAACGAAAAGGTTCCATGATGACCTCAAGTGTAGCGCCGCCCTCTCGGCGGCATCTGCCGGCAGGATGCCGGCGCTACGAATAGGATTATGGTCCAAGTCGGCCGTTTCGCACCCGCCATGGCGGCACTCGCGAAAACATTCCCACCTTCAATCAGTCGTGCAGTATACCGCTGTTTGGGCGGGGAAGGGAGCAGGTGATATAATGATGTTATGCCTGTTGACACTCGCCTAACCTACGACGACTTGTGCCTGCTACCCGACGACGGCAAGCGGCGTGAGATTATTGAAGGAGAACTGTTTGTGACGCCGGCACCGCAAACGCCTCACCAGAGAGCTGTTATGCGCCTGAGTATCCGCCTCGGGCAATTCGTGGAGAACCATAAGCTGGGGGAACTCTTTGGTGCTCCCTTCGACGTGGTGTTTTCCGAGTTCGACGTTGTTGAGCCGGATCTTCTTTACATCTCGAATGCCCGCGCTGGCGTCCTTACCGGCAAGAACGTGCAAGGGGCTCCCGATCTCGTTGTCGAGGTCTTGTCGGAGAGCACGGCGCGCGTGGACCGCTCGTTCAAATTGAAGCTCTATGGAAAATTCGGTGTGCAAGAGTATTGGATCATCGATCCCAACGGTCCTTCCGCGGAAATCTACCGGCGTGGGGAAAAAGGCTTGGCCTTGGTGGCAAAGCTCACGGCAGCGGATGCGCTCACCTCGCCCATGTTCCCGGGATTCAGTGTGCCCCTCCGCGAACTCACCGAGTAATCCCTCACGCAACCAGCGAAACATGGCAATGACACGGCTGGGATTCGGATGGGAATACCGGCGCATGAAAGCGCGCCGAGCCCTTTGACGGCCCACCCGCAAGTCACGAAACGGGCTGGCGCTGACAGGGCTTTGCTTGCCGGCGAGCCTCGGCGGTGGCATCCTGCACTTTCGCTTTACTTTCCCTATTGACAAGGCTCATGCATTAGGCTAGAATGTGGGGGTGATGGGTGGCTTACCCGGCGAGCGGTACAAGCCGCCGATGGGCCAGCCAGTCAGCACACGACGCGTAATGGGGGCACGGCACGCCGGGGACGAGACATGAACGAATTGGTGATGCCATTCAAAAGACCTGGAATTGTATGGCGACTTCATGTCCACCCTCGGACTATTTGCCCTAACCTGAGAACATATTGAAAACAAAGGACCGGTAGAGGCGTTTTTCTCCAAACGAAGCTGAGAACATACTGAAAGAAAAGCACTTAGCAGGAACCGGCGGAAAAGCGAAATTAGCATGACAAACTGTCGGCTCCGTGGGCGTCTCCTGATGGTCAGTAGGCTATCAAGAAGGGCTTAAACGTAGTCGCTCAAGTCCCCGCCGCAGGGGCGCTGAGTTCGCCCAGGTTGCCGGGATTCCCTCTGCCCCTCCACGAACTTGTCAATTAATCCCCCCATCAAATTCTGTTTCTCCCGTGCCCTCGGCCAGCGGTGGGTTTTCATGGCGGGAAGAATTCACCATGCAAACCTTGCCTCGGGTTAGAGATCAGTCTCGATGGATTTCTCAGACCGGGCGTCGAGGCTGAGGGTCTTTAGGTGGCTTTTTACCTTTCAGCATGAGCAGCGCGAGCATTAAGCAGAATACTATCAAGCAGGAGATGGTCAACCACCACGGGCTAAACGGGATGGGAAACAGAATCAAGAAAGCGATGATCGGACACCGGCCGTGGTCGCTGGAGGCCCCGAACGTCGAAAACCGGCAATTGCTTTCAGGGGCGGTTAGGTGTATGTTGCCGGTCGAGATGGTCGCATTACCAGGAGACATGCCATGATAAAGACGAGATGGGTGGTGGTAGCTTTGATTTCGCTTTTTCTTGCTCTACCGCTGTTCGGCAAGACCTATAAGAGTACCTATTCCGTTCCTTGCGGCGAAGTGTGGGGCGGGGTCAAAGACACCCTTAGCAATGCGGAGAACTACACCGTCGAGGAGAGTGACGACACCAAAATGACGGCTTCCTACCATGTGAAGCACGCCGCTCATGTCACCGTTACCGGAGCAGTCCTCCAGCGAAAGAACCGCGTTACCTTGGTATCGAACGGGCCAGGGTGTGAGATGCAAATCGTGTCGAACTATAGCGGATTTGAGCACAACGACCGGGATGACTTCAAGAAGCGCGTGGATGAATCTATGGCTAAGCTGAAAACCGTGGCACCTACCCAGCCCGCTAAACCGGAGGATGCCCCCAAGTGATTTCGGCAGGACCCCGCGCGTGACGGCACAGTGGCGCGCTCAATCCATCATCGTCTGAGGTTATAGCCCCCTCCGCGGCTTATGCGAAGCTGCGTCTAACGTCTATAGCCCGTTGGTCTGGGCCGTGTTGTTACGCTCCTTTTGGGCTAGGAAACCATTTGCCCATGTTTGCTCTGTCAGACTGGGACACCACCCGGGTCCTGGTACTGTCCTAATTTCAGATGTAGCGCCGGCTTCCAGCCGGCATTGGGCCGCCAAGATGGCGGCGCTACGTTCAAATTAGGACAGCACCCGGATCCTCCCTCCGTTGACGCCTTTCGAACGGGTCTGTTACCATGAACAATTAAGATTGCGGGGAAATTCTTATGAAGGTGGGCGTACACACTTCGATTGCAGGCGCTCTGGAGAATGCGGCGCATCATGCCAAGAAGATTGGGTGTGACACCTTCCAGATGTTTTCTGCAAACCCGCGGGGCTGGCGGACGCTTGATCCCACCCCGGCGGAGTGCGAAGCTTTTCGGGCGGCGCGGCAGGCCCACGGTTTGTCACCCGTGGTCATCCACGATAACTATTTGATTAACCTGGCGTCGTCCGATGCCCTCATCCGGGAACGTTCCATTGCCGCCTTCCGGCGCGAGCTGGAGCGCGCGTTGGCTTTGGGCGCGGATTACCTTGTCACTCACCCCGGCAGCGCCAAGGGAGCCGCTCCGGCGGCGGCCATCGCCCTCTGCGTGGAATCACTCCGGCAGGCAGCGGCAGGCTTGAAGCTCGACGGCCTGACCATCCTGATCGAGAACACCGCCGGGCAGGGAACAGCCATCGGTCGAAGCTTCGAAGAAGTGGCGGAGATCATCGCGGGCGCGAAAAAGGACTTGCCTGTCGGCGCGTGCATCGATACCGCGCACAGTTTTGAAGCGGGGTACGCCATTCACACTGCCGAAGGGTTGCGTGCGGCCGTGAAGAAACTCGATGGGACGATCGGCTTGAAGAAAGTGCGGGTGATTCACGCCAACGATTCCAAGACCGCCTTAGGCTCGCACGCTGACCGCCACGAGCACATCGGCAAAGGGCAAATGGGCGCCGAGGCCTTCGGCCGCATCGTGCGGCATCCGAAGCTGAAAAACATTCCGTTCATCTGCGAGACGCCGGTGGACCGGCCGGGTGACGACGCGCGCAACCTGCGAATGATGAGAAAATTGGCTTTGAAGGCATGAGAGAAAAAATGGGTTTCGTACCGATTGGGATTGAGGAGTACGTAAAGCTACACGTGAAGAGTAACCCCGACGAGAATCCCGCCGATTTGCTCAGACGCTTTCGCGTTTGCGTTGGGGAAGCGTTGGCGGGAGCGCGTTGCCAGTGCGGGGAACCGATTTGGGTTATCGGCTCCGCCTTCGCGGGTCATGCGTGCTTCACTTGTATCACCGGCGAGGCCCATCCCGACGCGGACTATGAGATCGATGAAGTGTTGAATGCCCGCACTCATAATTCATAATTCATAATTTAGAATTGAAACCATGGACCCTAATTACAATCCGCAAGACATCGAAGCGAAGTGGCAAAAGCGCTGGGCCGACGAAAAGCTGTTTGAAACGGAGGCCGAGCCCGGGCGCAAGAAATACTACGTGCTCGAAATGCTGCCCTATCCTTCGGGCGACATTCACATGGGCCACGTGCGCAACTATTCCATCGGCGACGCGCTGGCGCGCTACATGGGGATGAAGGGCTACAACATCCTGCATCCCATTGGCTGGGACGCCTTCGGACTGCCGGCGGAAAACGCCGCCATCAAGAGCCAACGGCACCCATCCGAATTCACCTTCAGTTACATCGACCGCATGCGCGGGCAGCTTCAGCGCCTGGGCGTGAGCTACGATTGGCGGCGGGAGATTGCCTCCTGCGTGCCGGAATACTACCGCTGGAACCAGTGGTTCTTTTTGAAGATGTACGAGCGCGGGCTCGCCTATCGCAAGCAGAGCCGGGTGAATTGGTGTCCAGAGTGCGAAACCGTGCTGGCCAACGAACAGGTGGTGGATGGCTGTTGCTGGCGGCATGAGGAGACGCCCGTCATCGAGCGTGACCTCGAACAGTGGTTCCTGAAAACCACGGCCTATGCCGAGCAGTTGCTCGACGACATGAAAGAACTGGTGCGCTGGCCGGAGCGCGTGCTGACCATGCAGCAGAACTGGATCGGCAAATCCCTGGGCACGTTGGTGGATTTCACCGTCAGCGATCTGTGGATACCGCTGCGCATCTTCACCACCCGCGTGGACACGATTTTCGGCTGTAGCGCCGTGTTCATGGCGCCCGAGCATCCGCTGGTGGCTGAGCTGCTGGCGAATTCCAAAGAGCCCACCCGGCTGCGCGAGGAGGTGGAGCGGATTAAGTTCTCCTCCGTTCGCGCGCGCGTGGAATTGGACATGGCGAAGCTCGGCGCGGACACCGGCTTTACCGCGCGCAATCCTTACAACGGGGAAGAGGTTCCCATTTGGCTTGCCAACTTCGTGCTGATGGAATACGGCACGGGCGCCATCATGGTGGTTCCGGCGCATGACGAGCGCGACTTTGAATTCTGCTCGGAATATGGATTGCCTATCCGCACGGTGATTGTGCCGGAGGGAGCGCCGGAACCTGATGCCACGTCGCCGCTTCACGCGATGGTGGATTACGGACGCCTGGTGGCGTCGGGACCCTATACCGGACTTGCCTCGCAGGAAGCCATCGAGCGTATGACCCGCGATGCCGAGGCCAGGGGATTCGGCCAAGGGACGGTGCAATATCGCCTCAAGGATTGGGGCATCTCGCGCCAGCGCTACTGGGGCACACCCATTCCCATGATTTATTGCGCGGCGTGCGAAATTGTGCCGGTGCCGGAAAACGACCTGCCCGTGCTGCTGCCACCGAACGTCAAGCTGACGGGGCGGGGGCACTCGCCGCTGGCGGACGTGCCGGATTTTGTGAACACGACGTGCCCCAAGTGCGGCCAACCGGCGCGGCGCGAGACCGATACCATGGACACGTTCGTCGATTCCTCCTGGTACTTTTATCGCTACACCGATCCCCAAATCGCCACGGCGCCGATTGATAAGGAAGTCGTGAAGTATTGGTTCCCGGTTGACCAATACATCGGCGGCATCGAGCACGCCATCTTGCACCTGATTTACATGCGCTTTTTCACCAAGGTCATGCGCGACATCGGCTTGGTGGATTTTTCCGAACCCGTGGCGCGGCTGTTCACCCAAGGCATGGTGATTAAAGACGGCGCAAAGATGTCGAAGTCCAAAGGGAACGTCGTGGACCCCACCCAGATGTTTGCGAAGTACGGCGCCGATACCACGCGCCTCTACATGCTTTTTGCCGCGCCGCCCGAAAAAGATTTGGAATGGAGCGATGCGGGTATTGAAGGCGCATCGCGGTTCCTGGGCCGCGTCTATCGCTTGGTGGCGAAGCACTCGGATAAACTGCAAGCCGTAAAGGCAGGGAATTTGACTGCCGAAGAAAAGGTCTCCCTGACGCCCGAGGAACGCCGCCTGCTGCGCAAGGCCCATCAGACGCTCCGGCACGTGACCGAAGACATGGAAGAGCGCTGGCACTTCAATACCGATATCGCCAACACCATGGAGCTGGTCAATGAACTGACCGAGCTCGACGCGGCGGTGGAGGCCGGGAAGATTCGCGCCACCGCCCACAAGACGGCGCTGGAATTTCTGGTTGCCATCCTCTCGCTCTTTGCCCCGCACGTGGCGGACGAACTCTGGGAAGGGCTTGGCCATGCCGAACCGCTGCTAAAGGTTTCCTGGCCGGCGTTCGACACCGAACTGGCGGCCGAAGATGAGCTGGAGTATCCCGTGCAGGTCAACGGCAGGTTGCGCGCGCGCATCCACGTAGCAGCAAGCGCCGGTGAGGAGGAAATCCGCACTCGCGCGTTGGCGGAGGAGAAAGTCATCCAGCACCTGGCCGGGCTGCGAGTGATGAAAGTCATTGTCGTGCCGCAAAAGCTGGTTAGCATTGTTGCGAAGTGAATTAGAAGCTGTCAGCTATCAGCTTTCAGCGGTCAGCTCCAGAAGGAGCGCCCAACTCGAGGTTGCATTTGTATTCTCAGCCTTGAGACGGAACTCCAAAAATGCCTACCTTGGGCTGGACTAAGCGAATGACGAGGCTTTTTCAGAGCTGACCGCTGATAGCTGAAAGCTGACAGCTTTGTTTTTCCTGGATTAAAAAAAATGCCCACCCCCCAACCCGTCGTTGTTCTCGATTTTGGTTCGCAATACACGCAACTGATTGCCCGCCGCATTCGCGAGCTTCAGGTGTACGCGGTGATCGTGCCGTGCAACATCCCCTTTGACGATTTAGTGCGCATGAGGCCGCAGGCGCTGATTCTTTCCGGCGGGCCGTCGTCCGTCTATGACCCCGCGTCGCCGGTCTGCGACGAGCGCGTGCTGAAGCTCAACCTGCCTGTACTGGGGATCTGCTACGGCTTGCAGTGGATGGCATACAAGCTGGGGGGCAAAGTCGAACCGGCCGGACGGCGCGAATACGGCTTCGCCGAGCTTGATATCCTGCCGTCCTCGCGGCTGCTGGCAGGCTTTCCTTCACCCCTCAAGGTTTGGAACAGCCACGGCGACCACGTGGTGGAGGTTCCACCTGGGTTCACCATCACCGGGCGGACGCTGAACGCCATTTCGGTCATCGAAAATGCGCAGGCGCAAATGTATGCGTTGGAATTCCACCCCGAGGTTCGCCACACCAGCCAGGGCAGGGAAATCCTTCAGCGCTTCGTTTCGGACGTCGCCGGTATCAAGCCCAACTGGTTTCCTGGATCGTTTATTGAGCAAACCATCCAAAATGTCCGTGAGCAGGTGGGTGATAAGCACGTCCTCTGCGCGCTTTCGGGCGGCGTGGACTCCGCCGTCGCCGCAACCCTCGTGGGGCGGGCGCTGGGCGACCGGCTGACCTGTGTCTTTGTGGATAACGGCTTACTGCGCAAGGATGAGTTCGTTGAAGTCAGTGGCAAACTGCGGGAGCAAGCTCACCTGAAGGTGAAAACCGTTGACGCCTCAGAGCGTTTTCTCGCCCGGCTGGCTGGCGTCACCGACCCGGAGCGCAAGCGCAAGATTATTGGGGAGGAATTCATCCGGGTATTTGAGGCTGAAGCGCGGGCGTTAGGAGACGTGGAGTTCCTGGTGCAGGGAACACTCTACCCGGACGTCATTGAATCGGTGTCGGTTAAGGGGCCCGCCGCCACCATCAAGAGTCATCACAACGTGGGTGGGTTGCCTTCCGACTTGAAGTTCAAGCTGATTGAGCCCTTGCGCGAGCTGTTTAAGGACGAAGTCCGGGCAGTCGGGCGTGAGCTCGGCTTGGATGAGTCCCTAGTGAGCCGACAACCCTTTCCCGGGCCAGGTTTGGCGGTCCGTATTGTCGGAGAAGTAACCCCTGATCGCCTACGGATGGTGCGGGAAGCCGACGCTATCGTCCAGGAAGAAATAAAGACACAACGATTTTATGACCGGTTATGGCAGTCGTTTGCGGTCCTTTTGCCCGTTTCAAGCGTAGGGGTAATGGGCGACGCCCGAACTTACGCCTCAACGATCGGCATCCGGGCGGTAGAATCCGAGGATGGTATGACCGCTGATTGGGCGCAACTACCAGCCACACTACTACAGCGCATGGCGACCCGCATCGTCAACGAGGTAAAGGGCGTTAACCGGGTTGTCTTCGATATAACTTCGAAGCCCCCCGGCACTATCGAGTGGGAATAAACCACCCTTCGCCTCTGTCTTCAAGCAGAAGCAACAATTCATCGCTTTGAAACTAAAGAGCTTATCGGCTCGCTAGTTTCTGGGCCATGTACAGAAGGAGCTGGCGATCCTTCTCGTCGATCCGGGTGAGAAGCCGCTTTACTTTCTCGTAGAAACGCAGTTCCTTTTCCTGCTCTGCGTCGAGAACCAGCTCTTCGGTCGTTTGGCGCTTGCTCAGGTTGGGCAGCGGAGGTGGCTCATCCCCTTCATAGAACAACTGGTAGAGGGGAAGTTCAAGAGCCGCCGCCAACCTCTCGAGGGTTTCAAGTGACGGAACCGTGTGTCCGTTTTCAACCCGCGAGATATAGCATCGCAATAGGCCGGTGCGCTTTTCGATATCACCTTGCGAAAGGTTTCGTTCTTCTCTAAGCTTCTTAAGTCGTGTTCCGATAATCATGGGCGCATTCTGGCATAAAGTAATTAAGTGGTCAACCAAAATCTTGATTAAATTTTGATTAGAAATTTGCCTCACTTGTTCCTGTAACCCCAAAGGCTCCTCCCTCGTCGGAAGCATTGAGGGTGGGCTGAAGATGGAAGCCCGATGGAAAACTCCGGCGCACAGGTTGCCCAAGAAATTGAGTGGATCAAGCGTGCACAGCAGGGGGAGCCGGAGGCTTTTGGACCCTTGGTGCAGAAACACCAGCAGCGTGTATTCTCGCTGGTTTACCATTTGGTTCGCCGACGTGATGAAGTGGAGGACCTTGCCCAGGAGATTTTTATCAAGGCGTTTCGGGCGATTCGAAGTTACAACTTCCAATCCTCTTTTGCCACGTGGCTCAGCCGCATCGCCACCAACCACTGTTACGATTACTTGCGGCACGAGCGCGCCTCGCGCGTGAGTTATTACTGGCAGATGGGGGAGAACAGCCAGCAGGAGTTGGAGACCAATGCGGAGAGTCAGCCGGAGCAGGTCCTTGATCACGAAGAGCAGACGGTCCTAAAGGATTTGGTTACCAAGCTCCTGGACCGTGCTCCCGAGAATGACCGGAAAATTCTGGTTTTGAAGGAATTGCAGGATTATTCTGTGGAGGAAATTGCGGAGATCCTGAACCTGAAGCCGACCACGGTGAAAGTTCGGCTGCATCGCGCCCGGAAGCGCATGTTGGAAGACTTGCGCCAGTGGCGGGAGGAAAACAAAGGCCATGCGTTGTGACGACATTCGCGATCGGTTAGACAACCTCTGGGAAGGTGAGGAAACCGCCGAGGTTCGCCAGCACCTCACGCAGTGCGCGGGGTGTGCAAGGTATCATCGCGACCTGCGGTTAGTACTCTCGGGATTCCACCTGTTGAAGCGCGAAGAAGCCGTCGAGCCTTCGCTGGGATTTGCCGAGCGGTTGGTCCGCCAACTGGGCGAAATGAGTAAAGCGCCAAGCGTGGCGGATTTCTTCGAGCGAGTGGGAAGGCGTTTTGTGTATGCGACCTTGGCGTTAACCTTCTTGGCAGTTCTCGCCCTGGCATTGCCGCCGACGGGACCTGTCCGCGGTCTAAGTGCCACCGACATCCAGATTTCCGCGCAGGAAGCTTCGCTGGCCTATTCCGATCCTATGGGAGAAACCAGCCTGCAAGAATTTCCCGAACTGGCGCCGGGGGAGGCTCCTGCGCCCGCGGTTACGAATGAGGTGAAATGACCCGCCGGGTTTATCTATATTTCATTGTGACCATTATCCTTGGGGCCATTCTTGGGGGATCGGGCGTTTACTACTTCCTGTGGCACACCGGCCGCCTTCAGCACCCCGGCGGTTTCAACAAAGATCATGCGGTGGCACACCTCAAGAAGGATCTCAATCTCTCCGACGCTCAGACCCAGCAGGTCGGGCAGATATTTGATGAGTCCTCACAAAAAGTCAGGGATTTGCAGAAGCAGATTGATCCGCAGTTCCAAGCGATTCACCTGGAGACGCGCGCGCGCATCCGGCAAATCCTGAACCCCGATCAACAGAAGAAGTTTGATGAGTTCGTAAGAGCGATCGATGAGAGGCACAAGCGGCGTGGCCCACCACCGCCGCCTTCGCAATAACGGCTAAAAAGGAATATCCTCGTCGCTGATTTCGGGGTCGGGGGGTGAAACCGGCTCCGCGGCAGGCGACGGCGGCGCGGGCGCCGGGGCGGGACGCTCAGGCGCGGGGCGATCCATACCCCCGGCGGGCATGCGTTCCGAGTCGCTTTTCGATCCCAGCATCTGCATCCGGTAGGCTATAATTTCGTAGGAAGTGCGTTTGTTGCCCGCTTGGTCCTGCCACTGCCGGCTGCGGATTGAACCTTCGATATAGATCAGCTTCCCCTTGGTCAGGTACTCACCGCAGATTTCCGCCAGCTTATTCCACGCCACGATGTTGTGCCATTCCGTGCGGTCTTGTTGTTCACCCGTATGGTCCTTATAGCTTTCATCGGTGGCCAGACTGAACTTGGCTACGGGAGCGCCGCTCGGGGTGTACTTCAACTCCGGGTCTCTACCCAGACGGCCGATCAGGATGACTTTGTTGACGGTTCCGGACATGAATTCCTCCCCTCAGTTGGGTGCGTGCAAGGGTGCGAGTTGTGAGGCCTGGCGGGCGCGGGGCGGCCAGGGATTTAAGAGCTCTTCTTATGTGGAGCAGGCACCACGATGTTCAGCTTCTTCAGCCGTTGGCGCGCCAAGTCAGCCTCATGTGATTCCGGAAAACGCTGGACCAGCGAGCGCAATTCGCGGATTCCCGCCGTTTTCTGGTCCAGCGCCAGCAGGGAAAAGCCCTTTTTCAATTGGGCAGCGGCCGCTTTGTTTCCCGTAGGATATTTCTCACCGCACAAGTCATAGGCCTCGATGGCGTGATTGTAATCCCCCTGGTTGTAATAGCATTCGCCGATATAGAACTGGGCGTTCGAGGCGCGATCGGTGTCCTTGTAATACTTCAGATACTCCTGGAAGGCCTGCATCGACAAATCATAATGGCCGTCGCTGAAATTGCTCAAGCCTTGGGAGTATAGCGAATCCGCGTCCGGTACCGGAGGAGCGGCCGGCGCCGCGGGTGCTCCGGGCCCCCCCGGAGTCGTTCCTGGCGCAGGATTGGATTGCGCCGGCAGCGTCTGGAGAATGTTCTGCATCTGGGCCATCTGCTCGCTCAATTTTGAGATACGCGCTTTGGCCTCATCCAGGCTCTCGCTCAGCGCCTGCACCTGGCTGGTCATCGCATCAGAGTGCGCGTTCGAGGATGCCAGGTTCTGTTGCATCGTACTGCGCAGATCGGTGACCACGGCTTTCATGCTGTTGACATTGTCGTTGGCCTGCTCCACCAGGGTTTTTAGCACCGCGGTTTGCGTGTCGACCGTCTTCTGAAGGTTCTGGACGGCCTGCTGCAAGGCGTCGAGCTGCTGCATCATCTGGAGGGTCTCTTTGCTTACGCCGAAAACGGGCTGAACTTGCGCGCCCAGGAAGGCAAAAACCATCAAAGCCAGTAAGGTATGTTTTTTCAAAGTCGCTGCGTCCTCGCTTGGGAAAATATCACATTGACCAGTTTAACCTTTTGACGCGGCTCGGGTCAACCGGCACGAAGGGCCGGTGGCGGGCCAGTTTGTGTTCGCGCGGCGATGCCACCCTGTCCCAAAGTCTTGGACCGGGAAACCCCCTCCACGCAGCCTCTCGCCCACCAGGATTCTTACGACAGAAACTAAGGGAAGCTGGCTGACAGTTAGCATGTTTGGGGTTAACGTCATCGTAGGGGCGGTCTTTAACCCTGGTACAGGCAGGGCAGGCGGCCCGGGATCACGAATCCTCCGAGGATGGCAAGCCTACAAATCTGGCAGTGCCATCAGCAGAAGCAGGACAATGGCGAGCCTGCGCCGGTCATGCCGCATCTTACATTCTTTATGCGCTTTATGCGGGCGACTGGGGGAAGAGCCCAGCCCCTCATTCCTTGAACAGCCATGGGACGGCTGCGTGCTTTCTTCCCAAGGCTGTAGACACCAATCCCCTGGGCCTAGCACGTCGAGTTCTTCGCCGTTGTGCTGCCGTGGGACAGTGCGGGGGGCAGAAGCCGGGAGCCATTGAGACTCCCGGCTAATTCCGCCTACTGGGATTATTCTGCGCCGTAGTGGAAGTGATCCACGCGGTTCTGCTGCCAGCAGTCCTCGGTCTTATCCGTGCAGACCTGATGTTCCTTGCTCTTGCCGTAAGAGATCGTGGAAATCCGGTCTGCGGATACGCCTGCGGTCACCAGGAAGTTCTTGGCGGCGGTGGCGCGTTTGTCGCCCAAGCCGAGGTTGTATTCCTCGCTTCCGCGCTCGTCGCACTTGCCTTCGATGGTGAATTTGATGCTTTGATGGTCTTTCAGGAAGCTCGCATCACCGGTAAGGGCTGTCTCCGCGTCAGGCCGGATGTTGGCTTTGTCAAAGTCGAAGTACGCGTCTTTGACGTTCTGGGAAAACGCCTGGTCCTCGGTAATTTCTACGGGCGGCGGCGGCGGTGGCGGTGGCGGTGGCGGCGGGATCGTCACAGTGACGCGGGCGGTGGCACTCTGGGTGCCGCCCGGGCCCGTGGCGGTCAGGGTATAGGTGGTCGAGTCCTGCGGCGTGACGGACGACGAACCCGAGGCCTGGACCTTACCAACTCCCGGTTCCAGGTCCAAATCGGTAGCATTCTGCGAGGACCAACTCAACGTGACCGATTGGCCTTTATCAATGGTGCTGGGTTCAGCGGTTAACGTCACGGTGGGAGCCGGCGGTGGTGGCGGCGGTGGTGGAGGCGGCGGTGGTGTAACCGTCTTCTTGTGGCAAGCCCCTGCCAGTAAAACAACTCCCAATATTCCGACGAGAACCGCAAGACTGCGTTTCTTCGTTCGCATGCTTAAATCCTCCTTGAATCGGTAGAAAATTTCGTGATCCCGTGGGTGCATGAAGCTAAGAACTACCCCTCCTGGCGCTCACCATTGCGGGCCCACATTTCTTCCCGCGCCCGAGGGAACAACCTTTGGAACACGTGATACTATCACTAAATCCAAAAAAAACACAACCTCTTGCAGCGAAAAAATATCACCTTGCGGCGATCATCACAGGTTTCAACCGCCTTAGTTCGACCAATTAGCATTCCAGTTTTCCCCATCCTTGGTCAGTTGCTTGGGGTCAAGGCCGTTGGCGAGCATGCTCCACACCTGGCGCGAGCCGGAGCGTGTGGATTCAAATGCCAGGTGGCGGCCGTCCGGCGACCACGTGGGATGCTCGTTGCGGCCGGCATCGTGCGTCAACTGGATAATCCGGCCAGTGGCAATTTCCATAATGTAAATGTCATATGTTCCGGTTTCTGAAACGCGCCAGTGAAAGGCCATGAACAGCCCGTTGGGCGACCAGGACGGAGCGCTGGCGTCACCGCCTGGCGCCACCGTCGTCATGCGGCGAAGGTTGGTGCCATCCGCGGACATAATGTAAATCTGGGGTGAGCCGCTGCGGTCGGAGACAAAGGCGATTTCGTTGCCGGTTTTGGGATTCCAAGCCGGGGAGATGTCCACGCCCGGCGAAAAGGTGAGGCGTTGCAAGTTGTAGCCATTAACGTCGGAAATATAAATTTCCGGATCGCCTCCCATGCTCGAACAGAAGGCGATCTTTTTCCCGTCGGGTGACCAGGCCGGGGTGGTGTTGAGTCCTTTATAAGCCGGGAAAAAGATGCGCCGGTTGGTTTCAAACGAAAAGAGGTTAATCTGCGGATTGCCCGAGGCGTAAGTGGTGAACGCCAACTTGGTGTTGTCAGGAGACCAACGCGGGGTCGTGGACATCTTGCGATAACTGGTGATGGGACGCTGATTGAAGCCGTCGTAGTCCATCACCCAAATCTCCGCATTACCCGTACGGTTGCTGACAAAGGCCATGCGCGTTTCGTTGATACCGGGAAGCCCACCGCCCAGCGTTTTGATAATTTCATCGGCGAAGCGGTGCGCGGCTTCGCGGGTGGAAACTTCGTTCAGGGTCGCGACGTAGCGTTTGGCCAACACGCCCGGGTTGACCTGGTTTCCCAGATCAAAAACCCGGCCGGTAATCACCAAGTTGGAATTGATGTTCTCGGCTTTGCCGAAAACCAACATCTGGGCGGAAGCGGGAAGGCTGCTCCAGGCGTTAAAGTCGACGTCCAGCGGCTCCTGGGGCACCTTTAGAGGATAATTGCTCTTGCTCATCATCTCGAAGATGCCGGCGTCGTCAAGATCGCTCCAGAGAACCTGGTTGAACTCCTGCGTCAGGCTAACCAACTGCTGGTCGACGGACGTGGGCGGGAAATCCGGAACCGCCAGCTTGATTTTCGGCGCGCCCAAATTGACCCCGGTGTCAATTTGCCAGCCCTGCTGGCTCACGGCCGTTCGCGAATAAAGGGAGAGTCCCACCGCCACCGCCAAGGTCAGGAGAAAGGGAACCATTTTTCGATGCAATTTCATGTGAGTAATGGGCTCCGCATAGATTAAGATGCTCGCAAGTTTGGCTACAGATGTCTCGCAGTGTGATATATTTTTGGCCCCAAAGGCCAGACATTCTTTCCTCTACTGGCGATGAAAGTCAAAATAAAACTGCACATTGACGCTTCCCCCGGCGTAGTCGGGCGGCAGAGGGGGCAGCGGGTTGGAGGCAAGGATGGCCCGCAAGGCGGAGCGATCCACCTCCGGAATGCCGCTGCTTTGCGTGATCTGCACGTTGGTCACAGTCCCATCGCGCAAGATTTCAAACGTCAGATAGGCGCGCGGGGCCGACGAGATATTGGGGCTGACCGTCGCCATTAGCCAGTTGGCGCTGATGCGATTGCGCATCGACGCCACATACCAGCCGTATCGGGTGCCGAAACTGTTCCCCTCGCCGATGCTCACGCCACCCGACCCCCCGGGGGTCACCACTTGGGTGTAGTTCATCGTGGGCGCTCCGGTCAGACCGTAAGGGACGACGTTGTCCGGAGGCTCAATCTCGGTCTTATGGATGCGCTTGTTGACCCTTTCTAGTTTTTCGGGTTTCACCGCATCTTTGAATTTGGGAATCTGTTGCGCCTCTGGGGGCGGTTCTTCCTTGGGCTGGGGCTCCGTTTTATAGAGTCCTGTGTTCTGGGTTGCGATATGGCTCTGCGTGGTCAGCATCGGCGCAGGCAAGGGAATTCCCGGCAGACTGGTCACCGCCCCCACATGGGTTGCGTCCTGCGTGCCCCAACTCTGGCCCTCGCCGCCTAAATGGAAGCCGATCATGGTGTAAGTCACGACGACCACAAAGAGCACGGCGTGCAGGATCAGGGAAAGCAGCAGCGTGCCGCGCAGGTTGTCGCGGTGTTCGTCCATCAGTGCTAAGACATGAGCGCTCATAGGCAACAGATCAAGACTTGTTCACTGCCCACTGTTTACTGTCCACTGCTTTTCGTCTCCAGCGGCTGGGTAACGATGTTCAGATTGGTGAGATTCGCTTGCTTCAACGCATCCACCACCCGCGCGAACGCTCCGAAACTCACGTTCTGGTCACAGCGGATAAACACGGGCTGATTGCCGGCGCCCTTGAGCTGGTCCAGGACGGTCACTCCTAGCCGGTGATAATTAACGGGATCATTCCCGACATAAATGGTCTGGTTCTTGTCAATGGTGATGACGACTTTTTCCTCGGAAACGATTTTGACGGTCTTGGTTTTGGGGAGATCCACTTCAATCCCCGATTCCAGAATCGGGGCCGTCAACATGAAGATGATCAACAGCACCAGGACGACGTCCACAAAGGGAGTGATGTTGATTTCGGAAAGGGAAGATTGGGTTCTGCCTCTTGGGTTGGTGAAGGCCATCTTATTATTGCCTCATTGAGTCATTTGTTCATTGGGTCATTGAGTTATCGGGTCATCGGCCCATCGGGTCATTGCAAGATTGCGAAACAAACAAGCACCGTTTATTTTGATGTCGAGTTGTCAGTGGAAAGTAGCTACCGACCAACTTTTTCCACTGTTCTTTCAATGGCCAAATGACCCGATGATCCGATGGTCAAATGACCCGATGACCCGATGACCCAATGATTCAATCCGTGAAGTACCGCTCGGTCATATTCAAAAACTCCAGCGCAAAATCGTCCATCTGCGTCCCAAACTCTTTGATGCGCTGGAGAAAAATATTGTAAGCGATGACTGCCGGGATGGCGGTGAAGAGCCCCGCCGCGGTGGTGATGAGGGCTTCGGCAATGCCCGGCGCCACGCTATGCAAACTTGCCGTGCCGGCCGTCGCCAAGCCATGGAAAGCATCGATGATGCCCCAGACCGTGCCGAACAACCCCACAAAGGGAGTGACCGCGCCGGTGGTGGCAAGCCATACCAGCCATTTCTCCAGCCGGCCGAGTTCGGTCGAGGCACCCATCTGGAGGGCGCGCCGCACCGCTTCCAAGCTGCGAATCCGCGGCTTGCCCGGATTCTCGATCATCGTGGCTTGGCTCTCAATTTCGCGATAGCCGGATAGGAAGACCTCCGGCAGCGGGCTCTCCTTCAGGGTGCGGCAAAAAGCTCGAATCTCCGACAGCTTCTTGCTCTGCCGGAAAACCTTAAGGAATTCCAGAGATTCGCGCTGCGCGGCCCGAAAGGTGCGGAATTTTAGGAAAATAATCGCCCAGGAGAGAATCGAAAACGCCAGCAGCATCAGCAGGACAAGTCTGGCCACCGGACCCGTGTTCGTCAAGAGTTGCCAAACTTCGCCTTGGTAGAAATCTTGCGTGAAGCCCTGGTAAAACACCAGAAGTGCAGCAGCCAATTAACCTCCTCGTCGAGACCAGGAGACTGAAAAAACTTATCAATTGAACCTAACACACCGACCCAAGTCAGTCAACGTGTGGTAGACTTCTCCCCGCAACGCCATGCTGCGCGAAATTCACATTCAGAACTATGCCGTCATCGACAACCTCGCCGTGGAGTTTGGGCCGGGCTTGAACCTGCTTTCCGGAGAAACCGGTTCCGGCAAGTCCATCCTGGTGGACGCGCTGGGATTAGCGCTGGGCGGCCGAACCTCATCCGAGGTTATTCGCACCGGGGAGGACCGCGCGCTCGTCACCGCGGTTTTTTTTGCCGAGGGAAAAGCTCCGTGGGCCGATTGGCTGGAGGAATACGGGGTGGCGGGGAGCGATGAAGGCGAACTGATCTTGCGCCGCGAGCTGCAAGCCGGCGGCAGGAGCCGGATGCTGGTGAACGATCAACCCGTCACCTTGGCAGCCGTCCGCTCACTGGCTCGCCGGCTGGTGGAAATGCACGGCCAGAACGAGCACGTGGAGCTCTTCGCGCGCGACGCGCAGCTCAACTTGCTCGATCAGTTCGCCGGTGTGAGTTCGGATCTCGAAACCGTACGCGCCCTGCACGCGCGGCGCCGCGAGCTGGAGCAGGAGCTGGAGGGACTTAGCCACAACGAACAGGAGCGGCTGCGCACCCTTGACCTCCTGGGTTTTCAAGTACGCGAGCTCGAACAGGCCAAACTGCAACCGGGGGAAGACGCGCGCCTGGAGGAAGAGCGGAGGATTCTTTCCAACCTGGAAAAAATTCGCGCCGCCGCCAGCAGCGCTTTCGCCGAACTGTACGAGGACGAGGGCGCGGCGATTTCCCGTGTGGCGGCCGCCGCGCGCCAGCTCGATGAGTTGCGCCGCTACGACGCCACCATTACATCGGAAATCGAACCGCTGGCCGCCGCGCGGGCTACCCTTGAAGATATCGCGGCTTTCCTGCGCGACTACGTGGGAAAGCTGGAAGCCAATCCCGCGCGCCTGGAAGAAATCGAGGACCGGCTGGCCCTGATCGATCGCTTGAAGCGCAAGTACGGGAGCAGCGTGGAAGCGATCCTGGCGTACGCTGACGAAACACGCCGGAGCTTGGCCAGCTTGGAACATGCTGATGAGAGGCGTGAAGCCGTGCGGAAAGATTTGGCCAAAGCCGCGGCCGAGTATCGGAAGGCCGCCGAAGCGCTTTCGGAAAAGCGGCGCGACGCCGCGCGGCGGCTGGTGAAGCTGGTGCGCGAGGAGCTCGCGCAGCTCGGCATGGAAAAAACGCGCATGGAAGTTCATTTTGAAAGTGCCCCGGAAGGTCAGGGTGGCGCGACGGGAATCGATGAAATTGAATTCCGCATTTCGCCGAATGTCGGTGAGGAACTGCGAGTGATGGAAAAAATCGCCTCGGGCGGGGAAATCTCACGACTGATGCTGGCCTTGAAAACGGTCGTCGGGCAGGCGAGAGTGAGCCGCGGCGCCCGTGGCGCCCGGCACAGCGACGTGACCTTTATCTTCGATGAGATTGACTCCGGCATCGGCGGCCGCGTGGCGGAGTGCATAGGTCAACGCTTGAAGCGTCTGGCTCGCGACGCGCAGGTGCTGTGCGTCACCCACCTGGCGCAAATTGCCTGCTTTGCCGATAGCCACTTCTATGTGGAAAAGTCCGCTCGCGCCAATCGCACCGTTACGACCATCAAACCCTTGGCCGGCGAAAAGGAGCGCGCCGAGGAATTGGCGCGCATGTTATCCGGCAGCCAGATCACCGACGCCGTCCTGAAACACGCCGCCACCATGCTGCGGCAAGCCGCAGGGTGAACACCCCTTCACCTCGATCTGCGGCGATGAAGGTTATTCCGATGAACCCAGGACCAGAGCGGGGTCTGCGCTGCCCTCGTTTAAGCTGGTTTCTTTCCGCCGGCAACGGGCTTGGCGGCCGCGGAGTACAGTGCGCGACCCGCTGACAGCACTGCCGCGTAACCCTCAAGAATGGCCGCCGCCGCGCGCGCGCGGTATTTTCGTTCGCACTCGGGGCAAAAGTACTTCTTACACAAACCGCAGAAGCGCAGTTCATCTTCACGGCCGCAGAGGTGGCACCGCTTTTCGGGTGGAGAATCCATGGTTAACGCCTTGAGTTCGGGGCGAGAAACCACCGACCCGAACGCCGGCCGCGCTTAAAGTCCAAGTGCTCCAAGTAACGACGTAAGAATACCCACCAACCCGCCTTTAACCAAGTCATCGATGACTTGGCAATTACAAAGCGTGTTGAGTACGCTGGTGATATCATCGCGGTCCGCGAATGTGGTGGATGATTGGCGAACCCTCGCGGACATGGCTTCGAACATATCGGCATGTGCCGCAAGCATGCGAATCACGTGGGGTAGAATCTCCTTAGCTTGATCCGGGGAAAGTTTCGCAATCTTGGCCGGAGTTTCTTTCGATTCAGGACTCATCATTTGCCTCCTCAATTAGAATAAAGCCGCGAAACCAGTATTGGCCGAAAGAACAAATTGTCCTTGCCAGGGAGCCCGCCGACCCGCCCAGCCATAAGCGTGCTCGCCGGTGAGAACGTGATACGGGACGCTTGCCTTAGTCCTTTCTCCAATTTCCCTTTATAACCCTGTCGATAAGAATGACATCACTTTAGCAGGAGTTTAACGGCCTGTCAAGAGGCGCTGTCGGATGGCCCTTAGCACTGCTTACCACAAATGCGCGGTCAGCAAGGCTCAGACTTTGGCTATACGCTGCTCAATAGAAAAAGCCCACGGCAGGTTGACTTCCGCCGTGGGCTTTGGGGTTTACACAGACGATTCAAATCTTAACCTCATGGCGCGATCTTACCGTCTGGCGAAACGCTGCCATCCGCCACCGCGACCGACAAACGCCGGGCCTCGCGCGAAACCTCGCCCAAAACCACCCCCAATGACAACCCCTCCTACCACCGGCGGGTAGTACGCCGGCGCGCAACCGTATGCGGGATCGCAGTACGGGTAGCCGTAATAGCCACCCCATCCGGGGGCATAGGAGAAGCCAAATCCAACGCTCGACCGGCCATAGCCGTAGCCACCACGGTATCCACCAAATCCTCCTTCAAACCTCCCGCCGCCAGCGGTTTGTCCGGAGAATTGGCCACTAAATCTCCCTCCGTTGTAGCTGAAGCCTCCGCTGCCGTAGCTGCGTCCGCCATTTCCGCTGTAGCTATACCCGCCCGAACCGTGCCCGCCACTATAGCTGCCTCCGCCGCTAAAGCTACGCCCGCCGCCACCGCCGCGCCCCTGGGCAAAGCCCGTTGTGGCCAGCGCTAACCCTACGACCATTACCATCATTAGCTTTTTCATGTCAGCCTCCTGCCCCCCATAAACTCGTGCTGCCCTTTTTGGGGGGAACAACCAAGCCTCCTAAGTGCAATTGATGTACCAATTCTAATCTGACGTAAGTGATTGAAACATCAGGGCAACGGGGCAGGCGCAGATGACCAATATCCACCATATGGTGGTGGTTTTTGGCCGGTGCATGATTTGGGGTGGCCGCCTTCCAAACCGGGGCCCCGGGACAGGGCAGCACAGCCAGCGCGGTAGGCGCGATTACACCAGCAAGTCGAGGCGGCTGGATGGTCCAACCCGGGGGTTGGTAGGAAAATCCAAATGCAAGAATCCCCATCGTGCCAGGTACCCTAAGGGACCACTTTGAAGTGGATTCGATTGGCCTTTAGAATTGGCTTTTCCATCGTCCAGAGGGCAAGTTTGCTGATCGGCTCGCTGGCGAAGTATTTCGATATCCACTCCGCAGAGATGCAGCTTTCGTAACTTACATCAATGTCGTATTCACCTGGTTCGTTCACCACGTCGCGAATCGGAGATTCATCGGCGATCCCATAAAACTTTCCCGGCTCGAGTTTAATAAACTGATACACATCGCCAGCCCGCGGAGGCGGGGGAACACAGTCGATGAGGAAATGAGTTTGCACGTAGGCCCCTTTGGCATCGAAGACACTCAACTTGAGCCAGCGAGCAAAGTTATAGCACAGGCTCCATTCATACAGGTATACATCGTCGTTACCGACGTTCGTGATCTGTGTTTCCATTTTCATGTTGTCGGCCATGCTGTAGGTTAGCCGGTCAACTCTGACAGTCAATTGCAGGGGAGCCGTGGCGGGCCTTGACGCGTTCGGAGTACTGGGGGCCTTCGACTGGCCCAAGGACACATTAACGAAAGCAGGGATCAACGCTAACAGTGCTACACGATTGAACATTGCTACCTCCTCGACATCAGCATTTGTAACACGAGCCTGGTTTGTAGGTCGGCGAGTTTTGGTTTCAAATCCTCTCGTTCTAATCGGTTGGTTGACGCACGCGGTCAATGGCCAGCCCGCACCAACTCTCCTGTTTGGCGAGATTCCCGTCCGCGCACTCGACCAGCCCGTCCATGGTTACAAGCAGGTTGCGCTCATAAGAGGGCGGACACTGCAATTTGGACATGCGATGAATTTACGCTGGACAGCGTGTCGAGGCAATAGCGGTGCGGACGACAATGAACGTGCAACGCGACAGTGGGCGGGGTTGAGTGAGCAGAGCAATGGATCAATCACCCATCGCTAAATCGCCCGATCACCAGATGAACCGATGGCCCGATGATCCGATGATTCAATCCCCTCGCTCTTGCTACTCAAAGTTGAGGTTTCAAGCTATACTGGTTTCGTCGGCTCAGTGCTGCTCCATGGGAAATGATTTGATCCAAATTGGCAAGGGTCAGCCGCAGGGCGGCGTCGCTACGGAGGTGTTGTCCGCGGCGGACGTCGCGGCTGCCCCCGCGATCGCCGATGGCGGCAAAACCTTTTACATTGAAACCTTCGGCTGCCAAATGAACGTTCACGATTCGGAGAAAGTTGCGGGCGTGCTGATGGCGCGGGGGTACCGCCCGGTGGATTCCCACCGGGACGCCGACATTATTCTCTACAACACGTGCAGCATCCGGGAAAAGGCCGCGCAGAAAGTATTCTCGCGGTTGGGAGCCTTCCGCAAAGCCCCGCCGGCCGAGCGGAAAATCATCGGCGTGCTGGGTTGCGTGGCGCAGCAGGAAGGCGAGCGCTTTTTCGAGCGCGCGCCGCAGGTCAGCCTGGTGTGCGGTTCGGCGAGCTATCCGCAGTTGCCGGATTTGCTGGCGCAACTCGAGTCCGGAAACCGCCGGGTGAAGGGATTGAACCTCGACACCGGGGATTGTTTTGAGACCGAGTTCACCCGCCGCGACAACCGCTTCCGCGCTTATCTGACCATCATCGAAGGCTGTGACCAGCGTTGCGCCTTCTGCGTTGTGCCCATGACGCGAGGGCCGGAGCGCAGCCGCTCCGGCTCGAAGATTATCGCCGAGTGCCGCCGCCTGGTGGACCAAGGTTACACGGAGATTCAGATTCTGGGACAGATCGTGAATGCCTGGCGGGATCCAACACCCGCGCGCTGGAGCTTTGCGGAATTGCTATCGCGCGTCGCGGAGGTGCCCGGCGTGCGGCGCGTGCGCTTCACGACTTCCCATCCGCGCTACTTCACTCCGGACATCGTCGCGGCCATTGATTCCCACCCGGCGCTGTGCGACCAGACTCACCTGCCGGTGCAGGCGGGCTCCTCGGAAGTCCTGGCACGCATGTTGCGTGGCTACTCGCGTGACGAATACCTGGAAAAAATTCATTGCATCCGCAAGGCGCAGCGTGCTATTAGCCTTTCCACCGACATTATGGTCGGTTTCTGCGGCGAGAGCGAAAAGGATTTTGAGCAGACCGTTTCATTGCTCGCGGAAGTGGAGTACGACCAGGTTTTCTCGTTCAAATTTTCCCTGCGGCCGAACACCGCCGCGCTGGAATTGGTCGATTCGGTTTCGGAAGAAGAGAAGGGCCGCCGCCTGGCAGTGTTGCAGGAAGTGCAGCGCCAGATTCAATGGCGGCGCAACCAGGCGCTGGTGGGACAGACGTTCGAAGTTCTCGTGGAAGGCTACCAGCCTCGCTTAGGGCAGGCCGTGGGGCGGACCACCAGCAATCGGGTCCTCAACTTCCCAGGTGAACCTGCCGATATAGGTTGTTACCGGCAGGTGGCGGTGACCTCCGCGGGACCGAATAGCTTGGTGGGCGAAGTAGATTGAGTCATTGAGTCATTGGTTCATTGGGTCATTGAGAGATCGCGTCATCGGGTCATTGAAAACCTGTCCGTGGTCCGTCACCAGCGGTTTCAGACTTCCGATGAGCGCGCAATGCGACGGACAACAAACGAAGGTTAGTTTTTCAATGACTCGATGAGCAAATGATTCAATGAATTGATGATTCAATGACCCGATGACTCGATGATTCAATGACTCAATCTCCGGAGGGGGGCGTATGGAAGTGGAAATGAAGATCCGCGGTCTGGTCATGGATCCCATCACCAACATGCCCATCGTGATCCTTAAGGATGTGGGGGGGACGGCGGTGCTGCCGATTTGGGTGGGAATCTATGAGGCGAACGCCATTGCCCTGGAGATCGAAAAAGTGACCACTCCTCGCCCCATGACGCATGACCTGCTGAAGAACCTGCTCTTGGGGCTGGAAGCGCGCGTGCAAAAAGTGGTGGTGAGCGAGCTTCGCGAGGACACCTTTTATGCTTTGATTTGGCTGGAACGGGACGGCCAGATGATGTCGCTCGATTCGCGACCCAGCGACGCCCTGGCGCTTGCCTTACGCGTCGATTGCCCGATCTACGTGGAGGACGAGGTCCTGAAAAGTTCCAAGAATTCCGGGAACTCCACAGACAAAGTCAGTAACGAAGAATTGCGTAAGTGGCTGGAGAATTTGAACGACGAAGATATGGGACGGTACAAAATGTAGGGATTGGGGGTTAGGGATTAGGGGTTAGGGGATGCGGAATTCGGAATTCATAACAATGAACTGAATCAGCCCGCGACGATTTGCACTCTTGCCCCTGTCTCAACGAATGATTCCGACCCCTAATCCCTAACCCCTAATCCCCAATCCCTAATATGGCCGCAACCGTAATTGCCATCGCGAACCAGAAAGGCGGCGTCGGGAAGACCACGACGGCGGTGAATTTGGCTGCTGCCTTCGCCATGAAGGAGCGGCGGACGCTGCTGATCGATCTTGACCCGCAGGCCAACACCACGCTGACCTTTTTCTCCCCGGAAGAAATCAAGGGTTCAATTTACGATGTACTTTCTGACCATCACGTGGTGGTGACGGACGTCGTGCATCCCACCAAAGTGGCCAACCTTTGCCTGGTGCCCGCCAAGATTGCACTGGCCAAGCTGGAGGCGAACCTGGCGGGCCAGTTTGACGCGCCCTTCCGGTTGAAAGATGCGTTGGCGGGGGCGCGCAATGACTTCGACCTGATTGTGATAGACACGCCGCCGGCGCTGGGAATCATTACCGTCAACGCGCTGGTGGCGGCGAATTACTTGCTGGTGCCCATCCAGGCCTCGTATTACTCGCTGGAAGGGACGGATGACTTGCTGGAGACGCTGGAGCGCATTCGCGCGCGCCCCAACCCCGAGTTGCAGTTACTGGGTGTCATCGTGACGCTTTACGACAAACGCACCAATATAGCGCGGGATACCTATAAGCAGGTTCGGGAAGTGTTTGGCGATAAGGTTTTCAAAACTGTGATCGGCAAGAACGTGCGCCTGGAGGAGAGTCCCGCTTACAAGGAAACCATCTTCAGCTTCGCTCCCGGTTCCAGTGGGGCGGCCGAGTACGCGCAGCTCGCCAGGGAGGTTATGCAACGTGTCAGTTAGACGCGCTGGTTTACCCATCACCGTCAAGATGCGACACAACTCGCACTACGTCGAGGACATCATCTCCCGCAGCGGCGCGGCCATCGGTCGCATGATTCCCATCGAGCAGATTCAGCCCAATGCCGATCAGCCCCGCAAGGAATTGGGCGACATGCAGAGCCTTACGGAATCCGTGCGGGAAAAGGGCGTGCTGGAACCGTTGCTGGTGCGGTACCTGGCGGATTTCGACAAGTTCATGATTATCTCCGGCGAGCGCCGCTATCACGCCGCGCGCGCCGCAGGTCTGCGCGAAGTGCCCTGCATCGAAAAAGACGTGGACGAGGGCGAGACGCTGGAAATCGCCCTCATCGAGAACCTGCAACGCAAGGACTTGACGCCTTTTGAAGAGGCTGACGGTGTGCAGGCCCTGGCTGACCGCTTTGCCTTGACCCACGAGGAAATCGCCAACCGTATTGCCAAATCGCGTTCGTCGATTACCGAAACCCTGAGTTTGCGCACCATTCCGGATGAGGTGAAGGCCCAGTGCATCGAAGCGGGTGTGCTTTCCAAGTCCCAATTGCTGCAAGTGGCGCGGCAACCGAGTCAGGCCAAAATGCGCGACCTCGTTCGGCGATTTGCCTTGGGTCTGGTAAACCGCGAACAGGCGCGCGCGGAACGGAACCCCGACAAGAAGCCGCGCCACGCGGTTTTCAACTATGTTCCTCCCGCCAAGGAATTCAAGCTGGTTCTGAAATTCCGCAAGGGCAATGTGGAGCGGGAGGAGATCGTTGCCGCCCTGCGCCGTATCATCGAGACGCTGGAAAACGAAACTTAATTTCCGGCATAGCTTGCCAATGAAATAGCGGGATTCGGTGGGGCGGATCGGCACATGCTCTTACGCCAGAATTCACAGGGACCGGCCAGGAGTTATGCGGCATGATTCCGAGACCGGACGGGGCGGCCGAGTGCCACCTCCTGTTTGTTTATGGCACGCTACGGCGTGGCTTTGAGCTACATCACCATTTGGCACGCCTCGGCGCGAAGTTCCTTACAGAAGCCAGAGTTGCCGCGGCGCTGATTGATCGGGGACGCTATCCGGGGGCGCGCCCGGCGGGCCGAAAAGGGGATTGGGTTCGCGGCGAGCTCTTTCAACTGCGGCTGCCCGCGCGTGATCTCCGAGTCCTGCATAAAGTTGAGGGATTTATCCCCGGCGCCCCAGGGCGAAGCGAGTTTGTGCGCGCAGCGGGGGAGGTCATCCTGAATGACGGCGCGCAACGCCGCGCTTGGATTTACTGGCTGGGGGGAAGGCCGCGCAGGTTCACAGGAGATTCACATGGATAGTCTGGAAGACCGCACGCAGAATGTAATTGTGGAAACGGACCGTTTGCGCTTTGCAACCTGGAGATGGGAAGACTGGAAGGAGTTTCGGGAGCTCACCTCGGATCCCCTGGTGGTCCGATATATCGGGACAGGTGAGCCGTGGAGTGACGAGCGCGTCCAGGAATTTGTGACCCGTCAATGTGAGAACTGGGACAAGTACGGGATCTGCCTTTGGAAGTTGCTGCCGAAAGACAGCGATACGCTGATCGGAATCTGCGGCCTTCAGCGCCTTCCAGGAGGGCTGGACGTGGAAATTGGCTGGTGGCTGGCCCCTTCGCACTGGGGACAGGGGCTGGCCACGGAAGCAGCACGCCACGCATTAGCTTACGGTTTCGAAGTGAGCAATGTTGACCGGATTGTGGCCATCGCCCACCCGGCCAACCGGGATTCTCTCCGCGTGATGGAACGAATCGGCATGCGCTTCGAAAGGGAAGCGATGCATAAAGGAATCCGCGTGGTGCTCTACGCCATCGAGCGCGAGCAGTTCAACTCCCGGCAGGGGGAAGGGGAGGAGCGTGTCTGAAATCTCGCCGCCCCCCTTGACTCCCGCGCAGGTTGCCCGCCTGGAAAGCCTGCTGAATGAGGGCTTCCAATTCGTCACCTTCGAACAGTTTGCGCGATACCCAGCCGTGGAGAAGGCGGGCTTCGTCGCGCTCTTGGATATTTCCGGAGAAAAGGTGCGGCAGTTTGGGAGCGTGGGATACCATCTGGGTAACGGGATTGGCGTCCTGATTGAGCGCCGCGGCGGGAAGGCCTTCGTTTGGAAAAATGAGTCGGCGGAAGCGACTCCAGAGCTTTTGGCCACTTACGAGAGCGTGAAGAAGGAACTGGCCGAGCTGTTGGTGGAGAGCGGGAAGCAATGAATGCGAAGTGGGGTGATGCGACGGGAGATTTAGGAACCCAATCTTGAACCCTGACTCCAAAATCCTGCTCTTGGGAGTGTGAACTAGGATGCACGAACCTCTGGATATCCTGATTGTCGGCGCGGGGCCCACCGGTTTGGCTTGCGCCATTGAAGCGGTGGCACGCAATCTAAAGCTCCTGATGGTGGAAAAAGGCGTCCTGGTGAACTCGATTTACAACTATCCCTCCACCATGACGTTTTTCACGTCACGCGAGCGTTTGGAAATCGGTGATTTGCCTCTCCCCAGTTTGAATACCAAGCCCCATCGCGCCGAAGCTCTGGAGTATTACCGCCGGGTGGCGGATTTCTACCGCTTGCCCATCCATTTTCAGGAAAGGGTGATGGGAATCGGCGGGCATGACGGTGAGTTTCGCGTGGAGACCGCGACTACAGAAGGTCACCACGCCGAGTACATCACCAAAAAGGCCATCATCGCTACGGGCTACTACGATCTGCCCAACCTGATGGGCATTCCCGGAGAGGAGCTTCCCAAGGTCTCGCACTACTACACCGACCCGCACCCGTACTACCGCCGCAAAGTGGCTGTGATTGGTGGAGCGAACTCCGCCGCTGTTGCCGCCCTCGACCTCTGGCGCCATGGAGCGGAGGTTACCTTGATTTACCGCGAGCCGGCGCTGAGTTCGCACATCAAATACTGGATTCGGCCCGACATCGAAAACCGCATCAAGGAAGGCTCGATTCGCGCCCTGTCGCAATCCGAGGTGAAGGAGATTGTTCCCGGCGCCATCTGCGTCCATCGGAGCAGCGGGGAAGTGCTGCACATCGAGAACGACTCTGTATTCGCGCTCACCGGCTATCATCCGGATTTTCGCTTCCTCCGCGATATTGGGGTGGAAGTTGACTCTTCAACCCATCGTCCCAGGTGCAATTCCGAAACCCTGGAAAGCAACGTCCCGGGAATCTATCTCGCCGGCGTCATCATCGCGGGCATGGATACCAACGAAATCTTCATCGAAAACGGCCGCTTCCACGGCAAGCAAATCCTCGGCGACATTGAGAAGAAGCTTTAAAGGCTATTCGGAAGATGAGTTGGCGCGTGGCGGCGGGGTGATGTGTTTTGACAGAAAGGTTCGATCCAAAACAAAGGTCAGTTCCGTACCGGGGGGGAGGAGCACTCCCTGGTGCTTCTTGGCCACGCTATGGATTACACCTGCCATGGCGCCGATAGCCATGCCGTAAAGGGCTCCGGATCCTCCATGCGCCATGGACCCCACTGCGGCGCCTGCGGCGGCTCCGATGCCGGCTTCCTTGGCCACGCTCTTATCGCTTTTGCCAGGGCCCTCAATGGTTCCTTCCGCATCTTTCACTTTCGAGCCCTTGTTGTCATCGGCGTCTTGGAGTTGGGCCACGATGGTGAAGGTGCCATGTTCCGGGGTCGAAATCGTTTCTGCCACCAAGCGCATCTCGCCCCTTCCCGTTGCACGGCCCGCCGGCTTAAGGAAGGTCACGCGACCGCGCACCGTGCTATCGGCGGGAACCACTTCCTGCCCCCCCGCAAAGATGGGTTCCGCCACTTTTCCAGCCCACGGATCGCCTTCCTCGCTGCCCTTGTTGCTCAAGGTATTCGTCAGCCGCACAACAAGCTGGGTTCCGCTGGGCAGGGCAATGTCACTATCGTCAACGGCCCATGCCAGAAGACCCATGGCCAAGGTCATACCGATTGTCACCAGGGTGAGCGAGCAGGCTCGTTTCATCCGAAATCCCTCCGGGAGGACGGGGACATAGAGTGGTAAGGATTTTCCCGGCCCAGGCACTTGCCCTCCAGAGATTCCAAGCATGCAAGGTCACTGTTTGGTGGCTTGATCCGGGACCGTCGGCTCGAGCGGCTTGCCGGTGCTCGCGTCGACGGACCGGCTGATGACGAAGGTCATGGTAGTGCCTTGCACGAGGATGATATGCTTTTCGTGTTTCAGAAGGTCGTAGATCAGGACCGTGCCGGCCCCGATAGCTGCTCCGCCCCCGAGGGCCGTGCCGAACCCGGGCCCGCCGCAGTTACCGTAATACCGGCAGTCGATTTCCGAACCCAGGCCCACCATGGAGCCGGCGCCCGCCCCCATGGCGCCCCCAATCGCCGCATCCTTCATAGCGTCCTTCTTGTTCTTGCCACACCCCTTGATGGTTCCTTCCTCGTCGCCGTTGGTCTTGGCGCAAGGCCCGGCATTCATGTCATCAAGCCCCGCCGGGAGGGCCAACTTGATGTCTTCCGTGGTGATGATGTCGTCCAGAACCACGCGCATTTGCGCCACGCCCGTGATGCGGCCCGATTGCTTCACAAAAGCTACGTGTCCTTCCACCGAACTGCCTGCGGCGATGATCTCCTTGCCGTCCACGGTAATTGGCTGCGTGACGATCCCCGTGAAGGGGTCGCCGGGCTTGCTGGTTTTCGAGGTGAGGGTGCACGTCAGCCGCACGTGCAAAAGGCTTCCGGCGGGGATGAGTTGACCTGGGGGAGGCGGCACCTTGGTTTCGCTAGCCAGCACGGCGGGGAGGAACACTGCTCCCGCCAATAGCCCTGTGACGAAGCTGATGGCCCACTTCTTCATAAAATTCTCCTCGGCGTGAGGTCTCATGGCGAGCTTGATCGGGTTACGCTTTCTGTCTGCCCCAGGAACCCACTGTCCACTTTACACCTCTTGCGGCCCCCTGACAAGCACACCACCACCTTGCCTTTTCGATTCCTCGAGAGGCTGGCGGGTTGCTCGGGATTGTGCCGCAGCGCGGGAATTTGTGGACGCGCTTGCGACAAGCAGCGCGTTATCGGCGAATTTAGGTGCTGTCCTAATTTGAACGTAGCGCCGCCATCTTGGCGGCTCAATGCCGGCTGGAAACCGGCGCTACATCTGAAATTAGGACAGCACCCGAATTTGACCGGCATCATGCCATCCATTATACTGTGAGTGGGGCTGAGCGGTGCTCGCCCCAGGCCGAACGCGGTTCGGCCCTGCTTCGAGGGGCTATGCCAAATATTGTCCGGGAAATTGCCGATTCGGCGGTGGCGCTGACCAAGGGATTTGCCACCACCTTTAAGATGATGCTCGGACCCACGGTGACGGAGAATTATCCCGCCGAACCCGTGCATTTTGACGATCGCTATCGCGGTGTCCATGTTCTGCGCCGTGACGAAAATGGCTTGGAGAAGTGCGTCGCCTGCTTCCTTTGCGCGGCGGCTTGCCCGGCCAATTGCATTTACATCGAGGCGGCGGAGAATACCGGCGACCACCGGATCAGCGCCGCCGACCGCTACGCCCAGGTTTATAACATCGACTACAACCGGTGCATCTTCTGCGGCTATTGTGTGGAAGCTTGCCCCTGCGACGCCATCACTCACGGCCACGATTTTGAAATCGCGGCCTACGATACCAACACGCTGGTCTATCGCAAGGAACAATTGCTCCAACCCCTTCCGGTCCCCGCCGCGGAAAAGCCGAAGTAGACCATGGTCAGCGGGCCATCGGCACATCGGGCCATCGAGCCATTTGCGATTTATGATTTGTGATTGGGCCATCGGCACATCGGGTAAATTTGGATTTTCGAATTTCCATTTTCGAATTTCGAGCTTCCACTTTCGATTTGCGATTTCCGCAGCCAGCAAATTGATTCATCTTCCAACCTGAAACCGCCGATAGCCGATACGGGGTAGTGGGCCGCCGGGTTGATCGTCAACATGCAGGCTTGCCCCCCTTTTCGCCCTTCGCCCTCCGCCCTGGACCCCCCGACATATAGCCCTTGGACCCGAGATTTCGGACTCTGTACCTCGTCACTCACCACTCGCCACTGCTCTTAGGATTTTCGAATTTCGATTTCTGAAGTCGGCAAACTGATTCATCCTCTCACCTGAAATTGTCGATAACCGAAGCGGGGAAGTGTGGGCCGCCGGGTTGATGGTGAACGCGCAGGGTTGCCTGCATTTTCGTCTTCGGCCTCTGTTGGTTTCTTGCCCCGGGTCTCTTGCCACTCGCTCGCGCTACCCTTTTAACCTCATTTCAAAATAAGTTAGCTATTATGAAATTTAATGATTCAACCTTATTAATCGAACATTTCCGAGAATCGACTATCTCTTTTCCTTTCTGTGACATTCTGGCCTCGATCGGATAAGTAGCTTATTTATCATAAACATTCTGGCCTTGCTGGAAATTTGACGAATGTCAAGGTGCTTATCTCATTTGTTTTCATCGAAATCTCAAAAATGCCGCCTTTTTTAATTTCCCCCTTTTTTTGCGACACATCCACCGAGGCATTAATTAAGTCTTTTACTTTCAAATAGATGGATTTTTTGAAAATCTCTTCTTTGCACGACGATCTCCTTTTGTTTCTAATACATTCTGGCCTTATTTAACTCTTTAGTAACGCCGAAATTGAGGCAGCCAAGTGCTTGGCTAAAGCTAGGCGCTACAATAACTTAAGCATGATGCACCAAATGAGGTACCCCTTGGGGAGGTTTTCTTCGCCCTCGTCTATCCCATTTAGTTTCATAAACATTCTGGCCTTCACAGGCTTTCAACAAACGCCACCATCAGGTTGGTCAGTATTCCGTCATCAGCAAGCAGTTGCCTCCCCCCCCCACCCGCGCACGAACCAAGCCTTACTGACGACTGACAACTCACTACTGACAACGGCCCTCTGAAGACTGCCTTTCCGCGCTCTCGGTATTTTGCCCTCTCGTGCTGGGAGAATCCGAGAGGCGCCAAGCGCCGGCAGGATGCCGAGGCTCATATCGATATTAGCCAACTCGTAATCCAATGTCAAGGACTTTTTCTAGCCTGCTTGCCCATCACCGTAGCCCGTCGGATGACGGGCGAAAGGTCGTAGGCCACGGCGCAAGATGAAACTGTGCGAAGCACCTTGGAGTGCGGCGGCTCGACGCCGCCTTGAAATTACGGCGAGGACGATGACTAAGGCGGCGTCGAGCCGCCGCACTCCAAGGTGCTTCGCACATCTTCATGCACAGTGGCGAGCCGAAGGCTCATGGGAATCTGTGGTGAGAAGTCCGCGCTGCGCTCGCTTTTGGAACAATTCTTCTGTTAGAATCCGCGCCACGGGAGAGTTTAACTGGCGCTTATGAAGATTTGCCACACTTGCCAGCAAACCTACTCCGACGATGTTGAGTTCTGTCCTCGCGACGGCGCGCGCTTGGCCGCGCAAGCCACGGAGACCGAGGCGCAGCTTGCCGCCGGACTCTCTCGCCGTTTTCGCCTTGTCCGCCGCCTGGGCGCAGGCGGCATGGGTGCGGTTTTCCTTGCCGAGCAGATCGCGGTGGGCAACCGCCCCGTGGCGCTCAAAGTCCTGAACCGCAAGCTGCTGGATGACCCCGACTTCCTGCTGCGCTTTCAGAATGAGGCGGCTTCCACGGGCCGCATTCATCACGTAAACGTCGTCACCATTTACGAATCCGGCCAAGCCGATGACGGCACACCCTACATCGCCATGGAGTTTCTGGAAGGCGAATCCCTCCGCCAAGCCCTCGCGCGGCGGGGTCAACTTCCCGTGCCGGAGGTTGCGGAAATTCTCCAGCAAGCGGCGCGAGGCCTGAACGCCGCGCACAAGCTGGGCATCATTCATCGCGACCTCAAACCCGATAACATTTTTCTGACGTATCCCGACGACGAGTCTGTAGCGCGGGTGTCCCCACCGGCACAGGCCGTAACGCCGGCGTCCCCGCCGGCACAGGTCGAAGGCGCTGTAGCGCCCACATCTCCATCGGCGAATTTCGTTGTCAAACTCGTCGATTTCGGCATTGCCAAGCTGCGCGAGTCCGGCGCCCACACGCAGACCGGCATGGTGCTCGGCACACCCGCATATATGTCGTTCGAGCAGGCTTCCGGCATGAGAAGCGATGAACTGGATGCGCGTTCCGATATCTATTCGCTGGGCGTAGTGGTGTACGAAATGCTCACCGGCCGCACGCCGTTTCATTCCGACACGCCGGTCGGATACCTGCGCATGCACATGCAGGAAACCCCGCCGCCCTTCCGCGCCGTCAAACCGGACCTCCCCGCACTGCCCCAACTCGAAAGCGTGGTGATGAAGGCCCTCGTCAAAGACCGCGACCAGCGCTACGCCTCCGCGCTCGACTTCGCCCGCGCCTTCGCCGCCGCTCAAACAACCGCCGCGGCGGAATTCAGTCAGCCGCTTCCGTCAACGAAGATCGTTGCGCCCCCGGCGGCGCGGGAACCCGTTGCGTCCTTGCCGGTATCCGCAAGCGCGCGGGCCCCAGTCGATATTGCCGTCCAAACTCCGCCCCCTGCTCCGCCGCAGAGAGTTGTGGAACCTCCGCGTCCGCAGCCGGTGAGGAGCGAACCCACACCAGCAGTGATTCGTCCGCCCGCCGTGTCCAAACCTCCTCGGTTCCGGACGATTTCGCAGCCCTCCAGCAAGATGAAGTACGCCGTCATTGCGGTAGTTGCGCTGATTTTAATTGTTGCCGGGGTGTGGTATTTTTCGCCGTCGGCCCATGCCCCGGTTGTGAAGCCACCGAGCGAGTCGGGAGGGCCACAGCCGGGGGCCGGGCAGCAAAACCCCGTCGTGCAAACTCCTGCCCCACCGCTACAAAGCCCTATCGAGAGGGGCACGAATGCGGCGGATCGCCGCAAACAGGTCGAGGCCGCCAAAAGGCAGGGCGACCTTTATTATGACAATGGTGAGTACGATAAGGCGATCAATGCTTATCGGGCAGGACTGAAAGTGGAGCCGTCAAATGCTCAGCTTGTCCAAGCCCTCCAGCACGCGCAAACCGCCAAGGCGGCGGAAGCGAAATTTAATCAATAGAGGAGAGAACATCGGCATGTTGCCGTGGCGAACATTGCGTGGACTGATGGCGCCGCTTGTCGTTCTGGTTCTGGGTCTTTGTGTGATCAATGTCCTGGCCCAGTCGCGGAAACCTTACACCAAAGACGCCATCGTGTACTTGTTGACCCACGATGTGCCGCCCCAGCGCGTGGCGGCGCTGGCGCGGCAGCGGGGCATCGATTTCCAGATCACCCCGGAGGTTGAAAGCGAGCTGCGCCGGGCCGGCGCCACCGCCGAGCTGCTGGCCACGTTGCGCGAGCTCGCGCCCAAGCCGCCCGCGCCCGCCAAGCCCCCCGAAAAGCCCACAGAAATCATTGTCCAAACCTCGCCGGATGCGCAGGTCTATTTGGACGACAGTTTCAAGGGAGAAGCGAGCCCGGAGGGCCGCTTGGTCATCGATAATCCGCAGCCCGGAGGTCACTCGCTGCGCGTGACTCTGGCGGGGAAGAAAAATTACGAGCAACAGATTACGGTGGCGGCCGGGCAGACGGCGAACATTCAAGCGGCACTTGCGGACTTAGCGGGGAGCATCCGAGTGCAAACGTCACCCGGCGCTGAAGTGTTTCTCGATGATTCGAGCCGGGGGACGGCGGACGCTGGAGGCGGGCTCACGATTTCCGACGTCGCCCCTGGATCGCACCAGTTGCGCGTCTCGGCGCAAGGCAAGAAAGAATTCCGGCAAAGCGTCACAGTGCTGGCGGGGCAGGAGAACACGACCCAGGCAACCCTGATGGACGTGGAGAAGCCTCCGGTGGAAGTTCCAAAACCCCCGACCACGGCGGGCCCAACGCGAGAGAACCCGAAAGACGGATTGAAGTACGTTTGGATTCCCCCGGGGACCTTTATGATGGGCTGCTCGCCGGGAGACAACGAGTGCCGGGATGACGAAAAGCCGTCGCACCAAGTGACCGTTACCCGGGGTTTCTGGATGGGCCAGACGGTCGTCACGGCGGGCGCGTACAAGCGCTTTGCGTGGGCTACGGGGCATTACATGCCTTTTCCTCCCCTCTTCAACAATGCTAGGACGAATGAGAACATGCCCATCGTGAAGGTTACCTGGGATGACGCAACGGCGTACTGCGGCTGGACGGGTGGACGTCTGCCCACGGAGGCCGAATGGGAATACGCCGCGCGCGGGGGGAGCACCCAGGCACGCTACGGCAACCTGCATGACATCGCATGGTACCACAAGAACAGCGGGTTCAAGCCGCACAACGTGGCGCAAAAGCGCCCCAATGGCTTCGGGCTCTATGACATGTTGGGAAACGTGAGGGAATGGGTGAATGACTGGTATGACCAGAATTATTACCAGAGCAGCCCGTCGCAAGACCCCACGGGGCCCACACACGGTCTTTTCCGCGTTGAGCGCGGCGGGTCCTGGCTCGACGATCCCAGGGTCGTTCGCGTGTCCTACCGCTACGGGAGCAGTCCTGGCTACGGGTTCGACGACTTTGGGTTCCGGTGTGGCGGGGATGTGTTTGCTCCTTGACCCTTTTTCCTTGACGTTTTGTTGAGGTGGCACCGCAGCTCTGGTGCTGGTGGAAATGAAAATGGCAGCGTATGGTGTTCTGTTTCTTCAAAACCCTCCGCCGTTTATGTCCTTGCTTCTGTTCCCGGAGAAAGGACCTGGCTAAATCAATGAAGGTCGAGTTGCAATCCGCCGTCCAGCGCGCCTACAATCGCTCAGCCTTCGATAGGGAGGAATGATTGATGGGAACGTTGGAGACACGCCACGTAACGTGCCCGCATTGCGGTCACACTTTCACAGGGACGATGGGAGGTGTCGAACCAGGGGACACGATCTTTCAAAGCGGGCCTACCGGTGGTACTCAGGTTCACTTCATCTGTCCGAACTGTGGTAAACAGATCGATCTTCCCCGTATGGATTTCGTGATGCCGTAGCAGGCGGGGTTCGTCATGCCAGTGGCCATGTGCATAAACAGAACGTGCGGGCGCCAGTACTGGTACTACCCCGAGGGGTCGTTTGACGAGTTCTTCAACCGGCCGATCCCGCCAAGTCAGCCTCCCAAGCACTGCCGTAGCTGCGGGTGGCGTCTCTTGGTTGCCTGCCCGGGTTGCAATATGCCGCTCGACCGCCTTCCTACCGAGGAGGAACGCTACTGCGAGGGGTGTGGCGCCGACCTGCTCTCGGTGGAGACCGTTGATGAGGTCGAGCCGCCCCATTTGGCGGAGTAGCTCACGTCAGGCGCTTGCAATTGCCCGATCATCCATCTCACACCGCCATGCTCATCAACCAATTTAGCGATGAATCTTGATCGCACACCCGGTGTCCCGCATAAAGGTTGGCAACTCGATGACGTTATCGATCTTCGTCTCGATAAAGGACGCCATTATGGAGAATACGCCATCTGCGAGTTTTGCGGGAAGGAGCAGATTCGCTTCGTTCATCTTCTTTCTCATGTAGCATATCCTACGGCAATCCGCGTCGGCTGTGTATGCTGCGAGCGCCTCACGGAGGACTACATCACGCCGCGACAACGAGAGAGTCAACTTCGAACTCGCGCAGCGCGTCGCGAGCGTTGGCTCGACGGAATCTGGAAGATCTCAAGAAAGGGCAACGAATATCGAAAAACTAGAGACGGGCACCACGTCGTCGTCTTCTCTGTTGGTAGGGGACGATTCAAATGTAGGATTGATGGGGTTCTTGGAACGTTAGTTTATGACTCGTCGAACGAGGCAAAAGTCAGAATCTTCGATGTACTCGAAAAAAGGCGCATGGTCAATAAGGAAAAGACCCCTTGACACAACAACGGAGGAAGACGAACGGGCGGCGGAAACGTCGCCCCTTATATTCGCGCCGCACGAACCGAAGCAACATCTCTGTCACCGCGTCCCATCCTTGGCCGGTTCTGGCTTTAGTAGCACAGGCACTCTTGCCTGTGTGCTATGCATGGAATGCATCAGGCATGGCACAGGCAGGAGTGCCTGTGCTACCCGCGAGAACACGGAATGAACGATTCATAATTGCACCAGCTCGACTCCGGCGGCTCGGGCGGCTTTATTCAAATCACTATCGAGTGCCGCGAGGGGCAATCGGTGACGGATCGCCAATTCCAGGTGAAGAACCAACCGGCTCACGGGCGGCCCTCATTAACCAAATCTTTAATCGTGAGTCCCCCGAGCGATACGCCCCGGCGCAATGCGCGGATGCGGTCGGCGGCAGCACGGGCTTTCTCCCGGTCGAATTTGGGCTGGTTATCCCTTATTTTCCACGCCGCAAACGCCTCATCGAGAAATTCGTCGACGCTGCGGTAGTGGCCCGACTGGACGGCATCCTCGATAATTCTCTGGTGCTCGGGCTTGAGCTCAATGGTCATGACCGTGTCTCCATAGGGTTCCCAGTGACCTTCTTCCGGTCAATCCCAATATTACAACATACCGTCCTTGATGTCTTGCCGTTCCCCGAATATACGGTACGCTCTTTCCTCATGCCTGATGCCCTTCGCACCTCACGGCTTGTTCATGAGGGCTTTTTCCACCGCTTCCGGCTTTCGATCAATCACCGTCAAGTAGGCGCGCAAGGAATTTTCGATTGACGATTTTCGACCGAAGGTCCGTCCCGCTGACGGATTGACGATTGACGAACGAGTTCTTCCGTGGGTTCACGCTTCCGAAACCGAGGGCAGCCCTGTCTTGGAGATTTGCCGTTTTTGCTACCGAAGAACCGCGGACCCCAAAGGCGGGGGTCCGCGCTACGCTGGCTTGGACACAGACAAGAGTGCCTGTGCCGGCCGACCTCGAAACCACCTCACGAGCCATCCTCGAAGGCTGTGAGCACGTTGACCTGAATGCCTGGTAGAATACTTCTCGACACCAACATTACGCCTACCAACTTCTGTCATTGACACATCGACGGCACAACGGTATCGTCTGCTTCCGCATGGATGGACACGTACATAAGGACGGATTCATACAAAAAGGAGAAAGCACATGGCACGCAAGATACGCAGGAGTTCGAATTCCTCCCAAGGTGACAGCAGTCGGCGTGATTTCTTGAAGAGCGCCACGACGGTCGCCGCCGGCCTGGTGGCGCCGAAGGCGCTCGAGGCGGAACCCGCTGACCTGCTGCCCACGGTCATGCTGGGTCCGCATCGCGTGACCCGGATGATCGTCGGCAGCAACCCCATTTATGGCTATTCCCATTTCAACAGACAGTACGACCAGCACATGCTCGAATGGTTCACGGACGAGCGCATCGTCAAGTTGCTGCTCGACTGCGAGAAGGCCGGGATCAACACCTGGCAGTACAGTTTTAATTACGACCAGAAGCGGCAAATCCCCAAGATTCGGCGGGCGGGGTGCAAGATCCAATTCATCTGCCTGGCCGCTTCCTGGCACTACGACGAAAAGATGGGTCGGACGCCGGAAGAGGTTCTGGATGGGACCATCAAGTGCGCGCAAGCCGCGGCAGAGTTCAAACCCATCGGCATCGCCTTCCACGGCGGGGCCACCGACATCCTCTACCGGGCGGGGAAGATCGATCTGCTCAAAACCTATATCAACAGCGTTCACGACCTGGGGATCGCGGCGGGCATCTCCACGCACAACCCCAAAATCCTGGAAGCGCTCCACGAAAAGGGATTCGCCAACGACTTCTACATGACGGGGTTGCACTATCTCACCCGGCACCCCGAGGATTGGATGAAAGAGATTGGTACGCTTCCTCTGGGCGACGGCTTTATTGCCTCCGACCCGCCGAAGATGGCCGAGGCCGTGCGCAAAGTGAATAAACCCGCGCTGGTTTATAAGGTCCTGTCGGCAGGCCGCAAATGCCAGTCGGAAGAACAGAAGCGCCAAGCCATCGAATGGGCATATCAGAACATCAAGCCGACGGATGCGACGATTATCGGCCTCTATCCGCGCTATTCCGACCAAGTCACCGAAACCACCAAGATGGTGCGCGAGGTTCTGGCGTAAAGGAGAGTGATGAGTGACGAGTGATGAGTGAAGAGTGGCAAGTGATGAGGAACAAGCAAGAGGTGCGGGCGGGGCTCCTTGCCTTCACATTGCCGCCCTTTGCTGCCTTTTGCTCGTCACTCATCACTGCTTCTCAGGCTTCGTCAAGGTGCGAGGAATCAGACGCGGGGAGCACATCGTGGGCTCCTGCGATCCAGACATACAGAGTGGGCAGCAGGAAGATGCTCATCACCAGATCGGAAATCAGCCCTCCGACGATGACGATGGCAAAGGGCCGCTGAGAGTCGGAACCAATGGCGTGGGAAAGTGCGCCGACGCTCGCCCAGAAGTTCGGATTGTCGCTGAGGATTACGTCTTGTGCTTGGCGCGCAGAAGAAAACGATGAATGTCCGGCCAAAACTCTTTCAACTCGTAACCAAGGGCATCCATCAAAAGTTGTGTTTCCAGAACGTTGGTGCTGCCGATGAGCGTATGGGGGCCGGGATGGTAGGCATTGGAGACGCCTGCGGCGAGGCCATTACCGAGGAATTCGGAGAAGTTGAACTGCTTTTTTCCCGAGGAGTCCGAGCGCGTGATTACAATCCGCATCGCGGCGTACCCGGCACGGCGGAAGAAATTCCCTTTTCCCATCTGGTAGTAGCGCGGGTCTTGCCGCACCAAAGTCGGGAAGATGGCGCCCGTCCCGAAGTTTCCGATGATGGCGTCGGTATACGCCGTCCCGAAGCGTTTGGAATAGCCAATCGTCCCTTGGCCATAGGTGGGGTTCACATTGTCGCCTTGATCAATGCCAGCTTGGATGCCTATGAACGCGACTTCAACCGGGTCGAAGCACCCCTCAGCCACCGTCTTGAACTTTTGCCCGGTCGTAAGCGGAGGTAGCGAGGAGGCATTTTCCACGGTCAAAAGGTTGGGCAGCGCAAAGAAGATTCGGTCATCTTTTGGAGGTTGGGAGGCTGGAGCGGGTTTGCCTGTGGCGGCCCTGGGATCAATCGCGGGTTTGGTTTGGGTCTGTGGTGCCGCCGGAGGGGGAGCCTGCTCCACCTGTTGGGCCAGCAGTTGATGAGATAGCCCAAGTATACAGGTGAACAGGATGGCCAGCACGTAGCCGCGCGGCCAGAGGTATCGGTTAATCATCAGTTCAGCAATCTCCGTGATTACATGTCGGTACAGTAGGGCTTACCCTCTTGCACGCTTTGCGGGCGGGCCACGCTACGTCTTTGACGCGTCAAGCGTCCAAAGGGGTCACCTGCCGCTCTATCTTCACGATAACACAGTCTGTTTTTGAATGCATAGGTCAAGTCATCTCCGGGCGCGGCTATAAGTGGTGCCCAAACCACTGTACGGTGCGAGAAAGGGAAGCTGAGAGATCGTCCCGGCCCTGAAGGGGCCGAACCCTCGTGGGGTCAACCCCGTCGGGGTTGGGAGGTCGGGTGGGTTTGGCTATCCATAGGTTTCACCTACGGCTACTCACGGTTGGCCCCTGCCGGGGCCTGCCACGGTCCCATCATCCCGACCTTTCGCCACCCGTTTCTGGCATCACCGATATCCGCAGTTTGCTCGTAACTGGTCACTCGTTACATGTCACTGATCTTATCGTCTGGGCGAGCAATCAAGGCGTAGAGTGTGGGTAGAAGAATGACGCTGAGGAAAAGGTCGGTGGTAAGGCCTCCCACAATGACGATGGCGAAGGGCCGCTGGGAGTCCGAGCCAATGTCGTGGGAGAGGGCGGCGGGGAGAAGTCCCAAGGTGGCAACGAGCATCACCATGAGAGTCGGCCGCAGGCTGCGAACGGCTCCTTCCACGATCGCCTTGTGGATATCCGGCTCACCCACGCGCGCCTGATTGATATATTGAATCATAATCAACCCAACCTGCACGGAGACACCGAAAAGAGCGAGCATGCCGATGCCTGACGAGACGCTGAAGTGCGTGCCGGTGACGAGCAGAGCCAGCATGCCTCCAATCGGCGCCGTGGCCAGGGTCGCCATGATGAGGAGCGACCACTTGAAGGAATCGAAGGCCGCAAAGACGAGCAGCATCATGAGCAGGACCGTAATGGGAACAATGATGGCCAGCCGCGCATTGGCGCGCTGCTGGCTTTCGTATTCGCCCGCCCACTGCAAGCTATAGCCCGTGGTAAGCTTCACTTTCTGGCCGACCTTGTGGATGGCATCTCTTACCGTGCTGCCCAGGTCGCGGCCGCGCACACTGTACTTGATGGCGATATAGCGCGAATTGTTTTCACGGTAGATCATGGAGGCGCCGTCTTCAATGCGAATGTCGCAGAGCTGCCCCAGCGAGACGCGCTCACCGGAAGGCGCCAGGATGCGGATATTGGCGATGTCGTCCACCGTGGTCCGGTAGGGCGCCTGGTACCGAACCACCAGGTCGTAATGCTCCTCGCCAATCAATACCTCACTGACCGCTTTCCCTCCCACGGCGGTTTCAATGGCATCCTGAATATCGCTGACGTTGATGGCGTAGCGGTCGGCCTTGGCGCGGTCCACAATCAAGTTCAGGTTAGGCTGGCCGAGTACGCGGAAGACACCCAGGTCGGCGATGCCCGGAATCGGCTGCATCACGTTCACGATTTCGTCGGCCTTGGTCTCCAGGGTTTTCAGGTCATCGCCGATAATTTTGACGGCCAGCTCGCCTTTAACTCCGCTGACCGCTTCTTCCATGTTGTCGGAGATGGGTTGGGAGAAGTTCCAAATGACGCCGGGAATCTTTTCCACCTCATCGTCCAGGGCGCCGATCAGCAGATCCTTATCTTTATGGAATTGCTTCCGCCATAGGTCGTGATGCTTCAAATCGATGAAGTATTCCGTGTTGAAGAAGCCCGTGGCATCGGTGCCATCATCCGGCCTTCCCACTTGCGACATCACTTGCGTGACCTCGGGAAACTTGGCGAAGGCGATGCGCGCCTGATTCATGATGCGGATGCCCTCGCTGGGTCCAGTGCTCGGGGCCAGCGTGCCACGCGCCCAGATGGCGCCTTCGTCGAGGTGTGGGAGAAATTCGGAGCCGATCAGTCCGCTCCATACTAAACCAAACGTCGCCAGCACGATCGCCACGCCGCCCGCCAGGGTAAGCGGGCGGTGGCGAAGGGTCCACTCCACGGACCGGCGGTAAACCTCAGTGATGAATGCCAAAACGGGATTGCGCCATTCGTGGGTTTCTCCGCGGAAAAAGTAGCTGGCGAGCACGGGGGCAAGAAGAATGGAAAAGAGAATGGCGCCCAACAGCGCAAAAGCTACGGTCCAGGCCATGGGGTGAAACAATCGTCCCTCGACATGTTGCAGAGTAAAAATAGGAAGGTAGGCGGTGATGATGATGGCGATGGCATAGAAGACGGGACGTTGCACCTCGTGCGCGGCTTCGCGGATGGTCTCGGTCAGGCTTTTTTCACTGTCGCGGCGCAGGCTGAGGTGGCGCAAGATGTTTTCCACCATGACCACCGAGCCATCCACCACCATGCCAAAATCCAGCGCGCCCAGCGAAAGCAGGTTAGCGGGAATGTGGCGAAGGTCGAGCAGGATCGAGGCGAAGAGAAGCGAGAAGGGAATGGTGAGCGCTACGATGAGCGCACTGCGAATGTTGCCGAGGAACAGGAAAAGTACGATGATCACCAGGATGATGCCCTCGCCCAGGTTGTGCAGGACCGTGTGCGTGGTGTAACTGACCAGGTTGCTGCGGTCAAGGTACGGGACGATCTTCACCCCCGGCGGCAGCACGTAGCGATTAACGAAATCCTCCTTTTCGTGCAGGGCCACCAGGGCCTTTTCGGCGTCGGCTCCTTTGCGCAGCAGTACGATGCCCTCGACCACGTCATCGTCGTCTACAACTTTGCCGTCTTGGCGAGGCAGCGCTTTGCCGAGTTTTCCCAGCCGGATTTTTGCGTCTTGCGTCACCACGGCGACATCGCGTACCCGCACGGGCGTACCGTTTTGCGCCTTCAACACCGTGGCACCCACATCCTCTGCCGTTTGCATCAGGCCCACCACGCGAACGTTGAAGGCCTGCTGGCCTCGCTCAATGAAGCTTCCTCCCGCGTTCACGTTGTTCGCCGCCAGAGCTTGTTCCACTTGCGCGATGTTCAAGCCGTAATCGATCAGCTTGTTAGGATCAACCTGCACCTGATATTCGCGCGTGATCCCTCCGAAGATGTCCACGTCAGCGATATCCGGCACGGACTTCAATTGTTTGAGCACCACCCAATCCTGGAGCGACTTCAGAGCCATGATGTCGTAACGCGGGTCCGTGCTTTGCAACGTGTAGAAGTAGATCTGGCCCACCGGACTGTAATCCGGGCCGATCTGCGGGCTGAGGTTGTTAGGCAAGTTCACCAGGGAAAGGCGTTCCAGCACTTGCTGCCGGTTTTCAAAGTCATTGGACTCATCGTCGAAGATGATCGTCACCGAGGAAATTCCAAACAAAGATACTGAGCGCAGGTGCGTGAGGTGGGGCAGGCCATTCATCTGCAACTCAATGGGAACGGTGACTTGGCGCTCCACCTCTTCGGCGGCACGGCCCGGCCATTGGGTGATGATGTTCACGTAGTTGTCGGCAACGTCCGGGTAGGCTTCGACCGGGAGGCGGTGGAAAGAGACAATCCCCCAGATGAGCAGCAGGACGCCGAGGCTCAAGACCAGGAACTTCTCGCGCAGAGCGAAATCGACGAGGTAGCGAATCATATCTTAATTGGGACATTGGTTCATTGGCGCATTGAGTCATTGAAAACCAAATGACTCAATGATCCAATGAATCACTGATTCAATTCCTTCATTCCATCCCTGCCGCACTGGCAAATTGCAGGGCGTTGGCGACGACTTTTCCGCCCTCGGCGAGGCCGCTCAGGATGACCTGAAATCCGCCGGAAGAAACCGGGCCCGCTTGCACTTCCAGGCGACGAAACTTGTTTCCCCCGAGGGGCACGAAGACCCAATCCTTATCGTGCAGACGCATGATGGCCGTGGTGGGGACCATGGGCCGCATTTGCTCTGTGCGCGACCGGAAAGTGGCGGTGGCAAACATCCCCGCGCGCATCAGTCCACCCGAGTTGGCAAGCTCCAAGCGGACCTTTGCCGTGCGCGTCGACGGGTCGAGCACGGTGCTGATGTTCCCGACGCGCCCCGCGAAAACGCGCTCGGGGAAGGCATTCAGCCGCACCTCGGCGGACTCACCCAGTTGCACGCGATGAAGGTCATTCTCATAAACATCGCAGAGCACCCAGACCTGGGATAGGTCGGCAATGGTGAAAAGATTAGGCGAATTGTCCAGGGAGCGAACCCCTGTGCCGCTGGTTACGTTCTGCTCCACAATCGCGCCGGCAATCGGCGCCCGAATGGAAACCAGGGGAGAGGGATTTGAGAGATCGGCCCCCAAAACGGCGATATGTTGCTTGGCCGTCCGGACCTCCACTTGCGCCTTCTGCTCGGCATTTTCCGAGGCCTCCAGGTCCTGCCGGGCGATGGCGCCTTTGGCGTAGAGGTCCTGCGCGCGCACAAGTTGCTGCCGGGCAAAAACCTCGTCGGCCTGAAACTTATCGTAGTCGGCGAAAGCCTGGGATACGTCCGGGCTGTTGATGACCAGCAGAACCTGGCCTTTAGTGACTTCATCGCCGAGCTTGGCGCGGATGTCCACCGCGCGCCCGCCGGCTAACGAAAGCACCGGCACGGCCCGATTGACGTCGGGCGTGACGACGCCGGTCACGTGGAGTTCATCCAAGGTCGGGCGCTGTTCCACCGTGGCCAGGAGGAATTGTTCGGGATGGTCGACTTGCACCGCTCCATCGCCATGGATTTCCTCGACCTTCACGTCTCCCGGACCTGTCCCCCCCGCGTCGGCGCTTGTCTGGCGATTGCAACCCGCCAGCAAGAAGATTGGAATCACCGTGACACTGAGGATGAGGGGAAAGGGCTGTCGTCGATTCAGCATGAAATCTTCTCCGCGGGCTTGCCCGGGGCCGTCACCTTCGAGGCACCAGAATGGGAGTATCCACCTGTTCCCAAGGCGCGCTCAGTGCGACGGTTGCTCAAATGTAGTATGGAAATAGATGGCTATTCGTACAGAGCGGCCACTGCGAATCTCCTAAACGTTGGAAGGAGGTGAGCGACCTTCGTGCGGGGAAATCACAGTAAGGCAGAGAACACGCGTTTCAACCAGGACGACCGTACCCAAGAACAAATGCCGAGGAGCAGCCGAATAAGGGGCATGGGTCACGGCCGCCGGGAACGAAGATCTGCCTGCGCGCAGGCACCCTTGCACCATATTCCGGGCTTTCATGACCGAACGGGATGAATCTTCCATTGCGGCCTGCTCGGCGTGCAGGTCGTCAGTCAGGGAGATCACGGGAAAGAGCAGAACCAGGGCGCAGACAAGGGCCAGGAAGCGAAAACGACCGTTGTGCTCACGGCGCTCGGGCTCTCTCTCCGTCTGCCAAAAGAGAAAGGCGGAAATGGCCAGCACCAACCAAATCGAATTGAGGAAAACTTCCATGGCTTCTGTTTACTGTAGCTTCTCAGTAGGCCCTGATCAGCCCCCTCGGACCGACCTCCTGAAGCTGACACCTATCGTATCCTACCACGAACCGCTTGGAAGAGCGATTCAAGCGTGGTAGTCTATCCCTTCCAAAGGGCGGGGCTTCGACAAGCAAATTGAAAGCAAACTTAACCATTAGGGGAGGGCAGCATGAAACGTAGGGACTTCCTGAAGGCGACGGCTTTGGGTGTAGGCGCCGCATGGGTGGGCACGATACCGCTCGCAAGTCTGGCGGCGGAGCCCAGCGCGCGCTTTAATGCGGCGGATATTATTGTGTTGGGGAAGACGGGAATTCATACCAGCCGCCTGGCATGTGGCACGGGTACCATGGGGGGCGGCCACCACTCCCACCAAACGGCTTTAGGAATCCAAGGACTCGGTGACCTCCTCTGGCGGGGCTACGACCATGGGCTGCGGTTTTTTGACACGGCGGATGCTTATGGCTCGCATCCCCACGTGGCGGAAGCGCTGCGGCATGTCCCGCGCGAGAAAGTCACCATCATGAGCAAGTCCTGGGCCCGTGAGCCCGGCCAGATGCGCGCTGACATCGATCGCTTCCGCAAGGAATTGAACACGGATTACATCGACCTGCTGATGATGCACTGCCTGACGGAAGAGAATTGGACAGAAAAATTCCGCCCCACCATGGACGTTCTCTCCGAGATGAAAGAGAAGGGATTGATCCGCGCCCACGGCTGCTCCTGCCACAAGATTGAGGCTTTGCGCGAGGCCGCCCAGTCGCCCTGGGTGGAGGTTATCCTCTCCCGCATCAATCCCATCGGCGCGCATATGGATGCCGACCCCGACACCGTCAAGGCCACGTTGGCCCAGGGACGCGCCAACGGGAAGGGAATCATCGGCATGAAGATTTTAGGCCAGGGAGACATGCGCACCCGACAGGATGAAGCCCTGAAGTATGCCCTCTCACTGGGAATCCTGGACGCGTTCACCATCGGCGCGGAAAGCGCCGCCGAACAGGACGACTTGCGTCGCAGGATTGCGGCGGTGAATGCGTAAGAGCAGGAGTCAGGAGCCAGGAGTCAGAATAAAGGCTGGCCTGTGCACGGCGTGCCAATTTTTACCGAATCCTAAATCCTGAATCCCAAATCCTGCTTTTTACGGTGTGCGGCCGACGGCGACATCAAGTTGTGCGGCGGCGGTTTGGTAATCGAAGCGCGAAACGATCTCCTGAACCTGGGAATCGGTCAGCAGCGTTTGGGCGTCGGTTAATTCGATGATGTTTCCGTATCCCGCCGAGTAACGGCCCTCCGCCAGAGCCAGATTTTCCTTTGCTTCCGCCACGGCCTGCTGGTTCAACTGAATTTTGTCCTTCGCCACCTTTAAGTCTGAATAATCTGTGAAAACTTCCTGGCGAACCTTTTCGAGCAGGGAAGTCAGGTTGGCGTGCGCCACGGTATCTTCCGCCTGTGCGGCGGCCAAGCGTGCTTGCTTGGTGCCGCCGTCCAGAAAATTCTGAGCGACCAGGCCTGCCAAGTCCCAGTTGTAGATCAAAGGGAATTTCAGGTTCTGATAGTTGAAGAGGGCGCCCAAACGGATGTTGGGGCGAAAGTAGCTGCGCGCGACGATGATATCCGCCTGCGCTGCGAAAATCTGGTCGCGCAATGATTCCAGATCGGGCCGCTGTTTCTCCGCCAGAAGCATGAGGTCATCGAGGTTGCCGGCTTCCGGGAGTTCTGCCCCGCTGTTGAGGGGTTCGGGCGCCTGGTCCAGGGGAATGCCCATTGCCGTCGCCAGGGCCGCTCGGGCCACCTCCAAGTTTTCCTGCGCCTGCCGGTAATCCACTTGGGAATTAGCCAGTGCCACTTCCTGGTTGGTCACGTCAATCTTCGGCCGGGTGCCCACCTCGTGGAAGGAGCGAACTTGCTCCAGGTGCTTGGTCTGATTGTTTACGGCATCCTTGCGCGCTTGCAGGATTTCTTCCGTTGCCAGCACGCTGTAAAAAGCCTCGCGGACATTCAGATAAACCAGGTCGTGGACGCGCTTCAGGTTCTGGTTCGCTGCTTCCAGTTCCGCCTGGCTGTGCTCCACCGTGCCGCGCGTCTGGCCAAAATCGTAGATGAGCTGGGAGAAATTCAGTCCGCCGTAGTAGTAAGGCGCCGGCGACATGCTCTCACCGTTGTAACCGGAATTGAACTGCTTGAGGGAAGTGCCGGGGGTGGCGGTGTAGTTGTAAGTGGCGCGGGTGTAGTCAGTGCCGGCATCCAAGTGGGGCCGAAAGCCCGCGCGGGCAATCCGCACCTGTGCCCGGGCGGAGTCAATCAGCCCCCGCGCCGCGGCCAGGTCAGGATGATTCTGCTCGGCAATTTGCAGACACTCCGCCAAGGACAATGGCCGCGGCGGGTCGGCAGCCCAAGCAGGAGACCCGAGCACGGCTCCCAGAACCACGAGCAGTAAGGGTTTCATGAGACCTCCTGGTGGCCGAGCCACAAAAGAAAATCAAAAGGCAAAGGGCAAAAGTGAAATGCCATGCCTCCACTGATCCTTGTCAAGAAAACAAGAAACAACGGGTTCGGAATGCAGGGCAGCGGGTGAACCCCGATCTGAGCGGAGTAGGTTCCCGCTTTCGGGGGAATGACTTTACCTGGGAGCGCCCGTGTCTCGCAAATGACACTACTACCCAATCCATTAATCTCTTTCTTGGCGAGGAGTTTCGGACGTGCGCCTTTTCACCTTTGCCATTTGCCCTTTGCCTTTTGATTTTCTTTTGTGGCACTGTCGCCCTGTGCTCCGGTTAGCGTCCTCCCCCCGCAACCGGCTGGATGTGGCTCCCCTCCGCTACGTTATCGCCGAGGTTGACGGCGATCTGGTCGCCTTTCTTCAAACCGGAAACAATTCTGATGACGGCCCCCTCATCCACACCGATCACCACGGGCTGGTAAGCAATGGTGTTGTCGGGCCTGACCATGGCCACAAAGGGTTTGTCGTCCCGCAGGATGAGAGCCTCGGATGGAATCTCCACTTCCCCCGAGCCGGCCTGGTGGATTCGCATATTAACCTGCACAAAGCTGCCGGGCAGAATCACGTCGGAAGTGTTCTTGAAGTCGATCTCCGTCAGCATGGTGCGGGTGCGATTATCCAGTTGGCCGCTAATCCGGGTCACCGAGGCGTGCAAGTGCAATTCCGGCCGCTCCGGGAGAACGATTTCCACGGGATCGTTGACGCGAATAAAATGCGCGTCGCGCTGGTCCGGATAAATGTACACACGCAGCAAATCGGTTTGCGCTACGGTGACGAGGGGCAGAGTGGAAGTTTGGGAAGTGGCGGCGTTCTGGACTAGCGCCCCCGGATCGGCATAGCGCGCCACGACCATGCCCGCAAACGGCGCGCGGATGGTTTCGTAATCGATCTGGGCGGCGAGGGATCGAACGTTGGCTTCTGCCACGTCGGCATCGGCGGCCGCCGTATCGGCATCCTGTTTCGAAATCATGTCGCGCCCCGCCAGCGTTTTGGCGCGGTCGGCGTTGAGGCGCTTGTTCTTGGCGTCGGCCACCGCGGCCTGATATTGATGATCGAGTTCCGGCGATTCGATGATGGCCAGCAATTGGTTGGCCTGCACGAGATCGCCTTTGTCCACGCTGATCTCCCGCAGGTATCCGCTCACTTTGGCGTAGAGGGTGGCGCTCACGAAGGGGCGGGCTTCACCCAGCAGGGAAAGCACCCGGTCGCGAGGCGATTCATCGACGCTCACCACGGTCACGCGCGGACCGGCGTCCACCGCCTGGGCGCGCGAATGCTGTTCCTCCGCCAAGCTCAGCTTCTTGCTGGTCCAGAGGTGATAGGCCAAGCCGAGGCAAGCAACGAAAAGCAGGCCTCCGAATAAATAGAGGGCGATCGCCGCCAGCCTACTTTTAGGTTTTGAATCGGTCATTCCGTGTTCCAGTGCATTTTTATTCTACCGGCGCTTCTCCGCGTTCCTCCGCCAGGAAGCGTTCTTCCAGCAGATGTTTGGTAACAGCTCCTCTGCGCAGCAGGGAATAGATCACGGGGACGACGAGCAACGTTACCACCGTTGCCACCACCAGGCCACCGATCACGGCGCGGCCCAGAGGGGCATTCTGCTCTCCCGCCTCCCCCAAGGCCAGAGCCATCGGCACCATGCCGATAATCATGGCGAGCGCGGTCATCAGCACCGGGCGGAGCCGCGTTTTGCCGGCTTCCAGCGCTGCCTCCAGGGCGGAGATGCCGCGTTCGACGCGAATGTCGTTGGCAAAGCTGACCAGCAAAATGGAGTTCGAAACCGCGATGCCCACCGCCATGATGGAACCCATCAGCGATTCCACGTTGATGGTAGTACCAGTGAGGGCCAGCATCCAAATAATTCCCACCAGCGCGCCGGGCACGGCAAACATGATGATGAACGGATCAATCCAGGATTGAAAGAGAATCACCATCAGGAAATATACCAGGACAATCGCCACCAGCAGGCCCAGCAGCAGGCTGCGGAAGGAATCCTCCATCACCTGGTTCTGACCGCGGACAATAATTTGAATGCTGGCGGGAAGATGGCCCAGCGCCGCAATCTTGGCGCGAATATCGCGAATCACCGCGCCGAGGTCGCGGCCTTCCACGCTCGCTTCCACGTCCAGCACGCGCTGCACGGTATAGTGATTGATGGAGGCGGGCGTGACCTCGCGGTACACGTTGGAGATGCTGCCGAGGGTGTCGGAGCCGAGGCCGGGAAGGTCCGTGGGGCCGGGCATACCGCCGGGCTGGAGAAGATTGACGGCGCCCGGAGCGGTCAGGGGCGTCGAGGTCAGGCTCTGGATCGAAGCCATCTCCGGCAAGGGCACTTTTACGACCACGAAGTAGTTCACGTTGTTGACCGGGTTCAAGAAATAGGAAGGCGAAATCAAGGAACTCGAGGAGAGCGAAATCAGCACGGTGTTGGCCACTTGCTGTTGGCTCAAGCCGATTTGCGCCGCCCGTACGCGGTCCACGTCGACGTGGAGAGTGGGATAATTCAAGACTTGCGAAATATGGGCATCGGCGACGCCAGGTATCCTTTGAAAGTCCGAACACAAGCGGGTGGCCAGCGGATAAGTCTTGCTGAAGTCCAAGCCCTGCACTTGCACATCGATGGGCGCGGCCAGACCGAAATTGAGAACCTGCGTGGTGATATCGGCGGGTTGGAACCAGATATTGCTGCCGGGAAAATCGTTGCGCAAGACGCGGCGGATTTCATGCATATACCCGCGGGTGGGATGATGTTCGGGCTTGAGGGCAATGGAGATTTCCGCGTCCATGGTGCCAACGTTTTCACTAGGGACGTAAGCCAGGTTGTAGGCAGTGGGAACACCCATAAAGTCATTCAGCGTGTCGAGTTCATTGGCGGGAACGACTTTCCGGATGCGGTCTTCCACTTGCAGGACGAGCTTCTCCGTTTCCTCGATGCGGGTGCCGACCGGCCCCCGCAAGTGAATCTTCATCAAACCCGCGTCCACGGTGGGGAAGAAATCTTCGCCCACCAAAAGGAGCAGGGACAGCGAAGCCAAGCTGATTAAAGCCGCCAGGGTCAAGGTGAAACCGCGATGGTGGAGGCCCGTCTCGACCACGCGGCCGTAAGCTTCCCGGAAACGGTCGAAAGCCCGGTCCCGGCCGCGATTAAAAGCCGCGGAAAAGCGGGCGATGGGGGAAAGTTCTGCCGCGCCGTCCCCGCCCCCGGCGTGCTCCGTATGACCGAACATGAGCTTGCGGTACATGGTGGTGACCAAGGTTCGGGAAAGTAAATACGACGCCAGCATGGAGAGCACCACGGACAGCGCCAGGGGCGTGAAGAGAAAGCGCGCGGGGCCGTAAAGCAGCACCACGGGGAAGAAAACGATGCAGATCGCCAAGGTGGCCACGATGGCGGGCACGGCCACCTGCCGCGCGCCGTCCAAGATCGCTACCGTCAGGGGCTTGCCCAGGGCCAGGTTGCGGTGGATATTCTCGACTTCCACCGTGGCGTCATCCACCAACATGCCGATGGCCAGCGCCAGTCCACCGAGCGTCATGATGTTAAAAGTATTGCCCGTCAATTTCAGGCCGATGATACCCACAAAAATCGACAAGGGAATGGACGTGCAGACAATGACCATGCTGCGCCAGTTTCCCAGAAAAATAAAAATCATCAGCGATACGAGAATGGAAGCCAGCACGCCTTCGCGGACAACGCCGGTAATGGCCCCGCGCACGAACACCGACTGGTCGAAATCCATCTTGACGTTGAGATCCTTGGGGGCCGTGGCCCTGACCAGCGGAAGCATGGCGCGAACGGAATCGACCACGGTGAGGGTGGAAGCGTCGGCGTGCTTTAAAATGGCTATGTAAGCCGCCCGCTTGCCGTTGACGTGCACCATGCTTTCCTGCTCGGCGAATCCGTCGGCAACTCGAGCCACTTCGCCCAGCAGGACGGGTGCGCCCCCCACCACCTTGACGGGAATCTGATCAAATTCCCTCACCGCCGAGGGGCTGGAATTGAGCATGATGTTGTACTCGGTTTTCCCGATGCGGGCCGTCCCCGCCGGAATGATGACGTTCGAAGACTGCAAAACGCTGACGATATCGTTGGCGGAAAGACCCTTGGCGGCGAGAACCTTGGGCAGCACATCCACCGTGATCTCGCGATACTTTCCCCCGTACGGTCCGGGAATAGCGATACCCGGGATGGTGAACAGTTGCACGCGCAGAAAGTTCGACGCGTAATCCACAATGTTTTGCTCCGGCATCGTATCGCTGGAAAGCGTCAGTTGTGTGACCGGCACGTTGGAAGCGTTGAATTGAATGATGGCGGGGGGCTGGATTCCGGGCGGCAGGATCCGCAGGATGGGACCGGAGGAGGCCGAAATTTGCGCGATGGCGCCACCCACATCGGTTCCCGGCTGGAAGTAGATCTTCATCAGGCCGATGCCGGGAATCGATTCCGATTCGATGCGCTCAATTCCGTTGACCGTAGTCGAGTAGGAGCGCTCGGCAATCAGGATGACGCGCCGTTCCACTTCCAGCGGGGAGAGGCCCGAGTAACTCCACACTGTCATGACCACCGGGATGTCAATGGTGGGGAAGATGTCCGCAATCATTCTGGTCATGGAGAGAATTCCCATGAACATAATGAACAGGGCCATCACCGCAACGGTGTAAGGGCGCCGAAGTGCGAGACGAACAATCCACATATGAGACAGTAGGCAGTAAGCAGAAGGCAGTAGGCAGACAACACGAACCGATCCTGCTCACGCAACCAGAATCCCCGCCGTTCCCTGCGAAAGGATTGCAGATGAACGGTGGCGAAGCGAGCAGAAGATTTAGTCACGGATTTGGGGGTATGTCAAACAGAACAAGGAAAGCGGCAGCAAGCTGCCGCACTCCAAAGCTTCGCGCGTCTGCCCAGAGGCCCCCTCCCTATTCAAGGGCGAGAATCACGCGGGCAGATTTATAGTATCCTCATGGTCATGATGGATGCTAGCAGTGCCGAAGAGAAATCCGCGCCCAAGCCGCCCGCCTCGCAGCATCAGGTCTTGTTGGAGGTGACGGAATCGATCGCGACGCACCGTGACCTCCCGGCGCTTTTTCATGATCTCAAAGAACGTCTGCCACGCTTGGTAAACTTTGATACGTTGTGGCTGGTGTTGCACGAGCCCACGCGGAACGTGATGCGTGTCCACATCCTGGAAACCCCTTCCCGCGCTTACGTGGACTTTGTCGAGCGCACCATTCAGGACGCCCCGGCAGGCTGGGTCTGGGAACGGCAAGAGGCCCTCATCATCTCCGACCTGGAGCAGGAAACCCGCTTCGAAAAGGCGTTGGACTCCATACGCGAAATCGGCGTTCGATCTTTTTGCATCCTGCCGCTAACGAGCGCGCATCGCCGCCTGGGAGCCGTCGGGTTCGGCAGCCAGCGGGTGGGGACGTATGGTGAGGCGGGGGTGGAATTCCTCCAGCTTGTAGCTCGGCAAATTGCGGTCGCCGTGGACAACGCGCTCAGTCACCAAGCCGCTCAAGCCTTGCAACAGCAACTCGAGCACGAGCGGGATCGGCTGAAGCTGCTCCTGGATTTGAACAACAGCGTGGTTTCCACCCTCGACCTGCGGGAGCTTTTTCGCGCGATTTCGGCAAGCGTTCGGCGAGTCATGGAGTGCGACTATGCCAGCGTGCTTCTGCCCGAACCGGATGGGAAGCAGTTAAGGGTGTACGCGCGTAACTTCTCTGAGGGGGGCGAATCCTGGCTGGAAGAAATCGTGGTTCCGGCTACCGGGAGACCCGCCAGCAAAGTCTTGGAGTCGGGCAAACCCCTCATCTTTGATAGCCAAGCGCTCAGTCGGTATGGCCCCCAACTTAACCTCTGGTCGATTGGAATCAAATCCCTTTGCGTCCTCCCCATGATCAGCCGCGACCGCGTTATCGGCACATTGAATCTAGGACAACTGCGTGATGGGGCTTTTTCCCAGGGGGATGTAGACTTCCTCGCCCAGGTGGCGAATCAGATTGCCATCGGCGTCGAGAATGCACTTAATTATGAACAAGTTGCCGAGGCGCGCGAACGCCTGGCGGAGGAAAGGAACTACCTCAATGAGGAAATCCGCACGGAGCACGACTTTGAAGCCGTTATCGGCCAGAGTCCCGCTCTCAAGCGGATTTTGAAACAGGCGGAATTGGTGGCGCCCACTGGTTCGACCGTCCTCATCCTGGGAGAAACCGGCACCGGGAAAGAGATATTGGCGCGGGCCATCCACGACATCAGCCCACGCCGCGAGAGGACTTTTGTTAATGTGAATTGCGCCGCAATTCCCATGGGTCTCCTGGAAAGCGAGCTTTTTGGCCACGAAAAGGGCGCCTTTACGGGGGCCATCGCGCAAAAGGTCGGCCGCTTTGAATTAGCGCATCAGGGAACGCTTTTCCTCGATGAGCTAGGTGACATCCCCTTGGAGTTGCAGCCGAAGCTTTTGCGGGTGTTGCAGGAAAAGGAATTTGAGCGCTTAGGCAGCACGCGCACCGTCCATGTGGATATTCGCCTGGTGGCAGCGACCAGCCGCGACTTGGCCCAAATGGTCGAAAACCGGGAGTTTCGTGGCGACCTCTACTATCGCTTGAACATTTTCCCGATCCTCGTTCCCCCCTTGCGCGAGCGGCCGGAGGATATTCCCCTCCTGGTGGCCCATTTCACGGATAAATACGCGCGCCGAATGGACAAGCGAATCAGCCGGATTCCAGCCGAAACCATGGATGCCCTGAAGCGCTACCACTGGCCGGGGAATGTGCGCGAATTACAGAACTTCATCGAGCGCGCCACGATTCTCACCTCCGGATCGACCCTCCAAGCGCCGCTTTCGGAACTGCGGCAAGCCAGCCGGGAAGTCCCGCGAAAGGCGCGCACTCTCGCCGAGACCGAACGCGACCAGATTATGCGCGCCCTGCGCGAGTCCCAGTGGGTACTCGGCGGTCCCGGAGGCGCTGCTGAGAGGTTGGGACTTAAACGCACGACGCTCTTCTACAAAATGCGGAAGCTGGGGATTACGCGGCCCAAGTAAGAGTAGCGCGGACCAAGAGGGAGAGTAGGCAGTCGGCAGTAGGCACCCCTGCTTGCCTGTAGGGAGCCTGCCCATGTGGCACCGCAAGCCAGTGTAGCGCAAATTTCAAATTTGAAATCACATGCCGAAGGCGTTTCCCGCCAGTTGCGCGCTTGGGCTGACCCGCTACAGAATTCCACCATCCCCGGCCAGCGCTACCTCACCGAGAAAACCCAAAAGGCAAGCCAGGCCCGCGCCGAGCGCGCGGAACGCCGGGTAGGGCAAGCCCGGCATCTCGTGATTGCATTCACCCGTCCGAACGGCGCCTGAGGTTGTGTGACCCGGAGGTGGCTGCGGCCAATTCGTCTTGGGAATTGACCGTGGGTTCGTCATCGAAGGAAACACCCACGATCCCAAAAGCAGCGACTGATGGCTACCCGCTTAAAGGCATGCTAAACTTTATTGACGGACCCCGGAGGGAGGTTGAAATCATGCCGAGCCTTTTGATCCATAGGGCCACCGAGCTCAGAACCGAGACTCGCGCCGCTCTGGAAGCGGAGTTGGGACGCTCGCTTCAAGACGATGAGGAAGTAAGCATCATGACCTTTGTCCCCCACCCTGCCCCCACGGGAGAAGCTCACACGGAAGCCGGGCGCAATTTGCTGGACCACTTCAATCGGATTGACCAAAAACTAAAGGGCGTATCTCCGGAAGAAGCGGAAGAGTCCCTTGACGAGGCCATTCGCAGCGTGCGTCCCGGATATCGGGAACGCGAGTGAGAATTGTCTTCGACACCAATGTCCTTGCCCGCGCCCACCAATTGGCCCACGGCCCTGCCCGCCGGGGGTTACTCTTTGTGGCCACAGGCTCTGATGTTCTCATCCTGTCACAGCACTTGCTGCAGGAACTGCGGCGGATTCTGGCCTACCCCAGGGTACTGAAGAGTTCTGGCCTGACCGGTCTGGATATTTCCGAGTATTTGGCCGCAGAGCTTGAACCACAGATCTGCAGCCGGCCCCCGAGATTTTGAGAAGCCGCGATTTCGTGATAGGCTGAGTACATGGAGATCACGGTTACTGTTCCCGACGACTTGGCGGCGCCGCTGCTGCCCCCCGGACAGGACCCCGCCCGCGCCGCCCTCCGGGCATTGGCCCTCCAAGCCTTCCGCGAGCGTCGCCTGACCGGTTTTCAGCTTCGCACGTTGTTAGGCATTTCTTCGCGGTACGAGCTCGACGGCTTCCTGAAAGAGCATGGAATCGAGAAGTACACGGCCGAGGATTTTGAGCACGATCTCGAGACGCTCGGCGAGACTCGCGAGAAGGCCGACCACCCGGCATGATTGTCGTTGCTGATACCGCCCCCCTTCACTATTTAGTGCTGATCGGCGCCGCAGATGTCCTCCCGGCTTTATACAACCGAATTGTCACGCCGCGGACGGTCGTGGAGGAATTGAGCGAGCCCCGGGCGCCGAACGCTGTCAAATCCTGGATTGCCCACCCGCCAGCGTGGTTGGAGGTCCGACTGGACCCGCCATTCGATCCCACGCTGGCTCTCCTCGATCCCGGCGAACGTGCGGCCATCGCGCTCGCGCAATCTCTAAATGCCGGCCGCCTGTTAATCGACGACTGGGACGGGCGCGCCGAAGCAGAGCGCCGGCACCTGCTCGTGACCGGCACCTTGGGCATCCTGGCCAAGGCGCATCAACATCAACTGGTTGACTTTGAGGCGGCGCTGGCGCGGCTGATTCAAACCAACTTCTATGTCTCAGCGCAGCTCATCGATCTCATGCGTCGCCGGCTGTCAACCGGAACATGATCTTGCTGCGGGCGCTCCGACTCTAGCGCTGATGCAATCCTGTCGAAGCGACTGGCGCGGGAAGGGCCGCAGAGCTTGAAAACCGGCTCTGATGCGCCAGGCGGCCGCATTCACCCTGCGGAACGCCGGGTAGGGCAAGCCCGGCATCTCGTGATTGCATTCACCCGTTCGAACGGCGCCTGAGGTTGTGTGACCCGGAGGTGGCCACGGCCAATTCGTCTTGGGAATTGAGCGTGGGTTCGTCATCGAAGGAAAAGCCCACGGGCACGACAGCCGTGACTGTGGCTTGTGTCTACCCGCAGCGGCCAGCCCGCAGGGAAAGGAAAGCGCTTGACAACCGCCCGCGGGCTGGTATACTAAGGTCGGCTGAATAAGCCACGAATTCTATGGCTTGGGGGCTTCGCAAGAAGTCCCCTTTGCATTTCTGGGCAATCACCCTCCGGCCTCTGGCTCCATTTCACGTTTCCAGCAAATGAAGTTCCGCATCTTCTGAATGTCGTAGATGAAGAGCCCCCGCTTCACGAGTTCGCCGAATTCTGCGGCGACTCTCCTCGCGGTCGCAAAGATGGACACCTTCATGCCGTCATCAATAAGTTGCCGGAGGGGATCAACAAAGTCGCTATCCCCGCTCCAAAGAACGAAGTTCTCGATGCTGTGCGCGGCGTAATCGACGAGCATGTCCCTGCCAATTTCCACGTCAAAATTGCACTTCCGGTCTTCCAAATACGTTCTGCCCCGCCGGTTGAGATCACGGAGTTGGCTGTTGAGGTATTCGATGGTTTCAAGCCGGAGCGTCCTCAAAAGCGGCGCCCGAACGAAATTATTCAGGATGTCGGGCGAGTTGGCGGGGATGCTCGACACATCGATGGAAAGCCTCATGATCTTCACGGGCTTGGTCGTAAGGTCATACCCGCAACCCCTTGCCTCGCGCACGAATTGCTCGGATTCGGCATCACCGGTGAGCGTTCCCTGATATAGCTTGATGGAGTTGATGCTGTCAAAGGAATCCAAGAACTGTTTCAGTCGCTTGACATCCACATGCCAGCCGAGTTTGGTCGCCCACGGCTTCACATTCGCGAAATCGATATATACGTTCGTTCGCCGGTCAAAAACTCTTTCCAGCTCTTGAATGCGCTGCGAATACTTCTCCGCCAGCTTTTGGATCCTTTGGGTCTTCGCTTTGAACATAATCCCCCGCATTCAGCTAAGAACGGAAACCCTCATTTGTCAAGTGCCCGGGTGGCGCCCCAATGCATCGGGGCGCTCCGGCAACACGCGCAACATCTCTCGCCACGCGTCCTAACCCTGGCCTGTCCTGGCTTCTTAACGGTCCCGCAAGGCGGGATGCCGGCGCCACCCGCGCACTTTGTGGCGCCAACCGGGACCTTTCCCGACCCCGCCGGAAGGGCGGCACTTTCTTGGTGATTGGGTTTCGCAAGGTGTAGGGGGACGGCTTGCCGCCCCCTGGTTCCGCATTCACCCTGCGGAACGCCGGGTAGGGCAAGCCCGGCATCTCGTGATTGCATTCGCCCGTTCGAACAGCGCCTGAGGTTGTGTGACCCGGAGGGGGCTACGGCCAATTCGCCTTGGGAATTGGCGATGGGTTCGTCATCGAAGGAACAGGCCACGGTCACGAAAAGAGTGACCATGGCAACCCCGCTGGCATGGATGCTGCTGGGTGGGACGAAGGTTGGCATTCGGTGCGAGTGCGATCCTCAAGGGATCACCATCGGCTCGGCATCCGCAAGGCGGCGAATGGCGCCGAAGCCATGCGCCTCCTCATCCCAGTTTTCGCCGTGGACGGGCACGACCATTTTCGGTCGGACGGCTAAAGCGAAGGCGCGCAAATCAACTGGCGAGGCGTGGCCGCTGGTGTGAATATAGGCGATCTCGGCCCCACCCGCCCGGCACCATTCCAGCGGCTCCGTGTAGCAGGGTTCCGAAAGATAGCCGCTCCACATCGAGAAATTGAAGGCGTCGTCGGCCGTGGGCACAACGCCGGCAGCCTGATAATCACGCAGCAAGGCGCGGCGCAGCATGATGACGTGGCGGCCGCCCACGAGGTGGCGCGCGGCGATGCCGTGTATCGCCATTCTCGCCACGAAGTCACCGCGGCCCTGTTTACGGTAATAGTTGCCAAGCACCTTCGTGACGACGACCTTCAAATTCGGGAATCCTGCTCGCGGCAGATGGGTCCCTGCCGCAATCCGATCAAGGACATCGGCGGTATAGAGATCGATCACGAGAATCCGGTCCGTGCGCTTTGCTGCCCGGTAGAGGCTCACCGTGCGGTCGATGTTCTGTCCCGACCAGGAAACGAAAACGCGGCCCTTGGTCCGTTTGAACAATTCGACGAAGTCCTGCTCGATCTCTTTCTCACTCTTCACCGGCTTATCCGAGCCGAGATTGGTTCCCTCGGTCACCAGCACGTCGATATCGGGCGGCGGGCTAGCCATAAAC
>Ga0181533_1000350_pt1 | contig 62122 bp, 51 predicted proteins | sample PEATcosm2014_Bin_45_FD_119772 | JGI IMG/M metagenome (GOLD analysis project Ga0181533, IMG submission 119772) | Peatland microbial communities from MTU Mesocosm Facility, Houghton, MI, USA - PEATcosm2014_Bin11_60_metaG | ecosystem: Environmental > Terrestrial > Soil > Wetlands > Peat | place... | reverse complement strand
GAGCCTCTTGCTTTTCGAAAAAACGCCACTTTTACAGGCGTTTTCGCAAATAAACAACTCAGACGAACTAGAGACGTCTTGCAATCAACTCAATCTGTTCGACTTATGACCGGACAGTTTTGCCGATGCGGACTCCAGAAATCGGAGGGGCCAGGGGGTCGAACCAGCCCAGCACGGGACGCCAATTTCCGAACGCGTCGTAGGGGCGGTTCGCGAACCGCCCCTCTGCCCGTCAACTGACGGGCTATGATGCTGAGCGGGTAACGCGGAAAGGGCTGGGGGAATCGGGGCTCGGGAATCGGGGGGGCCGGGATTGGGGGTACGGGGCTCGGGGCTCGGGACTAACTGTTCGCTGTCGGCTGTCAGCTATCAGCCATCAGCTCACTGCCTTCTCGTTCCTGATCGGCGACGGGCGTTAGAGAAAGCGACCATCACTTTCTTCTGTCCTCGTCTTTAAATGTCCCTACCGGGCCCTTGGATCTGCTGAGACGCCACGTCGGGCGGGGGCGTATTTCCGTTGCTGGGCAAACCGTTGTTTCTCGATCTCCTTGAGTGCTCTGACCAGTCCTGGCGCGCGCTCAAGAAGCCGCAACACGGTATCGGCAGACCCGCTTTGAATCACCTTTCCGCTTTCCCACCTGACGACCACTTTGGGTCCCTGGCACAGGAGTTCCTCTAACTCGGCTTGCGTCAGACCGGTCTTCTCTCGAATCGCAGTTATTCGCTCGGGCGGCAGAAGACCCGACTTCTTGCGCACCTCATTCTTCACCGCAACCGCCAACGCATGGCTCTGCTCTGGGTTCAGAAAATCTTCGCCACAATCGGCGCAATGGTAGACTTCCACGGCAGGCACTTCCACCGCTTCCCCGTTGTACTGTGCGCTATAATTCTTCCTCTCGACCAGTTTGGCCGTCCCCTCGTTGCAGACAGGACAATTCATAATCCCTCCCTATTCCTCCTTAAAGGAAACGACAACTGCCCAGTTCTCCTTTGACACTTGCAGCTTCAGGTCGCATCATGCTACCACGATGTCAAGAGAATCCCGGCAAGTGGCGCGGACCTCCGCGGTGTGAGGTCCGCAGCTTTTCGCGCCCGCCAGCGCTCGGCGGCTCGGTTCACTGTTGCCTCCGCACAGCACCGCGCGTAGATTGACCGCATGTCCAGGTTGGGGCGTCGGTTCCTTTATGACTGCGACATCTAAGAGCAGTGACAAGTGACAAGTGACGAGTGGCGAGTGAAAAGGGCGGGCGATGCTCGCCCCGAGGCCGAACCACCCCTGGCCCCCTCCTGATTCAGGAGGGGAATAAACCCCCGAGGCCGAACGGTCGTCCACCATTAAAATCGGCGGACTTTCAGCCGCGGCGACCCCTACACCGGCCCCCGAATCCCTAACCGCGCGGCCTGATTCCAGATTGCAGATTCAAAATCTCAGAGTCCCCAGCCCCGTATCCCGTGTCCCGTATCCCGTATCATTGCCTAGCCGCTTGCAGGGCTTCCTGGCGCGCGTGGGCTAGGATTTTGACCACGTCTCCGGTGGGACGGAACTCCATGGCCACGTAGCGATTGTAATTCAGCTCGCCGAGTTTTTTGTAAATGTTGAGGTAGTTGATTTCCCCGGTGCCGGGCTCGTGGCGGCCAGGAACGTCGGCGATGTGGATCAGGCCCACCTTGTCGGCATGCCTTTGCAGGTTGGCAATCAAGTTTCCGCCGGAAATTTGCGCGTGGTAGAAATCGTACAGGAACTTGACCTGGGGATGATTCACTTCTTCGATGATCTTGAAGGCTTCCGGCACTGACCACATGTAGTAATGGGGATTTTCCTCGAGGTCGATATTTTCCAGGAGCAGGGTGACGCCCTTCCCCTCCACCAATTCCGCCGCCCGCTTCAGGCCTTCCACACAACTGTCATGCTGAATCTGCGGCGAGAGGCCCGGCACCACGTTGCCCGACATGACGATCAACGCGGGGCATTCGATCTTCTCCATGATATTCAGTTGCTCGCGGACATCCCCCAGGAAAGCCTCGCGGACACTCGGGTCGCCCACGCCGTGGCGCGTGCCGGCGGTGGTATCAAAATTGATGCCCAGCTCGGCGCGTTTCTTGTTGTATCGACGGAAATCATCTTCCGACCATTTCGCGTACTCGCCGACTAACTCGACGGCGTGGTAACCGGCCTCGGCAACCCTTTCCAGACGCTCCTCGAAGGGCAGCTCATGCAGGATCGTCCAAAGCATGATGGAGATCTTGAACGGCGCTTCCACCGTGTTTTGGTCCGCCGCGGCGCGCCCCGCCATGCCGACAGCGTTTGTAGCGCTGAACTTTAGTTCAGCACCTGCCGACGGTTCAAGGGCAAGCGCGGCCGTGCCCAGCGTGGCCCCGGCAAGTGTCTTGGTGAAATTGCGTCGATTCATGGATCCCCTCCTGGCTCGTTTTGGTCCCTCATCATCCCGTGCATCGCCCGTGTGCGGTGAGAAAAAGTCCTGACACACGTTCGGCAACCACGGGCAGCGCAAGCTTACGCAACTGTTGCTTCCCTGACAACTAGATTCTTGCAGTCCCCTCCGTGGCGGGGCACAATTGCTCCGCCGTTTGCCACAGAACCGTTGAGATATCCGGGAAAGTGGGTTACCGTATTTCTTCATCGAAACTCGACATCCTGAACTTCGGGAAATGACATGACAACTCCGCCTCGACCCATCGTGCAAATTTCGCTCGACCTCACGACCATCGAAGAAGCTCTGGATCACGCTCACAAGGCTGTGCGCGCCGGAGTGGACTGGCTGGAAGCGGGAACCCCGCTCCTCCTGGGGGAGGGTCTGCACGCCGTCGAGGCGCTGCGGCGCGAGTTCCCGGATTATCCCGTCGTCGCGGACTTGAAAACCATGGACGGCGGGCACCTGGAAGCGGAGATGATGGCCAAGGCCGGAGCCACGCACGTGGTGGTGATGGCGCGGGCGCATCCGGCGACGATCAAAGTGGTCGTCGAGGCCGGCCGGGATTACGGAGTGAAAGTCATGGGCGACAACCTGGGCTGTGAAGACAAGCCCGCCGCCTCGCGCATGATGCAGGACTTGGGCGTGGATTACATCGTGCACCACGTGGGGTACGACGAGCGGCGCGACCCGGCAGTGATCGCCGCGCACGGCGGCGTGCCGCCCAGTCCGCTCGACGAGCTGTCGGCCGTGGTCAACGCCGTAAGCATTCCCGTGCAGGCGGTGGGCGGCCTCTCCGTCGAGCAGGTTATGCAGCTCCCCAAGTTCGGAGTCCATCACCTGGTGTTGGGCGCGCCGCTCACGGTGGATGCGGACGCCTTCAGGTCACCGGCGCACGACCTGGAAGGATTGTTGCGCGAGATTATTGCCAAGTTACAAGGGTAATCCCAGAAGGGGTTGACCATGCCGACTGCCTCCATGGCGGCGATCGTCCATTACGCTCTGGAAAAATACGCGGTGGAGTTGCGGGAGGTGCCGCGGCCCGGCGATCCCGCCTACGACGAAGTTCTGCTTTCCACCCGCGCTGTGGGTGTTTGTGGAAGTGAGATTCACCAATTTCATAATACCCATAGCTGGCCCGTTAACATTCCGGTGATCCTGGGGCACGAGTTCACCGGCGTGGTAAGCTCCGTGGGCAAAGGCGTGCGGGGATTCGGTGAGGGCGACCGGGTGGTGTCGGAAACGGCAGCGTATATTTGCGGCCAATGCGACTATTGCCGGTCCGGTGAGTACAATCTTTGCCCGCAGCGGCGTGGCTTCGGCAATGGCATGAACGGCGCCATGGCGGATTTTGTGCGGGTGCCCGCGCGGTGCCTGCATCGGGTGCCCGATGCTGTTTCCTTTGAAAAGGCCGCGCTCACCGAACCGTGCTGTGTGGCGTTCAATGCCACGTGCGTCCACTCGCAGATCCACCCGGGCGATTCCGTCCTGGTCCTGGGGCCGGGCCCCATCGGCCTGCTTTGCCTGGAGCTGGCCAAGCTGGCGGGCGCATACTGGGTGGGCGTGGCCGGGCTGAAGCAGGATGCCGCGCGCATGAAAGTGGCGCAGGCGCTGGGCGTGGATCGCACGCTCACGGAAGGGGAAGAGCAGATCCGCGAGGTGGTACGCTCCATCGGAGATGGGCTGGGCGTGGACGTGGTGATTGACGCCGCGGGCGCCTCCGCCGCGCTGAAGACCGCCATGGCGGTGGTGCGGCCGGGCGGGCAAATCACCAAAGTTGGCTGGGGAGCTCAGCCGCTGAATTTTTCCCTCGACCCGCTGGTGCAGAAAGCGGTCCGGCTGCAAGGCAGCTTCAGCCACAATTATCGGATGTGGGAGAGAGTCCTTACGCTACTGGCGTCGGGAAAACTTGACCCGTTGCGCATCGTGGGCCGAATCGAAACTTACCCGAATTGGCGCCTTTGCTTCGATGAGATGGCCTCCGGGGAAATTGTGAAAGCCGTCTTGAAACCGGCGCGCGAGAACGGGTGAACGGTGGCAATGCGAAAGGAACTTATGAGCGAGGCAAATGCCGAAAAGGGATCGTTGGCGGGCCAGGTGGCGGTAGTCACCGGCTCAACACAGGGCATTGGCGGGGGAATCGCGCTTAAACTCGCCGCGGCGGGGGCGCGGATTCTCGTGCATGGGCGCGACAGCCAGCGGGCCGGCGGCGAAAAGATTGTCGAGGCCATCGAGGCCGCGGGAAGCCAAGCGCTGCTGGTGACCGGCGATTTGCGGGATGAATCGCACTGCCGCAGCATCGTGCGCAGCGCGCTCGCGCGCTTCGGGCGGGTGGACATCCTGGTGAACAACGCCGGCGTGGTGCATCGCGGCACCATTGAGGACACTTCCACCGAGCTGTGGGATGAAATCTTCGCCATCAACTTGCGCGCCCCGTTCCTTCTCTGTCAGGAAGCTGTGCGTCATATGAAGGACCGGAAGAGCGGCTGCATCGTCAACATTGGCTCCGTGAATGCTTACTGCGGGATGAAGCGGCTGCTGCCCTATTCCTCCTCCAAGGGCGCGCTGATGACGTTTACCAAAAATCTGGCGAATTACCTGACGAAATACCGTATTCGTGTGAACCAGATCAACCCCGGCTGGGTGCTGACCGAAGGAGAGCACCACGTCGTCGCCGTGATCGAGGGGAAGGGTGAGAATTGGCTGGAGGAGGCGCTGAAGACGCGCCCCTTCGGCCGCATGATACTGCCCGCCGATATCGCCAACGCCATTCTGTTTTTCGCCACCAATGAACTGATTTCCGGCGCCGTGCTCGATTACGAACAGCTACCTTTTGGCGCGCCTGCCGACGTGGCAATCTAAGGACCAACCCACGATGAAACTCGCTGCCTTTCCCAAATGCTACATGGACGAACTGGTGCGGGACCGCACCATGACCCTGTTCCAATGGATCGACATGGCGGCGGACCTGCCCGTCGACGGCCTGGAGCTTTACGACGGAACCCTGACCAGTTTTGACGACGCGTACTTGGAGAAAGTTCGCGAGGCACACGTGCGCCACGAACTGGAAATCCCCATGCTGTGCTGCTCCTCGGATTTCACCCAGCCGCGCGCCGAGGACCGCCGCAAAGAAGTGGAACACGAGAAACTGATGGTCGACATCACGGCGCGGTTGGGCGGCAAGTTCTGCCGCGTGCTTTCCGGCCAGCGCCGCCCGGGCGTCTCGCGCGAACAGGGAGTGGGCTGGGTCGTGGAGTGCATCAAGGAGGTTTTGGCATACAGCGCGACCAAGGGCATAGTGCTCACCATGGAAAACCATTACAAAGACAACTTCTGGACCTACCCGGAGTTCGCGCAGAAGCAGGATGTTTTTCTCGAGATCGTGAATCAGATCGATTCGCCGTGGTTCGGCGTGCAGTACGATCCCTCCAATGCCATCCTGGCCGGCGAGGATCCTCTCGATTTGCTCGAGAAGGTCAAGCATCGCGTGGTGACCATGCACGCGAGCGACCGGCACCTGAAGCCCGGACACACCCTCGAGGAGTTAAGGGCGGTGGAGGATTCCCTTGGCTACGCGGCGATTCTGACCCACGGCGAAGTGGGAAAGGGAATGAATAATTATCCGCACATCTTCCGCACCCTGCGGGAAGTGGGGTTTGATGGGTGGGTTTCCATTGAGGACGGATTGAGCGGCATTGAGGAAATTCGCGCTTCCGCCGAATTCCTGCGCCCGTTCATCGATGCGTAAGGGCGTCCGCACGTGCCGGCACCCCACTTCCATGTCGCACACCCCGAAAAAGGGCTTGCCTTCACCCCACGCTGGCTCCGACAAACCAAATCGGGTAGAATGCGCAGGCTGTTTCGGACGCTTGCAAGTTACCACCTTTAACTCGAAACTTCAGGATAAGACCGCCCCGTGCGGAAGGAGGTGCTCATGCCCGAATCGACTTCAGATTCTTCTCTCGATATTCGAGGTTTGATCTTGGTCCCTGCCTTAATCACCCTGGGGATCACTTTGTTGCGTTTGGCCGGAGAACTGGCACACTGGTCGCCTCGATTCTTCAGTAATGCGCCCGGCGGGGGCATGGCGATCGTCGGAATTTCCTGGCTCCCTTTTCTTCTTGGCCCCTACTTCGCGGTTAAGCTGGCACGCTCGGGGCACGGCGCCTCCGGCGTCTGGAAAACCTTCGGCCTATCCCTGCTCGGAGTGGTCATCATGGTGGCGGGAGGCTTTGTAGGGTTTGCGCCGCAGGTCAAGTTGCCCGGGCGGGAAATCCTGGGAATTCTGCTAATTGTGCTCGGCCCGACCCTGGTCATGCTAGGCTGGCCCGCGCTCTTCAAGGTGCTGGTTGCGTACGGCTATGCGGCTCGGATCCCTGTGGCGATCGTGATGTTCTTTGCCTTGCGCGGGCATTGGGGAACTCATTACGACGCTCTGCCTCCCAACTACTCCGGGCCGACATCCTTTTTCGGCCAGTATATGCAAATCGCTTTTCTGCCGCAGATGGTCGTCTGGATAGCCTTCACGGTACTGGTGGGTGCGCTCGTCGGCTCCATCGTGGCTGCTCTGGTGCTTCTTGGCAAGACGAAGCCCGCGGCGCCTTGACCTCGAACTATTACCATCGCGCAAAGTTCCCCCGCGCCGAGGGGGAAAGCTTTTGCGAACACGTCAAGAGGAGGTACCTGTGAACGAACCCTCCACAACGGCTCTCGATGTCAAGCGGCTGATTCTCGTTCCAGCGCTGGTAACGCTGGCCATCACGGCGGCGCGGTTGACGGGGGAGCTTATGCATGGGCCGCGAATGTTTTTCAATCCCGATCCGGGCGGTCCCTGGGCGGTTGTGGGAATCATCTGGCTGGCCCCGATCTTTGGCATCTACTTTGCGTTGAAGCTGGCTGCACACGGCCAAGGGCCTAAATCCCTGGGCCGCGCCGTGGCGTTCGCTTTGCTCGGAGTGGCAGTGGTCTTTGCCTTCAGCTTTGTGGGGTCGCTTCTCCACCTTCAGCAGAACTTTCGGGGGCGGCTCCTCTACCTCTGGATGGTTGTCGCCGTGGCGGCGCTTGTCACGCTGCCGGGATGGGCGGCGCTCTTCCGCACGCTTGTGGCTTATGCTTACGCTGCGCGTGTGCCGGTGGCAGTCGTGATGTTCTTCGCCTTTTGGCGAGATTGGGGAACTCATTACGACGCCGTTCCGCCGGACCTCCCCGACGGCCTGGGCCTGCTGGCGAAATATGTGTGGCTCGGTTTCTTTCCCCAACTCATTTCCTGGGTAGGTCTGACCGTCCTTGCCGGGATGCTCTTCGGAAGTCTCGCCGCCGCAATCGCCCACCTTGCGCGCCGAGCACGGGAGAGAGTACAGTGATCATTGCTGACCTCGCGGAAATCGTCGGCCGCACTTATCCGGCGCGGCGCCAAACGCAGAATCTGGTGGGGGGGGCCAGCCCCATCCAGGCAAAAAACTTCTCGATGGGGTGCGTCACGCTGGAGCCCCATGGGGGCCAAGTCCCCTGGCACAATCAGGAGCAGGAAGAGATTTACCTGATTCTCGAAGGCGAGGGAGAAATGTGCTTGGGCGCCGAAAGCGCAGCGATCAAGGCGGGCCAAGCCGTTTATATTCCCCCCAAAGTTTTTCACCAACTCACCAACACGGGCTCCACAACCATGCGCATGATTTACTGTTACGGTCCGGCCGGCGACGTGGCGCATTGGCGCCAGGAACTGGAAGGCACCTTGCCCCGCGCGGGTATGGACGCTCCGGCACTCCCCTCCGGCGCGCAACCCCAGCACACGGAGATCGGGTGATCGGATGATCCGGTGATCGGGTGAACGACGGAAGTGCGAAAATCCAAACTCGAAAATCGAAACTTGGTTACGCTCGTCCAGTTTTCGATTCTCGAATTTCAAGTTTCGGAGGCGAGTTGCTTGCTCACCCGATCTCCCGATCACCCGATCCCCCGATCTGATAAGGCTAAAACATGGATAACCAGAAAACTCATTCGGTAGGAATCATCATGAACGGCGTCACCGGGCGCATGGGTCTGAATCAGCACTTGCGTCGTTCGATTAGCGCCATCATAAAGCAGGGCGGCATCAGGATTAGTGATGCGGAAAGAATTGTTCCGCGTCCCCTCCTGGTAGGGCGGAGCGCCGCCAAACTTGAGGCCATCTCACGGGAGTTCGGCGGCCTGCCGTACACAACCCAGCTCGATACGGCCCTCGCCGATCCGGAATACACCGTCTATTTCGACGCGCAGACGACGGTCCAACGCTGTGAGGCGGTAAGCAAAGCCATCGCCGCGGGCAAACACGTTTACTGCGAAAAGCCGGTGGCCATAACTCTGGAAAAATCGCTGCAACTCTACCGGCTGGCGGAATCTGCGGGAATCAAGCACGGCGTGGTGCAGGACAAGCTTTGGCTGGCGGGCCTCGTGAAGCTTCAGCGGCTGCGCGACATGGGCTTCTTCGGCCGCATTTTCGCGGTGCGGGGCGAGTTCGGTTATTGGGTTTTTGAGGGCGACACCATTCCCCCACAGCGCCCCTCGTGGAACTACCGCAAGGAAGACGGCGGCGGGATCATCCTCGACATGTTCTGCCACTGGCGTTACATTCTCGACAACGTCTTTGCCCCGGTGAAGGCCGTTTCCTGCCGCGGAACAACCCACATTGCCGTGCGGCGGAACGAGGAAGGCAAGCCTTATGAGTGCACGGCTGACGATTCGGCTTACGCGACCTTCGAGCTGGAAGGCGGCATCCTAGCCCCGTTCAACTCTTCCTGGTGCGTGCGAGTTCGTCGCGATGACCTGCTCACCATTCAGGTGGATGGCACGAAAGGCTCGGCGGTGGCGGGGTTACGTGACTGTTGGATTCAGCCCTATGACGCAACGCCGCGTCCCGTGTGGGATCCGGACGTCCCCAGCGCGCTGAATTATTTCGACGGATGGCAAAAGGTAACAGGCCAGGAAGTTTACGAGAACGCTTTCAAACGGCAGTGGGAGCTGTTCCTGCGCCACGTGGTGAAGGATGAGCCGTTCCGCTGGAACTTGCTCGAAGGCGCTAAGGGTTTGCAGCTTGCCGAAAAGGGCCTGGAGTCATGGAGCAAGCGCGCCTGGGTGGACATCGACCCGCTCTAAAAAGAAGTCAGGAGACAGGAGTCAGGAGTCAGAATGAGGCGCGCGCCCACTGTGTGCCCATCCCAACTCCTGACTGCGGCATTCTGACTCCTGTCTCCTGGTCTAAGCGCACAGGTACGCGTTTTGCGTTCCTGTGCGGCTTTTCATCTCGCGTTCGCGTTAGCAAACATGTGAATACCGCACGTTGACAGGTGTAACTTTTCTCCTCCTAATCCATATTTATTATCGAGAACAGAGATGACCGGCTTTGAGGCGCTTTACGCGCATTACTCCCGGGACATATACCGATTCGCGCTCTACCTCTGCGGCAATCATGCCGAGGCGGAGGACATCACATCGGAGACCTTCGTGCGTGCTTGGAATGCGACCGGAAAGATCCGGGCTGCCACGGCAAAGTCGTATCTGTTCACGATTGCTCGCAACTGCTACCTCGAAACGCTGCGCCGCGGGGCAAGGCAGGTGCAACTGGACGAGACCATGCCCGATTCCAGAGCGAACCCATACGCAGATGCGGAACGCCGGATCGAGTTGAACCGTATGCTCGGCGTGCTCCAGCAGATGCCAGAAGTAGACCGCACCGTGTTGCTGCTGCGAGTGGTGGAGGGATGGTCTTACCAGGAAATAGCGGACGCGGTGCACATATCGCTGCCGGCGGTGAAGGTCAAGATTCACCGCGCCAGGCTGAAGTTTGCGCAGTGGCGCGCCGCCCAGGAGGGGAAGGAATGAAAATCACTCAAAACGTGGTCATGGACTTGTTGCCTGTGTACCTTTCCGGAGAAGCCAGCCCGGATACTCAGGACGTCATCGAGGAATTCCTGCGCCAGGATCCCGAGCTGGCGAAGGTTGTGGAGGCGCAGAAGCGCGAGTTCGCCCGTCAGCAGGAATTGCTGGAGCCTGTAGGTGCACCTTCTGCGGACCATGAGTTGCGGACTTTGGCCCGAACCAGATCGTTGATGGAGCGCCAGAAATGGTCGATGGCGCTGGCTTTGATGCTAACCGGGGCCCCTTTCTCTTTTGTGTTCAGCGGAGGTCACCTGGGATTCATGATCGCGCGAGACCAACCGTTGCTGGCCGTCGCGTTTTGGATTGGGGCCGCCATTCTGTGGATTCAGTACTTCATCACTCGCCGCCGGCTGCGGTTGGCTGGGCTTTAGGGAATGGGGGCGCCATGGGTGTGACCTCAATCGCGCAAGACTCGCTAACGGTGGACCGCCTCCGTGCAAGGCTGGGTGATTTCTGGCTGAATGACATCTCCTTCAGCATCGCACCGGGCCAGGTGACTGCCCTGCTGGGTCACAATGGCGCCGGAAAAACCACCACTCTCCGCTTGATCATGGGGATCATTCGTAAGGATTTCGGCCATGTCAGCCTCGGCGGTTTCGATCACGTGCGAGACGAAAAAGAATTCAAACAACGAATCGGCTTTGTTCAAGAGGAGAGTTTCTTCTACAAAGGGATGACCGTGAGGGAACTGTGCGCCTTCGTATCGCCTTTCTATGGTGCGTGGAACAAAGGACTGTCGCGGCAACTACTCCAGGCACTCGACCTGCCTGGAGATAAGAAGCTGGGACACTTGTCGAAGGGAATGCGCACCAAAGTCAGTCTGGTTCTCGCTCTTTCGCACGAACCGAGCGTGCTTCTTCTGGACGAGCCAACGTCGGGTTTGGACCCTCGTGCTCGGGTTGAAATCCTGAAGCTGTTGCGGAAGGTCACTCACGAAGGTGGGACCACAGTGCTCTTCTCGACGCACAACCTGCACGAAGTGGACGAGATCGCCGACCGATTGATCATCCTCGACCGCGGACGCGTTCTGGCCGAGGAGAGTCTCGCCGCTCTTCGGTGCAAAACTGGACCCTCTTGGAATCTGGAACACTATTATTTGGCGCTGGTCCCATGAACATCATTCACCTCATCGCCAAGGACCTCCGGCTGCAGCGCAATTTTGTCCTGCCGCTTATGCTGCTGGAAGTCACGGGGTATCTCGCTTATGCCCTGCAAATTCCCTCGCATATTCCCGGGGTCGCCTTCGGCCTCTTGCATGGCGTGGCGCTCATTGGCGATTTTTTGATCTGTCACCGCACGATGATTGCCGAAGAGAAGAACCGCGCGCTCATGTTCATCAAGACACTCCCGGTCTCGACTCCCGAAATTGTCATAGCGAAATTCGGAGTCAACATTCTGCTGGTGGGCCTGAACACGGGCATCCTTCTGGCTCTCTGGGGAGGCGGTCGCGAGTTCGGATGGATCGAAGTTGCGCCCAGTCTCACTACGCATCTTGTGCTGGTGGGACTCACCATGCACTGGCTCAACAACGCATTCTTCATTACCATCTCGTTGGTGTTTAGTTCGGAGCACGCGGTGTGGGTACCATTTCCTGCCCTTTTCGTGGTGATAACGGTGATCCTTAATTTTAAGCAGATCAAGATCGTGCTGCACCTGGAGCCTTTCGTTGATCTGCTGCAACGTCGTGAGGCGCTGTTCGTCGGATTGATCTGGGCAATCATTGTGGGGTTCGTAGTTATGTGCTCATGGACCCTTAAGCACAAGAGGATATTCGCCTAAGCGCGGGCCCCTCTGGCTGCCGGATACCTCCACGCTACGTCCGGGCTACCCGCTAGCTGACCGGAAGCAAAACAGCGGCTGCCCCCGCGCTACCCAACGTCCGCGGTACCCGCTCCTGACTCCGGCATTCTGACTCCTGTCTCCTGTCTCCTGACTCCTGCTTTACGGCTTCAAACTCACCGCTTTACCCGTGCGAATGGACTCAATCGCGGCGTCGAGGATTTCGTTCACTCCTACGTTCAATTCTGCCGACACCGGGCCTTCAATCGGTTTGTTGTTCCTGACGCAGTCGAGGAAATAGGCGATTCCATCCACTTTTTCTGGCGGTAGCGGGGGGGTGGTAACCGGCGTCCCACTCGGATTTTCAATCCCGGCGCGTTTCTTGGCGGGCTGGTAGAGCAAGCCGTCGCCCATCACCAGTAAGCTGCCCTGGGGACCGTAGAACTCTGCTTGGCCCTTGCCGTACGACCAATTCCAGGACGGCAGCAGGATGGCGGAGGCGTCCGGATACTCCAGCAAGACCACCGCGTCGTCCTCAACTTCATTATGCTCGGCGGTCTTGAGCTTGAGCGAATAGGCAAAGACACGCTGGGGCCGTCCCTTCATCCAGATCGCCCAGTCGGCGCCGTAACAGCCAAAATCCATGAGCGCGCCGGCGCCATTCTTCTTGGCATCATAGAGCCAAGCGATGAATTCCTTCGAGGTGCCGCCTGACTTCGGGCCGTTGTGGCCGAACTCCACGATAATCTTCTGGATGGGGCCCAGTTCGCCGGCCTTCAGGCGCGCGGCGGCTTCCTGCGTCGCGGGCGACCAGATATTCTGGTAATTCACCATCAGCTTGATGCCGGCCGCACTCGCCACGCGCGCCATCTCGCGTGCGTCGGCGCCGCTCTGGGCCATGGGCTTCTCGGTAAAGAAGTGGATGTGCCGTTTGGCGCAAGCGCGCAGGATAGGGAGATGCAGATTGTTGGCCGTGGTAACAATGACCGCATCAGGTTTCATCTGGTCGAGCATCTCTGTGTAGTCACTGAAGAATTTGATGCTGGAGGGGACTTGGGTCTTCGCCTTCTCAATCAGTTCCGGGTGCGTGTCGGCAATAGCCACCAGCTCCGCATCCGGGTTTGTCAAAAGCGTTTTCATCCGCCCCCACACGTGATCGTGGTCAAGGCCGACAACGGCGAAACGGGTCTTCGCCGCCTGGGCAAATCCCATACTTACTCCCAGGGCGAAAAGAATAACGAGGAAGAATGTCTTTTTCATGGCAGCACCTTCTTTAGGAAAAAATCAAATGTGTATTCCAAGCCGGGATTCTACTACAAATTATGATGGAGGAGATTCTCCTTTGATGAAGTCAAGAACTTGAGTAGATTTACTCCCAGTACTGAGTAAATTGTATGGTGCGTCAACCACTACACGACGAACTGCTGGAACGGCGGATGGAAAACCTCCAATTCTTGGGGTGTCAATGAACAGCCAGCTCGATGGGACTGATATCCGACCACCCGCAGCACACGGGCCTAACATTCCCCCGCGGGCCGCTCCCTTTTTTGCCGGGGCGTGGCCACTGGCTGTTCTCCTGCTGCTTGCGACCGTGCCTTATGTCGGCATCCTCCGAAATGATTTCGCTTACACCTATGACGATAAGGTCCTCATCCTCGACAGCCCCTACGTACACAACTTTCAGCACCTGCGGCAAGTCCTGACCACCACCCTTTGGTCAAACCTGGGCGCGCAGGGAGGAACTCCTTATTACCGGCCGATGGCAACGCTCGACTTCTTGCTCTGCTATCAGCTCTTCGGCCCCTTGGCCTATGGCTTCCATTTGGTCAGCTTGCTCCTGAACGCGGCGGCGGTGGGGATTCTGTTTCTGTTAGCTGAACAGATTCTCGGGGATCGCGTCGCGGCGTTTGCCGCCGCAGGCCTGTTCGCGCTCCATCCTGTTCACGTGGAGGCGGTGGCGTGGATTTCCGCGGTAACGGACATTGAGGTGACCCTTTTTTACCTGCTCACCTTCTGGTGTTTTTTGCGGGTCGCAGCTCCGGGGGGCAGGCGGAGAACTTGGGCCGAAGCCGCCATGACGGGGAGTTTCGTTCTGGCCATCCTTTCCAAGGAACAGGCGCTAACGCTTCCCTTGCTCGCCGCGATCTATGAGCATTTCTACCGTGGGGACCGCCTGGAAACCACGCGATTGCAGAAAGTGCTTCGGTATGGGCCGCTGTGGCTGGTGTCCTTGGGCTACGTCCTTTTGCGCGTTCGGCTGATGGGGTCGTTCGCGCACACCACAGGAATGCACACGATCAACCAGCCAGAAATGCTCCTCTCTGCCGTGGCGCTCGTAGGCCAATACTTGGGAAAACTTTTCTGGCCGGCGCGCCTTTCAGCGTTCCACCCCTTCCATGCCAGCACCGGCTTTTTTGATCTGCCAGTTCTTGCGGGTGTGTGCGCGTTGGCCTTTTCCGCATGGTTGTTTCGCACCCTCGGGAGGCGGGCGCGGCCGGTTTCCTTTGGAATTCTGTGGCTGTTCGTCACCCTGGCGCCGGTTCTGAATGCCCGCTGGATGAGTGCCTACGTGTTTGCGGAGCGCTATCTTTATCTACCCTCGGTGGGATTTTGCCTTGTTGCCGGCTGGGCGTGCGCGGTCTTGTGGCAAACCGCATCCAGCCGGCGAAGCACCTTGCGAACAACCCTCGTGGCCGCCGCCTGCGTGGTGGCGGCGCTTTGCGTACTTCGCATCAGTTTGCGCGTTCTGGACTGGCGAGACGATGTTACGCTGTTCACCCGGACCCTCGCTGCCCAGCCCAATGACTATCGTTTGCACGACGCGTTGGGACTTGCCTACTGGATTCGAGGGGAGTCGGAAGGGGCAGAACGCGAATGGCGGGAAACCTTGCGCCTGGAACCGAACAGTCTCCAAACCCTCGATTCGCTGGGGGCGCTTTATGCTCAACAGCACCGCTTTGACCAAGCCCTGCCACCTCTTGGACGAGCCCTCCGGCTGAATCCCAACGACGCCAATGCGCATTTGAACCTGGGGGCGGCTTACGCAGAAACGGGCAAGCTGGATCGGGCGGAAGAGCATTTCCGCGCTGCCGTGCTGCTGTCCCCCATGAATTTCAACGCTCACAACCTGCTGGGTAAGCTTTATTATGATTCGAAACGGCTCGCCGCGGCGGAACAGCAGTTCCGCCAATCGCTGCAATGCGAGCCCAACCTCGCAGCCTATGACCATTTGGGTTACATCTACGCGCAGTGGGGAGATCGAGACCGGGCAGAGAAGGCTTTTAAGGCGGCGCTCGCGATGAACAGCACGGACAGCCACGCCCACTTTAACCTGGGGCTGATTTACGCCGCCACAGGCCGCAGCGCTCAAGCCGTGGAGGAGCTGCAAACGGCTCTGGCGGCTGATCCCAAAAATCCTGAAATCCTTTCCGCCCTGGAGAAATTGAAGCGTTAGCCAGCATTTGCCACCACACTTGGACGCTCTCCCGCCGGCCAGTTGACGCCTTCATTTATAGCCTGTAGGATGGTCGTCAAAGGGCCCATGCGAGCCTGGGACGAGAGTACGAATCGTGGTCGGGATGCCGACCACGGGGGGCGCAAACTGCCAACCAGACGAGCAACTCGGTTTCGAACCAAAGGGACCACTCAGGTAGGCTTTGTTGGAACCGGGGTGAAGTTTAGCGCTCCCCTGCTCGACTTCAGCCCCTTTGGTCTCTCCGTAAAGACTTCGCGCGAGGTCACGACGGGAACGATCTTCCGGCTGGCCATCCAACTCGGCGCGGACTACTTCCGTGCCGCGGCCATCGTGCGCGCGCAGATTCCCGGCGGGTTTGCCGTGGAATTTCTTTCCATGACCGCCATGGACCGCGAATTGATGCGCCGCCTTTACCTGCGCCTGCAAATTGCCGCCCGAGCCGAGTGACGTCGCCCCGTCTCCGGTGGGATGAACCGCAGCGCCCGGGGTTGCCCGCCAGGGCGCGTTAGAACCGATGAGGGTCGCAAGGAGGAATTATGTTCGTGGCTCCAGGGAGTTATTTGAAATCTTTTGCCAGAAGGACAGGGATCGTCTTGCTGGGAGCCTTGGCACTCGCGCTGAGCACACAGCCCGCGCTCGGCAAGGATTTGCTCCATCAACTCGACAATTCCGTGGAGGCTCTAGTACAGCAGGTTTCTCCTGCGGTCGTGCAGATACTTGTGACCGGATACGCGACCGTGGAACAGCACGGGCACACGGACACGGCGCTGATCGGCCGCCAGCGGACCCTCGGCTCCGGCGTGATCGTGGACCCGGAGGGATACATCATCACCAACGCGCATGTGGTGGAAGGAGCCGTGAGGGTCCGAGTAGTGCTGTTTTCATCCGAGAACAGCAACTCGCCCTACGCCACCTTGCGCGCCAAGACCACCACCATGGACGCGCGCGTTCTGGGCGTGGACTCCCACACGGACTTGGCCTTGCTGAAAATTGAAGCCAGCGGCCTGCCGTCGCTTCCTTTCGGCAGATATCAGGACGTGCGCCAAGGCCAACTGGTATTTGCCTTCGGAAGCCCGGAGGGCTTGGGCAATTCCGTAACCAGGGGCGTGGTGAGCTCCATTGCACGCCAGCCTGACCCCGATCGCCCCATGGTCTATATCCAGACGGACGCGCCCATCAACCCGGGGAATAGCGGCGGGCCGCTGGTGGATATTGAGGGCAGAGTGGTGGGGATCAACACTTATATCCTGACGGAAGGCGGTGGGAATGAAGGCCTCGGCTTTGCCATTCCCGGTGGTGTGGCGCGGCGCATCTACGAGCAACTGCGCAAACAGGGACACGTACACCGTGAGGAAATCGGCGCGGCCGTACAAACTATCACCCCCACGTTGGCGGCGGGACTGGGGCTGCCCCAGGACTATGGCGTGATCGTCTCCGACGTTACCCCCGGTGGTCCGGCCGAAACGGCGGGGCTGAAAGTCGAAGACGTCGTCCTGACCCTAAATGGGAAGCCGGTGATGAACGTGCTGCAGTTTGACGCCGCGTTCATGTTGCGGATGGATCCGGCGCCCCTGCACTTGGAAGTTTTGCGCGCCTCGCAAAAGATTTCCCTGGAGATTCCCGTCGTCGAGCAGCGGGATGACATGGATCGCCTGGCCGACTCGCTTGACCCGATGAAGGACTTGGTTCCCCAACTGGGAATCCTCGGCGTGCAGATCGACCGCCGGATTTCCGCCATGGTTCCCGACCTGCGCATGGCCTCGGGAGTGATCGTGGCGGCCCGCACGGCCTTTGGCGCGAGCGTCGAATCCGGTCTGGAGGCCGGAGATGTCATCCACGAGTTGAACGGCGTTACCATCATCAGCCTGGAAATGCTGAGCGCGGGCATCAAACAGCTCAAACCCGGCGACCCTGTGGTGCTGCAAATCGAACGCGACGGCCAGTTGCAGTACCTGGCCTTTGAGATGGAATGAGAGGAGAAGACTTCTGTTCTCAGTTGTGAGTAATCCCTCCCGTGCTGTTTGTTTTCAATAACATTCCGGCTTCGGTCGTAAGCTTTTTAACATTTCTTGGGTGTTTTCCGCAGAGTGGGCGTCAGGGTGGGAGACTTTCGCGGCGGGTAGCGCGGCGCCAAACCTTCATTGCTCATATAGGCTATATAACTTGCAGCGTTTTGTCAAGAGACAAAGTATTTCGGTGACCGCGACACCTTAGCGAGCGCTTAACCCCTCCTCCACACGACGGCGGAAGGGCCTATTGCTTGCACAAACGATCAAGTGTAGATTGTCGGGCGTTCAGAAGGTGCAGAAAGGCCTGCGCCGGGCGACGTCACAGCGACATTCTGTCGCCACAACCTCGCAGGTGTCCCCGCCACGCGCAACCAGGCGTGGCTCGTCCCACCTGTACACGCGGTGGCGGGACTGCCCCACTTTATTGGCCGTCCGTTTAGAGAATCGGAATGGAGAACCCCATCCACATGAAGAGGCGAAGATTCCTGAAGACTGCGTTGCTTCCAGCCGCCGCGCTTTCTGTCAAACCCTTGCTGCGAGGTATTCCGGCGGAATCCGCGACGGTAAAGTCTGGTGACCTGAAGGCCACGATCAGCGCCGAGGGCATTCCCGTGCGCATCGAATCCGGACCGGCCGGGGCCAGGCGCGTCTGGATGGATAACGCCGCCTACGTGAGCGTGCGCAACGAGGTCACGCAAATTACTGCCAGCCCCGAGGCTGGGCAGATTTCGGCGCTGGACCTGAAGTGTACATCGCAATGGTCATCGAGCCGGCATGGGCTGGTTTGGGATCTCCTGTTTGAAGGCTCCGGAAAGCGTGTAGGGCACGAGGTCACCATCGATTTGCCCGTGCTATCCCCCGGACTGAGGATTTTCACCCCTTCCAACGGACCCGAAACCGACGTGAGTGTGCTGCCGACCTACCGCCCGGTGCCTTACGCGACCATGGGATGGACTCCCGGGACGGCGTACGTCCTGCCGCTCGTCACCATCCTGGACCCCCAAACCGATCAAGCTCTCACCGTGGCGCTGCCTCCGAACGTCAATATCCCGCACCTTCAGGTGGAGTGGATTGCGGGACGAGTGCTGCGGCTCACGCTCGGGCATCGCGGCATGGGAGGAGGGAAAGTGTCACCGTTGCGGCTGTTGTTCTATGCGCATCCGGCCGACTATCGCAGCGCGCTCAAGGCTTACAGCGATGAGTTTCCTGAGTACTTCGAGTCTCCCCTGCCGCGCGGTCGTGCAGAAGGCGTGTTCTGGTATCACCACATTCAAGACCATCCTGATTTCGCGGAGATGGCCCGCCAGCACGTGCGCTACATGTGGTCGAGTTTCTGGTTCACGTACCTCGGGAACTATATGCCGGATGGCCCGGAGTGGGCGCCTTACACTTACGGCCATTGGTGGAAACTGGGCCAGATGATGTGCGACGAGAAGATCAAAGCGTTCATCGCCCAAATGAAGGAACACGGAATTGGGATTTACGGTTATTTCAACGTGACGGAATTCGGCGGCAAGGGAGGAGCAGCGGACGATAGCACGGAGATCCCCACGCACTTGCTGCAAACGAGATTCGCCGAGGCGGTGCTGAAAGACGCGCAGGGGCAGGCAATTCCGTCGTGGGAAGGCTCAAGCGATATGAATCCGCGGTTAGCCGGCTCCTTCTGGCCGTGGCTGAAAATGCAGTGCCAGCGCTATTTCGCGAGACTGCCGGAATTGGAGGGCTTGATCATCGACCGTTTGGACTGGTCCAGCAGATTTGATTACGGCCACGACGACGGTTTCAGCATGGTCGGCAATCAACCCGTCGAAAACATGGCGCAACCCGTGGCGGAAGCGGTGCAAGAGGTCTGCCGCATGGCGCATGCCGCTCACCGGCGAGTCATCGTAAATCAGTTCTGGCGAGTCGAGGTGCTGCGCGACGTGGATGGCTATTGCCATGAATGTGATTACGTCCCGGCGCTCGCCTACCTGGCGCCGTACCGGCCGCTTTCCGCGTGGGAAGAGCGCAAGAAGTACGATGGCGATCTCCTGGAATTCGAGAAGCAGATGAAATTGCGGCTGCAATTCGCCTGCTTCCCGCAAATGATTGCGCACCAATTCCCCATTTCGCAGCAGAAGCCCAACCCGCGCGCCGCCGACCTGCTGGAGGTGTATGCTCCGCTGTTTGACCCTCTCATCGGCAAACGGCAAGTGTTGCTGCCCCACTGCGTGGCGGCGACCGGTGACAACGATGTGAATCTGTTCCTGAATGGCGCGGGGGAATACGTGGCGCCGCTCACCTCGCGCGCGCGGCACCGTTCGCGTGGCTCGGAACAGGTGGAAGAGGTTACGATAACGTTGAACATTCCCGACGCCCCGGAACTCCGCTCCGCGAAAGTCTACTCGGCGGATGGCCCGGCTTATGTTGTCGCGCTTTCCTCTGCCCAAGGGAGGGCGACCGTCCAAGTAGCGAAGCACGGGACGGCGTCCGTGGTGGTGGCACAAAAGTAGCAAGTCTTCAGTTGTCAGTTTTCAGTTGTTAGTCAACCCTCCTCTTATGGGGTGCGGGGGTTCAATGGTTGAACACGAGCAATCTCCAATGAAGTTAGGAGGATCTTTATGAACTTGTCGCGTAGAACGTTCATCCTCAGTGCTGGCGCCGGCACCGCCGGTTTATTGTTTGGGAAGGCAAATCCCAGCAACCGCATCACGGTGGGCGTTATTGGCATTGGGCGGCAGACCGTGCATGTGAATCTGCGGCAGTTTTTTTCCATGCCGGATGTACAGGTAACCGCCCTCTGTGATGTGGACGCATGGCGTCTGGCCAATGCCAAGAAGCAGGTGGAGGACGCGTACGCCCAGCAATCGGCCTCCGGCACATTCAAGGGCTGCACGACCTACAAAGACTTCCGCGAACTCCTTGCCAACCCGAGCCTGGATGCGGTCTTCATCGGCGGGCCGGACCACTGGCATGTTCGGATGTCGATGGAAGCGATCCAGGCAGGAAAAGACGTCTCCTGCGAAAAGCCCATCACGCGCTGCATCGCGGACGGTCGAGCGTTGAGCGATTTCGTGACGAAACATCGGCGCGTCTTCCGCACGGACAGCGAGTTCCGTTCCCTGGAGAATTTCCACCGCGCCGTCACCCTGGTGCGCAACGGACGAATCGGCAAGTTGCACACCATCCGGACTGGGGTGCCGGGGACTGATGTAGGTTGCCCGCCGCAACCGGAGATGCCCGTTCCGCCTGAACTGGACTACGAGCGCTGGCAGGGGCCGGCGACGCGGGCGCCTTATACCGAGAAGCGCGTCCACACCCCGAAGTCCTACGACCGCCCGGGTTGGATGCGGCACCGGTATTATTGTGACGGCATGATCACCAACTGGGGAGCCCACCTCAACGATGTCGCGCAATGGGGCAACAATACGGACCGCACGGGCCCCGTCGAGGTGGAGGCGCAAGGGACTTACCCGCCCGCCGACAGCTTCTGGAACGTGCTGCTCAACTTCCAGGCCGAATATCGCTATGCCAGCGGCGTGCGCCTGTTCTACAAGACCGATGAAAAGGTCTATGTGCGTTTTGAGGGTTCGGAGGGCTGGATTTTCGCCGAGTACATGAAGCCGCTGCAAGCCGAGCCTGCCGCGGTTCTCGATGCCAAGATCGGCGACAATGAAATCCACTTCCCATTCAAGAGTGATAAACAGGACTTCATTGATGCGGTCAAAACACGCGAGCAGACACTCGAAGACGCGGAAGTGGGGCACCGCACGACCTCGCTCTGCCACTTGGCGAACATTGCCATCCAGGTGGGCAAGAAGCTGGAGTGGGACCCCGTGAAGGAACGGTTCGCCAACAGTCCTGAGGCCAATGCCTTTGTGGACAAGTGGATTCAAGCGCCGCGGCACGGCTAGCGGCAACACTGTTCACTTAGTCGACGTCACGGATTAGGGAGTCTATTTGCGGGCGAAGCCCGCCTTGGACTGCGGTAGCAGCAGCTACCGCCACCTGCGGTTCATTCGGCAAAGGCGCATGGGGCAGAAGAATAAAAGCGGTAGCTGCTGCTACCGCAGTCCAAGGCGCTTCGCGCATGTGCTTAAGCGTGACGCAAAATGGAAATAGCGATTTCACTTGGAGACCCCGCATGAAACTCTTATCGATCCTCTTAACAATGATACTGTGGGCGGCGGCGCCGTTGGTGGCCGCTTCCCCTCTCACCAATCCGTTTTTCGTTTTTGACAACGGAACCGGGCGCGACCAGCACGTGCCGCTGGACGAACAGGCGGAACTGGTAAAACGCACGGGTTACGCGGGGCTCCAATTCACCGGTACCCAGCACATCCCGGAGATGCTCCAGGCGCTGGAAAGCCGCGGCCTGAAATTGTTCGCCATCTATGTGGCCGCGCATATCGACGGCGACAAGCCCAGCTACGAAGCCGGGTTGCCCGAAGCCATCCGGCAGTTGCAAGGGCACGGCACGGTAATCTGGCTTACCGTTAGGGGCAGTGCGCCCGATGGCGACGCACGCGCCACGGCCATCGTGAGGGAAATCGCGGACATGGCCGCGGCATCCGGGTTGCGGGTGGCTCTCTACCCGCACATCGGGATGTATGTGGGCCGAATCGAGGATGCCTTGCGCGTGGCAAAGAATGTGGATCGCCCCAACGTCGGCGTCAGCTTCAACCTGGCGCATTTCCTGGCCGCGAAAGATGAGCCGAACCTGGACGAGAGGCTCAGCGAAGCGCTTCCGCACCTCTTTATGGTGAGCATCAATGGCGCGGAGCACAAGGGGGGCTGGGACCGTTTGATTCAGCCCCTCGACCGGGGCGAGTTCGATGTTTACGGCCTGCTGAAAAAACTGGTGGCGCTGGGTTACCAAGGCCCCATCGGACTGCAATGCTACCAAGTGCCAGGCGACCGGGAGGAGAACCTGACCCGGTCGATGGCGGCTTGGCGCAAATTCAGTGCCAGGATGGCGGAGGAGAAATAGGGCGCTGCGGCGAACTATTCAAAATGGAATATCGAACGAGTCATCTACCCCGCCGCCCGGCATAAATACTCCGTGCTCATAGAGCGTGACCGTTTTAGCCGGGGAAAGCGCGTCAGGCTGGAAGACGAACCCTTCCACTTGCCGCAGGAATTTTTCCGCTCCGCAATTGGGGACAAGGCATTCGGGCTTCCCCTTTGGACATTCGCCAAAGGTACACAGACGGCCGAGGTGGGCGTTGGTTTCAGCGGAGAACAGAAAAACCTCCACCTGGTGGTGAGCAACTCCGACATCATGTTCTTCCAGCAAAGCCACGAGGGCCTTGGCGCGCGCCTTCCGCAATGAGTTCAGAATAGTCAGGTCGGTAAGCCACACAGCCAGATCCAGATCCTTGGACTCATGAAAGATGGGCTGGCGGGTGCGCCGGAACTTGCGAAAACGAGGGACTTCCTTTTCGAGGGGCGAGGCGACGGACCCGAAGATCGCAATCTTCTTCACTGCCTCGAACTCAGCAAGGGCTGCCGCTACGTAGTCTGCCGCCAACCGAAAATTCCGCTGACGCCGCAGCATGAGTTCATCTTCTTCCGCGACTTCGTCGGTGGTCGGAGGCCCGTCGTCCTCAAACACGCGGATAATGTCCGGCTCAAAGAGGTCTTCGGGAGGAGCGGGCGGCGGGCTCACAATCTGCGGTTCTCGGGGCAGCGGCGATTGCGCTTTTTTTCCAAACTTCTTCTCATACAGATCGCGAATCCAAACATTAACGGGAGCCTTCCACCTTTGTTTCGGATTCGGAATATTTTTCATCAGCCCGCGGGGGCCCATTCCCAGTTCGCGAGCCATGCGGATATCCTCGTTGGAAAGCCGGCAGAGCTTCTTGGCTTTTTTCCACTCCTCCTCATGCTTCATGCCTTTGACCCCTTGGCGGTTTTTCGACATGGCAGCCGCGCCCGAAAGCACAGCAGTATAACCCGTTAGGGCGGCGGAAGAAATCCGGGATCGGCGGGCGCGAATAGAGGGGCTCGGGAGGCGTGATATACTTCGCCTTCGAACCAGAAGATTCTTCCGACGGACGGAGCGCCGCGAGGAGGATTCTCTCGCCCCGCACTCTCCCCGCTCTGCGGTTTAATCCCCAGGTGTACCACCACTCGGGCAGGAGGTAGCCTTGACATCATCTACCGGGCGTCGGCCTTGGCTTTTTATCGCTCTTGTAGTTTTGGCGGGAGTCACTTTCGCCTGGGCGCAAACGGCCCAGCAGGAAGCGGGACAATATACTCCACCCGAAGTGAAGAGCAGCGCCCAACCGCAGAAATCCGGTGCCGCTCCGCATGCCCGCCCGGCGGATGCTGACGAAGCGCCGGTTCGAAGCGTTCCCGATCCAGGAGTCATCACCACCCGTCAGAGCATCACGCCGGCGGGCATTCAGGCGATTTTTGGGAGCAGGATCTACGGCGTAACCTTTGGCGCGACGAGCGCCGAGGTTTATGCCCTCGCAGCGCCTCGCCAGGGCCTCGTCATTTTCAAAATGGACTGGCGGACGAACAAAGTCCTTGAACAGGTGCGCTCGCAGGGAACGCCCGGCAAGCAGGGCATTGCTTTTGATCTGGTCACCGGCGCACCGATAGTCAGCGAAGTCGGTTCCGAAAATGTCGAGGGGAAAGTCAAAGCCTCCGTCCGACTGATATCTGTGTCGAATGGCGCCGAGAAACTTATCGCCCACAGCCTGGGCTCGACCGCCGCCGGAGGTGTGGCAGTGCCGGCGCCCTCGCGGGAAAACTCCTCGCCACGTTACGCGATTATTCCCCTGACCTTTGACGACGCGGCGGCCATCGTGGACTTGAGCACGGGCACGGTGAAGAGTTCGGTAAAGACGGGGATCGCGCCCTTCGGCGCCGCCATCAACGCCGCCAGCACGGTGGCATACGTCAGCAACTGGGGCGGGCGCTTTCCGCGCCCGCACGATCTGACTGCCGCTACCGGTTCCGACAAAGGCGCGGACCTTGCCGTGGTGGACAAGCGCGGCATCGCGGCCAGTGGCACGGTAAGCCGCATTGACATCGCCACGGGAAAAGTGACAAACAATATTACTGTGGGGCTGCACCCCACCTCCCTCACTTGGGACGAAGCGCACCATCGCCTCTTCGTGTCCAACAGTAACAGCGATACGATTTCCGTGATCGACACGGCCCAGAATAAAGTTGTGGAAACCATTTCGGTGCAGCCTTTCGAACGCAAAGTGGCAGGCGTTGCGCCGGAGGCGGTGGTGGTTTCCCAGGACGGGCGGCGGCTCTACGCCGCGTGCGCGGGAATCAACGCCGTGGCGGTCATCGGGGTGGGCGAGAGCCCGCAAAGAGCGTCCAAAATTCTGGGGCTGATTCCCACCAGTTGGTATCCCGCCCACATTGCCCTCAGTCCGGACGGGGCTTATCTGGCAGTATCGACGCTCCTGGGCGTAGGCGCGGGCTGGAAAACCGCGCCCGTCGCCGCCTTCGCCAAAGATATGGGATTGGAGTTGGAGGCGGGACCGACGCGGCGCTATGTGCACTCCGATCGCGGCACCGTGCAGGTGATTCCGGTTCCCGATTCGAGCCAACTCCCCGCTTATACCACCGCCGTCGCTGAGAACAATCACCTGCGATGGCGCGGTACAGGTGAAAGCGGCAATTCCGCCGCCGTAACGCCATCTGCCGCCGCGTCGATTCCCCTCCCCGTGCATGCCGGCGAACCGTCACCGATCCGGCACATCTTCTACATCATCAAGGAGAACCGCTCCTACGACCAGTATCTCGGCGGAATTGGCAAAGGCAATAGCGACCCGACGCTCCAGGCGTATGGCGACGGGGTGGTGCCCAACGTTCGCGAACTGGCGCGCCAGTTTGTTCTGCTCGACAATTTCTACGCCACCGGCGGCAATAGCGGTGATGGGCACCAGTGGGTGACCCAAGCCAGCGAGACCGATTACACCATCTGGCCCGGATACCAGGGCCGAAGCTATCCCAAGAATGGCGACGATCCCTTGGCTTTTGCCGACAGTGGCTTTATCTGGGACAACGCCCACCAGGCGAAAAAGACCATCGTGGATTTCGGCGAGTTTGTGGGCTTTATCCCTAACATGGATATTACGGAACGAATCAAGCTTTTGGAGGAGTATAAGGCGGGGAGCGACTTCCAGGGGCGCTTTCACACCATCGCCCCCATTGCCCCGCTCAACCGGTTCGTGGTGAAGGATTACCCCGCGTACGGTTTGCAAGTGCCGGATGTGGTGCGGGCGCGCATTTTTCTGCGACACCTGCAACAATGGGAAACCGCGGGCGCCATGCCGAACCTAGTGTTAATGCAGTTGCCGTCGGACCACACGGCGGGCACACATCCGGGCTTCTCCACACCCAAGGCCTGTATTGCCGACAACGACCTAGCTGTGGGCCAGATTATCGAAGGCATTTCACACTCCTCATTCTGGAGGTCGTCGCTGATCTTCGTCGTTGAGGATGATGCGCAGAGCGGGCTCGATCACGTGGATGGGCACCGCACCGTGGCGCTCGCCGTCAGCCCCTATATCCGCCGGGGATCGATCGATTCCACGTTTTATTCCCAATGCAGCATGATCAAAACCATCGAAATGATTTTGGGACTGCCTCCCATGTCCATCTTTGACCTGATCGCCAATGACATGCGCAACAGCTTCCAAGCCAAGCCGGACTTCACGCCCTACGTCGCGATCGAGCCCCAGCAATCGATTTATGAGGTGAACCCACCGCTGGCGGCGCTCAAGGGAGCGGCTCGCGAGGCCGCCATCGTCTCCATGCATATGAATTTCCTCGAGCCCGATGACGTACCCACACAAACACTGAATGCCATCCTTTGGCACGACGCCAAAGGATGGAGCACGCCGGTTCCGAATGTAAGGAAAGTCGCTTTCACGCCTCGCTAAGCCCTTGCGGCGCCAGAAACCCGAGGGATTTTCGAATTTCCATACTTCAGGGTCTAAACCTTGTCCTGGCACATATGTCATGGCACCACGCACAATAGGGCACCTCTACGTTTGCGGGCGACTTTTCTCTCAATCTTCGGCGCCGGCTACGGCATGTTCGCCTTCGACATGCTCGGCTGGGGGGCAGCGGCAAGGGAGGCCGGTGGCAGCACCGCGGTGTGCTTGCGACGCCGGCTGAGGGCATTCTCGGCGGCAATGCGGACCACATGCAGGAGTTCAGGAGCGGAAAGAGGAGGAACGATGAAGTCGAACGCCCCCCGCTCAATCACTTGCACATAGAAACTTACATCCGCGAACGGCGCCACCACGATGACATTCACTGGCGCGGCCGCTTTCGCCGCCAGCGTCAGAACATCCGCCCAATTGCCATCGGCAAGTTGAATTTCCGTGAACACCAAATGAGGTGGGCCGTCCGACCATAGCGCCAGAGCCGCTTCGGCGCAATTCCTGGCGGTGATGATGTCAATCGACTGCTTTTCCAACGCCAGGCGGAGAGCGTCGAGCGGGTCGGGCCGGGCCTGAACGAGCAATGCCCTGATGCTTTCCTTCATAACCCCTCCTTCCCGAGAGGCAGCCCGGGTGGCCAGGTTTCCACGCAACCCGCGTGGCTGGCATTTTGAGTCCTATTTCAACCGCAGCAAGATAGATCTCTTTTCCTTGAGAATCTCCAGCTTGTCTTCGCGCGCGAGCCAACCCACAGCAAAACCCAAGAGTTCGCTGCTGCCGTTAACTTTCTTCTTCAGTTGCGCCAGGGTCTGAGGCCCGCCTTGATTGAGCAGGCGCCAGACTTCCCCGGCGGCATCACCAACTTGCTCTTTCACTGCCACTTCTTTTACATCCGTCATTTTCACTCCTCTCTATCGACCGGATTGGAGCGCGACGCTACCCTCGCCGCGCCCCCCGGCTTCGGTGGCGAATGTGGCTCGACGAACCTCACCCGCTGCTTGACCACAACTCGCATTCCTTTCCCTGTAGCCCTTCTTGAAGGATCCGGCTATTCCGCTACCCACGACGAGCGCGCGGGTGAAACTTATTTCCTAGACTTCCATGAGATCGAGAAGGAATTGCAGATGCGCGTCGGGCGTCTGTCTCAAAATCATGTGCACCAGGAAAGCCCAGATTACGATAAGCAGTCCGATCGCCATCGCGATGGCCGAGTAAGATATGTGATCCATGGCAGCACTCCAGCGCCAGTGTCTCCCGTGCCCATTAAGGGCACTTGAGGGAATCGTGAAGGGCGGGTTAAGTTTGGGGTCAGACATTTTTCCCTCTTGTGGTGTTGAAATATTCCTCCAAACGGAGCGGACGCCGGATCGGTCTTACGCAATTCGGGCAGCCAGGCAAGATTTACCCTGTTTGTCTTCGGCATTTGTTGCCCAATCAGAGAGACATCCACGGCACTCCGCTTTGGGACCCGCGAACGAAGTCTCGGCAAATGTGGAAGATTGATGCCACATTGATCTCGTATGGAGTTGGCATGGTACTTGCGTCACTTACAAGCGGAGCCTTTCTCCGATTTCAGCACGGTTAAAGTTGCAGATCAAAGTGTCGATGGAGTTTTAAAGAAGATGCCTTGTTCGCGAGGAGAATAAAAATGTCCACTTCCGGCATTACCAGCAGTATGTTCAGTCAGTTGCGGCAATTCCAGCAGGAGTTCCAGCAGCTCGGCCAGGATCTGCAATCTGGCAATGTTTCCGCGGCGCAGTCCGATTTTGCGACACTAGAGAAGGATCTACCCCAAACCAGTTCCACGTCTACGTCGCAAAGCAGGAGCCCGATTGCCCAGGCCTTTAGTCAACTCTCGCAAGATCTTCAGTCCGGAAATCTCTCGGCTGCCCAGAACGACTATTCGACCATTCAGCAGGACTTCCAAAGCCAGGCTTCACAGATGCACCACTCTCATCATCACCACTCTGGCGGAAGTCAGCAGAGTCAAGCTTCCCAACTGTTCGATCAGTTGGGTCAAGATTTACAATCTGGCAATCTGTCGAGTGCTCAGTCAGACTTCAGTTCGTTGTCGCAGCTATTGCAGAGCAACCCAAGCTCGAGCACGTCGTCAGGGTCCACGTACACTGGCGTGTCGGTTACCGCCTGACCGGCAAAACGGCAGCAGGGTGCGGCGTTCTATGATCGACGGGGGCAGGGCAGTAGCCCCTGTGCCTGAGATCGCCAGAGTTTGGCGTCCGGCGGGAAAGCGAAATGGCGTGAGAGGCTCTGGGCTTTACCACCAAGGGCACTCATGCTTTGCCCCGCACGCCACCAGCCCGCCGCGGCTGGCATGCGCTCGCGGACCACTGGGCCATCGCACCACCCGACTCACTCCCTCCAGGAACAAGTACACCCACTCGTCCCGCAATCGCACTTCACGAAACGCCCGGCCAGCCGGCCCGGCCCCCGCGCCAATTTCGACACCGATGGCGTGGCATTTACACTCGACTTGGGCCGGCAGAGCATTTTGCTGTTCGAACATGCCTCGCATACGTTAGCCCCGACTCAATCTCTCAACGCAAAGATCCCGGCGTGATGTAAGGCGCGCGAGCGGTCTTTTAAACCGTGAAGCTCCAGATCAGAGCATGGACCGGGTTCGACTCCCGGCGGCGGGACCAGATCCCCAAAAAGGTTGTCGTATTGTGCTAGAATTCCGCCGTGGCATTCCGCTCCCCAGGCGAAGAAGGCGGGCTGGGTAATTATCCCTTGATCGCGATCGTGGGCCCCACCGCCGCCGGCAAGTCGGCGCTGGCCTTGGCGCTGGCTGAGCGGCTGAACGGCGAGGTAGTGAACTACGATTCCGTGCAGTTGTATCGCGGCTTCGATGTGGGTTCGGGGAAATTGCCTCCCACGGAGCGCCGTGGCGTTGCGCACCACCTGCTGGATTGCCTGGAACCGGCCGACGTTTTCACCGCGGGAGATTACCGCCGTGAGGCGTTGAAGGTTTTGGCTGATTTGCGCGGCCGCGCCAAGCTCCCCATCTTCGTGGGGGGAACAGGACTTTACTTGCGCGCACTCTTGGTGGGACTTTTTGAGGGGCCGGTTCGTTCCGAGGCTTTACGCCAGCGGTTGCGCGCCTTGGTAGAACGCCGCGGCCGGGAATTTCTGCATCGCTTGTTGGCTCGCCTCGACGCGGAGGCGGCAGCCCGCATCCAACCGCGCGATACTCAGAAGTTGATTCGCGCCGTGGAGGTCTGTATCCTCGCCCAGCAGCCGCTTTCGACGTTGCACGCGCGCGGCCGGGCAGGACTGGAGGGATATCGCGTCATAAAACTCGGCCTGAATCCGCCCCGCGCACACCTTTATGACCGCATCAACCGGCGCGTGGAGCGCATGTTCGCGGCGGGCCTGATGGAAGAAACGCAAACCCTGCTTCACCATCCGGACGCGGCGTGCATCAAACCACTGGGCGCTTTGGGCTACCGGCAAGCGTGCCTTGTCCTGGAGCGAAAGGCGAGCCGCGAAGAAGCCGTGAGCGCGACGCAAGCAGCCACGCGGCATTATGCCAAGCGCCAGTTGACTTGGTTCCGGCGTGAGGCTGACATTATTTGGTTCGAAGGGTTCGGCGACGACCCGTACGTTCCAAGTCGCATTATGGAAACCCTGGGCCGGACGCCGGTCACCGTTGGGGAAGGGGCACTTGCTTCGCCTGCGGTTATACCCGTACTGTAATGTCCACGTCAGGGCGACCCTGGAAAATCGAAGGATAAAAAGAGAGAGAAAAACATGGATAAGCAACCGCAGAACATTCAGGACGGTTTTTTGAATTCCGCCCGCAAGGAAAAGCTCCTGGTGACGGTTTACCTGTTGAGTGGAGTCAAGTTGACAGGACGCATTCGCAGTTTTGACAAGTACTCCGTCATTCTGGAAAGTAATCATCAGGAGCAGATGGTTTTCAAGCACGCTATCGCCACGGTCGTGCTGCCCCGTGCTATGCCCACGCCGGCGGCTCCCGCGACCCCGGAGGGATAAGAGCATTCGACGCTTGCAAGTCTTGGAGAAAGCATTCCTGGCGGGTTGGGAATCCACTCGCCGCGATGGCGTGACCATGGGCATCGCGGACGAGGAAGATCCCTTACGGGAACTGAAGGAACTTACTGCCAGCGCCGGCGCCCGGGTGGTGGGAACGGCATCGCAGCGCTCGCCTGAGCCCGACCCAGCCACGCTGCTGGGACGCGGTAAGGTGCATGAAGTTCGCACCCAGGCGCGCGCTGCGGGCGCGGACTTGGTGATTTTTGACCACGACCTCACTCCCACGCAGCTTCGTAATCTCGAGAAAATTTTGGACCTGAAGGTCATCGACCGCACCCAAATTATCCTCGATATCTTCGCCCGCCGGGCTCGCAGCCGCGAAGGGCAACTCCAGGTGGAATTGGCGCAATTGAACTATCTGCTGCCCCGGCTTTCCGGACATGGAACCGTGCTCTCGCGGCTGGGCGGCGGCATCGGCACGCGCGGTCCCGGCGAACAGCAATTGGAATATGATCGGCGCCGCATCCGGCAGCGCATCCGGATTCTGACCGAAGGCATTGAGCGTGTTCGTACGCAGCGCGCCCTGCATCGCGCTCATCGGCGCGACCAGAATCTTCTCACCGTGGCGCTGGTGGGTTACACCAACGCCGGCAAGTCCACCCTTTTTAACGCTCTGACTTCCGCCGGGGTGGTCACTTCCGCGCGCATGTTCGCTACACTCGACCCTACCGTCCGCGCGCTGCCGCTGGACGCTCATCGGACGGCACTGCTTTCCGATACCGTCGGCTTCATTCGCAAACTCCCGCCCCACTTGGTGGCGGCCTTCCGCGCTACGCTCGAGGAGTTGGAGGAAGCCCGCTTGCTCCTGCACGTTACCGACGCTTCCGACGCTCAACGCGCCGCGCAAGACGCTGCCGTTGAAACCTTGCTTGAAGACTTGGGCGTTGCCGCCACGCCGCGGCTGCACGTTTGGAACAAAATGGATCTGCTTGCACCTGGGGAAATGCGTAAACTCGAAGCGGAAGACCGCAGCGTCACGGTCTCCGCCCAGACGGGGGAGGGCTTGGAAGACTTGCGCCAGCGCATTGCCGAAGCGCTGGCCGCCGACCCTGTTGTGGAAGCGGATTTTGAGCTTTCGCCAAGTGACGGAAGGCATTTGGCATTCCTGCATCGAACAGGAACCGTGCTTTCCACCCGCTACGAAGAGGGAAAAGTTTTGGTGCGGGCGCGGGTGCCCGAGTCGGTGCGGGAAATGCTGAAACCCTCCACGGTAGAAGCCTCGCGAGAGCGGTAAGTTATTGCTAATTCGAGGGGAAAGTTGCCTGTGGAAATCTTTGTGGAAAATGTCTCCGCCTTTACCACCAAGAAAAAATCCATGCCAGCCGCGATTTTCGCGGGTGCGGTGATAACCATAAGTATTAGTCATTTGTTTACAATTAGTTACAGGCAAGAATGGCCCGCGGCCAGGTTTAAATCTCTCGCCATATCCGTTTGACACCGGCAGGAATGCATGGATGGATTTTTGCACAATGATGAGGCATTTCGGGCCAAACCTTCGCGTAGCCCTCGGCTCCCCGGCATTCCGCATTAATTCTGCCTTTCCCGTCTCTAGCCTCTCATTATAGTTAATTGGCCGTTTTCCGGGGGGTATGGCAAAAAGCCCCGGAAGCAGGGAATGCCCCCAAGTTTGACAGACTCGCACGGGTGGTTTAGATTGGCTATTCTCGATTCTGGCCACGAATTTTGCGGCTCCGCCCGAGCCAAGGAGTGAAACCCCGAAATGCTGGATCTGAATTTGGTCCGCGACAACCTGGAGCTGGTCAAACAGAAAATGCGCGACCGCGGGCTTGCCGAAATCCTGGGCGATTTTGAATCGCTCGATCGTGATCGTCGCCGGGTGCTGCTGGAGGTGGAGGGACGCAAGGCGCGGCGGAACAAGGTCTCCGATGAAATAGCCGCGCTCAAGAAACAGAAGCTGGATGCTTCTTCTCTGATCGCGGAGATGAAGCCCCTCAGCAACGAGATTCAGGAATTGGATGAGCAAGCGAAGGCCTGCGACGAGCGCCTGCGCGAGGTGCTGCGTCTTGTTCCCAACGTTCCGCACGCGAGCGTGCCCGTGGGGCACAGCTCCGCCGAAAACCAGGAAGTCCGCCGCTGGGGCCAGCCGCGCCAGTTCGATTTCGAGCCCCAGGCGCATTGGGATTTGGGCCCGGCGCTGGGAATTCTGGATTTCGAACGCGCCACCAAGATCGCGGGCGCGCGTTTTGCCGTGTACGTGGGGGTCGGCGCCAAGCTCGAGCGGGCGCTCGCCAACTTCATGCTCGATGTGCACACGCGCGAGCATGGCTACACGGAAATCCTGCCGCCGTTCGTGGTGAACTCCGCCAGCCTTTTCGGCACCGGCCAGTTGCCCAAGTTCAAAGAGGACCTCTTCAAGCTCGAAGGCACGGATTTTTGGCTGATCCCTACCGCGGAAGTCCCCGTGACCAACCTCTACCGCGACGAGGTGCTGGAGGCGGAAAAACTCCCGGTAAAGCACTGCGCGTGGACGGCCTGTTTCCGCAGCGAGGCCGGCTCCTACGGCAAGGACACGCGCGGCATCATCCGTCAACACCAATTTCAGAAGGTGGAATTGGTGAAGTTTACGCTCCCGGAAAACTCCTACGACGAACTCGAGCGCCTGACCCACGACGCGGAGGAAATTCTCCAACGTCTGGAGCTGCCCTACCGCGTCATCACGCTTTGCACGGGCGACCTGGGGTTCAGCTCCGCCAAGACCTACGACCTGGAGGTCTGGCTGCCCGCCGCGCGCGAGTATAAGGAGATCTCGTCCTGCTCGAACTTTGAGGCCTTCCAGGCGCGCCGCGCCAACCTGCGCTTCCGGCGCGGCAAGTCCGGCAAAACGGAGTTGCTGCATACGCTGAACGGCAGCGGGCTGGCCGTGGGCCGCACTTGGGTCGCTATCATCGAAAACTATCAGCAAGCCGACGGCTCCGTCATCGTCCCCACCGCCCTGCGCCCCTACCTAGACGGCCTGGAGCGCATCACGCCGCAAACTGCCAACACGGTCTCGGACAACTCCACGCCGAAAGATTCGTCGCGGTAGAGGTCGCGAGCGATGCCCATCAGCACTTGGGCGAAGTCGGCGCAGATGCGCCAATCGCGAACCTCGTTGGCGTCGGCGAGCGCGGCTGTAACGGCGCTCGGAGCTGCCCTGACGCAGGGAGGGAGCCCCGGTTGGTGAATAAACCAAGGCCGGCGGTCCCCGCCAAGATGGGGCAAGCGCCGACCACCCTTACAGCAAAAGTGGGTCCGCGTTCCACTGGCTGTGGAGAGAATTCCACTTGACAATTTGTCTGCTCTGAATTAGAGTAGCGCCATATCAGGGTCGAACCTAATTTCTCGGAACAATTGAACGTAACGGGCGGAGGAGGAGACGATGAAGCCCATCTACTCTTGCACAGCAGCGATGTTGATGATACTTGCGGGGGCGGCGCTTTTCCGTCCGCACAAGATGAAAGCCGGGCCAGGTTCTGCGACGACGCCGAAGTTGACCGTCTCGCCCGCGGTGATCCCTGGGCAGAAACTGCATTTGGCGGAAAACTACGGCAAGCTGCCGCTCGGCTTTGAGGCCAATCAAGGGCAGACGGATGGGCGTGTCAAGTTCCTCTCGCGCGGGAGAGGCTACGCTTTGTTCCTCACCGGTGACGAGGTAGTTTTGACGTTAGGAAGAGCAAGTCAAAAGGCAAATCGCAAAAGTCAAAAGGCAAAAGTTAAGGCAGGCGTAGCGCTGACCTTTAGATCTCACCCTGAGCTTGGCGAAGGGTCGGCCCGTGTGGATGTAACGCCGACCCTCAGGTCGGCAGATGCCGGACTAAAGTCCGGCACTACAACACCTGTTGATAAGCCCACAACTGACAACGGACCACGGACCACGGACGCCGTTCTCCGCATGCGCCTTGTAGGCGCAAACGCCAGCGCCGCCGTAACCGGCGCGGACGAACTCCCGGGCAAGAGCAACTATTTTATTGGCAACGATCCGAAGAAGTGGCGCACGAACGTCCCGAATTACGCCCAGGTGAGATACCAGGACGTCTATCCCGGCGTGGACCTGGTTTATTACGGCAACCAGGGCGGGCAGCTTGAATATGATTTTGTCGTGGCTCCCGGCGCCGACCCGAGCGCCATCAAGTTGGATGTAGGGGCGGTTCGCGAACCGCCCACTGTAGCGGCGGTCTCTGACTGCCGTTCGGCGGTGGGGACACCGCCGCTACAAAAAAGGGCGCATCGCGATGCGCCCCTACAAATCACCGCCGATGGTGATCTCGTGGTCAAAACCGACGGCGGCCAGGTTCGTTTCCAGAAGCCGGTGGTCTACCAAGAGCAGTTTACAGTTGACGGTTCACAGTTGACCGTCCAAGGCGAAAAGCGGAATAAGACGGACAATCCAAAATCAAGAATCCAAAATCGAAAATTCCTTGGCGGACAATTCGTCTTGCAAGCGGACAATCAGGTTGGATTCAAAGTCCCTTCCTATGACCACACGCGCCCGCTCGTCATCGACCCCGTGCTCAGCTATTCCACCTACCTGGGCGGCAATTCTGCCGAGAGTGGCACCGGTATTGCCGTCGATTCCTCCAACAACGCCTATGTGACGGGCTACACAAGCTCGACCGACTTCCCGACCATGGACCCCTATCAGGGGACGAACAAGGCAGCTCCCAACCAAACCGTATTTGTGGCGAAGCTGAATCCCGCCGGCTCGGCCCTGGTCTATTCCACCTACCTGGGCGGCAGCTATAATGACGAAAGCGAAGCCATCGCCGTCGACTCCTCCGGCAACGCCTACGTGACAGGCTTCACGGGCTCGGCCGACTTTCCCACCGTAAACCCGATCCAATCCACCTGCTATGGCTGTCCAGGCCTTGGCGACGCGTTCGTGACGGAGTTGAATCCCACCGGCTCGGGCCTGGTCTACTCCACCTACCTGGGCTTCTCGGAGACTGAAGGCGACGGCATCGCCGTCGATTCCTCCGGCAACGCCTACGTGGCGGGGTTGACCCTCTCGGCCGTCCCCACTACCGCGAACGCGTATCAGAAGACATTCTCGGGGTTCGAGGCCGCATTTGTGGCGAAGTTCAGTTTCAACGCCTCGTCGACTCCGCCCCTGACGCTGGCCTACTCCACCTACCTGGGTTGTGCTCCTGCAACTCCGTGCGGCGGTGATACTGACCAGGGCTTAGCTATCGCCGTCAATTCCTCCGGCAACGCCTACGTGACGGGCGCCACGAGCTCCGCCGACTTCCCCACCACCCCCAATGCTTTCCAAACCACCTGTGGTGGATGTAGCGCTGGCAAAGGCAGCGCATACGTGACGGAGTTGAGTGCTACCGGCTCGGACCTGATTTACTCCACGTTCCTGGGCGGCAGTGTCGGCCAATATGGTGACTCTGGCCACGGCATCGCCGTCGATTCCTCCGGCAACGCTTACGTGACGGGGGGCACCTACTCAACTGACTTCCCCACCAAGAACCCGATCCAAGCCACCTGCGCCAGTTGTAGCAGTGGTGCCAGCGACGCCTTTGTGGCCGAGTTGAATGCTGGGGGCACAGCGCTTGTTTACTCCACCTACCTGGGCGGCAATTGGTTTGACTGGGGTTATGGCATCGCGGTCGACTCCTACGGCAACGCCTACGTGACGGGGTTGACTCAATCGACCAACTTCCCGACATGGAACTGGCTCCAGTTGGGTTCGGGCTACTGCGAGAACGCGTATGTGTCGGAGTTGAATTTCAACGCCTCGTCGTCCCCGCCCCTGACGCTGGTTTACTCCACTTACCTGGGCCCTGTATGTAATTCTAGCGACGTCGGTCTAGGCATCGCCGTCGATTCCTCCGCCAACGCCTACGTGACGGGCTGGACCGGGAGCGGCTTCCCGACCGTGAACCCTTTGCAGCCGACTGACAACGCCATTAACGATACCGCGTTTGTGGCAAAGCTGGCGCCGGGCACATCGGCAGTTGGCCTTTCTCCCTCAAGTCTGACGTTCGCGTCTCAGGACGTGGGCACCACCAGCGGGCCGCAGGTTGTGACCTTAACCAACACGGGCAATGGGACTCTGGTTTTCTCGAGCACCGTCGCCTCCGGCAGCTTTGCCCAGACCAACGACTGCGGAAGCCCCGTGGCGCCCGGAGATACCTGCACTCTCTCGGTCACCTTCTCGCCCACTGCCCTCGGAACCAACACCGGCGCCATCACCATCACCGACAATGCCTCAAGTACTAGCCCTCAAACCGTCGCCTTGTCTGGCAACGGGATGCGGCCGGTCGAACTCGTGCCAACCTCGGTGAACTTCGGCAATCAGGGCGAGAACTCCAAGAGCGCTGCGCATACCGTAACCTTGAACAATCCTAAAAACACGGCGCTGACAATTTACAGCATCACCACCAGCGGCGATTTTGGTGAAACCAACACGTGCGGCAGCAGCGTCCCTGCCCATGGGAAATGCACCATCTCGGTTACATTTACACCCAGCATCCTGGGTGGGGAAACGGGAACCCTGACCGTAACCGACAGCGCGGACAACAGCCCGCAAACCGCCTCGTTGTCGGGGACGGGCGTCTTGCCGGCTGCGGTCTCACCCACCTCCTTGACGTTTGGCACGCAGAAGGTCGGGACCTCCAGCACCGCCAGGAAAGTGACGCTGATCAATAACCTCTCGACCGCATTGGCGATCACCATCACGTTCACGGGCGCCAACCCAGGTGATTTTGCGGAGACCGATACTTGCGGCGGGAGCCTAGCAGCAAGGTCCCGATGTTCGATCTCCGTCACCTTCACGCCGGGGGCGGCAGGCACCCGTTCGGCGAGGCTGAACGTCAACGACAGCGCCAACAACAGCCCGCAGAGGGTGGCGCTGACGGGAACAGGCAAATAGCTCGGGGGCACATAGGGGCGGTTCGCGAGCCGCGCCGCAGTTCCTGCAAGCCGGAGAGTTGCTGGAGAAGTTGCTGACGTTGCTGCTAGAGATTGGGGTAATCGGAGAAGGTTTTCTTCATATTGTAGTTCTACTACTACAATATATGGGCGAAAATCAAGCCAAAAAGCAAAAACCCACTTTTATCTCGTCCACCCATGCGAAGACAGTCTGTGTGAAACGAGCCGGAATTGTGGTATAGTTCGCGGAGTTTTCAGGGTATTCGCCGGGCCTGAGCTAACCTCCAGAGCTACGATTGTGGGGAGAATCCATTGGATTTGCAGGGGAAGGGCGCTATGTCTCAGTTGACCGATTTCGAGAAGCGATCCGCACGAGAGGCCAACGAGGACCCAGGCGAGCTACAGAACTTCCCTCCTCTCGGCCCGGCGCTCAAGGTTCTCATGATTTGGCCGCGCTTTCCGTCCTCTTTCTGGAGCATGGACGGAATATTGGATCTTGTTCCTATAAAGACCGACCAGCCGCCGCTGGGTCTACTCACCGTGGCCGCGCTCTGTCCGAAGACCTGGACCATAAGGTTGATCGATCGAAGCTTTGAGGACCTGCTCGATGCGGACATCCTTTGGGCCGACCTGGTCATGGTCAGCGGAATGCGCGTCCAGAAAGATGACATGCACGAAACCCTTCTCCGAGCGCGGACTCTCGGCAAGCGGACGATGGTCGGCGGTCCCCTCGCCACCAGTGAACCATATCTGATGCTTCCCCTGGCGGATCATGTCGTCGTCGGTGAGCCCGATGAGGTTTTCTCGGAGATTGCCGCCGATCTTGAGCGCGGCTCGGCAAAGCAGCTCTACGATATTAAGGACAAGCCCGACATCAGCAAGACGCCGCTCCCACGATTTGATCTGCTCAAAATCGACAAGTATGCCTCCATGGCGGTGCAGTTCTCCCGCGGCTGTCCGTTCCAATGCGAATTCTGCGACATCATCACCATTTACGGAAGGAAACCCCGAACCAAGAGCCCCAGCCAATTGCTGGCAGAGTTCGATGCGTTATATGAACTCGGCTGGCGCGACCAGGTCCTGATCGTCGACGACAATTTTATCGGGAACCATAAACTGGCTCTGGAAATGGTTCGCCATTTGGAAGAGTGGCAGATATCTCATTACTATCCGATGTTGCTTTACACCGAGGCATCGATTGATCTCGCGCAGAGGCCCGAATTGATCAAAGCCATGGTGAAGGCGAACTTTTTTTATGTCTTCATCGGGATCGAGAGCCCCTCTCCCAAGTCCCATATGGAAGCCAAGAAATTTCAAAACCTGCGACGCGATCCGCTGGAGAGCATTCGCTTCATCCAGAGTGAAGGCCTTTGGGTAACGGCGGGGTTCATCGTAGGTTTCGATTCCGATACCGAGGACATCTTCGAACAGCAAATCGACTTCATTGAGCGCGCCGCCATCCCCTGGGCCATGGCCGGCTTTTTGCAGGCGCCTCCTACGACTCCGCTTTTTGATCGAATGCTGAAAGAAGGCCGATTACTAATGGATACCACCGCCACCAGCAACTTCGATCCGCCCAATTTTAGAACGCGTCTCCCGTTGCCCGTTCTGCTGGAAGGTTACCGCAGGATGCTCGTTTCCCTATACGCCCCCGGCGCCTTTTACGATCGGTGTTATCGTTCGCTTCTGGTGTGGAAAGCCCGCAAGCCGCAGAAACCGCCGGAAATTCCGCTCTTGATCATACTTGGAATCGTTTTTCGCTCGATCCTCCACCAAGGCATCCTCTCCTCCTATCGGAAAGCCTACTGGAAGTTCCTTTTGCGACTCGTTGCCCGCTGGTCCCTCAATCCCTGCAAGTTTAGCATGGGATTTGCGATGCTGATATCAGGTCACCACTTCATACACTATGCCGGGAACTTGGCGGTCCAACTGGAAGCCGAACTCCATAAATCCCGAATCCAGCAAGGGGGCACCGACCTGATTTGTAGGTCCGAGGTTCGTCCCTCTGCCTTAATCACTCAGTGACCCGATACTCCTTCAGGCAATGGCTTCGCCCGACCGGCAAATGCAGCCAACCACGACAGCGGGGCTGCCCGCTCGCTGTCCCGGCACCGTCACTCCTTGGCGTCTGAGGCCAACTCCGGGTAAATCTTCACGATTCGTTCCTGGTCCTCGGCGGAGAGTTCCTTCAAGGGGCGGGGCGTGTCTTGCGGGCGGGTTTGTTTCTGGTTAATCTCTCCCATCAAACTCCAATTCCTGGTCATCTCCTGCGGTTCATGGGCGGGCAGGTCATACCTGCTGAAGTCAATTACTTCCTCGGGAGCGGGGCCGGGCAGGTTGCGCAGCAGGGCCAGGCGGAAGCCTTGGTTCATAAACCAGCGGATTTCCTTGTCGGCGTCGGACCCGCCGATTCCTGAGCCGCGCTCGACGAAGCGATAATTGAGGCGCGAGTTATCCCTGAAGTGTTGGCGCCAGCGCAAGCCAAACTCCCCGTGCGTGATGCAGAGAGCGTCAGGCCAGCGCCGCCGGATCGCGCTCAGCCAATCCGCCAGGCCTTCCGGGCCAATCACGATTTCCCAATTGTCCGTTACCCAGGCGAAGCCATTCAGCTCAAACCCCTCGTCGAAGTGGATCGCCGTGGTGTGAAGCATTTCTTCCAGGCCCCGCTCTTTCCATCGCCCATGGATGGTCTCGATGGGTCCAACCCCCATGCGGCTGTTGAATCCCCCGGCGAAACCCGGGCGGCGCGCCGCAAGAAAATCGCACGTCCAGCCGTCCAGGTTCACGCAGTCGATAAAGTCGTTCTTGCCCTGCGCGGGCTTGCAGAAATGTTCGGTGGAGGGATAGTAAGGGTAGCAAATCGAACCGTCGCCATCCTGGTTATCCACCGAGTACTGGCTCCAGATATTGCCTTGGCAGACGTGGATACCCTCGTTCTCGGCGAGGAACCGCTGGTTCTCCGCGGCAAGGAATCCGGCTATGACGCTCTGGGGCCGGTAGCCCGCGCCCACCACGGCCGAGGCGAGCGCGATGCCGTCATGCAGGTCACGATTCACCTGCTCCTGCGGGTTATAGGCGTTGGCGAAATATCCGCCGGGAATGAAGGTGACCTCGTCACCGTAGCGCTCGTGATATTCCGCCACCCGTTTGCGGATGCCTTTGTACTGCTCCGATGGGTTGGTGAGCGCCAACCAACTCAGCGCCCAGGTCATGCGCCCGCCGGGCCAGCCTTGGGCGAAGACATCTCGAAAGGCCGCAATGGTTTCTGGAGTATGAAAGGTCGTTTCGTCGTGGCCAAGGCCCTCGCCTCGGCGGACTTCGATCTGGTTGACACGGACAATCGTGGCCAAGGTGAGAAAGCGGTTGTGCAAAAGCGCGTGGCCTTTATTCCCTGTGGTGCTGCCAAGGCTGCCGTCCCCAAACGCCGCACTTGCTTGCTTCCCGGGCTTGAATGCCTTCCCCCCCAGCGTGAGGGTTGGGATGGTCGCGGCGAACGTCGAGAGGAACTCCCGCCGCGAAGTGCGCTGGGTGTGCGATTTCCGCATATCTGCCCCCGCTCAGCAAAAAGATCGTGACCTTAATTAGGACTCGAGGTCTTCATCCACGACGATTTTCAAGGCGCGGAGGAATTGGGTGTCTTGCGTGGTCAGGCGGAATTCGGGATCGGGCCGGCCGTCGGCGCTGAGCTTCTGGCGATGCACCAAGTTCACCTCGCCGCGCTTGTTGAAGCCGATAGTGACTTCCAAAACGAGAAAGAGGTCGTAGCCAGCGCTGCGGATGCGGGACATGACATCGGCAATCCGGTCGGAATCGGAGAGAGATTCGTTGATGGCGTCGCCCAATTCCTTGATCAGGCGTTTGAAATTATCGTCTAGCTCCAAGGCTCACCTGGAAGGTCGAGGGTGGCTTGCAAACTTAATTCTAGAATTGCCGTCGATAGACGTCAAGGCGAAAGCCGGTGATAGCGCGTAACAGCGTGAAATCAAAGCAAATTTCCAAGCGCCAGTCCGGCCGATACGGGCAGGAGCGCATCGGAAACCCTATGCGAGGCGATACCAGTATTTGACTGCACGGCGGTTTGTCCTTACGATAACGTACCGGGAATCGCAAGAGCCTGCGTAGGGCAGGAAAGGAAGGCTTTGAGTCGACTCGGAAGTCTGTTCCATTATTGGTTTCTCAACGCGAAGCGATTGTTTCACATGCTCGTCGCACTTTTCTTTATGGTATTGACGCTCATGAGCGCGTCGCTGACGTATTCAGAGTGGGAGGGTTACCGTAAAACTCCGGAATCGGGCTCGATCCTCTTCACGATGTTTGGGGGATTCACCGTATTCCTGGCGATCCTTTGCCTCTACTCTTTTGTGAAGGCGCGAAACGTGCGTTGACCGCACGCCGGAGAAAATGTAGCGTCCCGATTTATCGGGGCGGCTTTTCCGGGTTTGCTTGAAGAACCGCAGGGCCGGAGTGCGGGCCCTGCGCTACCGGCTATGCAAAACGACAAGGGATCCAAATTCGTAACGGGCTCGGGGTTGGAGCTCAAGAGGTTCTATACGCCTGGAGACCTTGCCGGCTGGGACTACGAGAATGCCGCGGGCTACCCAGGTGAATACCCCTATACGCGTGGGGTTCACCCGTCTCTATATCGCAGCCGCCTCTGGACTATGCGCCAGTACGCGGGTTTCGGCTCAGCGCGCGAATCGAATGCGCGCTACCGTTACCTGCTTTCGCAAGGGCAAACAGGCCTCTCCGTGGCCTTCGACCTTCCCACGCAGATTGGGCTTGATTCCGACCATCCTCTGGCGCGCGGCGAGGTCGGCCGCGTAGGCGTGGCCATCGACTCGCTCGAAGACATGGAAATGCTCTTCGCGGGGATCCCTCTCGAGCGGATCTCGGCGTCGATGACCATCAACGCCACGGCCGCGATTTTGCTGGCGCTCTATTTCGCCGTGGCGGAAAAGCAAGGCGCTGATTTGGCCCGTTTGTCGGGAACAGTTCAGAACGATATTTTGAAAGAATACATCGCGCGCGGCACTTACATTTATCCGCTCGCTCCCGCTCTGCGCATCGTGACGGATATTTTTGCTTTCTGCCGCGACCGCGCTCCCGAGTGGAACACCATATCCATCAGCGGCTATCACATTCGCGAAGCGGGCTCGACCGCCGTGCAGGAGGTGGCGTTCACGCTGGGCGACGCCATTGCTTACGTGGAAGCGGCACTGGCACGGGGCCTGGCGGTGGATGAATTTGCGCCACGCCTCTCTTTCTTCTTGAACGCGCACAACGATTGGCTGGAAGAAATCAGCAAGTTCCGCGCCGCGCGGCGGCTTTGGGCGCGGATCATGCGTGAGCTCTTCCAAGCCCAGGACCCGCGTTCCTGGATGTTCCGCTTCCACACGCAAACCGCCGGCTCCACGCTCACAGCGCAGCAGCCCGACACGAACATCGTGCGCGTGACGCTGCAAGCGCTGGCGGCGGTGCTGGGCGGGACACAATCACTGCACACTAATGCACGCGACGAAGCGCTGGCCTTGCCCACGGAACCTTCCGCGCTGCTGGCCTTGCGCACGCAACAGATTCTGGCTACGGAAAGCGGCGTGCCCAATACGATTGATCCGCTGGCGGGCTCCTACGTTATCGAGAAACTCACCGATGAAGTTGAGGCCCAGGCCCAGGTATACTTGCACAAGATCGAAGCTCTGGGTGGCATGGTGCGCGCCATCGAATCGGGCTACGTGCAGCGTGAGATCCAGCAGGCGGCCTATGAATATCAGAAAGCCATCGAGAGGGGCGACCGTGTGGTGGTGGGCGTAAACCAGTACGCGGAGGAGGCGAACTCTTCCAGCAATGAAAAACCGCAGGGCCGGACTGCGGGCCCTGCGCTACTTCCTTTTCGAATCGATCCCGAAATCGAGCGCACCCAGGTGGAGCGTCTGGCCAAGCTGCGGGCCCGCCGCGACGCCACGCGCGTGAAAACAACCCTCCGAGCCGTGGAGGAGACCGCCCGCACTGACCGCAACTTGCTGCCGGCAATCCTCGACGCCGTCAAAGCCTACGCCACCGTGGGGGAGATTTCCGACGCCCTGCGCCGAGTCTTCGGCGAGTATCAGGAGTCGGTGGTGATTTGATACCACACGCCTTATTTGGTATGGTTGCAATATGGCGAAATGCAAGGTACTGGCGTTCTTGCTGTGCGAGAATGCGACTAAAAGCCGGGATGATAAAGTAACTCTGCATGGCCTTTTCGATAGGATCATTATTCCACGGACTCCGGGGCTTGATAAGCTCTTCTTCGTTTACTACAAAATCGTAGCGGATGGGGCGTGCACCGTTTCGCTCAAAATTATGCATTCCTCCGGCCAGGAAATTCCTGGGAATTGGCGCGATTCGTTCTCGTATCTCGGCCCGGTGCAATCGATTTGGGGTCTCGTTTCGAGTCTCTTCAAGCAGCCTGGAAACTACGTACTTGAATTGAGACAGGAGATCGAAGGGTCGGAACCGCTCTCATTAGTGAGCATGTTGTTTGTCGTCGATCAGGAGGGTGAATAGGTTACCATGAATATTGGAATTCTCACCGTAAGCGACACTCTTGATGTTCACCCCTTTCCGGTTGATGTGCAGAACACATTTCGGCTACAGGATGTCCCTTCTCCAGTCGGGGACGATGCCATTCGCGCTCGGCTCGCTGACGTAGCCCGACAAGAAGAGAACCGCCGTCGCCTTCAGGCTTTTCTGGACAGTGAAACTCTCGCTTGGGATCCCGCCGACCATCCAGACGTCGACGCGGCAGGGGGGGCCGCTGCGTGGGTAAGGAAGCTACGCAGCGAGGCGGAGCAGGGTTTTCAAAGGCGCACTCGTCGGGACGAAGAACAGGAATGACCATACTTCTTGACACCTCCGTAATCATCGATGCCCTCCGCAAAAAGCGTGGTCGGCGCGAGTTCTTGAGCCTGAGCAAACAAGCCGGTGACTCGCACTCCTGTTCTGCTGTCAGTGTAGCGGAGGTCTATGCCGGGATGAGGCCTTCGGAGGCTGCTGCCACGGAGGCGTTTCTTAAAGGCCTGGAGTGTATCGAAGTCACTCAGGAAATTGCGCGCCATGCTGGCAGTTTGAAGTACGCGTGGGAACGCAAGGGAGTGACCATCGATATCACTGACGCCATTATTGCAGCTACGACTCTCAACTTCGACCTTTACTTGGCTACGGACAATCTCCGGCATTTTCCCATGCCAGACATAAAACTTCTCGATCTCCCCACAAACTAAAAACCTATGGCCACCCTAACTTTTCTCGGCGCGACCGGCACGGTTACAGGTTCAAAGTATCTCCTGGAGGCGGGCGGTGAGCGCCTGATGATTGATTGCGGACTCTTCCAGGGGGACAAGGAGCTGCGGCTGCGCAACTGGAGTCCGCTCCCCGTGCCGCCCGCGAGCATCCAATGGCTCTTGCTGACGCACGCGCATCTTGACCACGTTGGCTATATTCCGCGTCTGGTGAAGGACGGCTTTCGTGGCCAGATCCTGACGTCACCGGCCACGGTGGATCTCGCCAAAATTGTGTTGCCGGATTCCGGACATCTCCAGGAAGAAGATGCCGCCTTCGCCAACAAGAAAGGGTTCAGCAAACATGCCCCGGCCCTGCCGCTTTACACCTATGAGGAAGCCATCCAGTCGCTCGAATACTTTCGCGCGGTAAACACCTGGAAGCCGCTGGAGATTTCGCCGCACTTCACGGCACGCGGCTTTTTCGCGGGACACATCCTTGGCGCGCGCATGATCGAAGTGACGGTCCAGGAAAACGGAACCACGAAAAAAATCCTCTTCTCCGGAGACCTGGGCCGCTTTCCGCAGTTGATCATTCCTGAACCCGCGGTGCCTGAAGACGGGTTCGATTACATGTTGCTGGAATCCACCTACGGCGACCGGTTGCACCCGCAGGAAGACATTGGCGCGCGCCTGACTTCAATTGTTGAGGACACCGCCAGCCATGGCGGGACGTTGGTGATTCCCTCCTTCGCCGTGGGACGTACGCAGGAGCTGCTCTTCTTGTTTCGCGAATTAATTGAAGAGAAGAAGATGCACTCGCTGCCGATCCACGTGGACAGCCCCATGGCGATCGACGTTACGAGTCTTTACGATAAGCACCGGGAGGACCACAGCCTCGAATTGGATGCGATGGAAGAGCAGGGAATCAAGCCGTTCTCCCCGCCCAATCTGCACTTTGACAAGACCGTGGATGATTCCAAGAAGCTCAACGAAGCGCACTACCCGACGATTATCATTTCGGCAAGCGGCATGGCGACGGGCGGCCGCGTGCTTCATCACCTGGAACGCTGCCTGCCGGACCATCGCAATACCATCCTATTTGTGGGATTTCAGGCGGCGGGAACGCGCGGGCGGGCACTTCAATCCGGCGCCCAGGCCGTTAAAATGTACGGCCACGAAGTATACGTGCGGGCGCGCATTGAGACCATCGAGAACTTGAGCGCCCATGCGGACTATAGTGAAATCCTCGCCTGGCTCAAGCGCTTCAGCAAGGCGCCGGGCCGGACCTTTATGGTTCACGGTGAGCCGAAGGCCAGCGAAGCGCTGCGGCAGCGCATTGCGCAGGAACTCCAGTGGGATGTTTCGGTGCCGGCCTATCTTCAGCAGGTGGCGTTGTGAAGCGGCAGGTGCAGGCAGCAGCCTACTCGCTGGCCGAGGCACGGGGAGGCCCGCCGGCAGGAGCGAGGCCGAGATCGGCCGCGATACTACGCATCGCAGCTATGCAGAAAGTAATATGTTCATCGAGAGGAACGCCCAGCTCTTCCGCGCCTTTGGTAATGTCCTCGCGGCTCACGGAGCGGGCGAAGGCTTTATCCTTCATTCTCTTTCTCACCGATTTTGCTTCCAGGCTGGCGATTCGGTCCGGCCGGACCAATGAACAGGCCGTAATGAAGCCTGCCACCTCATCACAGGCAAAAAGCACTTTGGCCAAGAGCGTGTCGCGTGGAACGCCGGTGTAATCGGCGTGGCCGAGAATGGCGCGGCGTACTTCTTCGGACACTCCTTTTTCCTTGAGAATCTCGCTCCCCTTCAGTGGGTGGTCAGGAGCGTTCGGATAAATCTCGTAATCGAAATCATGGATCAACCCGACCAAGCTCCACTGCTCCTCATCTTCGCCGAACTTGCGGGCATAGGCGCGCATGCAGGCTCCCACGGCCAGCGCGTGCTTCCGCAAATTCTCGTTCTTGGTGTACTCGCAAAGGATTTCCCACGCCGTTTGGCGATTCATGACTTCCCCCTTTTTACCGGCTGCTGATTATACGATGCCCCGCGACGCATCCCAAGCCGGGAATTGCGATGCGCGGTGCTGTCCTAATTTCAGATGTAGCACCGGCTTCCAGCCGGCCTTGAGCCGCCAAGATGGCGGCGCTACGTTCAAATTAGGACAGCACCCGATGCGTGTTGCGCTGTCCAGCGGTTTGCTTTACAATCCCTCGCGAATCCTTCCCCCAGGGAAGAACGAGGTCCTCCGATGATGCCAAAATTGCTGACTTTGATTTTCTTCTTGGGTACCTTGAGCAACGCCGCTGCGCAGCAGCATGCCAGACGACCCGTGAAGCCTCCGGACACCGGGCCCGTTACCGTGATGCGCTCGGCCACTTTGCAGATTTTTGTTGCCAGCGACGCGGTTAGCGTCTTCAGCTATCTTTCCGATCAAGGAAAACTGACCGCATGGTTCGCTGATCAGGCCATCCTGGAGCCGCAGTTTGGAGGCAAATACCATTTCCGCTGGAAGAGTCAGGAGCCCGTGGACGGCGTGGTGACGGAATTCATGGCGGCCAATACTCTGGCCTTCACCTGGAAGCATCCCTCCGACGAGGCAGAAACCCAGGTGCGGTTTAAACTCTCTCCGCAGGGCGGGCGCACGCTCGTTGAACTGGAGCACCAGGGGTTTACCTCCGCCGCTGCCGTCGACAAGGCCGTGAATTTTTGGGTCTCCTGCCTGCAAAATTTGAAGTCCGTCATCGAAAACCAAGTCGACCTCCGCCAAGCCGCACCTAAAACAACGGCGCGCTCCCCTGCGCACTCTCGGCCGAAATAATCTGGCGAGTCACGCCGGCTTGCCGTCAATGCCGATCCGGCACGCCAGGCAGCTTGTAGATCACTCCCTCCTTCATCACGAAGTTGACGTTTTCAAGGATGCGGATATCGCTCAGGGGATTGCCTGAAACTGCAATCAGGTCCGCAAGCTTACCTGCCTCCACCGAACCGATTTGGGTCTTCATGTCGACCAATTCCGCGCCGGAAACTGTTGCCGCATGCAGGGCTTGGGCAGGCGTCATGCCGTAATTCACCATCAGCGGAAATTCCTTCGCCGGGTTGATGGTCCACTCGAAGCCGCCCACATCAGTGCCGAAGGCAATTCTCACTCCTGCCTTGAGCGCCCGCCGAAACGTCTCGGCGTGAACCTCCACCCCACCTTTCCATCCCGGAAAGCCATTCGCCTGATGAATTTCCTCGGCGTAAATGAAGATGTAGAGCGTCGGCACGTACCAGGTTCCATGCGCCACCATCGCCTTCAGGTCATCGTCAGTGATGTAGGCGCCATGCTCGATGGAATCCACGCCGGCCTCCACCGCGTTGTGGACGCCTTCCAAGCCCATGGCGTGCGCCGCCACTTTGTGATGTTCGCGGTGCGCCTCATCCACGATGGCGTGCAACTCGTCGGGTGTAAAAGTGGGAATGCTGTGCACCACGCCGTCCGCGGTGGAAACACGCCGGTCGGCGTAAAGTTTAATCCAGTCGGCCCCGTTGCCAATCTGCTCACGCACGGCTTTGCGGCACTCGTCGGCCCCATCCACCACCTGGACGCCGTGCGGCAACTTCAGAGCTGGGTCATAGCCAAGTATTGCGTAGGCGCCCGTTACGTCGAGCGCGCGCGTCGCCACCACCATGCGCGGCCCCGGAATCACGCCTTGCTTAACGGCGTCGCGAATGGAGACGTCCGCATAGTAGGCGCCTTCGGTTTCCACGTCGCGGATGGTGGTGAATCCGTACTCGAGGGCGCGGCGCGCCGCTTGCGTTCCCAGGATGGTGCGGTAAGGCAAGGACCACTTCAGAATCTGCTCGTCGTACTGTCCCGGCTTCTGGTCGCCTTGCAGAAGAATATGCGTGTGTGAATCCACCAGGCCGGGCAGGCAAGTTTCCGCCGCAAGGTCGATGAAAGCCGCGCCGGCCGGTTTGGCAAAGTCAAGCGTGTAATTTGTGACGGCACGGAACTTGCCTCCCGCAATCTCCACCAGCGCGTTCTGGCGCGGCTCATCCGACACCTCGTCAATCAGCGTGCCGCAGTGAACAAAGGTGACTTGGTCACTCTTCCCGGCCTGCGGGGTGGGCGGTGGAGCTGCGATCACCGGACGGCAGAACACAACTAGGAAAAAAGAAACCAGCAGAAGGCGGGGCGTTCTCACCAACGGCTTGTATTTCATCGGGTCCTCCTGATTGGGTGATTCTTTGGCTGGCAAGCAGGAGTATATCAAAGGCCGCGGTGCATGGATGTGGCGAGCACCGCTTAGGAACGCGACATGGAAACAGAAAAGTGACGGAAAAGAAGGCAGTGCTTTCCGTCGCCGCCCGGCGTAGAATCTCTACTCCGGCGACCCGGAGGAGATGTACTCTCGACGACCTCGCAGCCCGAACACACGGAGCGTAGCGAATGGACATTGATCTGAATTTGGAGCACCTGCCTGTTCCTCCTCGCAAGAAAGATTATCGGATTGGCGCAATTGGAGCAGGCTTTATCATGCGCGATATTCATCTCGTTGCTTACAAGAATGCGGGCTTCAATGTGGTGGCAATTGCTGCCAAGGACACCGAACAGGCGCGCGCGACCGCGGAATTGAGAGGAATCCCGAAGGTTTATAACACGTGGCAGGAACTTTTGGCGGACGACCAGATTGAGGTTCTCGACATCGCGGTTCCGCCCGCCGCGCAACCGGCCATTGTGCACGCGGCGCTCGAGCACCAGCACATCCGCGGGATCCTGGCGCAGAAGCCGCTAGCGACGAATTACCGCGAAGCGCAAGAAATGGTGGTGGCTTGCGAGCGGGCTGGCGTGAAATTTTGCGTGAATCAAAACATGCGCTACGACCATTCGATCCGGGCTCTAAAGACCGTGCTGCGGCGGGGATATTTGGGAGAGCCCGTGCTCGCCACGGTGGATATGCGCGCCATCCCTCACTGGCAACCTTGGGCAAAGGATTACGGCCAGGTGACGCTGGTTTTCATGAGCATCCATCACCTGGATTCCTTCCGCTATCTCTTCGGCGATCCAGAGTATGTATATGCGAGCGCGCGCAAGGACCCCCGACTGGACTTCCCACACCGCGACGGCATTGTACTTTACATCCTGGAATACGCGAATGGCCTGCGCGCCGCCGCCTGGGATGATGTGTGGACAGGACCGGCGCGCGAGGGCGGGGCATCGGACATCTACATCAAGTGGCGCGTGGAGGGAACCGCGGGGATGGCGCAAGGGACGATCGGTTGGCCAGGCTATCCCGCCCGCGTTCCCAGCACCATCCGCTTTACCACCCTGCAACAGCCCGGCTATTGGTTCTCGCCCACCTGGCCGCAAGTTTGGTTTCCCGACGCCTTTGAAGGCACGATGGGAGAACTCTTGTGCAGTCTGGAAGAGGACCGCGAATCCGTCCTCAGCGGGCGTGACAATCTCAACACGCTGGCGCTGGTGGAAGCCTGCTACCGTTCACTCGACCAGCATCGGCCGGTGCGACCGGCGGAAATCAAGGAGGAACACGCATGAAACTCGGACTCATTAATTCAGCCTGGTTGGGTTCCCCGGTGGGAACCGCGCAAGGCATTCATAAAACGAAAGAGATCGGTTTTGATACCATCGATATTTTCGCTGATCCCCTGGAAATTGATATTAAGGAGCGGAAGTTGATCAAGGACACCTGCCGCGAGGTCGGGCTGCCCGTTATCAGCGTGTGCTGCTGCGCGCTGGGGATTGCGGATTTCAATGGACCGGTGCGCCGGTTTCACGTTGAGCGCGCCAAGAAACATCTGGAGCTGGTTTATGAGCTTGAGGCCAAGAACCTGCTGCTGGTGCTGGGAGAATACATCTGGCAACAGGAAGTCATCGCCCCCCGCGACCAATGGAAGTGGGCCGTGGAAACCGTGTCCGAGTTGGGCGACTACGCCAAGGGGCTGGGCGTCGAAATCGCCATCGAACTCGAACCGTTCCATCAGTCCATCGTGAATACGCTGGCGAAAATGGTGAGCTTTTTGAATGACGTCCACCATCCCGCCGTGCGCGCGAATCTGGACATCTCGCACCTGGCGCTGGCCCATACGCCAGCGGAAGAGATTCCCAACTTGCACGGGCGCATTGCCCACGTGCACTTTTCCGATTGCGACGGAAAGAAGCACGGTGATTTGCCGCCGGGACGCGGAGTGGTGGATTTCCGGCCCTACCTTGCGCAACTGAAGAAGGTTGGATTCAGCGGCGTCGTCAGCATCGAACTCGAGTATTCACCCGAGCCCGCGAAGATTGTCGAGTGGGTCGCGGAAGCCTACCGCGAAACTGACAAGCTGATGCAGGAGATTGGGATTCGAACCTAATTCGGCGGACCAACCCTCCCCGTCCCCACGCGCTGGTGGTAGTTCGGATATGGCGGCTTGTGGTAGGTCGGGAGGGGATGCTTCGTAAGATCCAGGAGCAGCAACTCGACGGCCTTTTCCAGTTGGGGGTCGTGCCCGTCACGCACGGCTTGGGGATCGAATTCAACCTCAACGTCTGGCGCCACGCCGTGGTTCTCCACTTCCCAGGCGTTGTTAGGAGTCCAGAAACCGCGGCTTGGCGCTGTCACCGAGCCGCCATCCATCAGCGCCTCGCTGGGCCCGGCGAATCCCACCAAGCCTCCCCACGTGCGCTTTCCCACCAAGATACCGATGTGTGCCTGCCGGAAATGCCAGGGCATCGCGTCGCCGCCGGAACCCGCATATTCATTGATGATCATCGCCTTGGGCCCCTGGATCAAACTCACCGGCGTGGTGGTGTCTTCGCCGTCGCGCATGGTGCGGAAGTTCATCAGCGTCCGGCGCAGGTAGTCGATGATGTAATCCGTGTTGATGCCGCCGTGATTAAAACGCTCATCAACGACTGCACCTTGTTTTCCTGCCTGAGAGAAAAAGTAGCGGTTGAAAGAGGTGTATCCCCCAATCGAGGTATCCGGCAAATAAATATAAGCCAGCTTTCCGTGGCTGAGCTGGTCTACCTTGCGGCGGTTGCCCTCCACCCAGGCGCCTTTGCGCAGCGCGGTTTCACTTGCGACCGGAACCACGGTCACCTCGCGCGAGCCGGCGCCGCTGGGGTCCGGTCCGACGCGCAAAACCACGGATTGATTGGCGGTCATTTCGAAGAAACTATAAATGTTGCTACCACCGCTAACTTCCCGTCCGTTGACGGCGAGCAGGTATTCTCCCTCGGCAACGTTCACGCCGGGCTGCGTCAATGGCGCGCGCAGTTGCGGGTTCCAGTTCTCGCCGTCGTAGATGCGAGAAAAGCGATACCGGCCATTTTCGATTCGGTAGTCCGCGCCCAGCAGCCCGACAGGGACCGGCTCTACTTCCGGACTTTCGCCGCCCACGACGTACAGATGGCCTACCGTGAGGTTCCCGAACGCTTCCCGGAAAATGTAGTTAAGGTCGGCCCGCGACCCCACTCCCGCCAGGTAGGGCGCATACACTTTTTCCGTGGCCTTCAGGTCCAAGCCTTGGAAGCCCCCATCATAAAAGAAGTCGCGCTCCAGCCGGAACGCTTCGTGATACATCTGCCGCCACTCCACCGGCGGGTCAACGCGAACTTCCATAGCCGAAAGATTCAGAGGCTTCGCAGCCGATGGCGGGCCGGCAGCCCCCGCCGGGGGACCTCCGGAATTGGGGATCGATGCAATGAACCAAGACTGCGCGCGCGCGCCACTCGCAGGACCAGCGGCTGTGCGGTAGAGCATTTTCTCCCCATTGGCCGATACGACGAATGCCGAGAGGTTCTCCAGTAGCTTGTCGGTCTTTCGCGTTTTCAAATCGAACCGATACGCCGTAATCCCTCCCGGACCTCTCATTTGCTCAAATCGAGACCCTTCCTCGATAAAAAGCGTGCCTTCCTTACCGGGCTGCAACTGCAAATAACGCCTGGCCGGAATCGGCAACGCCAAAATTCGCTGCCCGATTTTTTCGAAGTCCACTTTCACCGCGGGGGGCGGGTTGGCTTTTCCTGAGCCCTCGCCTTTGGAAGATTCGGGTTTCGCTCCCTGCTCCTCATCACTCTCCGGGGCGAGGGGCGAGGGCAGGTCCTTGCGCAAAACGGTGATGTAGACACTGCTGGACACGGGCCGGTTTAAGCCCATCATCGAACCATCGAGCGTGGGGCCGTCATCGGTGCTGGCCAGCAGATAAAGATACTTTCCGCTCTTGTCGAAGACCGGCGAAAACGAATCGCTCATGCCATCCGTTACGCGGTGGCTCTCCCCTGTCTCGAGCGAATACAGGAACACCGAGCGCATGTGGCTCAACTCCTGCTGCGTGTAAGCCAACCACTTGCTGTCGGGCGACCACGCCGCCCGGGAAACCTGCTCCGACTCCGCAAAGCGGTCGCGAAAGACCCGCACCGGTTGCTTCTTCTCCAGATCGACGTACCAAAGGTTCAGGCGCTTATCGGCATAGGCAATCTTCTTGCCGTCCGGCGACCAGAAGGGGATGAAGAAGAACGAGCCGGGACTCCCGAGATCGATCTTCTGCGCCTCGCCCAAGCCATCTTGATTCTTGATATACAGGGCGTACTCCCCCGATTCGTCGGAGAAATAGGCGATGCGGTCTCCATTCGGCGACCACGCTGGGCTGCGCTCGTCAGCCCCCGGCGTATTCGTGATGTTGCGAATATCGCCTTTCTCGGCGGGTACCGTAAGAATCTCGCCGCGTGCCTCGAACACAGCTCGTTTCCCGGTAGGCGAAAGGTCAGCGTGCTCGATTCTGCCGGCGACGTTGAGGAAGTGCGGGCGCATTTCCGGCAGATCTGCCTCCACACGAATATCGAGCTTGCTCTGTTTACCGGATTTCAGGTCATAAAGATAGAGTGCACCAAACTGTTCGATGACGATCGCCCCGGGCCCCGCGCTGGCATACTTGAAATCGAACCCATCGTTCTTCAGTACCTTCGTGATGCCCTTGGTGCGGGTATCGTAACTGAACAGGGTGATCGGACCTTGGCGGTCCGACAGGAAGAAGATGCGGTGATCCACCCAGATCGGATTGAAGTCGTTCGAATTGTCTCGTGGGATCTTGGTGATGCTGGAATCCCGCAACTGCGCGATCCAGATCGGAGAAGTGCGCCCGCCGCGGTAACGCTTCCAGATTTCAAACGCATGATCGAGCGGCACATAGGCGAGTTGGCTTCCATCCGGTGAGTAAGAACCCTCGGCGGCTATGGGCAGCGGTAATTCCGTGGGGAACCCGCCGTCACGCGAAATCGTGAACAGGCGGCTGAAGGTGTCGTAACTGTTGCGCGGCGAAGCAAACAACACCTCCTTCCCGTCGCGCGTCCAGCCCACCACCCAGTCTGGCGAGGGATGATAAGTGATCCGCCGCGGCACGCCACCGCTGGCGGGAATGATGTAAACGTCGGCGTTTCCGTTGTATTCGCCGGTAAAGGCGATCTCGTTGCCATCTGCCGAAAAGGAGGGCCGCGACACGGTCCCGATTCCACTCGTCAGCCGCGCGGCCACACCGCCCTCGCGAGGGACGATCCACAAATCGCCCGCATAGACGAAGGCAATCTGCGTGGCGCTGAGGGTGGGATGCTGTAGGAGCAGCGGCGGCGGACCTTCCCCTAGACAAACGCTCACTGGAATGAGAGCAAGCAAGATGGTAATAATTCGATTCATTCCCAGAACCTCCTGCCAAATTGGGGAAGGCCCTCTGCAGCCAAAGCTGCTTCGTTGATGAACATCCGGCTGCCCTTCGTCCCCAGTCTTTATTACACACCTTGTGGAACGAGTCCAGTCAAACAATCGCTATCCGCACGGCAGCTTCCCGGAGCAGGTCTTGCGAGTGTTCGGGCATCGCGTGTATGATCTCATCGTCTTCACCCGAGACGGCAAACCGGGTCGAGACAGGGCCCCAAGACATCGACAATCAGGAGAGAAACATGCGATCCATCATGGTGTGGTTCCTTCTTTTGGTGAGCGCATCACCCGTTTTGGCCCAGGACTGGGCGCGCGCGCAAGTGGAAAAGTCCCCACGACATCGTGAGTGGGTCACCGTCAAGCACGAGGGGCGGGCGGTGGAGACCTTCGTCGTGTACCCCGAGGCGAAGGACAAGACGCCCGTGGTGCTCATCATTCATGAGATTTTCGGGATGACGGATTGGGTGCAGGATTTGGCGGACCAAGTGGCGGAAGCCGGCTACATCGCCGTGGCCCCCGACCTTCTTTCGGGCATGGGACCGAACGGCGGCCGGAGTAGCGCCTTCCCAGCGAGTGGAGGCATGAGTAGTCCTGCGGTCGAGGCCGTGAGCCATCTTAATCCTGACCAGGTCACCGCGGACCTCAACGCCGTCGCGGATTATGCCAACAAGATTCCCGCCTCCAACGGCAAGCTGTACGTGGCAGGTTTCTGCTGGGGCGGGGGCCAGAGCTTCCGCTTTGCGACTCATCGCACGGATTTGGCCGCCGCCTTCGTCTTCTACGGGCCGCCGCCGGTGAAGGAGGCGATGGCGGGCATCACCGCGCCCGTTTACGGTTTCTACGCGGGCAACGACGCCCGCATCGGGGCGACGCTTCCGGATACTCGCGAGCAGATGAAAGCGGCCGGCAAAACTTTCGAGCCGGTCACCTACGACGGCGCCGGCCACGGTTTCATGCGCGCGGGGGAAGCTCCGGACGCGAGCGAAGCTAATCGCCAAGCCCGCATCCAAGCTTGGGCCCGCTGGAAGAAGCTCCTGGCGAACAGTCATTAGGGGCGAAATAATCGGAAACGGGGCACCGCGGGGTAAGGCCGAAGGGTAGGTTTCCCGTACCCCACAAAACCCTGATCGCACCCTCACCCAGGCCGGCGAAGCTTTGAGAGAATCCCTCGACGAGCAAAAGCGTATCGCGCAACGCGGCGAGGCCGCAACCAAACGCGTCTCGTAGGGGCGCCCCTCGTGGGTGCCCGCCATGAGGGCGCCCACGAGGCGTGCCCCTACGACTCGCGTGAAATGTTTTGCTGGAAAAACAAGAGGCGCAGAGGCGCGGAGGCCGAGCCGAAGACAAGTCCGTTTCTGATTCCGAATCTCTGCGCCTCTGCGTCTCGGCGCGAGATGGTTGCACACGTTCTGCGGCGCGAAGCAACCCGGCCTGGCACGGGAACCCTCTTGTCACATGGTGGAAAGGCCCCCCGTCTCGGAAGAGCCCTGCGGGCTCGATTTCGAAACGGCCACCCATCCTCCGCGCACTTCAGTAAGTCGGCCGTTTGACCAAGTGGAGAGGAGCGCAGATCCAGACATCCCAGAACCCCGTTTCCGGACAACGACCCGCCCAGTGGGCCACAATAAGCTAACTTTTCGATCGGCATCACCTCCCCCCGTCTCTCTCCCGTAACTGTTTAGGTTGACATCTTACCCAAAGTGTGGATACTTGGGTTATATGTCTACCCAAAAGGAAAAAGACCGGCTGGAGCTCTTGCAAGACACACTGGACCTGTTGATCTTGCGAACGCTGATCTTCGGCCCGCAGTGCGGGCAGGGCATCGAGCACGCCATTCAGCAGACATCCGAGGACGAACTGCTGGTTGAGCACGGGGCCCTTTATCCCGCGCTCCAGCGGCTGGAAGAGCGGGGTTGGATCGCGGCCAAGTGAGGGACCTCCACCAACAACCGCAGCGCGCGTTTCTACACGCTCACCCGACTGGGCCGCAAACAGCTCGTCAAAGAAACGACCAAGTGGCACCGACAAGCGGCGGCCATTGGGCGGGTTCTGGGGCCCGAGGCCGGGGAGGGTTAAGGCAACGTTCTGGCGAAAGCGCAAATCGAGCGACTTCCGCGCGGAGATCGAAGCTGCTCTCGAACTCGAAACGGAGCAACTGAATGAACAGGGTTTGAGTGAAGAAGAGGCTCGCAGGGCGGCGCGCCGCGCCTTCGGCAACGTCACCCGGGCCCAGGAGCGTTTCTACGAATCGGGCCGGGACCCCCTCAACGTTGCGCCGGCACTCCGCTTCATCAGCGACCAACCGGGGCCTTTCCGGGGTCGACAGATCCCGGGCGCGCTGGGTGAAGCGGGCCTGCTTCTTCTCTTAAGAAAGTTGATCAAGGGGGGATGCTTCGCGCCGCTACAGAGGCTGCGGAAAAAACCCATGGGGCGTGGACGAAGCCGCGATTCTGATCCCCGCAGGGGATCAATTTAATAGCCGGGGGCAACGCCCCCGGAAAGCGTTCCGCGTTTGTCACTGACCCTGAAAGGGTCGAATCAGCTTATTTTTCGCGGGCCCCAAGCAGTGACCCTTACAGGGTCAGTACCTCCATTGCCGCGTTTTCCGGGGGCGTTGCCCCCGGCCATGGTCTTACGCCCCTCCGGGGCAGGCTGCTCCGCAGGTTTTTTCCGCAGCCTGTATAGCCCGGAGCGTGGCGGCGCGAACGTGAAGCGCGTCCGCAAAACCGATAGTTTCCTGAAACCCATTTGTAGCGCGCTTCTGGCTTCCAAGTTCCGCGGCGCTCAGGCTTGCGCGTGCGGGAACGCACGCGGCAGTTCGTCCCCTTAAGACTGTCTCAAGACTTGTGGCGGGGCGCCGCCGGTGCTAGAATTCGGCCCGATTCGCTTGGGCCGGAATAGTTTTCCGCGGCGAAGTGCCCACCGCCCCGCCCAAGCCAATTCACAAATCAAATACCAAGCTGTGCGAAAGGAGATGCTATGTCTATCCGACTTGCGTCGTGCAGCAACCGGCAGGAGAGGTCTTTTCGCGCGCCGAAGAGTGCGAACGACTTCTGGGAGAGTTGCGCGAAGCGTTGGCGCATCATGTTCGGTTTTGTGGTCTTTTTCGCTTTCAGTTATTCCAGCTTCGCAGCACCGGGTAATTCCCTTACGGCGCACTACAGCGGCGCCCAAACTACGGTTGGCGTAGGTTTGAGTGGCCCCTGCGCCGTTGCCGTGGATGCCCACGGAAATGTATATATCGCCGATACTTACAACAGTCGCGTGGTTAAGGTACCGTGGACGGGGACAGGTTACGGCACGCAGATCACGATAGGAACGGGCTTGAGCTTCCCCTTCGGCGTGGCGGTGGACAGCAATCTGAACGTCTATATCGCCGACACCGGCAACGCGCGGATCTTGGAGGTGCCGTGGAACGGCAATAGTTACGATCCTCAGGTCGCAATTTACACCTATACCGGGGAGGCGTATGCCACTCTCGCCGATGTGGCCGTCGACCTTAATAGCAACGTGTACTTCTCCGATAACGAGAATAATTGGGTCCTGATGCTCCCGTATTCTGGCCCCCTGAATTTCGGCAGCCCGGTGCTCGTGGTGGGGAGCATGAACGGTCCTTGGGGCATCAGTGTGGATAACGCGGGCACCGTCTACGCGACCGATTCCTGGTGGGGTTATGTCGAAACCGCCCAATGGAATGGCACCGGCTATACCATTGGCACGGTGCTAGGCGAGGTGTGGGACTATCCCTACGGCGTGGCGACGGACGCCAACCGGAATGTCTACGTCGCTGAGTTTGGGAATTTTTACTCCACCACCGACGTGGGCCGAGTGAGAGTGACGTACAAGGGCAACCCTTCCTATACGTCGCCCGTCAACTTCGGCAGCGGGTTCTCGCGCCCCAGAGGGTTGGCGGTGGACGGGCAAGGGAACGTCTACGTCGCCGATTACGGCCATAGCCGGGTGGTGAAGGTTCAAGCCGTGGCGGCCAATTTCGGCTCGGTGGCCGTGGGAAACACCAGTGCTGTCCTCTCCATTTCTTTCACCTTCGACTCGTCGGGCAGCCTGAACAGCTCCACCCCCTACCAGGTGCTGACGCAGGGAGCGCCGGGACTGGACTTCGCCGACGCCGGCACCGGAACGTGCACGACCAACGGAGCGAACCACAGTTACAACACCGGCGATAGCTGCACGGTGGACGTTAATTTTAGTCCAAAATTCGCCGGCCTGCGCTCGGGCGCGGTGGTGCTGATGGACACCAATGGGAACGTCGTTGCCACCGGCTATCTTTACGGAATCGGTACGGCTCCGCAGATGGCCTTGAGCCCCGCCATCCAGAGCACGCTGGCCAGCGGCTTCGGTGGCCCCGGGAGCGTGGCGGTGGACGGTTACGGCAACGTCTTCATCGCGGATACCACCAACAACCAAGTGGAGGAGTTCCCGTGGACGGCCAGCGGCTACCTTGCGCCAAACCCCGTGGGGGTTAACCTGTCGAAACCCGGGGGCGTGGCCGTGGACGGAGCTGGCAATGTTTACATCGCCGATTCCGGCAATCAGCAGATTGTGCGAGTGCCGCGGATGGGCAGCAGCTTCGGGGGGCAGACGACGGTCGCCCAGGGGTTCTTCAACCCCACCAGCGTAGCGGTGGACGCCAGCGGGAATGTCTACATCGCCGACGCCGGCGCCGGCCACCAGAGCGTGACGAAGGTAGGGTGGACGGGCAACGCCTACGGCAACCCGAGCCCGGTAGCCAGCGGGTTCTCCAACCCCGTTGGCGTGGCGGTGGACGGTAGCGGGAACGTCTTCGTCGCGGATACCACCAAGGCCAATGTGATGGAGGTGCCGTGGACGGGCACCGTCTATGGCACGCCAGTGCCGGTGGGCAGCGGATTCTCAAGCCCCGCCGGGGTGGCGGTAGACGGCAGCGCCAACCTCTACGTCGCCGCTGGCAGCGACAGCAGTGTTTTCAGGGTGCCGTGGACGGGCACCGTCTATGGCACGCCAGTGCCGGTGGGGAGCGGATTCTCAAGCCCCGCCGGGGTGGCGGTGGACGCCAGCGGGAACGTCTACGTGTCCGATGCAACCAGCAAAAGCTTGTCAGAGGTAGGCTCGGTAGCACCTCAAACGCTGACCTTTGCCGCAACGCCCGTGGGCTCGATGAGCAGCGATAGTCCACATTCCGTGGCGGTGGAAAACATTGGCAATGCACCCCTGACCTTCTCGATTCCGGTTTCAGGCGACAACCCGAGCGTGCCCGCCGGGTTCGCTCTCGACAGCTCCACCACTTGCCCGGAATTGAGCACGTACAGCTCGACTCCGGGAAGCCTCGGCCAGGGACAGAGCTGCACCTATGCCGTGGACTTTATTCCCGGCGTACCAGGCTCCGCCTCGGGATCGATGTCGGTAATGGATAACAACCGTAACGGGGTGGGCGCAGATCATGGCACGCAGAGTGTCGGCCTGAGCGGTACCGGACTTGCCGTCGGAAGTGCCTCAGTTTCACCTACCAGCCTGGCGCTTGGCACTTACGTTATCGGCGTACCCAGTTCAGCCAAGACCCTCAAGCTCACCAGCACCGGTACGGCGAACCTTAACAACCTAACGATTACGATGGTTGGGACGAATTGGACCGACTTCCAGCAGACCAACAATTGCCCCATAAGCTTGACGCCGGGCGCGTATTGTACGATCCACGTGACCTATACGCCGGGTATTTTGGGTGCGGAAAGCGCCACCCTCAACATTGCCGACTCGGCGGCCAACTCTCCGCAAACCGTGGGACTGAGCGGCAAGGGCGAGGAGCCTGCCTCACTGTCGGTCACCTCACTCAACTTCGGCAATGTCGCCGAGAACAGTGCCAGCGCCTCGAAGACGGTCACCCTCTACAACAATAGCCAGACCACCTCGCTGTCCATCGCAAGCATCAATACCAACAACCTGGACTTTGGCGAGAGCGACAACTGCATCCCGAGCGTTCTGGCGAAGAGCCACTGCACCATCACCATCACCCTGACGCCGAGCGGGCCGGGGTCGGATACCGGGCAGCTTACCGTAAACGACTCAGCCTCGAACACCCCGCAAACCGCTTCGCTCACGGGAAACGGTGTGCCCCAAGCGACGCTTACACCCACATCCTTGACCTTCGGCTACCAGACCGTCGGCACTACCAGCGCCGCCAAGAACGCCAGCCTCTGGAGCAACCTGACTGCTGCTATGACGATCAGCAGTATTACCTTTACGGGAAATAATCCGGGAGACTTTGCGGAGACCGACACATGCGATGGGAGCCTCGGGGCCAAGGATCATTGCACGATCTCCGTCACTTTTAAGCCGCAAGCCAAGGGCACACGGACTGCATACCTGGTGGTCACAGACACCGCCGGCACCGGCTCGCAATCCATACCTCTGAAAGGAACAGGAAAATAGCGGGTCGAAGGAACGGTGGTTCGCCGTGGGGGTGGGGGCGGTCCACTCCCCCATAAGCGTTTACGTAAGGGTCCTGCGGCGTCGATTTTCAGTATTCGAGCGAAGCGGGATGCCATGAGTAGCTACTCTCCAAGATAGCTGACCGTTACGGCTACGCGGCGCCGCTCTGCGGAACGGCTCTGAAGCTGCGATTTTTTGATTTTGGCGATTTTGGCTCGCTATTTTTCAATGAGTTACGAGCCTAAAATCGACCATTTTTCAATTAATTCACAGCCTCTCCGCCCTTCCGGGCCGAAATGGACTTGTTTCTCTCATTCTCACCGCGCCGGAGGCTGAGCCTCCGCGCGCGGTGATGATGAAGTTGGGCGTGTGGGGGGCGTTCCGGGCAGGCGGAGCCAGCCCGCATAGCAAGCGGCGAAGCCGCAGATACTCGGTAGACACTGATCTCCTATTTTGAGCACCAGTGACCGTGAATAGCTGCAGGGGGAAAAAGGGCAAAGACACGCCCAGCCCTGAGGGGGCCGGCGCCAGCGGACTGAATGGGGCCCTGCATAGAAGCCTCGCTAGATCCCCCGAAGTCCCCTTCGAGGAAGTTACCGTACCTGCTTGCGATCACTTGGCTGTGTAGTCGCCATACCGTGCCTGTGGGACGCGCTGGCCTCTGGCCTCTCTCCACGCGGGTACGGGTGGCCTCATGGCCTTGCCGAGGCTTGGGGCCGGACCTTCCCGGTTGGCGGACCCCCGGTATCAGCGAAAGAGATGGGAAAACACCACGTACACCAAGGAGTGTTCCGTAAGCCGGCGATCCCGGATTTCCTACCGGTAGGAAACGCGGAAGCTATTTTGTAAAATATTTTCCTACCGGTAGGAAAAACCGCAACAAATTTTCTTGACAAGACACCTGGGCTCGTGATAGCCTGGAGGAGTAAGCTTTAGAGGGAAAGGGGACGGCCGGGGATGAGCGGGGTGCGGAAGCAGCGTGAGAGCGACAAATCGCGGGGAGTGCGTAGCCGACAAAATGTCGTTAGGGGACAATTTGCCCTAAGCTGAGAAGTTGTTGAAAACAAAAGGTCGGGAAAGGCGTTTGAACGAAGCCGCTGGGCGGCGGACGCTTCGCGTGCGTGCAGTTGAACGATTGTCCTGATCAGGTATGGTCGGGTCATAAGGAGGATCCCTATGACCCGTCTACGCCAAATGATGCTGGAGGAACTCCAGCGTCGTAATTATTCTCAGGGTACGATTCGTTGCTATCTCCGTGCGGTCGCAGATTTCGCCCG
>Ga0181533_1000348_pt1 | contig 62310 bp, 54 predicted proteins | sample PEATcosm2014_Bin_45_FD_119772 | JGI IMG/M metagenome (GOLD analysis project Ga0181533, IMG submission 119772) | Peatland microbial communities from MTU Mesocosm Facility, Houghton, MI, USA - PEATcosm2014_Bin11_60_metaG | ecosystem: Environmental > Terrestrial > Soil > Wetlands > Peat | place... | reverse complement strand
AGGGCGGCAGCAGGAACAGCTGGTCGCGATCGGCCTCACGAAGGTTGATCGGCATGCACCAATTGTCCCGCCTGACCCAAATCGCGGGCAGGACAGTCAGGATTCGTGCGACAGCCTCTGACCAGGGCTGTCGTGTCATCGCACACATCGCCGGAGAATCCACCATCGAACAGGTGTTCGCAACTACACTGATGGAAGTTCCCGTACGGGTGGATGGTCGATCGGGGGTGCGGCGCCGGCGATACAGCGGAGCCGTAGTGTGCAGGTCCGCTCGGTGCACGGCCCGGCGGCGTGAGCGGTGGAAAGTGAGGGGTGATGGAGCGGGACAAGGCACTCGACGCAGCACTCTGCCAGATCGAGAAGCAGTTCGGGAAGGGCTCTGTGATGCGGATGGGTGAGAGCCTCACACTGGGCATCGAGGTCATCTCGACCGGTGCCATGTCACTCGACCTCGCGCTCGGCATCGGTGGTCTGCCGCGCGGTCGCATTGTCGAGGTCTTCGGTCCTGAATCCTCCGGCAAGTCGACCCTCGCGCTCCATGTTGTCGCGGAGGCACAGCGCAACGGTGGTGTCTGCGCCTACATCGACGCGGAGCATGCCCTCGATCCCGTGTACGCGAAGGCCATCGGCGTCGACATCGACGAGCTCCTCATCTCCCAGCCGGACAACGGCGAACAGGCGTTGGAGATCGCCGAGATGCTCATCCGCTCGGGTGCGATCGACGTTCTCGTCATCGACTCGGTAGCCGCGTTGACCCCGCGCGCCGAGATCGAAGGAGAAATGGGCGATGCGCACGTCGGCCTCCAAGCCCGCCTGATGTCCCAGGCGCTGCGCAAGCTCACCGCGACCTTGAACAAGTCGGACACGATTGCCCTGTTTATCAACCAGCTCCGCGAAAAGATCGGTGTGATCTACGGCTCACCGGAAGTGACTCCGGGGGGCCGGGCACTGAAGTTCTACGCGTCGGTTCGCCTGGACATCCGGAGGGTGGAGTCAATCAAGGATGGAGCCGAGATCGTCGGGAGCCGGACGCGGGTGAAGGTCGTGAAGAACAAGTGCGCGCCTCCCTTCCGTTCCGCAGAGTTCGACATCATGTACGGACACGGGATCAGCCGGGAAGGCTCGATCCTCGACGTCGCAGTCGATTTCGACATCGTGAAGAAGTCGGGCGCCTGGTACACCTACGAGGGCGAGCAGCTCGGCCAGGGCCGGGAGAACGCCAAGCAGTTCCTGCGGGAAAGCCCGGAGCTCGTCGTTGAGATCGACGAGCGGATCCGGAAGATGGTGGCGCCGGTCGTCGCCGACGTCCCGCTTGGAGCGGGCGTCGGGGACGACGAACCGATCTCCCTGGAAAGCTGAGCTCCTCGACCCCTAACGGGGGATCGAGGTGTGCTTGAACTCGTTGAGTTCGGGGTGGTCGACGAGGAGATCGAGCACGCGATCGATCGTCGCCCGGGCGAGTTCGGGGTCGCCTTGGGGACGCTCCATCAGCCTGACGAAAACGGCCCGGTCGTCGATGATGAACGTCGGGACGCCGAAGACGGCGTGATCGCGCACCGCGGTCTCGTGCTCACGACGGAACACGTCGAAAGGCCAGCTGGCGTCGAGCTCGGCGAAGACGGTGTCGTCGTCGACGCCAGCCGCCGCGAGGGCTGAGCGGATGACCTTCTCGTCGCGGAGATCGCCGCTGCGGTCGTGACGGGCAGCGAAGAGCGCGAGATGTGCCGCCGGGAACGCATCGGCGAAGCGGTCCCGCACGACGATGCCCGCGGCACCGGCGAGGAGTTCGTTGCGGGCCGAAGGGTTGTCCCAAACAGATTGCTCCCCCTCGGCGACGTGGGCCTGGCTGAGTGAGAACGGGACGAAGCGGATGTCGTAGTCCGCGCCTGCGGACAAGGCGGCGAGGACATGTTCGTGGGCGTTGCGGGCGAAAGGGCAGCGGTAGTCGAAGGTGATCGAGAACTGTCGAGGTGTCGGCGTCATGGGGTCTCCCCGTACGGATTGGCGATAGCGCGCCAGAGCCTATAGCGGGCACCCAGCCTGGCCCGGGCAGGGGCCGAGATACCATCGCATGGTGCCCGAAGTGCGCCGGGCGAACCCCCGGGACATGGCCATACTCACGCGTTCGCTCGCGTCGGCGTTCGTCGACGATCCGGTATCCGCCTTCATCTTCCCCGACGGGGACCGCCGGGAGACGATCCTTCAGGAGTTCTTCGCCGTGCAGTTGTCGCGGACCTACCTGCCCCGCGGCGAGGTCTACACGACCGGGGACGCGATCGGTGCGGCGATGTGGCTGCCGCCGGATTCGCGCCGGCCGACGATCGGCGACCAGCTCGCCTATCTGCGCGTCTCGCTGGCGTCGGGGAGCTACAGGTCGGCTCGTCGGCTGGCGGTCGCCCTCCAGCGTCACCGCCCACTCCTGGCGCACTACTACCTCGGCACGGTCGGCGTCGCCCCGGCCCATCAGCGAGGCGGGCTCGGAAGCGCGCTGATGCGGCCGGGACTCGCGCGCTGCGACGCCATGCGTCTCGGGGCCTACCTCGAATGCTCGACCGAGCCGAACACCCACTTCTACGAAGGGCTCGGATTCCGGGTCACAAGGGAGATCCGGGCGCCCCGTGGTGGCCCGCGGCTCTGGCTGATGTGGCGGGAGCCGGCGGGGGCGGGTCCGCCGGGGTCGGCAGAACTGCGTCCGTGACGGTCAGGCGCGCCGAGGTTCGCGCTGCGACGGACCCGGCTCGGGCTTGTGCGCGGCCGCTGCGTGCTCCTGGGCGATCGGGTGCACGCCCTTCGGGAGCCGGCTCGGGTCGGCGAGGATCGTCGTGAGCACGTCGAGGACGGCGCGCACCGGCGCGCCGGGGAGGGCCCGACGACGTTGGGCGACGCCGATGACCCGGGGCGCGAGACCCTCGACCGGGATGATCGTCCAGGACCTTGCCCGGCGGACCGGCAGCGCGCTCGTCGGCAGGATGGCGAAGCCGCAGCCCTCGAACATGAGCGAGCGCATGAGCCGGAGGCTGTCCAGCTCGGCCCGGGGGTGGAGCGCGACCCCTGCTGCGGCGGCGAGGGCGTCGAGGGACCTCCGATAGTTGCTGCCCTCGAGCGGCAGAAATAGGGGGAGGTCCGCGATGTCGACGACCGTCACGGACTCGCGGGCAGCGAGCGGGTGGGATCGGGGGAGAAAAAGGCCGATGTCCTCCTCGAAAAGCGCCACCGTGTGGACCTCGGAACCGGAGGCGGGGAGGGCAAGCACGCCGAGGTCGATGTCCCCGGTCGCGAGCTGCGTGTCGAGTCCGAGCGTCGTCGCCTCCCGGAAGATGAGGCGCAGGTGGGGGTGGAGCGCCGGGACGAGGTCGAGGAGTTCAGGCACGATCCACAGCGCGGCGGTCCCGATGAGGCCGAGCTGGACCGTCCCGATGATCTCCCGGCTGAGCGCGGTGACGTCGGAGGTGAGGGCGTCGAGCTCACCGATCACGCGGCGGGCCCGCTCCACCGCGAGCTCGCCGGCGTCGGTCAGTCGCCCGGTGCCACGGTCGACGAGGACGGATCCGAGCTCCACCTCGAGCTTCTTCACGTGCGTCGAGACGTTCGACTGCACGGTGGCGAGCGCGTCGGCGGCCGCCGAGAACGAGCCGTGCTCGGCGATCGCGACCAGGGCGTTCAGTTGCCGCAGGTCCATCGGACTAAATGATAGGCGCTATCTATCGCAACTGTTTGACTGATGGTGCGAGCTTGGCAACAGTAGGGGTCAACCACGGGAGTGACGGTCCCCCACCGGAGCCCTGTGGGTGTGAACTGAACGAAGGGGCCGGTCCCCCCCCGGCCCCTTCTTCGCGTCCGGGGGGCGGCGCCTTCCTTACGAAGCGGGCATCACCAGGGCTTGGCGGAGGTTCTCGATCGCGAGCGCCTTGTGCGCCGGGCGCTCGCCGGGAGGACCCAGGCGCGGCGCCACGGCGAGGCGTCGGGCCCGCGGAACGCCGGTGTCTCGCCGGCGGCGGCGCGTCGGCGCGCCGACCACCAGTCCGACTCGGCTTCGTCGGCGAGGAGCGCCACGGACTCTTCGATACGGGCAGCGAAACGGCGGGCGTCCTCTTCCCGGCCGTCGTGACCTGTCGCCTCGCCGGGCCACAGGGGATCCCCGAAGCGGATCTCGACCTTGCCCCGGCGCAGCGAACTGCTGCCCTTCGGGAAGACCGGCCGGACGCCGCGCAGGTGGACGGGGACGACGGGCACGTCGCAGCGTTTGGCGAGGTAGGCGGCTCCACCGCGGAACTCCTGGCCCCAGCCATCTGGGCTGCGACCTCCCTCGGGGAAGATGACGAGGTTCCAGCGGTCGGTGAGGAGTTGCGCGGCGAGATCGGCGCTGCGCCGGTTCACCTTTGTCCGCTCCATCGGGATGGTGCCGAGGGCGAGCGACCACAGCGCCGCCTTCCAGGGGCGGTCGAAGAAGTAGTCCGCTGCCGCGGCGACGACCGTGCGGCGCCGGAAGCGTTCCGGCAGGCACGCCACGACGATCGAGGTGTCGAGGTGGCTCGAGTGGTTGGCGGCGAAGATCACCGGCCCGTCGAGCGCGTCGAGGTGCTCCCGGCCGAAGACCTTGGGCGCGGCGACGGCGGCGACGAAGGGACGGGTGACGTTGTCGACGAGCACGCGACGCACGGCCCGTGCCCAGGGCGCCCGCGTCCAGGCCGTGTCGTAGTCGACTCCGATGTTGCGCCGCTCGATCGGGCGCGGCAGGGTCCCGGGCCACGTCGGGCGGGAGACGACGTCCTCGACGATGCGGGGGAGTCGGACGCTCACGAGACGTCGGCCACGAGCAGCGGCGGAGCGTGGAGGTGCGTGATCGTCGGGTTCCGGCCGACGACGTCCTCGGCCATCTCGAGGGCGTCGGCGAGGGTCGAGGCGGGTTTGAACCCCATGCGCCGCACGGCGGCCCGGTCGCCGCCGACGATGATCACGGCGCCGAGATGCTGGAGGGCGTGGGCGCACCAGTACCACATGTAGAACGGGTGGACGCCGTGGTAGGCGTACGAGGTCCGGTAGAGGTGGATGTACCAGGGATCGGTGGCGAACGACTCCTCGTAGCGCTTCTCGATCTCCACGAGATCGGTCGTCTCGGCGAGCACCTGCTCGAAAAAGTCGATGTAGCTCGGGTGGTGGACCGGGTTGAACGCCCACGGCGTGGGGTGGGACATGATGCAGACCCCGCCCTCGCGCACGAGCGGCCGGCCCCGGTAGAGGTTGAAGAAGTAGCCGAGCCCGAGGCAGGCGACGAGGATCGGGTTCATGATCGAGTTCACGTTGTACGGGCACAGGTACGGCAGGCCCATCGTCAGGATGTCGGTCTGGCCCTCGACGTAGACGAGCTGCTGGCGGTGGAGGTTCTCCAGCGTGACGTCGTGGACGGCCTCGACCTCGCCGGCCTGCACCGAGGTGACCGCGTAGGGCGAGAGCATCGACTGGAAGATCTGGCGCGCGAGCCGCGGCGGGGTGCGGTCGAGCGAGAGCCGGGTCGCGTGGAAGCCGGCGCGGTCGGCGAGCGACCACTCCCACTCCCGCTTCTGTAAGAAGTTGAACTGCGACGGGAACATGTCGAGGTTGAGCGTCGTCTCGATCTGGAAGATCTTCACGCCGGCAGCCTTGATCAGCCGGCCCATCCGCCAGTTCGAGGAGTGCATCTCGGAGTGGTGACGGTCCATGAGAGAGCGGCTGTGCTGCAGGACCTTCACGTTGTGGTGGTGACGGAGGCTTCGGTAGCTGGCGAGCCCGGTGGCGACGGATTTGTGGCCGCCGTCCATCGCCGACAGGTTGATGTTCACGTAGACGAGCAGGTCGCTCTCGGCGGCCCGCCGGTTGATCTCGACGTCCTCGCCCTTGTCGGTGAGGCCGAGGTGGACGAGCGCTCCGGGGTCCTCGGCATCGTGCTGCTGCAGAAGCCCGTGGGGCGCGAAGGCGTCGAAGACCCGGTCGCCGAGGGCGTGGCGCAACTCGTCGTCGGTCATCCGTCGGTGGATGGCGAGCGCGGCGATGAGGACGACGTCGTCCACGCCTGCCGCGGCGGCCTTGTCGAGGACGGCTTCGATCACCCGTTGGCGGATGTCCGGCCGGCGCATCGGCGGCAGCGGCAGCGAGACGTCGTCGAAGGCGATCGTGAGCCGCATCCCGGGCTTCAAGAGCGCCGAAAGCGGCGCGGAGTCGCCCAGCGGGTGCTCGAGCGCGTGGCGGATCGACGCTTCGGGGTCGACCAGTCCGTCGAGGGGCTCGGGCGGGTAGACGACCCGGGAACCCTCGGGCAGCCGCTCGAACCGGAAGCCCTCCCCGTGCCAGAAAACGGTCGGGGGGGTCGACCGGTCGACCTCGAGTACGAATCCGGGTCTCGGGCTCACGCGCTCGTCTCCAGTTTCTCGTCACGACGGGGGGTAGGTCGTTTCTTGGCCACCGGCTCGGCGGTACGCCGCCACGCGGGGTCCTCGCGGCGGAGGTCGAAGACGATCTTCACCGACCCCCGCCTCCCGGCGTTCGCGGCATGGCGAACCGCCTCTTCGTAACGTTCCAGAGGGTAGTGGGCCGACACGAGCCGCTCGAGCCCCGCGGCGGCGACGAGCTCGAAGGCGAGGGCGAACGTCCGGCGCGGCCCACCCGGGACGTCCTCCATCCCGTAGGCGTAGGCGCCAACGAGGGCGACCTCCCGCTGCCACAGTGGTGCGAGGTCGACCCGGACCGTGCCGGGCATCCCGACGAGAACGATCCGACCTCCGGGCCGAACGACTTCCAGAGACTCCGCGATCGAACGCGCCGAGCCGACGCAGTCGAAGACCACATCCGCCCCGCCCGCGAGCCGGTCGATCGCGCCCCCGCTGGACGCCAGCGCGAGGGTCCCGGTCATCCGGCGGACCGCCCGGCCGAGCTCGCTCGGCGCGACGACCTCGTCGGCACCGAGGTCCTCGGCGAATCGGCGCTGGACGCGGTACTTGGCGACGGACAGGAGCGCCGAGGGGAGCGTGTGGTGGCGCACCGCCGCCAGCGTGCAGAGACCGACGGTCCCGGCACCGAGCACGACGACGCGCTCGCCGGGCACCACCTGGCCGACCAGCGCGGCGTGGACCGCGCACGCCGCCGGTTCGACCATCACCGCGGCCTCGTCGGTCATCCCGGCGGGGACGAGGTGGAGCTGGGCGTCGTGGGCGACGAGTTCGTCAGACCACCCTCCGCCGGTGTCCGCGCAGTAGCCGGTCTGCAGGCCCGGACGGATGTGACCAAACGCGATCCGCTCGCAGGATCCCGTGCGGCCCGCGGCGCACGACGGGCAGAGCGGCTCGATGCCACGGACGACGCAGGAGAGCACCGGCTCGATGACGACGCGCTTGCCGGTGTGCCGGCCATCCTTCACGACGCCGACGATCTCGTGACCGGGCACGAACGGGAACGTGACGATGTCCTCGAAAAACCGCGAGCTCGTCCCGTCGAGTGTCGCGAGATCCGATCCGCAGATTCCGGACAGGCGCGGCGCGACCCGGTGCCAGTTCGCACCGGGAAGGCTCGGCGGGTCGATTTCGCCGAGCCGTAGCGGGGCGACCCCGATGCCCGTCCCCGATCCCGCGACGAGCGAGACGAGCCGGGCGGCGGCGAAGCGGTGGACGAGCCGTTCGAAAAGGAGGGCCTTCATCCCGCCTGCCCCTTCTCGTCGGTCGGGTGCGGCGCGCTCAGCTCGTGGGGGGCCGGCGAGCGGGGACCGGTCCGGCGCATGGCGATGGCGAGGGGGACCCACGGGCCGCCGCGGGCCCGCTTCCACTCCTCGATCGGCCAGCCGCGCCGGCGGGCGATCGAGGCGAGCTTCGGTTCCGGGTTCACGACGACGGGGAGGCCGGCTGCGTCGAGCATCGGCAGGTCGCTCGTCGAGTCGGCGTAGGCGACGGTCCGGTCGAGGTCGAGCCCGTGGGAGGCGGCCCACTCGCCGAGCATGATCGCCCGCGCCTCGCCCGTCGGGGGCGTCGAGACGAGCTCGCCGGTGAACCGGCCGTTCTCCTCGCCGAGGGAGGCGCACACGATGTCGTCGAAAAGGGGCCGGAGGGGCGCGATGACGAAGTCGAGCGCCCCGGTGATGAGGAGGGTCGGATGACCGAGGGCGCGGTGGGCCCTCACGCGCTCGATCGCACCGGGGAAGGCCCGCGTGAGCAGCAGGTCGCTGAACAGTTCCCAGGAGTCCTCCCGGACCCGGTCGACGGGCGCGCCCTCGTAGCGCCGGTAGAACGAGCGCAGGAAGTCGCTGCGATCACGACGGTCGATCGCCAGCAGTCGCGGCCCTTCGAGGATGAGCTCGGCGGCGAGCTGGGCCCTGCGGAGCGGGGCGAGGTGGCGGGTCGCGAGCCAGCCGTAGGACTCGACGACGTTCGAGTTGATGAGGGTCTGCTCGAGATCGAACGCCGCGCAGCGGGGCTCGGCCGTGAGGATCCGGCGCCGGGAGCGGTCGTCGCGCTTCTCGGTGACGCGCCTACCGGGCGAGGTGCGCACCCGGGCGTGGGTGACGATGGAGGGGAGGTGGATCTCGCGCACGTACTGCGACCACTCGAGCACCGCCGGGTCGAAGCAGAAGGCCTTCTGGTCGACGGGGTCGAGCGAGTGGTACAGCTCGAGGGTGCGGTCGATCCGGAAGCGGGCCTCGGTCTCGGCGTACGACCCGTAGAGCTCGACGTAGGCGAGGGCGCGTTCCGCGAGCTCACGACGTTCCTCGACGCCGAGAGCCCGCTCGGCGAGGTCCCCACGGATCGGGAGCCGCTTGACGAAGCGCTCCGCGAGGCGGAGCCCGGTCGACGCCCGGCGCAGGTCGGCCTGGACCTTGCCCCGGCCGGGGAAGGACCATTTCGGCACCACGATCGGTTGGCCGTGACTGTCGTAGATCGGGTGCTCGGTGAACCACCCCTCGCAAAGCGAGACGAGCTTCCCGTAGCGCAGCGGGTTCCGCACGCCGGACGCGATCTGGAACACGCTCTCTTGGGCCGGGCCCGGCCCGCGGGCCGCGACCGCGATGATCGCCGCCGCGACGAGGTCGACGGGAATCACGTCGACGATCCCTTCGGGCACGCCCGGGAACTGTCGCAGTAAGCCCCGCGCGTACGAGATGATCACCGGCTCGGCCATCCGGAAGCCGCGGATCCAGCCCGGTACGGGGTCGGCGAGCGAGGACTCGACGATCGAGGGTCGCACGACCGTCACGGGCAGGTCCCGCTTCGAGGCGGCGAGCGCCACCTCGCCGAGGGATTTCGTGAAGGCATAGGCGTCAGGCCAACCGAGAGCCTGGGCGCGCGCCCGCCCGAGCTCGACGAGACGGTCGGTCACCCAGTCCACACGCAAGCGCTCGGTCCTTTCGGCGAGGAGCGCCGTCCCCGCCGCGCCGATCTCGCCGCGGGCTGCCTTGCGAAACTTCTCGAGCTGGGCGGGGGTGCGGCTCGCGGCGTCGGCGTCCGAGCGGGCCCGGCGGGCGGCGTCGACCTCCAACCGCCAGTCCGGCAGCGCGATGTACGGGCTCTCCGAGATCGGTTCCTCGAGCGCATCACCTCGGTGGCCGCTGCTCACGTAGGCGGTCGAGACTGAGATGAGATGGGGGAGGGCTTGTCCCCGCGGCCGGTGTGAGGCGACGAGGTCGTTCATCGTTGCCGCGACGCGGGATGGTCCGAGGAGATTGACCTCGACGGCGCTGTCGATGGGCGCGTCGAAACTCACGGACGCCGCAGCGTGGACGACGATGTCACAGGAGGCGAGGACCTCTCTGTCCTTGTCGCCGAGACCCAGCCCGTCGGTCGTCACGTCTCCGGCGACCGTCGTCACACGACGCGCCACGGTCGCTTCGAAGTCGTCACCGAGCTCATGGCGGAGCCGGTCGAAGCAGTCGTTGCGGATGATCTCGCGGGCCGTGCGGTCAGCGGCGTTCTGGCGCCGCCCGGGCCGCACGAGGACGACGATCTGGCATTCGGGCACGCAGCGCAGGAGACGCTCGACGAGCGCGGTGCCGAGGAACCCTGTTGCGCCGGTGATGGCGATGCGCTTGCCGGAAAGATCGTCGGCGATCACGACGCCGGTACCGATCGCAAGGTCAACGCCGACGCGCCGAAGCCCGGGAGCGACGGGGCGGCGTGTATCGCTTCGAAGGTTTGGGTGGTCCGGCGGCCCAGGGCGAGGTCGACTTCGGCGCGCGCGACGACCGCCCGCCAGCGGCGATCTCGGCACGTTGGCGGCGCACCATCCGGAGCAGGAGCCAACCCCCGAAAACAAGGAAGATGACGCCGAAGAGGTCGCCCCCGCTGAAGAGCTCGAAACCCATCATGAAGCTCGCGATGCCGACCAGCGAGGCGCGTCGGAAGATGATTCCGCCGAACATGATGGCGACGAGGATGAGTCCGGCGATGAAAAGCTCAAGCGCGTCCGCACGGACCTTCGTGAGGGTGGAGTGGCGGTTGACGAAGTACGCCGCCGCCACCAGTCCGAGCGCGAGGACGGACGCGGCGACGCTGAACCGGTGTTCACGTTCATCGAGGATTCCTGCGGCGGGCCGATCCGTGGGCGCGGCCGGACCAGTCGCCCGTGCCGGCGCCCTTGGGAGCCACGTACCCGGTGAGCGCCAGGAGACTGTCCGGCGGGGGGACGACGCGTCGTTCACGATGTCGTCGTTCGCGTTCGGCGAGGCCGGGGCGCGTCCGTCAAGAGGGCGGAGCTGACGGTCGGGCGGTTCCGCGGTCACCTCACAAAGGGTAGTTGCGAAGGCGCCATGGCATGGAATGGGACGAGCGCGCGCCGGCAGCTGGATTGTCGCGCAGGATCCCAGGGGCGACGGTCCGCGGGAGCACGGGGTCGTGGCGCCGGGGCATGGGGTTAGCATTCCGGAGTCGGGCGCTTGGCTCAGTTGGTTAGAGCGCAGCCTTCACACGGCTGAGGTCGGCGGTTCGAGTCCGCCAGCGCCCACCCGAGTCCGGCGGGAGAGAAGGACGGAAACCGCAACGGCGCCGGAATGGCCACGCCCACGGATCGGTGGATGGGTAGGTGCGAGGGATTGGCGTGGCCGATGGAGTGGCGGGTCCCGGTCGGCGAGGGTGGGGCTAGGGCCGGAGGCGACGGCGGCCCGTTGGGGCCGGCCGGCTGCTTACGGGTCGGGGCGGAATAGGCGGTTCCTGCGCAGGTCGCCGGCTCCGTCGGGATAGCCCTTCAAGCGGCCACTTCTGCCGCTAGCACCTCGGCCTGCTCGATGACGAGTGCCACGGCTGCCCCCTGCCTGTCCGGCGGATAGTGGTACTTGGTAAGGAGCCTCCGGATTCACGACCGAAGCAGTGCATGGACTTGCTCCTTCTTGTCCCACTCGACCGTCGCATTCGCACGGACGACCGTGACCAGCTCCTGAGCGATCTGCTTCAGCACGTCGTCGCCCAGTTCCATGACAGCCGAGTCGTTCTGGCACACGGCGTCGTAGAACACGAGCTCGTCGTCACGAAGACCGAGGGCGGCCCCTCGCTCGTGCTCGATCTTCATCTCCTTGGCGAGTTCCACCAGCTCCGCAATGACCTCGGCTGCGGTGAGCGAGCGGTTGTTGTAGGCCTTCATGGTCCGCTCCAGCATCTCTGAGAACCGCCGCTCGGCGACGAGAGCAAACCGAGAATACGAGGAGCTGCGCAACGTCCAAAAGCGCGAGCGCGAGCACGAAACGAAAGGCCCTGCGGCCGTCGCGAGCGTGTCCGGCGTGCACTGCAGCCCCGCCGAGGGCGAGCGATGCCGCGAAGCTGAGCGTGCCCATGATGTCTGGACGACGAGGCGCGAAGCTGACCAGCCCGGAAGACAGCACCAGGAGTCCTCCAGCAAGCGCAAGACTTTTCTCGAGGCTGAGACGCTGAGGCAGACCGAGGACCCCGAGAGAGCGGTCAAGCTCACGGTCAGGCAGGACGTTCAACAAGTGCGCGGCAACTCCGAGGGTTCCGGCCGCTACTGGCGCCCACGGCGGTGGGAAGGAAGCGTTTTCTCGGCTCAGCTGAACGAAGACCGGAAGCAGTGAGAAGGAGAGAGCGTAGGGGACAAAAGAGGCCGGCGTGGACTTTAGGCCGGCATTGTAAGAGGCAGCGCTGAGCACGGCTGCGAGGTGCGTCAGGCCGCCCGTTCGCCCGTTAGCAAGTGATGCCGGAACACAACAGATCCCTGCAAGCACCGAGGCAGCTCCGACGAGACTCTCGGTGACTTCGCCGTTCGCGATCGGCTTGTCCCGTCGTCCTGCGAGCTGGTCGCGTACCGCATCAGTCCAATCGTTTTGCCATCCAATCGCGAGCTGGCCCGAGGACACCGCGAGACCGACCCGAATCGCCTCCCGACGGGTGCACCCGATCGCGAGTGCATAGCCGACGGCAGCTGCACTCACCGCGACCACTGGTCCGGGATGAGAGGCGCGCGCGAGACCGACGACCGAACGCGTCGGGCCAGGAGCCATTGCGACGACTTTGTTGACTACGCGTTCACGTTTGGCTTGGACTGAGGTTGTCACGGGTAGCGACGCTAGGTGGTGCGCAGCTGTGCAACATAGAGCGCGAGCCCCGGTCCGAAAGAAAGAGATAGTGGGTCAGTTTGAGACGGAACCGTGATCGGGCTCCTTTCGCCATTCGACCGGTTGGCGGAGAATGTGGCCCGTGAGGGGGTCGGTCACTGACTCCGGCAGTTGACAGTCTTCGAAGTGCGAGCGCACCAGGTGGAACGAGGCCGAGGCGGCGTCGTTTAGCTCGTTGGACACGCGCTTGGGCGGGCACGCGATAATCACGCGTCGATTCGGATACCGGAAAGGGATCTCCTTTACGACGGGAACCTGATCGCTGTCACCCGAAATCAGGAGCGCCGCGTCGTACAGGCCGTCGTAGGCGTCCCCGAGCATGTGGACGGCGATGCTTACGTCGGTCTGCTTCTCTTCTCGACGGTCCCACTCTTTTCCACACGACTCGCATTGCACTGGATTCCAGATGAAGTTGCCGTAGACGATTTCGATGTTTCCGCGAGCCACTAGGGCATCAAGATAGTCCGATTGCCTCTGCACGCTGCCCTCTGGCCATCCGACGCGGGACGTGAAGTATGTGACCGCAACCAACTCTTGAGACGACTTGAGGATGTTTGCTGCGAGGGCCGGGAGCGCCGCCGCAGGCGCTGACAGCGGCGGACGAGCTCGGGCACCTCGGGTGCCGGGGGAGCCCCGGACCACTCCCACTCGTTCACGGGCTCAGGGGGAGCCGCGCCTGGGCTCGCTCAGGCCGGCCCGTTCCGTTGGGTCGTCGACCGCACGCAGCCACTCACTGCGTTGGTCGCGCCTTCGATCTCCGCGCGCGGCCGGCTCAACCACACAGCGTGGTCATTCTGCCACCAAAAGTGAGCAACATGTGCTAGATCGAACTATCTGTGAGTCCGGTTACGCGGCTGTTGACTAGTGCCGCGGGTGCCGTTGTGCACCCGACATGGCTGCGTACGTGTCTGTCCGGGTGCCAGGTCTGAGGGGAGGATGCCTCCATGCCCGCCCGCATTCCGAACACTGACCACAGAAAGTGGTGGCACGGAGAGTGGTCGTCTGTCGCGACCACGTCAGTGACCCACCACACTGCGCCCCGTGCACGCCGCAACGGGGCGCATCGCCTCCTCGCCACCGGCATCGCGGCGACCGCAACCATCCTGGCCTGCCAGGCAGGCTTCGTGGGTGTCGCCCTCCCCGCTGCCGTGGTGCGGCCGAACCTGCGCACCGCGTTGGGACTTCCCCACAAAACGCGGCCGACTGCTACCGCGCCTCGGATCACGATGCAGCCCGTCACGGTCGCCGTCGCCCTTGGAGCGCGGGCGCGTTTCGAGGCGAAAGCGTCGGGCTCACCGATGCCGCGAGCGCAGTGGCAGGTGTCAAAGAACAGCGGGAAGTCCTGGGCCCGCGTTCCCGGCGCGACGTCGGAGATGTACTCGGTCGTTGGCAGCACGTCCCGGGGTGGTGAGGAGTTCCGAGTCGTCTTCCACAACCCGTCCGGCTCTGCGATGACCAAGGCCGCCTCGCTCCGGCTGACAGGGGCAACGAAGGACCTCGCGGGCACGTCGGCAAACGCCCTCAGGATCGTGTCGACCTCCTCCCCGCAGCACAGGTCGAGCTCCGGGGGAGGGTCCGGCTCAACGGGAGGGTCCGGCTCATCGGGAGGGTCCGGCTCAACGGGAGGGTCCGGTTCGACGGGCGCTGCAGACCAGGCTCCGGCTATCACCACGCAACCGCAGAGCTCGACCGTCACCGCTGGAGCGACGGTCAGCTTCGTCTCGTCGGCAACCGGGACTCCCGTTCCGACGGTCGCCTGGCAGGTGTCGACGAACAGCGGAGGGACCTGGACCGGAATCACGGGCGCGAATTCCGACACGTACTCCTTCGTTGCATCGGTCTCTCAGAGCGGAGACGCGTTCCGCGCCGTCTTCACGAATGTGGCGGGTTCGGCGACGTCTGACGCCGCAACCCTCGCGGTCACGTCGCAGGTCGTCTCGGGGGGTGGCACGATCATCGCTGGAAACTCCAAGGCGAACTGCATCTACCTCAACGCGGTCAACGGTATCCTCACCGCCGCCGAGCTGAGTCAGGTGGAGGCGACGACCGGGGTCACCTACAACTGCATCGAGGAGTTCGCAGACGACGATCCACAGTGGTCGAACTGGGTAAACCCGTGGCTGACTGCCACCGTGAGCGACGGTTGGGACTCGTGGCTCGCCGCCTCGCCGAACCATCAGCTGGTGCTCGGGCTGAATCTCGTCCCGAACAGCGTCTCGCCGTCCGGGGACCCGACGAACACGGCGTGGGAGGCGGTCTGTGCCTCCGGTGCCTACGACCAGTACGCCGTGACGCTCGCGCAGAACCTCGTCGCGGAGGGCGCGGGGAACTCGGTCATCCGGCTCGGCAAGGAATTCAATGGGGACTGGGAGAACGACTTCGTCGGCAATCCCACCGACTCCAACTACTCGACGGAGATTGCGAACTGGGACGCTTGCTATCAGAACGAAGTGACCGCGATGCGATCCGTCTCGGGCGAACACTTCCTGTTCGACTGGAACCCCAACACCTGCATCACGGACTTCCCGTTGGCGCAGGGATACCCCGGTAACGCGTACGTCGACATCATCGGCGCCGACCTCTACGACGCCGACTGCCTCTCGGGCGATTCCGCAGCGGTTGAAGGTTGGAACGCGTTGTACACCCTGGATGGAAACAGCCAGGTGAGTCTCTCGGAGATCGTCGCTTTCGCGGAGGAAGAGGGCAAACCGCTCAGCATTCCCGAGTGGGGCGAGGTCTCCGGAGACGACAGCGCGTACATGAGCGGTGTCATCAGCGTCGTCCAGGACAACGACGTCGCGTACCAGAGCTACTTCGACTGCGACTGTGACTCGATCCTTCCGCTCGGATCGACGATCCCGGTGTCGACGGCCTTGTTCAACAAGGCGTTCAGCTAAGGGGCCGTCGCCCGCGAACCGCTGACGGCTCGGAGCGTCGACCTGTTCGTCGGGGGACCGGCGCGAACTGCAGGTCAGGCCGCCTTCCCTGTGCGGAGCCGATCGACCAGGTCGAGCAGATCGGTTTGGTCGCTGGAGAACTTCCTGGCGAACGCGAAACGCCCGCTCCGGGCCTCACGGATCAGGTCCTCCGGGCTGAGAGGAGCCGGGTGCGCACTGCCAAGCCATTTCGCGTAGGTGGGCTCGCACCCGACCGATGAGGAATCGAGGAACTCCGCCACGACGGTGTGCCAGAACGCCTCGTCGGGGCAGTAGGTGTGGGAGAAATAGCGGGTGAGGGCGCGATCGTTCCGAGCGACCTCGGCGGCGTGCTCAGCCGTCCGGCGGGTGAACGACCACCACGCGGTGCCGGCGAAGAGACGCCTCCCGGCGAGCGGGGTCAGCGGGTCGAGCCGGCGGCCAAACCGCCTATTGAGCGCGCTCGAGACCACGACGGCAGGCGAGTGGGGATGGGGGTAGCCCGATCCGCTCCAGCGGCGTTCGTAGCGCCAGGCGTACTTGTGCGTCTCGGCGTTGGGTGCCGGCACGATCTCCAGGCGGTCGACGGGCGCCAGTTCCCAGCTCGCGAACGCTGACGGCGCCAGTATCGGGTAACACTGGCCGCTGATCAAGGTGCAGCGGGAAACGGTCGCGTCGCCGAGCGCAGCTTCGAGCAAGCGTGCCGTCGCTTCGACCATCGTCCAGGAGCCCCAGTTCGGCTCGAGCGGGTCCGAAAGGAAGCGGATATCGCGGGGGCAGCTCGAGAACGGTGCAAGATCTGCTCGCGCGTCGATGTGGGCGTACACGAGCGCATCCGCGGGCAGCGAGCCGACGAGGCGGTGGAACATGGCGGGATCCCGGTGGGCGATGATCAGGTACGCAGCGGTCACGAGGCCTCCGGCTGAGAGCGCGCCGACGGCGTACAAACTAGGGTCGCGCCGCCCGATCCCGTCCAGTCCGGTCGGCAATGGCACCGGCGACCAGGGATATCGGGGTGCTGGCCCCAGAATTGCCGCCGTTAGGATCGCCCCGAGTGGCGAATTGGCTCTCGCCGTCGCCGCGGGCGGGCCCCGCTGGGGCGAAGATCGTGACGGGGGGCGGGCGATGTCGGTCGGCTTGAGGGGGAGAGTCGCGGCACTTTGCGTTGCCGCGAGCGTGGCCATCGTTGTCGTCGCACCCGGCGAGAGCGCGACGGCGGGCACCTCCGGACAGTCTTCGACGGAGCAGCTCGGAATAAGCACCTTCGTCCCGTACAACTGCGAGTCAGCCACGGATTGGTCCCTTTGGGCGAGTCGTCAGTTCCGGGCCTTCAAAAAGCTCGGCGCGAATTCCGTCGCGCTCGCTTTCCCGATGTACACGTACTCGCTCACATCGAATTCCTTCTTCGCCAAGGACGTCTGCGGCAGTCCGTACCAGACGCCACCGACGTCGGAGCTCACCCCGCTCATCGACATCGCGCACGCCGACGGTCTCCAGGTCTTCCTCCGCCCTCTTCTCTACGAGACGAACCTCGCGACGGAGGGCGGCTGGCGCGGCGTCATCGACCCGACGGACCCGAGCGTGTGGTTCGTCAACTACTGGCACGCGATGAAGCCGTATCTCGTCATGGCCCAGGCAGATCACGTTGAGCACTTCGCGATCGCCACGGAGCTCCAAAGCATGGCCCCGCTCAGTGGTTGGAAATCGATCATCGCCCAGGCTCGGCGGATCTACACGGGCGATCTCGTGTTCACGACGACGTGGCTGCCCAAGGAGAACGCCGGGGTCCATTGGCCGAGTACGAGCGCCGGCTTCGACCTGTACTGGGGACTGCAGGGGCTGCCCGACACGGCGACGGCCGACCAGATCGTCGCCGGGTGGGACAACGCTCTGGCGACGGACAACCCGTTCCCGCTCATCTCCGTCGCGACGATCTCCGAGATCGGAATCCTTCCGCAGGACGGCGCCTACTCGCAGCCGTACCAGTGGACACTCCCGCTGAACACGAATCCTTTCAATCAGTCGATCCAGGCGACCTGGTTCACAGCGGCCTGCAGTTTTTTCAAGTCGCACGACATGGGCGGTATCTACTACTGGGGATCGACGATCTATGACCAGAACGGAGCGCTCCTCACGAAGCCGAGCATGGGCGCCGCCGCCATAGCCGAGATTCAGCCGCTTTCCCAGAAGGCGATCGCGGAGTGCTTCACCGGAAAGTGATCCGACCTCCGAAGTGGCGCCGGGGTCGACGACGGCTCGCTCCCCTGGGCAGCGTGGTGTCTGAACAGGCCGTTTAGTGACCCAGCCGATTCTGACGATCAGGCAGCCGATGGCCGCCGCCACTGACGCGGCCCCGCGTCGTCGCCTCGCGGGCGCGAACATCGCCCTCGACGCCCGCTACGTGCAACGCCGCGGGATGGGGATACGCAGGTACCTCGCCGACGCGATCAGCGTGCTGACTGACGAGGGGGCGTCGGTCACGCTCCTCACGAACTTCCCGTCGGGACCGTACGTGGGCTCGTTCCCCGGAGTCGAGTGGGCCTGCTTCGGCAGCCGTCGCAATATCGTCTGGGAACAGCTGCAACTTCCGCTGTTCCTCCGCCGTCACGCGTTCGACCTGTACTGGGCCCCGGCCAGCGTCGGGATGCCGCTACTTCCGGTTCCGAGGACGTGGAAGCTCTCCACGACCCACGATGTCATCCCGCTCCGCCTGCCGGCGATGTACCTGCTGCGCGACCCGGGATTCGCGATCCCGTATCTCGTGTGGACCGCCGCGGCGATGCTGCGCAGTGACGTGTTGATCACGGACTCGCATTCCGCGGCCGCCGACATCCGTCACTACTTCCGGCGGCACGCCGTCGTCGTCCCGCCGGTCTTCGGCGGCCGCGCCCGCCTATCCCGTGGGGGAAACCTGCCAAAGGGCCTCGCCGGGAGGTCCTACCTCGTTTACAACGGGGGCATCGACCCGAGGAAGAACGTCGGGAACCTTCTCGCTGGCTTCGCCATCGCGGCGCGACGGGAACCGAGCGTCTACCTCGCCTTGATGGGGGACGGTTATGAGCGTTATGCACCCCTGATCGCCGACCTCGGGATCAGCGAGAGAATCATCATGACTGGGTACGTCGACGAGGACACGAAGAACGCGGTCCTCGCGTCGGCCCTCGCGCTCGTCTACCCCTCGCTGTACGAAGGCTTCGGTCTCCCGATCCTGGAAGCGTTTGCCGCCGAACTCCCGGTTCTGTCCTGCCGGAACAGCGCCCTGGAGGAGGTCGCGGGAGACGCGGCCGTGTACGTCGACCCACGCGACCCCGAGTCGATCGCCGCGGGCATCAGCGAAGTGTGCCGCGGAGAGACCGCCGCTCTGCTACGGGTGAAGGGAGCTGAGCGCCTGGCGAGGTATGCGCCGGAGCGGGCGCGAGAGGAACTTCTCGACGTCGTGGAGCACGGAATCGTCGCGGCTGGCTCGCGTCGGTCCCGCTAGGGTGCCGAAATGATGGGCGGCGACATATCGGGGCAGGTACCGTCGGCACTGCGTGAGCGCGCAGGGGATGGCCTTGGCCCAGGTCGTGCAGAGGGGCTAGGCCGCGCGCAATCGGAGCCTCCCGAACGGGTCGCGCGGGTCCACAGTCGGTCGGCGACGAGGTGGAACGGACACCGCTTGAAGGCCGCCGGCGTCGTGCTCGTCTTCGTTGTCGTGCTCTTCACCGCCAGCGGCCCCCTCGTGCGTTGGGTGGGCAGGACTGCGGGCATTGATTCTCTTCCCTACCGGGAGACCGCGGCATTCGCGTATCCATCCGTCGCTGACGCGGGTGTCGTACGCGGCTCGCACGTGAGGATCGCGGTCACCGTCATCCGACGTTCGGTGATCCCGTGGTCGGCGACCGCCGGCGGGTTCCTCGATGCGCTGGGAGCGGTGGACGTGCGACCCGGTCGCGCGTCGTACGTGCTCGTCCCCGTCCCGGACGTGAGAACGCGAACGTGGCTGACGATCCATATCGGAGGGCTTCCCGCGCCCTTGCGCGTCGAGGTCAGACCGTGACAGAAGCCGCGGATCTGGGTCCCCAGCGCGCCGAGGGGCGGTTCGGAATCGCCACGACCTTCGCATTCATCATCGTCGCGGTGTCGCTCGTCGCTCCGGCGAGCCCGGGCGCCCAACTCGTCTCCACGGTGGGCCTGATCCTTCTGCCGGGATTGCTCCTCACGTCCTTGATCGTTCCGTGGGGGATCACGGGACTCCGGAAGCTGCTCCTCGCGACTGGAATCGGGATCACCCTGTTCTGTTTCGTCGGCGCGGCCGCTGGTGCGATCGGACCGTACCTCGGGGTCAGTCGGCCACTCAGTCGTGTGCCGCTCCTCGTGGTCTGGCTCGTGCTGCTCGCGATGCTCGCTGCGGTCGCGGTCGTCCGGCGTGCCGATCCCGTAGGAGACCTGCTGGCAGGCCATCCGCGTCGCAGCTTGTGGTGGATCGCCGCTCTCGCGGTACCTCCGTGCATCGCCCTCGTCGGGGCCACCGAGCTGAATGCGACCTCGAGCAACACGATCGCGACGGCCGCAACCGTACTCGGCCTGGGCCTCGTGTTCGCCAGCGTCGCGTTCAGCCGACGAATCGGCGAGGGACTCCAGGCCGGATTCGTCGGAAGCGCCGTGGTCACCCTGGTCTGGCAGATCCCAACCCGTGGGGGCTGGCTCTGGGGTTGGGACATCCAGCACGAGTTCTCGGTGGCGGCGGCCACGATCGCCGCCGGGAGATTCCCCATTCCGCACAGCCATGATCCGTACGCGGGGATGTTGTCGCTCACGGTCCTCCCTGCCCAGCTGCACTTCCTCAACGCGATCCAGCTGCGGACGATCCTCGTCCTGGTCCCCGGAGTCCTGCTGGCTGCCTGCGCGGTGACGACGTTGCTGACGATCCGGCGCATCCTCGGCCCGACCGGGTCCGCCTTGCTCGTCGCCCTCCTCATCGTCGGAACGACGTCGTTTCTCACCGAGCTTCCGGCTCTCATGCGCCAGTGCGTCGCCTTGTTCCTCTTCACCGTCGTCATCCAGCTCGTCTCCGATCCCACGGCCCCGATCCGCCGCGTGCGGGTGCTGGCCGCTGTGCTGGGACTGGGACTGGCCGTTTCCCACTACTCGACGGCCTACATGTCGGCGGCCGCGGTCGTCGTGGCGTGGCTGTTCGGCCTAGTGCTGCGCGCCCATTGGTCACGGCGGGTCCTCACCGCACCCGTCGCGGCGAGCTTCGCCGGAGCCGCGCTCATCTGGGGGCTGGTCGTCGCCAACACGGGTTCCTACCTCGGCCAGGTCTTCGATGCGATCCGCACCTCCGGCCTGGAGCTGTTCCCCGGAACGGGGAACCTCCTGTCCCGCTGGATCGAGGGTGCCGCCTCAAGCGAGCGGCTGAGTGCGTCCCGCGTCCGCGCCCTTGATCTCGTCACGCGGACGACGCACTACACCTGGATGAACGTCGACCCAAGAGCGAACTCGACCGTCCTCGTGAACAAGTTCTTGCCGACGTCGCGCGGCGTGCCGGTTTTCGGGTCGATCGTCGACGACGGGGCGACCGTGGCACGTGAGCTCCTCCTCGTTCTCATCGTCGTGGCGGTGCTCTGGATCGTCTGGCGGGCTTTCCGCGGACACCAACATGTCGAGATCGCCGGACTCGCCGTTTTCGGCGGCATCGCGTCGGCTCTGTCCCGGTCGTCGGGAACGCTCGTCGTGCAGTTCAACGCTGACCGCGTCGAAGCCCAGATGTACCTCGTGTTCGTCGTCGCGGCCGCGTACCTCTTCCAGCGCGTGCGACCGCGCATCCCGCGAATGGCGCCATGGCTGCTCGGGCTCATCGCGACGCTTCAGGTCGCGAGCGCGTGCGGCGTGACGAGCTACGTCATCGCCAATTCGAACCTTCCCGTCTCCCTCGCTGCCACGGGATCCCAGGTGGAGGATCTCGCCGTAACACCGGCGGACAAGGCCGCAGCCCAGTGGCTGGTGGCCAACTCGGGAGCTCGCCTGATCCAAACGGACCCCTTCTCCGTGCTGGCCCTCGACGACTTCGACGGGGGCTACCGTCGGAGTCTCATCCAGGAGGTCGACCCGGTAATCGTCGACAACAGCGCCTGGATACTGGCGATCCGGGCGAACGTCGTCAACCATGTCGCGAGGGTGATCAGTGGCAGGTTCTCGGGGGAGTACGTGTTCGCCAGCGCATATTTCGGCAGCACCCGTTCGATCCTCTACATCTCGCGGTCCGACATCGTCTACGGATCGGATCCGTCGTGAGCCGGCAGGTCGGCGGAAGGCCCGCGCCGGACCCCTCGTGCGCAGGGGAGAACCGAGGCACACGATGACCGGGGCAGCTCCACCGTCGGGGACCGCCGCTCGTCGCGAAGCCACCCCCGGGCGCCCGAGGCTCAGCGTCGCGATCTGCTCGCACAACGGAGCGGCCAGCATCGGCGCGGCACTCGCCGCGATCGGCGCGCAGACCCACGACGTGCCGTTCGAGCTGATCGTCGTCGACGACGGCTCCACGGACGACACGGCGGAGATCGCCGCGGCCTCGGGCGCGAGAGTAATTCGTCTGGGTACGAACCGGGGAAGGGGCGAGGCCCTCCAGGCGGCGATCGCCGCGGCCCGCGGTCCAATCCTCGCGATGACAGACGACGACTGTGTCCCCCCACCGCACTGGGTTCAGCAGCTGGCAGACGCGTGGGCCAGCGCTCCGAGCGACGTGACGGTGATCGGCGGGCCCGTGAAGCCGCTCGCCGTTGACACCTTCAACCGCCGGTTCGTCGACTTCCGCAATCCGCTCGCGGCGTTGGAACTCGACGCGGTGCAGCACCCCGGCGTCGGGGCGCGGCTGTGGCGCGCCCTCTTCCCCCCGCCACCGCGGGCCGACGAGCGCTCGGTCCTGTCGATTCCCGGAGCGAACATGTCACTTCGACTCTCCGCGGTGCGGGAAGTCGGGGGCTTCGACACTTCGATCCGGTTCGGCGGCGAGGAGGAACTGCTCTGCCGGCGTCTCCAGGCGGTCTTCGGGCCGGACGCGGTGCAGTTCGTGCCGCACATCGAGATGTTCCACGACTTCCGCCCGAACCTGTCCGATTCCCTCCGGCGGGCCCGCGCCTACGGGCTCTCGCACGGTCGGTTGTGGCGACGGGACGGCGGCATCCCGACGATCAAGCCCCTGCCGTTCCTTTTTGCGTTGCTCGTGGTACCGCTGTTCGCCCGGCGGCCGAGGCTCGGTGTCGCGAGTCTCGCGCTCGCCCCGCCTCTCCTCTACCGAGGCTGGCTTGCTCGCTGCCGGGAGACGTCGGCGCTTGAGCCCGTGCTCTACCCGTACGTGTGCCTCCTCGAGGATCTCGCGGGGATGGAAGGCTTTCTCGCGGGCCTGCGCGATCCGCTCGCGAACTGAGATCCCCCCGTCGTCACTGCTCGCGGTGGAGCGCCGTGTTCAGCATCCGCCGACCGACGGTCCGCAGCTCCGGCGGGAGGCCACCGAGGAGCGCGAGGACCGTGACGAAGAGCACGATGACGCCGACGCCCACGAGGAGCGACAGCGCCGCTCCGGCGTGCGGGGACCACAACCAGAAGCGGAACACCCCGATGACGGTGCCTGCGGCGATCGCCGGTCGGATGAGCGCCCCGACGACCGCGGTGCGGATGCCGACGGCGTAGCGGAACACCGCGTAGGTGCCCGCCAACACGAATGCCTCCGAGACGACCGTCGCCCCCGCCGAGCCCCGCACGCCCCAACGGGGGATGGCGATCACGTTCAGCACGACGTTGAGGACGAGGCTCGAGATGCTCACGTAGATCAGCTTCTGGTGTCGGTTGCGCGCGAAGGCTGCGTATCCGAAGACATTCGTGAGGCCCGAGAAGACGACAGAGATTGCGAGGATCGACAGCGGGGCGACCGAGGAGGCGAACTTGCTCCCGGCGAGCATCCGGACGGCCTGCGATCCGAGACAGATGATCCCGGCCGCGATGAGACAGCCGATCGAGGCCATGTAGGCGACAGACCATTCGACGACCGTATTCAGTTCGTCCTGGCGGCTACGGGTCAGCAGCGGCAACACGCTCGTCATGAAGGCGCTCGAGATGAAGAGGAAGAAGTTGATGATCGCGTAGGCGACTCCGTAGATGGCGACCTGGTACACGCTCGTCATGACGCTGAGCAGGATGATGTCCGCCTTCAGGTACGCGTAGTTGACGATCCCGATGATCCCGATCGTGATCGACTGGCGGATGATGAGGCCCCATTCGGCGATGCTGAACCGCGGGCGGAACGGGACCTGGCGGTGGACCGCCAGGTACGCGACGGTCGCGAGGACGACCATCGAGGCGAGGTAGGCGCAGAAGCACCCCCGGACTCCCGCTCCCATCGCGAGCGCGAGCGCCAGGCCCCCAACCCAGAGCACCTGCTGCAGCAGGTTGATCGCCGCGACCCAGTGGTTCGAGATGCTCGCCACGTAGTAGGCGAGCGAGACCGCCCGGATGGCGTCGAACGGAACGCTGATCGCGACGATCAGCACGCCGAAGCGGACCTCGCCCGGCGAGCTCCGGTAGACGAGATCGCCGACGACCCAGACGATCGGGATGAGCACCGCGCTGAGCGAGAGGCGCAGACCGAGGTTGTGGCTGAGTATGCGTCCCGCGTCCTCGGGACTGCGCGCGATTTCGCGACCACCAAGGGCGTTGATCCCGAGATCGGTGAGGAGTTCCCATGTCGAGACGAAGGTCCCGGCGGCGACGAAGACGCCGTAGCTGCTCGGACCCAGGCGATGCGTCATCAGGCGCAGCGCGAGCGCGCCCAGCGCCGCAAGGGCGATGTTCGACGCGAACAACGACGAGGTGCTGATGAAGATGCGACGACGGGGGCGGACAAACCCTCCCGCAACGGGCTCGTCGCCCAGTTCGCCGACCGGAACGGACACGTCGTCTGACATCGAGGTCCAGATCATCGCTCGTCTGCTCCCAGAGGGGAAGCCCGGACCCCACCTGTAATGACCGGAGGACGCCCGGTGCCGGCCCCCCTGGTGGGGGCATTACGGCGCCGGATCGGGGGGATGCGTTCGCCGAGATGCGTCACGAGCGCGGCACCCGCAGTACGGCGACGCGCGGCGGTTACGCTCTTTGAGCGGGACTGGTGAGCCGCGAGGGGCAGTGCGCGCGCCTTGTGGGGGCGACGATTTGCCGGATGCCCTGGGCGGGGCCAGAGGTGACTGATCAGGAGTCGGCGCATAATGGACCCATCCGAACTCGGCGCCCGTCCGTCGCGCCACAGACCGCGGCGCCGGATCCGCCGCACGGCGTCACCGCGGGTGCTCCTCACCCCGCGGAACGAGGAGAACCCGTACCTCCCGCTCTTGAAGCGGTCCCTCGAGGATGTCGGCGTCCGTATCGAGTGGCTCCGCGTCGAGGTGACGGGGAGCCAGACGTGCAACGCGCTGCTCCTGCCCGTCGAGCTCGTCCGAGAGCGCCTGAGAGGTTTCAACATCATCCACCTGCAATGGGCGTACAACTTCGCCTGGCTCTGGACCCGGCGGCTGCCCGCCGTGCGTCGGCTGCCGAGATGGTGGTTCGCGTTCATACTGTGGTTCGCCGAGGCGATCGGCTACCGGATCGTCTACACGTCACACGAACCGCTTCCATTGAGCCCTGTGTTTGACGACGACATTGCCGGCCGGCGACCGATTTTCGGGCGGGCGAGCGGGATCATCACGATCACCGAAGCCGCGAAGCGTCAGCTCGCCGGGGAGTTCGGCGTGTCCCCAGAGCGCCTCCAGGTCATACCTGAAGGCGCGCCCACCGTCGTCGGGGGGATCGCGCGTGACGACGCCCGCGGCCGGCTCGGGATCGCCCGCGACACGCCGCTCGTCGTGATGTTCGGTCGCCTCGACCCCTACAAAGGCGTCGACGTCCTGCTCAGGGCCGTTCTCGAGCTTCCTGGGGAGATTCGACTGGCCGTCCGCTTGCTCGGCTTGGCGGCGAATGAGGCATTCGCAGAGAGGATCGAGGAGCTTCTCGCCGCGGTATGCGCAACCGGTCGTGACGCCCGTTGGGACCGCGGTGCGTTCTCCGATGAGGATCTCGAGGTGCTCCTCGCCGCGGCGGACCTCTTCGCGGCACCCTTCCAGTGGATCTCGAACTCCGGCTCCATGAGGGCCGCGATGGCACATGAAGTCCCGGTCGTCGTTCCCGACCTTCCCGAGCTCGCCGACGTCCCCGAGGACGGCGTTTACCGCTACGACCGCACGGCGCCGGATGGCCTGCGTGAGGTGTTGGCGCGCGCGTTGCGAGCGCGCCCGGAGGAGAGAGCGGCCCGAGTCTCGGCGGCGCGTGAGTGGGTGACCGGGTGGACGTGGCACGAGGTCGCGGTCGCGACGGCGAGCGTCTACGAGCGCGCCCTTCGCGGCGAGAGCATGACCGGCGAGGTCGGGGGCCGGGTCGGCGAGATTTCGAGCGTCCGATCATGACGGGGAGTCCGACGACCGCCGTCGTCATCGTGTCGAAGGACGAGCTCCTCCTGGAGGACACGCTCAACGCCCTGCGCGAGCAACTGGAGGACAACGACGCCGAATGCGTCGTCGTCGACGCCTCGCGCCGCCGACTCGACCGTATCCGCCAAACCCACCCGTGGGTCCGCTGGATCGATTTCGTGGGACCGCTCGGTGTCCCGATCACGATCGCGCACCAACGCAACGTCGGCGTGCGCGCGGCGAGCGCGCCGGTCATCGCGTTCTGCGATTGCGGGGGAGTCCCCGGCGAGAAATGGCTCGCGAGCCTGACGGCCCCGATCCTCGCCGGAACAGCCGAGGCCACGTGCGGGCCGATCTACAACCTGGACTCGCCGTTTATGGGCGCGATCAACGACCTCGCCGACGGGGCGCCCGTGCGTATGACAGTGACCGCCAACATGGCGGTCGCGCGCTCGGCCTTCGATTCGGTCGGCGGCTTCGATGAGCGCTTTGCCTGCGGCGAGGACACCGAGTTCGGTTGGCGCCTGCGGGACGCGCGACTGCGCGTCGTCTGCGCGGCGTCGGCGACGATGTCCATGCACTGGGGGGACGCCGACCGGGAGATCCTCCGTGGCCGCCGCTACGGGCAGGGGACGGCGATGCTGTTCCTCACCCATCCGGACCGGATTCCCGAGCACGTGGCGATGTGGCCGGATCTCCTCGCCTATCCGGTCTGGTTCGTCGGGCTTCCGATCTCGTTGGCCCTCATCCCGGTCTCCGGGTGGATCCCGGTGGGGTGGGCGGCCCTGCTTGCCGTCCCCGTCGTCCGTGCGCTCCTCAGCGGGAACTCGGTCGCCTTCCTTCGCGTGAAATGGGTCCGTACGATGGGCTTCTTCGCGGGCCTCGCCCATGCCATTGCCGATCAGGGCGTCCCTGTGCTGCTCGTCGGGGCTTCGGCACCTTCCGACTCGCACACTCCGTCCGAGGACCAGCTCCGCGAGGTCCAAGTCTCGGCCGCGCGGGTCGATGCCTCCCGGCGTCGGTTGGTCGCCCGACTTTGCTGGCGTCGGCTCCGCGGAGCACGGATCATCGACCTGCGCGCGGGAGTCCCGAGCTCGAGACGGGCCCGGCGGCGCCTCGTCGCGGGGCTGTGGGTGGCCCGTCGCATCGGATATCGGATCGTCGTGTGGGATCCCGCCGAAGACGCCCTCATCGCCCGCCGCGCCGACGTCGTCGTCGCCTCCCCGGAACGCACGGCGGGGATCGCAACAGCCGGGCGCGCCCGAGTTGCGGTCGTGACAAGACACGACATCGCCGATCCGAACGGTGCCGCAACGGCACTTCTGGCCCGGCGGATCTACGAATCGCTCCTCACCGGCGCGGCAGTGGACCGAGAGCAGCCGGGGGACTGAACTCCGCGCTCGTCCCGGTCATCTCGCCCGAGCGTCGAAACGCAGGCGGACGTGGCCCGCGAGTCGGCCGGCGAAGTACGACGACAAGAGGGCCGAGTCGGCGGCGGTCGCGCCGAGGAAGCGGACGGGGTGCGAGCGCGCCTCGAACTTCCTCGCCACGTGCGCGACCGAGAGCAGTGCAAGGCACGCGACGGGCGCGGCGAGGCGTCTCGTCGAACGCCTCCCGGTCAGCCACGGGGCGACGACCGCGAACAGCATCAGGGCGAGGGCGACATCGGGCTCGCGCACTTTGCCGTACCGCTCGAACTGTCGCGACGCCCCGAGCCCGCTCTCGAACAGCCACCGGAACTCGTCACGGAACGTCTTGTGTTCGCGGTGCTCCACCCGGAGGCCGGGGACGACCCCGCGGACGACTCCCGCGGCGTCCATCTGGTGGTCGAGCGCGACGTCCTCCCCCTCGCGTAGCGCCTCCTCGTAGCTGACGTGCTCGAAGACGGTGCGTCGGAAGAGCGCGTTGTTACCCGTCGTGCGCGTCGCGCTGGCCACGACCTTCGGCTGCAGACCGAACTGCCGCGCCAGGAACCCGACGTCACCGTCGGGAACCGCGGTGCCGCTGACCACATCACGACCCTCGAGATGCTCCCGGCAGCGGCTGAACCAGTCCGGCGGCAGCACGATGTCCGAGTCGACCATCGCGATGAGCTGGCCCTGGGCGGCCCCGACACCCGCGGCGCGGGCCGTGCCGCGTCCGAGATTGGTCGGCAACCGCACCGTCCGCAGTTCGGGAACCCCGGCGGCGACCTGGGCGATCACGAACGGTGTCGCGTCGTCGGAACAGTCGTCAACGACCACGATCTCGAAGGCGGGAAGATCCGACTGGGCTGCGATCGCCTGCAGGCAGTGTTCGATTCCGACGGCCTCGTTGTGGGCGATCACGACGAACGTCACCACGGGGGCGTCGCCGCGTACCGACTCGGCCGATGTCGCGCCCTTCGACGCGCCCGAGCGGGACCCGCCTGGCGGCGCGCTCATGAGGCGCCCTGACCCTGACCGGCCAGCACAGCGCCGTTCGTGCCCTCGCGAAAGCGGTGACGACCACGAGAGCGGGCCGCCACTGCGCCGGCGAGCACGCTAGCGAACTCCTCGGCGGCCGGTCCCCAGTCGTACTGGGTCAACCAGGCCTCGGTTGGCCTGTTCTGCCCGGCCTGGTCGGCGAGAGCCCGGCTGATCGCCGCGGCGAGCGCGTCGACCGTCGGCTCGGCGAGGTAGCCGCGCCTCGAGCGCGCCACGAGGTGAACGGCGTTGTTGTCCGGGTGCGATGTCGTGACGACGGCGGCGCCACAGGCGAGCGCCTCGAGCACGGCGATCCCGAAGCCCTCGCGCACGGACGGCAGGACGAAAACGTCCGCCGCCCTCATGAGGGCGAGAATCTCCCGGTGCTCCGCAACGTCGGACCGGAAGCGCACGCGCCCGTCCAGCCCGGACGCCGCGACCTGGCTCATGAGGTTCTCCCGCTCGGGGCCGCTGCCCACCACGAGCAGCCGCACCTCCCGGCCGGTTTCGAGCCTGGTGAGGGCGTCGATCAGCAGGTGGACGCCCTTGTGCTTGAGGAGCCGGCCGACGAAGAGGAGTTCGGCCGCCTCGCCGACGTCCGCGGGGGTCGTGTTGGCGATGAGCCCGAGGTCAATCGCCGGTTGGACGACGCGGATCGGAATGGAGTTTCCGACCTCGGCGCGCAATCGATCAGCGGTGCCGGCCGACACGACGAGGATCTCGTCGGGAAGCCGCATCGCGCGCCGCTCGATCCACCAGGCGATCCTCCCGGGGAGGCGCCCGAGGTAGCCCTCCCAGTAATCCCGCCCCCACACCTCGTACCAGGTGACGACGAGCGGCTTCCGCCGCAACCTGGTCACCAGGCGAAGGGTGAACAGCTGCAAGTGTGATACGTGGTCCGCCTCGACGACGTCGAAGGGTCGGGTGATCATCCGCAGGCACGCCAGGGCGAAGACGATCGCCTCCCACAGCGACCGACGCCCCCCGCTGTAGAGAGGCACGAGCGGGCAGATGGCCCGGTGCTCGACGCCGTCGATCACCTTTGTGCGTTGGCGTTCCGGCCACCAGTGCATCGAGTACACCGTGATCGCGAGGTCGTGGTGGAGGCGCGTGGCGAGCTGGTGGTAGCGGGTCTCCTTGCCACCGCGGTGGTAGGGATAGACCGCGTCGCTGACGAGCGCGACCGAGATGGGCTTTGTCGGGTGCGTCTTCAAACCGGAAGGGGAGTCCTTCTCAGATTTCGGCCTGCATCCGCGAGGGCGACCAGAGGGCCGGAGCGACACGAGGCGCCATCGAGCGATCACGCTCTCCGTGGCGGACACGGCCGCGTAGACGCACCTTCATGAGGACCACGAAGCAACGCACGGCGTCGGTCGTTCGGATCTTCTTGCCTTCCTCGCGGGAGCGCCCGACATAGGAAGCTGGAACCTCATAGGGCCGGAAGCCGAGCCGCAGCAATTCCGCGCTGATCTCCGTGTCGAGCCCGAAGCCGTTTTCCTTGAGTTTCATCTGACGCAGAAGCGGTAGGGGAACGAGCTTGAGGCAGGTGTGGAGGTCCGAGATCGCCGAGCCGTACATGACGTTGGCGGTCATCGTCATGAGCCGATTGCCGACGGAGTGGAAGAGCGACGGGAACGTCGTCCCTGCGCCGCGCACCCGAACCCCGTAGACGACTTCGGCTCGCCCGGCGACGATCGGCGCCACGAGATCCGGAATGTCGGCCGGGTCGTACTCCGAGTCGGCGTCGAAGACGAGCAGGTGGGTCCCTGTGGCCCGCTCGATGCCGCTCAGGATCGCGGCGCCCTTACCGCGGCGGACGGCGTGCCGCACCGCGACGTGCGGCAACCCGTGAAGGGTTTCTACCGAGTGGTCCGTCGAGCCGTCGTCCACGACGATGATCTCCAGCTCACCTGGAATCGGCTGCTCGACGAGTGCGTCCACGACGTCGCGCACGGTTGCAACTTCATTGAAGACCGGAACGACGATCGAGAGTTTGAGCCTGGTGTGAGTGTGATCCGCGATGTTTATCGCCATTTGCCGCAATCCCCCGAGGCGTCTCAAGAACCACTGAAGTGCCAATGCGTCAAAGGAGATCCATCGCTCACGGCAGCTCGGCTGGACGAAGTGGAAATCACCCTCCGTGGCCAATTCCCCACGTCGGGGGGTCGATCCCATCCTCCCATCTCGTCCCAGCGTCCGTGCCGTAGAACTTCTATCGCTCCTTCTCGGGAAGACGATAACGGCGACGACCCGGCGTCCAGTCGGTAACCGGAAAAAATCTCGGCCCGTCACGGGCGCGTCAGGGATTCCTCCGGCCCGGCCGCCGTGTGTGGTGGTCGCACGACGCGTCGTCGAACACCGAATGCCCTCATGAGCGGCCGAGTTCAGCCTGCTCGAGCGCACAAAACCGGTCCAACATTCATGCACGGCACCGCTCGCGCAGCTCCGCCGCGGCGCCTCGAGGGTCCTCGGCGGCACATATCGCCGCCACGACGGCGATCCCCACCGCGCCGGCAGCGGTCAGATCTGCCACGCGTTCAGCCGTGATGCCACCGATCGCGACACACGGGACGGGGGAGAGCGCGCAGACCTCCCGCAACGCCTCGATGCCCATTGGCGGCGCGGCATCGGTCTTCGTGGGCGTCGCGAAGATCGGTCCGACCCCGAGGTAGTCGACCGTCCCGGCCGGGAGTCGCGCGGCAGCCTGCGCCTCTGAGACGTTCGTGACCGACCATCCGATGATGAGTTCTGGCCCGGCGACGGCGCGCGCCAGCTCAGCGGGGAGATCCGACTGACCGAGGTGCACCCCGTCGGCTCCCACCGCCAATGCAACGTCGAGCCGATCGTTCACGACAAAACACACGCCCGAGCCTGCGAGGATGTCGCGCAATCCCCACGCCGCGTCGACGAGCTCACGGGTCGTCGACGCGTGATCCCGGAGCTGCACCGCGGTGGCGCCGCCCGCCACGGCCGCCCGCACCGTCTCGGTGACGCCGCGGGTTCCGCAGGCTTCCGCATCCGTGACCAGGTAGAGCGTCAGGTCCAGCCCGGGACGGGTCACGCGGGAAGCGCCTTTGCCGAATCGGCGAGCGCGCCGAGCTCGTCGATCAGCGAGACGGCGAACGTGCCGGGCCCCGGATTGTTGCTCGCGGCGCGCTCGCCCGCGATCTTGAAGAGAGCGGACGCCGCGGCGGCCGCGAAGAGCACGTCATTGTCAACCGCCAGGAAGGCCGCGATGACCGCACCGAGTGCACATCCTGTCCCGGTAAGCCGAGTCATGAGCAGGCTCCCGCCGGGCACCGCGAGGACATCGGTCCCGTCGGTCACGTAATCCACCTTGCCGCTGACCGCAACGACGCAGTTCCGCGCGTGGGCGAGGACCGTCGCAGGCGCGATCGCCTCTTCGGAGTCCGCGAGGGTGTCGACGCCCCGGCCGGCGACTTCAGAACCCGCGAGACTCATCACCTCGGAGGCGTTCCCCCGCACCACGGTCGGGCGATGTTCCAGTAACTCGGCCGCAAGACGGGTGCGGTAAGGGAGCGCGCCCACTCCCACGGGGTCGAGCACCCACGGTCGGCCCCGTCCGTCCGCGGCGGCAGCCGCAGCGCGCATCGCAACCTCACGCTCTGCCGACAGCGTCCCAAGATTGATCAGAACGGCCGCGGCAGCCTCGGTGAACGGGCCTGATTCCTGGGCATTCTCGACCATCGCCGGCGACGCGCCGATGGCGAGCAACACGTTCGCCGAGGATTGGGCGACGACGATGTTCGTCAGGCAGTGGATCAGCGGCTTCTGCTCTCGGACCTCGCACAGAGCGGCCGACACGCGGGGATCGGCCCAGGTCAGCTTCGTGTGCATCGATGACGTCCCTCCGCTCGTACGAACGAGATCAGTTCCACAGGTGTCTCTCCGCCCGTTGGCGCCAGGCACGCTGGTCCGTGACCAACACTATCGACTCACTGGAAAAGGCCTAGCCACTTGCCATTCGTCTCCCTCGGCGTGTCCGGCGGACGCGGGCCCGCCGGGCGACCCGAGACGGTATGGGAACCGAGTGCTGCAGCCGGGTCGGCGCGTCACATCGGCGAGTGTTCACTATTATGAGTATGGCTCAGTGATATTGATGGCGGATTCCGGGCGCGATGAAAGAGGCCACATGGCGATTGAAGGACCGAGTGCCCGTCGAGACGAGGTCGCGTCACAGATCGGCGAGGCCGTGGCGCGAATCTCACGGCGCCTGCGGGCGAATTCGGGCCGCCGGTTGGCGCCCTTCGGCCTCACGGATGGCCAGGCGCGCGCCCTCCGGATGGTGGGCCGCGCGCGCTCGCTGCTGCGCATGTCTGAAATCGCCCACCGAATCCAGATCGTCCCCCGCTCGGCGACAACGATCATCGAAGGATTGGAGGCGAAGGGGCTCGTCGTCCGCGAGATCGACCCCGACGACCGGCGCTCGATCCTCGTCCGCATGACCGGCGCCGGCACCCGGCTCTACATCGAGATCGGGCGGGCTCGGGACAAGGCCGCGGTCGAGCTGTTCGGCAACCTGGAGCAGAAAGACCAGGAAGCCTTGCTGGCGCTGCTGGGCGCCGCCGAGCGGGCGGGCGAATCCGGGCGGGCCGCGGACGCCGGGGCAACCGTCCCGGGCACGCCGGAGCGCCGGCGATGATGCGACTCGGCGGGGGGGTCGGCCTCGGAGGCGGGCGCGGCCTGGGCGGCTCGATGCGCTCGCTCATCCAGGATCGCTCGGTGGTGGGGAGCAAGGTTCCCAAGGGGACCGTGCGCCGCATCCTCCGGTGCCTTGCGCCCTACAAAGGGAAACTCACACTCTTTTTCGTGCTCGTCTTCGTGGACTCCTCGATCGGCGTGGCGGTCCCGCTCATCTACCGGGCGATCATCGACACCGGGATCGGGCACCGCGACACACGACTCATCGTCGTCCTCGCGCTCGTCATCGCCGGCCTCGCCGTCTTCGACGCCGGCCTGTCGCTCGGCGAGCAATTCTGTTCCGCCCAGGTCGGCCAGGGACTCATCTACGACCTGCGTACGCGGGTGTACGCGCACATCCAGAAGATGTCGCTCGCCTTCTTCACCCGCACCCAGACCGGGGCCCTCGTCAGCCGGCTGAACAACGACGTCCTCGGCGCACAGCAGGCGACAACGGACATCTTGTCCTCGGTCGTCGGCAATCTGCTCAGCGTCGTCATGGTCCTGACCACGATGCTCATCCTGTCCTGGCAGATCACCCTCGTCGCGCTCGCCCTCCTGCCCGCGTTCGCGATCCCGGCCCGCTACATGGGGCGCCGCCTCGGGGCAATCACCCGCGAGGGCTACGTGCTCGCCGCCGACATGAACTCGACAATGGCGGAGCGGTTCAACGTCGCCGGAGCCCTCCTCGTCAAGCTGTTCGGCCGCCCGGGGGAGGAGGAGCAACTCTTCTCGGGCCGGGCAGGTCGGGTGCGCGACATCGCGATCCTCCAATCGCTCTATGCCCGGGTCTTTTTCATCTCGCTCACCGTCACAGCCGCGCTGGCCACCGCGCTCGTGTACGGATGGGGCGGCTCGATGGTGGTCCACGGGGTCCTCGAACTCGGCACGCTCGTCGCCATGACCGCGTACCTCAGCCGCCTCTACGGACCGCTCACCCAGCTGTCGAACGTGAACGTCGACGTGATGACGGCCCTCGTCTCGTTCGACCGTGTCTTCGAGGTACTTGACCTCGCGCCGATGATCACGGAACGAAAAGACGCGCGCCCGCTGGCGCACGGTTCGGCGACGATCGAGTTTGAGCACGTCGATTTCAGCTACCCGACCGCGAGCGAGGTCTCCCTGGCGTCACTCGAGTCGGTCGCCGTCCTGGAGACGACCGGGGCCCACCAGGTGCTCCACGACGTCACGTTCCGCGCCGAGCCCGGCGAGCTCGTCGCGCTCATCGGGCCGTCCGGTGCCGGCAAGACAACGATCACGCACCTCGTCGCGCGCCTGTACGACGTGACCGGCGGCGCGGTGCGGATAAATGGCCTCGACGTGCGCGACGTGACGCTCGATTCCCTTCGGGCGACGGTCGGCATGGTGACCCAGGACGCCCACATGTTCCACGACACGATCCGCGCGAACCTGCTTTACGCGAAACCGGACGCAACGGACGCCGAGCTGCGCGAGGCCCTCGACCGGGCGCAGATCCTCACGCTCCTGGACGACCTGCCCGAGGGGCTCGACACCCTCGTCGGCGACCGGGGCTACCGACTCTCGGGTGGCGAGAAACAGCGCATGGCGATCGCCCGGCTGCTCCTCAAGGCGCCGGACGTCGTCGTCCTCGACGAAGCGACAGCGCACCTCGACTCGGAGTCCGAGGCCGCGGTCCAACAGGCCCTGCGAACGGCGTTGACCGGACGGACGTCCCTCGTCATCGCGCACCGTCTCTCGACAGTGCGCGACGCCGATCTCGTGCTCGTCATCGACGAAGGACGGATCGTGGAGCGCGGAACGCACGACGCCCTGCTCGCCGGGGGCGGTCTCTACGCCGAGCTCTACCGGACCCAGTTCCGGCAGCAGATCTCCCCGACGGACACCCCCGATGACGACGGCGAGTTCCCGGTCCTGCCCTGGGACCCGGGAGTGCCGTCGGACGGTCCCGACTGACCCTTTCGAGCTATCGCTCGTCAACCGCCTCGGTCCGGAGTGCACCGCTCCACCGTGCGTTGTACTGGTCCGGCCGGGCGGTGCGAGATGTGGGTTCGGACCGACGCTTCCCCGGTCGCAACGGGGAGCACCCGTGATCTCAAGGGGGAGAGACGACATCTCGGATGAAGCTTTGGTTGGGGATTTCCGGTCTCGTGTTCGTAGCCCTCGTCGTCGTGGCGGTCTTTTTGGTTCCGAACAGCCCGGACCTGAACGCGACGACCGCGAAGGTGATCGCCTACTGCCACAACTACAAGACGAAGTTGCAGATCACGAGCTACCTCACCGAAGTGGCGATCTTCGTCAGCCTCTTCTTTTCTCGTATCTGCGTGATTTCGTCGCCACAGCGGCCGGGAAGGCCCTCGCGACCGTCGGATTCGCGGGCGCGGTGGTCTTCGCCGTGTCCGGCGCGCTGAGCGCCGGGCTCACCTGGGCGGCAACCAACGCCGTCGGGCACGTGACCGGCTCGGTCATGCAGGGACTCAACGTGCCAGAGAACGACCTCGTGTTCCCCCTCACGGGCGCGGGCACCGCCGTGTTCCTCTTCGCGCCCGGTCTGGGGATCCTGCGGTGCTGCCGGTGTGGCTCGGTTGGCTCGCGGTCGTGGCTGGCGTCGCCGCACTCGTCGTCTCCTGGATCGGGTTCATCGAGATTGGCGTCTGGACCATTCTCGCCAGCATCGCCATCCTCGTGCGCGCCAACCGGACGGTCACGACGGCGACGACGTAGGAGCACGGCCCCTTCGCCGGTCCCGGCCGCGGGACGGCGATCGAGCCAACCGGACGCGAGAACGCCACCGGCTCCAGGGGGGCCTGATGCCGGTGGCACCTCGTCGGCTGGGACTACTCCTCTTTTTTTTTCAGTTCGCGGTCGATGTGGGCGAGCTGACGCTTGGCCCGTTCGATGGGCGCCGACAGGTGCGACGCCGTCTCGTCGAGCGCCTTGCGGAAGTGCTGGTAGGCCTCGGCGAACGCCCCTTCGAGCTCGTTCGCGTCCTCGAGCATCGACACGATGAAGCGACGCCGCACCTCAAGATCGGCCAGGAGGGCGTCACGACGCTCCGCCGCCTGTTGAACGAGGGTCTCCGCCTCCTCGTGCGCCTTGGCGAGCTTGGCGGCCGACTGCGCCTCGGCCTCCTTGCGAACCGCCTCGGCGGCGGCGGCGGCTTCCTCGCGCAGCCGCGTCGTCTCCCTCGCCGCCGTACGGCGGAGGTTCTCCGCCTCCTTCACCTTGGCGGCGGCCTCTTTCTCAGCTACCTCGGCGGCGGCATTCGCCTCCGCGATCCTGGCGGCGGCCTGCGCCTCCGCCTCCTTGCGCACGGTCTCCGCGGCGGCGGCGGCCTCATCGTTGGACCGCGCGGCCTCCTTGACGGCCGCCGTCCGGATGTGCTCGGCCTCCTTCACCTTGGCGGCGGCCTGCGCCTCCGCGTCCTTGCGCACGGCCTCCGCGTCGGTCGCGGCGGCCTCGCGCAGGCGGGTGGAGTCCTGGGCCGCGGCGTGCCGGAGCACGTCCGCGTCCCGCCCCGCGGAGGCGCGCATCGTCTTCACCTCAGCCGCCGCAGCCTCGGCCAACGCGCGGGCCTTCTCGCCAGCCTGCTCGACGGCGCGCATCGCCGTGCGCAGGATGGTCGCCGCCGCCTCGCTCGCCATCGCGGCGAGCTCGGTCTCGCCGAACCTGCTGAGGTCCGGGGGGGACTCCCGTAATTCGGTCAGCTCCGCCTCGAGTTTCGAGATGCGGGCGCGCAGGTGGTGCTGCCGCCCGTTCCCGTTGCCCTCCCGGTCGTCGACGTCGCCGTTCATCGGGACCGTCGCGACCCGCGTCGGCTCCGCGGCGCTCATCGTGCCCTGGACTCCATCGCCGGGCGCGGCGGCGCGGCCGCGCAGGCGAAACCGTTTCCGAGCCGCTTGCGTCGGACTCGCCGCGGGCGGGACGGCCTCCTTCTTCTCGACGGCGGGCGCTCCGCCCGCAGGAGGGTCCTTACCTTGCGCGACCGTCATGGGACCTTCCTTCTCGCCGCGAGCCACGCGTGACGCGGACGCGGCCTAAGAACCTCTCGGTAAAAGATTGAGGGTTCGAGCGCGGAGATTCCCGGGGGAACCGGCGTCGACCGGTCCAGCTGCTCCCGGCGCGAGTCTCGCCGGGAACGACATCGGACCTACCTCTCCGCCGCCACGGACACGATCCGTGCGAACGACACTGCTCGCTCCGATTGTATAGAGCGGCCGGGCGCAGTTCCAACTACTTGCGCTATCTGCGGGCAAACATGGCCCGGCGACAGGTGCATACGGACCACGTCGAACGAACTGTTGTGCACAAACGGACGATCCGGCTCTCCCGGAGGCAATCGCGTCGAAGTGCCCAACACCCCGACGAGGGCGACTGCCAGGAACGCGCGTCACCTGGCGCGGGTCGCGTCCCGGCGCGCCGCGCCCGGCCCGGGGCGGCTGACCGGGGGCGGATAGTCTTCGACTGCCTGCGATGCTCGCGCGCTGCGGAACCGGGGACGCTTGGCGCGAACCACGGTCCTCGTGCCGGGCGCAACCGTCGCGGCGCAGACGGTGTGCCCGCTGGGAGGGGCATGTTCTCAGGGATCGTCGAGGAGCAGGGAAGGCTCGAGCGCGTCGAAGACGGCCGCTATCGGGTCGCGGCCTCGCGCGTCGTGAGCGACGTCGAGATCGGTGACTCGATCGCGGTGGACGGCGCGTGCCTCACGATCGTCGGACACGGCACGGACTGGTTCGAAGCCGACGTCTCGCCGGAGACGCGACGACGGACCACCCTGGGGAACCGGCGTGTCGGCGACGCTGTCAACCTCGAGCGTCCCGTCCGGCTCCAGGACCGTCTCTCCGGACACGTCGTTCAGGGTCATGTCGACGGCGTCGGCGAGGTGCTCCGTGCTGCCCCCGAACTCCGGGTCCGGATCCCCGATGGCCTCATGCGCTACTGCGTGGAGAAGGGATCGATCGCCATCGACGGCGTCAGTCTCACGATCTTCGACCTCGACGGGGAGAGCTTCTCGGTCGCCGTGATCCCGTACACGGCGGAGCACACGACCCTCGGCGCGAGGTCGCCGGGCGACCCCGTCAACGTCGAGGTTGACCTGACGGCGAAACAGATCGAGAAGCTGCTCGCACCGTACCTGTCCGGGCGACCATGACCCGAGGGCCACGGGCACAGGACCCGTCGACCGCCTCCGGGGCCACCACCGCGGTCGCGGGAGGTCCGACCGGCGCGCGGATCGTCGTCGACGGCGTTCACAAGCACTTCTTCCACAATGAACAAGCGGTCGTCGCCTTGCACGACGTGAGCCTGTCGGTCGCGGCCGGCGAGTTCGTGAGCGTCATCGGTCCGAGCGGCTGCGGCAAGTCGACGCTGCTGCGCGTCATCGGCGGCCTTGTCACGCCCGACGGGGGCAGCGTCCGGGTCGACGGCGCCACGCCCGATGAAGCGCGCGCGAGGAAGCGCTTTGGTTTCGTGCCCCAGACCCCGGCGCTCCTTCCGTGGCGCTCGGTCCTCGGAAACGTGACGTTGCTGCGCGACGTCGGCCGGCGCCGCCGGCGAACCCACGGCCGCGCGACACCGGTCCCGCCAGAGGACCGGGCCCGTGACCCAATGGCGCTCCTCGAACAGGTCGGGCTCGCGCGCTTTGCCGGGTCGTTGCCGCGCGAGCTCTCCGGCGGCATGCGGCAACGGGTGAGTCTCGTGCGCGCCTTCGCCCTAGGGCCGCCGATCCTGCTCATGGACGAGCCCTTCGCCGCCCTCGACGAGTTCACGCGCGACGCGATGCGTTATCAGCTGCTCGACATCTGGAGCCAGACCAACACGACGGTCGTCTTCGTCACTCACTCGATTCCGGAGGCGGTCATCCTGTCCGACCGGGTGATCACGATGGCCGCCCGACCCGGCCGCGTCGCCTCGGTCGAGGCGATCACGCTGGCGCGACCCCGCACCGAGGACATGGAGGACTCCGACGTCTTCGCGACGCACGCTCGCCGCGTCCGCGCGGCGCTGAGGGCGAGCTGGGAGGCGCGGACGTGAGCGTCGGGGGCGGACCCCCGTCACCGGGGCTCGACCCGGACGGGCTCGCCCCGCCGACGGCCGGCTGGGCGCGGCGGGCGACGCGCACCGTCTTGCCGGGGGTTGTCGCTTTCATCGTCGTCTTCGGTGGCTGGGAGTTCGGCGTGCGCTTCACGCACATTTCGGCGACCGAGCTCGTGGCGCCCTCGGCCATCTTCCGCGAGCTCTGGCGGGCACCGGGCTTTTTCGCGAGCAATGCCTGGGTCACGATCCAGGAAGCTTTCTGGGGCTTCCTCGTGGCCTTCGGCGTCGCGCTCACGGCTGCCGTCGTCGTCGTGCATTCGCGAGTGATGGATCGCGCCCTAACCCCGATCGTCGTCATGCTGCAGGTCACCCCCATCCTCGCCCTCGCCCCGCCGCTCGTCGTCTGGCTCGGGTTCGGGCCGCAGCCGAAGATCGTCATGGCCGCGCTCATCACCTTCGTCCCGTTGTTCACGAACGCGACGGTCGGGTTCCGAGCCGTCGACCCCGCCACCTACGAGGTCATGCGCTCGGTCGACGCCAGCAGGTCGGAGATCTTTTTCCGGTTGCGGGTTCCGCACAGCCTGCCGTACCTGCTCGCCGCCACGCGGGTCTGCGTCGGCCTGGCCCTCATCGGAGCCGTCGTCGCCGAGTTCTTCGACTCCTCGGCCGGTCTCGGCTACATCATGGCGGGAGCTCAGGCGAACTACGAGGCGGCCGTCGTATGGGCCGCGATCTTCGCTCTCGTTTTCATCGGCGTCGTGCTCGTCGGCCTCGTCACCGTCGTGCAGCACCGGCTCCTGCGCTGGTCGGGGGTCGACGTGGCCCAGACCTAGCCGGCTTGTGCACGACGATCGTTCCTGGGACTGTTGGATGGAACCGAGCTAAGGGGCAACTCCGTGTCCAGGGCCAATCGTCGCCGCGCGCTCGCGGGTGTCGCGCTCAGCTGGGGCGCGCTAGTAATGGTGACCGGCGCGACCGGCCCGTCCGCGGCGGCAACCAGTCCGGGACAGCTGGTGCCGCTGTCGGCGGCGACCGGCGTGACCGCCAAGGGGATCTCGCCCGCCGAGTGCGCGGCGAACCGCCGCGCCGGGACGATCATCTTCGTCACGAGCTACAGCTACGCGCCGGCGGCGTCGATCGCCGACGTCGTCGTCGCGGCCCGTCGCGGCTACTTCAAGGACATGTGCCTGCACGTGACGCTGCAGCCGGGCTTCAGCACGGACAACGTCGCGCTCGTGAGCGCCGATCGCGTCCAGATCAGCTCGCTCGGCTCGGACAGCGAGGTGCTCGCGGCCCGGGCCGACGGTGCCCACCTGGAAGGCGTGCTCACCTACGGACGCACCGCGATCTCCGAGCTCATCACGCCGGGAAGCGTGAAGGTCACGAACCTCCGACAGCTCGACGGCACGACCGTCGGCATCAAAGGGGCGCTGCCCTACGAGGTCGAGGCGATGCTCGCCAGGGCCGGCGTCGACATCGCCTCGCTGCGCAAGGTCCAGGTCGGCTATAACCCCGTCATCATCGACCAGGGACGCATCATGGCCCTGCCGGTCTACAAGTCGAACGAGATCCGCGAGCTGAACGTCCTCGGCTACAAGTACAAGGTCTGGGACCCCTCGAACTACGGGGTCGCGGCCTCCTTCGCCGCGCTCGTCGTGAACACCGGTTTCGCCGACGCCCACCCGACCGCGGTCGCGGACTTCTTGCGCGCCGATCTCGCCGGGTTCTGGTGGGGGTACCGCCACCAGAACCAGGCCGTCGCCTACTGCGAGGACCTCGTCCCGCCGGAGCTCGGCATCACCCGCCCGGTCGGGAGGTTCCGTTGGCGGGTCGAGTCGGGTCTCGTCGTCCGCGACACCCAGGCCGGCGACGAGCTCGGTGCCCCGGACTTCTCGCTCATCGCAAACGAGTACGCGCAGGACGTCCGACTCCATCTCATCCCGGCGGGCGTCGACATCCACCGGGCCTTCGACCCGAACTTCGTCGCCGCGATCTACCACGGCACGCGGCTCGTCTGGCCGACGAAGTTCCACTGACCGCGCTCTGACCGGGCCCGGCCCGCGCGGACGAAGGGCGCGGCTCTAGGAGGTCGTCACCTTGCGTTTCTCGAGCCTGTCGGCAAGGTGTGCCGGCAGCTCGGCGTAGTGGTCGAACGTCACGCTGAACCGTCCCCGGCCGCCCGTCAGCGAGCGGAGGTCGGCCGCGTAATGGCCGAGCTCGCTCGCCGGGCAGAGCGCGGCAATCGTCTGCGCCCCGTCGGCGTCGCTCGCGCTCGACAACACCCGCCCGCGGCGGCTGTTGAGATCCCCGAGGACGTCACCCTGGTAGCGGGCGGGGCAGTAGACCTCGACCCGGTCGATCGGCTCGAGCACGACGGGCCCCGCCTGCTCGAAGGCGAGCGCGAAACCGAGCGCCCCCGCCATCTCAAAACTCGCCTCCGACGAGTCGACGGTGTGGAACTTGCCGTCGTCGCAGATGACCCGGGTGTCGACGACGGGGTAGCCGAAGATCCCGCCCTGGTTCATCGCCCGGCGCACGCCCTTCTCGACGGCCGGGATGAACTGGCGGGGGATAGCACCCCCGACGATCTTGTCGACGAACTCGAAGCCGGAGCCCCGCTCCAGGGGCTCGACCCGGAGGTGCACGACACCGAACTGGCCGTGACCCCCGCTCTGCTTCTTGTGCCGTCCCTCCGCCTCCGCGGTCTTGCTGATGGCCTCCCGGTACGGGATCCGCAGGTCCTCGGTTTCGAGGTCGACGGAGAACTTGCGGTGGAGGCGTTCGCAGATGACCTGGAGGTGCGTCTCGCCCATTCCCGACAGCACGGTCTGATGGGTCTCGTCGTCCCGGCGCACCGCGAACGAGGGGTCCTCCTCCTGGAGGCGATGCAGGCCCGTCATCATCCGGTCCTCGTCGCCGGCGGTGCGCGGCTTCACGGCGATCGAGAAGGCCGGCGGCGTCACCGACCCGAACTCGACGGTGACCGGGGACGACTTCGGGGCCAGCGTGTCACCAGTGCGCGTCTCGGCGAGTTTCGGGATCGCGACGATGTCGCCGGCCACGGCCTCCGACACCGGGGCCGCCTCCTTGCCCCGCATCTGCTCGAGCACGTGCAGACGCTCGTCCGAGCGGGTCCGCGTGTTCACGAGCACGACGTCGGGGCGCAGCGTCCCGGAGACGATCTGGAGCAACGAGATCCGGCCGACGAAGGGGTCGACGATCGTCTTGAAGACCCGGGCGAGCGGCTCGGCGGCCGCGTCGTCAGGAACCTCAATCGACTGATCGCCCGCCCGGCCGTGCACCCGTCGTTGCGGCGGGATGGCGCAGACGAGGTCGAGCAGCCGGTCGAGACCGACATCCTGTAGAGCCGAGCCACACACGACGGGGAACACCGTCCCGGCGACGACGCCGACCGCCAGCGCCCGGGCGAGCTCGGCCGGCGCGGGGATGTCGCCTTCGAGGTAGCGCTCCATCAGACCGTCGTCGGCGACGACGATGCCCTCGACGAGGTCGTCCCGCAGGCCGCCGGCGCGGTCGACGAGGTCGGCGGGCACGGGGCCCGTCGCGGGCTTGCCACCGGAGTAGCTGATCGCCTCGTCGGCGAGGAGGTCGACGAGGCCGTGGAAGTCCGCCTCCGCCCCCACCGGGAGCTGGAGGGGCGCGATGCCCGCCCCGAAGGTCTGCCGGAGCCCCTCGAGGGTGCGGGCGTAGTCGGCGCGCTCACGGTCGAGCTTGTTGACGAAGACGATCCGCGGCACGCCGCGGTCCGCGGCAAGCCGCCACACCGCCTCGGTCTGGACCTCGACCCCCTCGACCGCACTCACGACGACGACCGCCAGATCGGCGACGTCGAGGGCGAGCTCGACCTCGCCGATGAAGTCGACGAATCCCGGGGTGTCGACGACGTTCACCTTGTGGTCGTCCCAGGTGATCGGCGCGATGGCCATCGAGACCGAGATGTGCCGCTTCACCTCCTCGGGTTCGAAATCCGAGACGGTCGTCCCGTCCTCGACGCGGCCCTTGCGTGCGATCACCCCCGTGAGGAGCAACAAGGACTCGGTTAGCGTCGTCTTTCCGGTTCCACCGTGCCCGATGAGGACGACGTTCCGGATCTGGCCGGGCGACAGGTTGCTCAACGACCGAACCTCCTTGCGCAGCGGTTGGCGGGGTTCCCGCATCGTAGGCGGAGGGTCGGGCCACAGCGAGGCCGCGTCGCGGGCAGGGCCGTTAGTCTCACCTCATGGGTCCCGGTGACGTCGCGCCCGATTTCTCCCTGCCGGACGAGAACGGGGTCGAGCGCTCGCTCGCCGAGTTCCTCGCCGCGGGCCCCGTCGTCCTCTTCTTTTACCCCGCGGCGATGACCCCCGGCTGCACCGCCGAGAGCTGCCACTTCCGCGACCTCTCCGCCGAGTTCACCGCGCTGGGCGCCTCCCGGGTCGGCGTCAGCCACGACGACGCGGCGACCCAGAAGCGCTTCTCGGTTCGCCACGGATTCGACTTTCCCCTCCTCGCCGACGTCGACGGCACCGTCGCCCGCTGCTACGGGGTCCATCGGTCCGTCCGGGCGCTCCCCACCCGGCGCTGGACCTTCGTCATCGACCGCGAGGGGCGCATCGCCGAGGTGATCAAGAGCGAGACCCGCATGGCGGCGCACGCCGACCGCGCGCTCGCCGCGCTCCGGGTGATCGCCGCGGGCTGACCCGCCCGCGGGGCCGACGGAGGAGCGTCGCGCGGTCGCCTCGGTAGCCTGCCAGCGTGCGCGGGCGGCGGCTGCTCATCGACACCGGGCCGCTGAGGACGAATCCCCCGTACCGCCGGCTGTGGTCCGGCTACCTCGTCAGCACCTTCGGCAGCGAGATCACGCTCGTCGCGGTGCCGTTCCAGGTCTACCGGATGACCCACTCGACACTCGACGTCGGGCTCGTCAGCCTGGCCCAGCTCGGCCCGTTGCTCGTCGGCTCCTTCGGCGGCGGGGCGATCGCCGACGCTTTCAACCGCCGGCGGCTCCTCGTTGTCACCCAGCTCCTGCTCGCCGCCACGAGCCTCGGCCTCGCGCTGAACGCCCATGCCGCCCGGCCGGCGCTCTGGGCGGTGTTCGTCGCCAGCGCGGCCGCTGCCGGGATCTCCGGCGTCGACGGGCCGACGCGGACCGCCCTCGTCGCCGACCTCGTCGAGCGCGACTCACTCACCCAGGCGATGGCGTTGTGGCAGCTCATGTTCAGCCTGAACATCGTCGTCGGCCCGGCGCTCGCCGGTGTGCTCATCGGCCGGTTCGGCCTGGCGGCCGCCTACTGGGTCGACGTCGCGACCTTCGCCGCCTCGCTCGTCAGCATCCTGCGCCTCTCGTTCCCGGCGACGACCGTCGGGCGCCAGCTCCTCACCCCGGCCGCCTTCCTCGGGGGTCTGCGGTACCTCGCGCGCCACCAGGTCCTCCAGGCCGTCTATCTCGTCGACCTGAACGCGATGGTCTTCGGGATGCCCCGCGCCCTTTTCCCGGCGCTCGCCGTCCTGCGCTTCCACGGCGGCGCCGAGACCGTCGGGCTGCTCTACGCCGCGCCGGGGGCGGGGGCGCTCCTCGGGGCGGCGTCCGCCGGCTGGGTAACGACGGTCCGCCGTCAGGGGCTCGCCGTGCTGGTCGCCGTGGCGGCCTGGGGACTCGCCATCACCGCCTTCGGATTCGCGACGGCCCTCGGCCTCGCCCTCGTGCTCCTCGTCGCCGCCGGCGCGGCCGACGTCATCTCGGCGGTCTTCCGCTCGACGATCCTCCAGCTCGAGGCCCCCGACGAGCTGCGCGGGCGCCTCCAGGCCGTCCAGACCGCGGTCGTGACGGGGGGACCGCGCCTCGGCGACCTCGAGTCCGGGGCGGTCGCCGCGGCGATCGGGGTCGCGAACTCGGTGATCGCCGGCGGCGCCATGTGCCTCGTCGGCGTCGCGGTTCTCGCCCAACGCCTGCCGCATTTCGCATCGTTCGTCGCGCACCGGCGGGCTCCGGGTGGAGGCGCACCCGGCGGGAGCGATGTGGAAGGGTAGGGCCATGAAAGTCGGCATCGTCGGAGGGACCGGACCCGCGGGGCGCGCCCTCGGGGCGCGGTTGGCAGCCGCGGGCTCGACGGTCGTGCTCGGCTCGCGGGATGCGGCCCGAGCCGCGGAGGCGGCTCGGGAGATCACCGCGCGCTGGCGGGGCCACGCCCTCGAGCTCGCGGGCGCACCGAACGCGGAGGCGGCGACAGCGGACATCGTCGTGCTCGCCACCGTGTGGGACGCCACCGTGGCGACGGCGGTCCAGCTCGCGCCCCAGCTCACCGGTCGCGTCGTCGTGTCGATGGCGAACGCGATCACCCGGGTCGGTCCCGAGTTCGAAGCGCTCGTGCCGGCGCGCGGCTCCATCGCCGCGACGATCCAGGCCGCCGTGCCCGGCGCCCGGGTGACGGCCGCCTTCCAGCACCTCCCGGCGGGGCGCCTCGGCGAGCTCGACCTCCCGATCGAGGCAGACGTCCTCGTCTGCGCCGACGACGACGAGGCCGGTCTGGCGACGGTCCGCCTCGTCGAGACGGTCCCGGGGCTCCGGGGAGTGCGCGCCGGGTCGCTCGCGGCCGCAGCCGCCGTCGAGTCGCTCACCGCCGTGCTGGTCAACGTCAACGTCCGCTACCGGACGCACACGACGCTTCGCCTCGCGGGCCTGCCGCCACGAGAGGGGGGCGCTTCGCGGTGACGATGCAGCTCTACGAGACGGCACGCCGCGAGATCGTGCCGTTCGAGCCGGGCCACGTCGTCACCATGTACACCTGCGGGATCACGCCTTACGACGCGGCGCACCTCGGGCACGCCGCGACCTACCTCACCTACGACGTGCTGCAACGGCGGTTGCGCGATCTCGGCCACGAGACGCGCTGCGTGCGCAACGTGACCGATGTCGATGACGACATCCTGGCCAAGGCGCGCAGCCTCGGCGTGCACTACCTCGACCTCGCCGCCGAGGAAACCGCCCGTTTCGACTCAGAGATGCGCGCGCTCGGGATCCTGCCGAGTTACTCCGAGCCACGCGCGACGTCGGCGATACCGGACATCCTCGGCTTCATCGGGATGGTGCTCGAGTCGGGACACGCCTACCAGGCCGGTGGCGGCGTGTACTTCGACGTGTCGTCGTTCCCCCGCTTCGGCCGTCTGAGCGGTCTCGACCGCGCGGCGATGCTCGCGATCGCCGCCGAACGCGGCGGCAACGTCGATGATCCGCTCAAGCGGGATCCCCTCGATTTCGTTCTCTGGCAGCCGTCGCTCACCGGCGAGCCGGCCTGGGACTCGCTGTGGGGACCAGGACGCCCGGGTTGGCACATCGAGTGCTCGGCGCTCGCGATGCGCGAGCTCGGTCTCACGATCGACCTCCACGGCGGGGGCACCGATCTCATCTTCCCGCACCACGAGTGCGAGGCCGCCCAGTCGGAAGCGGCGACGGGGGAAACCTTCGTACGCCACTGGATGCACGTCGGCATGGTCCGCCTGGGCGGGGAGAAGATGGCGAAATCCCTGGGGAACCTCGTCTTCGTCGGCGAACTCCTGGCCGATCACGAACCCGGCGTGCTCCGGCTCGCGCTCCTGTCCCACCACTACCGCACCGAGCTCGACTGGGAGAAAGGGCTCCTCGACGAGGCGACCGCGCGCCTCGACGCCTGGCGCCGTGGCGGCGTGGGTTCGGCCGCGCTCGACGAGGTGCGCGCCCGGCTGGACGACGACCTCGACACCCCGGGCGCGCTGGTCGCGATCGACGACGCGGCGCGGTCCGGTCACGGCGTCTCAGAGGCCGCCGCGCTCCTCGGCGTCGCGTGGTGAGCCTCCAAAGTCACCTCGGGTCGACCCATTAGGCTGTGCCGGAACGCGCAACGACGTCGCACAGCGCCGCGGCTGGCATTGCATCACCTGGAATCGAGGGTCACCGCGTGGGAGCCGAACCGCCGAAGATCACCGTCGCCCTGCCCGATGGTTCGACTCGGGAGCTGCCGCCCGGCTCGACGGCGGGGGACCTCGCCGCGGCTGTCGGCAAGCGGCTCGCCGCGGACGCCGTCGCCGCCGAGGTCGGCGGGGTCCTTGTCGATCTCGGCACGGAGCTGCACGACGGCGACCCGGTGCGCATCGTGACCGGGGGAGTCGACGAGGGCCGCACCGTCCTGCGGCACTCGACCGCGCACGTGATGGCGCAGGCCGTCCTCGCGCTGTACCCGGGGGCGCGCTTCGCGATCGGGCCGGCGATCGAGGACGGCTTCTACTACGACTTCGAACTGCCCGGGAACAAGCGTTTCTCCGACGAGGACCTGCCGGCGATCGACGACGCGATGCGCGCGATCGTCGCGGAGGACCAACCCTTCGTCCGTGAGGTCCGATCGATCGAGGACGGGCTCGCGCTCTTCGCCGACCAGCCGTTCAAACGCGAGATCATCGAAGGCGTCGCCGCGCCCCGGGGCGGGCTCGACCCGGAGTTCACGACCGAGGCCGCCGCGGGCGCCGCCGTCGTGACGACCTACCGCAACAGCCCGAGCTTCATCGACCTGTGCCGCGGGCCGCACGTTCCGCGCACGGGCCGGCTCGGCCACTTCAAGCTGACCCGCGTCGCCGGCTCGTACTGGCGGGGGGACGAGAAACGCCAACAGCTCCAGCGGATCTACGGCACCGCCTGGGAGTCGGCGGCGGCACTCGCCGACCACCTCCACCGTCTCGCCGAAGCCGAACGGCGCGACCACCGCAAGCTCGGGCTCGAGCTCGACCTGTTCCACTTCCCGCCGGAGATCGGGAGTGGGCTGCCCGTGTTCCATCCGAAGGGCGCGCTCGTTCGCCAGCTGATGGAGGACTTCGCCCTCGCCATGCACCGAGCCCACGGCTACGAGCAGGTCTGGACGCCCCACATCGCAAAGTCGACGCTCTTCGAGACCTCGGGGCACCTCGGCTGGTACGCCGCGGGCATGTACCCGCCGATGGAGATGGAGGGCGCGACCTACTACCCCAAGCCGATGAACTGCCCGATGCACATCCTCATCTACAAGGACCGGGCGCGGTCGTACCGCGAGCTCCCGCTGCGGTTCTTCGAATTCGGGACCGTCTACCGCTTCGAGCGCTCCGGGGTGCTCCACGGACTCACCCGGGTGCGCTGCATCACCCAGGACGACTCGCACATCTTCTGCGCCTCCGACCAGCTCGCCGAGGAGCTCCGCTCGTTGCTCGAATTCGTCCTCGAGGTGCTCCGAGCCTTCGGGCTCACCGAGTTCGAGGCCGAGCTCTCGACCCGCCCGGAGAAATTCGTCGGCGAGATCGCCGAGTGGGACCAGGCCACCGACGCCCTCCGCAGCGCCCTCGAGTCTTCCGGCATCCCGTACCGCGTAGCCGAGGGGGAGGGGGCGTTCTACGCGCCCAAGATCGACGTGCACATTCGGGACGCCATCGGCCGGCGCTGGCAGCTGTCGACGCTGCAGGTCGACTTCCAGCTGCCGAACCTGTTCGACCTCGGGTTCGTCGGCGCCGACAACGAGCGGCACCGCCCGCGGATGATCCACCGGGCGCTTTTCGGGTCGGTGGAACGATTCTTCGCCATTCTCCTCGAGCACTACGCCGGGGCGCTGCCGACGTGGCTCATGCCCGTTCAGGCCCGCGTCCTGCCGGTGCGCGACGCCAACGCCGGTTACGCCGCGTCGGTCATCGCCCGGCTGCGCGAGTCCGGCTTCCGGGTCGACACCGACGAGGCCACCGAGCCGCTCGGGGCGCGGGTGCGGCGCGCCAAGCTCGAGAAGCTCCCCTACGTCCTCGTCGTTGGCGACGAGGACGAGGCCGCCGGCTCGGTCGGCGTGAATGCCCGCGGCACCGACCCGGTCGAGCGAGGGATCGGCTTCGAGGCGTTCCTGGCCCGCCTCGCCGGCGAGGTCGCCCGACGCGGCCGGCCCGAAGACGGCGCGCCGTGACCTTCGACCACCTCTGGGCCGGATGGCGCTCGGCCTACGTGACGTCGGTCTCGGGCGCTTTCGGCGAGCCCGAGGACCTCGACGCGCCGCACGAACCGACGACTCCGGAGAACTGCGTGTTCTGCCGGCTCCTCGCCGCGAAGGCGACCGACGAGCCCTACGTCGTCTACCGCGGGCCGCGCACCGCGGCCATCTTGAACGCCTACCCGTACACGAGCGGCCATCTCCTCGTCCTGCCGGCACGCCACCTCCACCACCTCGATGAGCTCGACGACGCCGAAGGCGCCGAGTTGTGGGCGACGACGCTCGACGCCACGACGGCGCTGCGGCGCGCCTATGAGCCCGACGGCCTCAACCTCGGCGCCAACCTCGGACGCGCCGCGGGGGCGGGACTGCCCGACCACCTGCACCTCCACGTCGTCCCGCGCTGGGTCGGAGACACGAGCTTCATGACCGCGGTCGCTGCGGTCCGGGTGCTGCCCGAGACGCTCTCCGACAGCTGGAGCCGGATCACCGCGGCATGGCCCCGCTGAGGCACCGCGGTCCCGAACTGAACTCCATCGGCGGATCCGGACCGTGCTGGTAGCGTTGGGAGCGCCGGGGCAGGAGGGGAATTGATCGACGGCCGGCGAGGCAAGAAGACCGAGGACGGCACCGTCGCGCCCGCCCCCTGGGGGCACCGTTCGATCGGCCAGCACCTCGTCGACGTGGGCGTCGGAGCCGACGCCGTCACGACGATCGGAGTCATCCTCGCCGCGGCGACCGCGGTCCTCATCGCCTGTCACTGGTTCATCGTCTCGGTCGCGCTCATCATCGTCGGCGGGCTGATGGATACCCTCGACGGCCACGTCGCCAAGGTCGCTGGCACCGCCTCGCCCCGCGGGGCGTTCCTCGACTCGGTTGCGGACCGGGTCGGGGATTCGCTGATCTTCGGCGGCTTGGCCTGGTACTTCATCCGCGCCCACGACGCCAACGCCGCCCTCGTCCCGCTCGCGATCCTCGCGGTGAGCAACCTCATCTCCTATCAGCGTGCGAAGGCCGAGTCGCTGGGGTTCTCCGCCCACGGCGGGATGATGGAACGCGCCGAACGCCTCATCTTCCTCGGCGTCACGTTGTTCATCGCCTTCTTCGCTCCCGCCGCGCTCGTCCCGCTGCTGCTCGCGCTGCTCGCGCTCACCGGCGTCACCTGCATCGGGCGCTTCGTGCGCGTCTGGGGCCAGGCGACGGCGACGGTGCCGGTCGACCGCGCGCCCCGGGCGCCACGAGCCGCGGGCGCCGGCAGCTGGCGTTCGGCCCGGCGCGCCGATCAATCCCGGCGGGCTCGCCGAGACCTCGTGCCGCTTTCGACCCGCCTGCGGGGCGTGTTCGGCGCGAGCGGCGAGCGCGCGACTCACCGGCGCGAACGCGCCGGCCGGCACCGCAGCGAGCGCGCCTTCGGTCGCCGGCTCGACCGCGACCGCTGACAGCCCCGCGGGGCGTCGGGCGCCACCACCCATGAGCCGGGCGCGGACCCGGCTCATCTACCTCGGTTACCGCGGCGCCGCCGCGTTCCTCCGGGCGATGCCGGGCCCGATCGGACGGGCATGCGTCGGAGGCGTCGCCCTCGTCGCCTGGACGGCCGGACCAGCCCGCCGGGCCGTCGTCGCGTCGAACCTCCGCCGGGTTCTCGGGCCGGACGCGTCGCCGACGACGCTCCGCCGGACCGTCCGGCGGGCGTACGCCAGCTACGCCGCCTACTGGTTCTACGCGTCGCGTCTCGACGCCAGGGATCCCGCCGTCCTCGGTCGGCGCGTCGCCGTGCGTCACCCGGAGCGGCTCATCGGCGCCCTCGCCCGGGGACACGGGCTGATCATCGTGCTGCCCCACGTCGGCTGCTGGGAGGCGGGGGCGGTGTGGACCGCCTCGCTGGGCTACCCGCTCATGACCGTCGGCGAAGCGCTCGAACCGCCCGAACTGTTCGACTGGTTCGTCGAGTCTCGCAAACGGGCCGAGCTCACCGTGCTGCCCCCCGGGCCGGCGACGACCGCGCAACTCCTCCACCACCTGAGGGCCGGCAAGGCGCTCGCCCTCGTCGCCGATCGCGACGTGGTCGGCAGCGGCCTGCGCACGGAGTTCTTCGGCGCCGCGACGAGCGTCCCCGCGGGCCCGGCGGTGCTCGCTCTGCGCTCCGGCGCGCCGGTGCTTCCCGCCGCCATCTACCTCGAGCCCCGAGGGCGGTTTACGGTCGACTTCTCCCCGGAGCTCGACACGACACGGACCGGCCAGTTCCGGACCGACGTCGCCCGGCTGACCCGGGACATGGTCGCCGCCTTCGAGCAGCTGATCGCCTCCCGGCCCGAGCAGTGGCACGTCTTCCAACCGGCCTGGCCGGCGGGAGACGCAGAGGGGGGCGGATGAGGATCGCGCTCGTCAGTCCTTACGACCTCGCCGTCCCCGGCGGTGTCCAGGCCCAGGTGCTCGGGCTTGGACGCGCCCTCGTCGCCGCGGGCCACGGGGTCGTCGTCTTGGCGCCCGGGCCGAAAGGGGCCGCCCAACTCGGCGGCCTCGATGTGGTCGGAGTTGGGCGGTCCTTCGCCGTCCGGGCCAACGGCTCGCTCGCCCCGGTCGCGCCGACTCCCGCAGCGATGCTCCGCACGCGACTCGCGCTGCGGGACGCCGCGGCCGACGTCGTCCACGTCCACGAACCCCTCGTCCCCGGACCGGCTCTCGCCGCCGCGACAGCGGGCGGCGCCCCGGTCATCGGGACCTTCCACCGCGCCCGGGCGAGTCGGACGTACGTCGTCTACGGACACGCGCTCCGCCGGGTGGTCCGCGGGCTCGACGACCGCGTCGCCGTCTCCGCGGTGGCCCGGGCGACGCTGTGGGCCGCCGCCGGGCCGTGCGAGTGCGCGATCCTCGCCAACGCGATCGACCTCGAGCGCTTCGCCGGCGCGGCTCCCGTCCCGCCGGAGGCGCCGACGGTGCTCTTCGTCGGGCGCCTCGAACCCCGCAAGGGCCTCGCGGTCCTTCTCGAGGCGTACGGCGGGCTCGGCTGCGATTCCCGGCTGCGCATCATCGGCGCCGGCCCCGAGGCCGCGACGCTCCGGCGCCGTTACGACCACGATCGGCGGATCTCGTGGCTCGGGCCGGTCTCCGACCAGGAGCTCGACCGCGAGCTCTCCGCCGCCCAGGTCCTCGCCGCACCCTCGTTGGGCGGCGAGTCCTTCGGCGTCGTGCTCCTCGAGGCGATGGCGGCGGGTACCGCGGTCGTCGCCTCGGACATCCCCGGCTACCGGCTCGCCGCCGCCGGAGCGGCGGCCCTCGTCCCGCCGGGTGACGCGGCGGCCCTGCGCCGCGCACTCGAATCCCTGCTCAGCGACGCCGTCGAGCGCGATCGGCTCGTGGCGGCCGGACGACTCGTCGCGGCCCGGCATTCGTTCGGCGATCTCGCCACGGCGTACGAGGCCCGCTACGCGGCGTTGCTCGCGACGCCGTCGCGGGGGAGCGCCCGGCGCGGCGCGACCCACTGATCGGCCCGCCGGGAGCCCGTACAGTGGGGATGCGATGACCCCCGCCAAGGTGAACTCGACGAGCCGCACCCGCACCCCACGCCCGGCTCCCGAACCGGCCCCGCGGCGCCGGCCCACGCGGGTGGCCGCGAGCGCGCCTCAGCCGGCTCGCCCCGCCTTCGGGCGGGCGGGGATCGGGATCCTCGCCCGACTCGCGGGCGCCACGCCGCTCGTCCTCGTCGCCGCCGGCGCGGCGCTCGCCGCCTCGGGCGCGCTCTCCGTCGTCGGCATCGCGCTCGGGGTCGTTCTCGCCGCGTGCGGTGTCGCGCTCCTCCTCGGCGACCTGCACTACGCCTCGACGGCGCGTTTGCTCGCCGGCCTGAACGGCCGGCCGGCCGACCCGACCCGGGAGGCGCGACTCGTCAACCTCACGGAGAGCCTCTGTTTCGGCTTCGGGCTTCCGGCCCCCAACGTCGTCGTCGTCGACGATCCGGCGCCCAACGCCCTCGCGCTCGGCCGTTCCACACGGTCGGCGACGCTCGTCATCACGACGGGGGCGCTCGCGATGCTCGACCGCATGCAGCTCGAGGCGATCCTCGCCCACGAGCTCGCCCACGTGAAAAGGGGCGACACGACGGCCGCGGCGGTCGTGACTCGCGCTTTCGGACTGGTCGCCGCGCACTCCGCGTTTGGCACGCGCTTCGCCCAGCGCGGCGTCGCCGGGGACCGCGAGGCGCTCGCGGATCTCGCCGCGACCAGCGTGACGCGTTACCCGCCCGCGCTCGCCGACGCGCTCGAAGCCCTCGCCTCGGCGTCGGCGGTGCGCCCGGAGGCGGTGTCCCCGGTCGTCGCGCGTCTCACGTCATGGCAGTGGTGCGCACCCTTCGACCGTCGATCCACCACGCGCCCGCGACCCGGCGAGCTCGACCTGGCGCTGCGGATCGCCGCGCTTCGAGAACTGTGACGACGACGCCCCGACACCGGGGGCGCGGCGCGCGCTTCGTCCCGGGAAGGGAGTGACCGGTGTCAGGCCATTCGAAGTGGGCGACGACGAAGCACCAAAAGGGCGCCAAGGACAAGGCGCGCGGCAAGCTGTTCGCCAAGCTCATCCGTCAGGTCGAGGTCGCCGCCCGCGAGGGTGGGAGTGACCTCGCCGCGAACGCCAACCTGCGGACGATGTACCAGAAGGCCCGCGATGCGTCGGTGCCGGCCGACACGATCGACCGAGCGATCAAGCGGGGGACCGGCGAGCTCGAAGGCGTCCACTACGAGTCGGTCTCCTACGAGGGTTACGCGCCCTCGGGCGTCGCGGTGATCGTCGAGTGCCTGACGGACAACCGCAACCGGACCGGAGCGGAGATACGTGCCGTCTTCTCCCGCAACGGGGGCTCGATGGCGGAGCCCGGCGCGGTCGCCTGGCAGTTCGAGCGCAAGGGCCTCGTCGCGATCCCCCGGGCGACCGACGAGGACACGATCATGGCCGTGGCCCTCGATGCCGGCGCCCAGGATCTGCGCGACGACGGGACCGAGTGGACCGTCGTGTGCGAACCGACCGACCTCCACGTCGTCCAGGCCGCGCTGGAAGCCGCCGCGATCCCGATCGACTCGGCCGAGTCGCAGTGGCTGCCGACGACGACGGTCGAGGTGCCGGAGGCGTCGGGCGCACGCAAGGTCCTCCATCTCCTCGAGCTCCTCGAAGACCACGACGACGTCCAGCTCGTCGCCGCCAACTTCGACATCCCGGACGAGATCCTCGAGTCGATCGAGGAGTCCTGAGCCGGCGCACATCCCCCGCGCTCCGAGGGCCGCTCGATAGAATCGAACGCATGTTTGTCCTCGGGATCGACCCCGGACTGTCGCGCTGCGGCTTCGGAGGGGTCGTCAGCGAGCACGGCGATGAGCGCGCCGCCGCCGCCGGCGTCATTACGAGCGACCCGGCCCTACCGGTTCCGGAACGGCTTGCCGCGCTCCACCGTGAGCTCGACGCCCTTCTGACCGAACTCGCGCCCGACACCGTCGCCGTCGAACGCGTCTTTTTCCAGACCAACGTGAAAACGGCGATGGCCGTCGGACAGGCGAGCGGCGTCGCTCTGCTCGTCGCCGCCGAACACGGCTGCCGGGTCGTCGAGTACACCTCGAACGAGGTGAAGCTGGCGGTCGCGGGCTACGGCGGAGCGGACAAGGCCCAGGTGCAGAGGATGGTGGCGCGCCTTCTCCGGTTGTCGAGCGTGCCCGACCCCCCCGACGTCGCCGACGCGCTCGCCCTCGCGCTCTGTCACCTCGCGGCGCGCCGGGTCGAGGAACGCGTCGAACCCGCCGCAGACCTCGGGGACCGGATGGCGCGGCGATGATCGGCTCGCTCTCCGGAACGCTCGCCGAGATCGACGCCGGCTCAGAATCTCTCACCTCGATCGTCGTCGACGTGTCCGGCGTCGGCTACGAGGTCGTCGTCTCGGCCCGCCAGGCCGCCCGGCTCGGACCGGTCGGCTCGGATGTCGGGCTTTCGATCTACACCCACGTGCGTGAGGGCGCGATCACGCTCTTCGGTTTCGCGGACCGGGCGGAGCGGCGCATGTTCGAGCTCCTCATCGCCGCCCACGGCATCGGCCCCGCGCTCGCGTTGGCGATCCTCGGCGTGCACCCGCCAGAGCACCTCGCCCAGGCCGTCGCGAGCGGCGACGTCGACGCGCTCGTCCTCGTGCCCGGGGTCGGTCGCAAGACGGCCCAGCGCCTCATCGTCGAGCTCGCCGGGCGTCTCGGCAGCCTCGAAGCGCTGCCGGGCTCGGCGCCGGCGACGGACGGCACCCGTTCGCCCCGCTCCGAAGTACGCGACGCCCTCGCCGCGCTCGGCTACGCCCCAGACGAGGTGCGCGCCGCGCTCGGCCACCTGCCACGCGAGGGCACCGTCGAGGAGCTGCTGCGCGCCGCCCTCTTGAGCCTCGCGCCGCACCGATGAGCCCGCGGCGCGACATCGCCGTCGACCGCGACGAGCCGTCGCGGCCCGTCGCCCGCTTCACCGACGAACCGGAGGAGGCGCTCGAGGCCGGACTGCGCCCCCGGCGGCTCGCCGATTTCGTCGGACAGGTCCGCGTGAAGGAACACCTCGCGATCGTCCTCGAGGCGGCCCGGCGCCGGGGTCAGCCGGTCGACCACCTCCTTTTCGCCGGACCGCCGGGACTCGGCAAGACGACTCTCGCCGGCATCGTCGCCGCCGAGATGGGAGCGGGGCTGCGCGTCACCTCCGGCGCGGCGCTCGTGCGCGGTGGCGACCTCGCCGCGATCCTCACCGGCCTGCAGACCGGCGACGTGCTGTTCATCGACGAGATCCACCGGCTCGCCCCGCCGGTCGAGGAGATTCTCTATCCGGCGATGGAGGACTTCCAGATCGACATCGTCATCGGCAAGGGGCCGACGGCGCGCTCGGTCCGCCTCGACGTGCCGCGATTCACCCTCATCGGGGCGACGACCCGCACCGGCCTCGTCACCGGGCCGTTGCGCGACCGCTTCGGCTTCGTCACCCGGCTCGAGCATTACGCGCCGAGCGAGCTCGAGGAGATCGTGCGCCGGACCGGGAGGCTCCTCGCGGTGGAGTGCTCGCCCGACGGTGCCGCCGAGATCGCCCGTCGTGCCCGCGGTACGCCGCGGCTCGCGATCCGGCTTCTGCGCCGCGTGCGCGACTTCGTGGAGGTGCGCGGCACAGGGGTCATCACCCTCGAGGCGGCCCGGACGGGCTGCGACGTGTTCGGCGTTGATGAGCAGGGGCTCGATCGTCTCGACCGCCAGATCCTCGAGGTGCTCTGCGTGCGCTTCGCTGGCCGGCCGGTCGGCCTGGCGACGCTCGCCGTGAGCGTCGGCGAGGAGCCGGAGACGATCGAGGACGTCTACGAGCCGTACCTTTTGCAGGCGGGTTTCGTCGTGCGCACGCCGCGCGGGCGGGTCCCGGCCCCGGCGGCCTGGTCGCACCTCGGGCTGCCGACGCCGCCGGACGCGACGGATGCCGCGGCAGCGGACGCGCGCGACGAGGAGGACCGGACGCTGTTCGACGCCTGAGCGATCACGTGGCCAAGAGCCCGTAGCTTCCGGCCCCAGGTCCGCGACTACAGTTCGAGGCGCCCTTTCTCCTAGACGCCGGGTGTCCCATGCCGATGCAAATGGTTCGTGCCCTGCCCGTGCTGCACTCGCTCGTCTTCGCCGCGACGAAGAAGACGAACGGCTCGAGCATCTTCATCTTCCTCCTCCTCATCCTCGCGGCCGGGGCGTTCTTCTTCATCCGCCCGCAGCGCCGCCGCCAGAAGGACCTGCTGGCCCAGCAGAGCGCCATCTCGGTCGGCGACGAGGTGATCACCGCCGCGGGCATCGTCGGCCGCGTCCGATCGATGACCGACGACCGGGTGCAAATCGAGGTCGCCCCCGGCACGACGATCGAGATCGTCCGCCGGGCGATCGGCCAACGCGTCATCCCGCCCGTGGCCCCGTCGTGGGGGGGTCCGACCGGTGGGCAGTGGAACTTCCCGGCGAGCGACGACCCCAACCACCACGACGAGCCTCCGACCGAGAACACGGGGGGTCACGACTAGGTGGGTCGTCGTCGTCTGCTCGCAAGCGTCGGGCTGACGAGCCTCCTGTGCTTCGGGATGCTCGGCCTCGCCGTCGGCTTAAGCTGGTCGCCACACCTCGGGCTCGACCTCGAGGGCGGGCTCTCCGTCGTCTTCAAGCCGAACCACACGGTTTCCGACGCGACGTTGCAGACCGCGGCGAACATCATGGTCGACCGCTCGAACGGCCTCGGCGTCTCCGGGTCTGACATCACGACCCAGGGCGGCGACATCATCGTCCAGATGCCCGGCGTGAAGGACCCCCAGCGGGTCCTCAACATCCTCGGCACGACCGCCCAGCTCTACTTCCGTCCGGTGCTCTGCGGCGCGCCGGCCTACAGCGGGCCGACGGCGAAGAAGAGCGGGACGAAGGCGAAGTCCGCCGGCGCCTACAAGGTCCCACCCTCGTGCCCGGCCCCCTACCGCTACACGACGGCGTACTACGTCTCGTCGGGCGGCGGCGGCTACGACCCCGGCAGCTACGCCATCGACCCCGTCTACGCGAGCTACCCGTCGACCTCGATCGCAAACGACGCGAAGTACAAGCACGACAACGTCATTTTCAACTCGGGCGTCCCGGGTACGCCCCGTTACGTCCTCGGGCCCGCCCTCGCCACCGGCACGATCATCTCGAACGCCTACTCGCAACTGAGCGCGACCGGGCAGTGGGAGGTCGTCTTCGACCTGACGGGCAGCGGCACGACGACTTTCAACAAGATCGCCGCCACCTACTACCACGAGCTCGTCGCCAACGACCTCGACGGTGACATCGTCTCGGCGCCGCTCATCGAGGCGACGAGTTTCCCGGGCAGCGGTCAGATCACCGGGAACTTCAACTCCTCGAGTGCCGGGGCACTCGCCCTCGACCTCAAGTACGGCTCACTGCCGGTCCAGCTCACCGCCGAGACCTCGCAGACGGTCTCGCCGAGCCTCGGCAAGTCCTCGCTCGACGCCGGACTGCTCGCCGGCATGCTCGGTCTGCTGCTCGTCATGTGCTACACGATCTTTTACTACCGGGCGCTCGGCATCGTCGTCGTCTCCGGTCTCGTCACCACGGCGGCCTTCATCTACGGGTTCATCTCGCTGCTCAGCGCCTCCTCGTTCGGCCTCACGCTCGACCTGTCCGGCGTCACGGGCCTCATCGTCTCGGTCGGCATCACCGTCGACTCCTACGTCGTGTACTTCGAACGGTTAAAAGATGAGGTGCGGGCCGGGCGCTCCATCCGGGCGTCGGTCGACAAGGGCTTTCGCAGCGCCTACCGCACGATCATTTCCGCCGACGCGGTCTCGTTCCTCGGCGCGCTCGTGCTGTGGTGGCTCTCGGTCGGCGCGGTACGCGGATTCGCGTTCATGCTCGGCCTGTCGACGCTCGTCGACGTCGCCACGGCGTACTTCTTCACCCGGCCGCTCGTCATCCTGCTCGGCCGCAACCACGTCATCGCCAGCGCCCGCCACCTCGGGATCGCCCGCGGCCTCGCCGCCGCCGAGCAGACCCAGTGAGCCCCGATCGCATCCTCCCGGGCTCGGCCGGGCCGCAGCCGCCCGAGCCGGAAGGCGCGTCCCGCCCCTTCCCGCCGCCGTTCGCCCCGCCGACCGAAGAGCCACCCGAGGCGGCCGGAGCTCTTCGGACCGGGGCCGACGGGGAGCCGGTCGCGCCGCCCGAGCCACCGGTGAGAGAACCGACCGCCGAGGTGCCGGCACGGGGGACACCCCGAGGGCGTAGCCGGCAGCTCGGGCCGCTCCGCCGCCTCTACTTCGGCCAGACCCGCTTCGACTTCGTCCGCCGCAAGCACTGGTGGTTCGCGCTGTCCTCGACGATCATCTTGGCGGGCGCCATCTCGCTGGCGACGAGGGGACTCAACCTCGACATCGAGTTCGCCGGCGGCAACGCCTGGACCCTGCAGACCTCGTCGGTCTCCGTCGCCCAGGCGCGCACCGCCCTCGCGCCCCTCGGGCTCGGCGGCGCGACGATCACCACGCTCGGCACCCCGCCGAAGACGACCCTCGAGGTCGAGGCGAAGCTGCCCAAGGCCCAGACGGCGGCGCAGTCGAACAAACTGCTCGCCCAGGTGAGCCAGACCCTCGCGCGGCTCGCCCACCAACCGGTCACGGCCGTGAACGTCGAGCACGTCGGGCCCTCGTGGGGACACCAGATCACCGACAAGGCGCTCGAAGCGCTCATCGTGTTCATCATCCTCGTCAGCGTGTACATCTCCATCTTTTTCGAATGGCGCATGGCGTTCGCGGCGATCGTCGCGATGTTCCACGACATCCTCGTGACGGTGGGCGTGTACTCGTTGGTCGGCTTCGACGTGACGCCGGACACGGTCGTCGCCTTCTTGACGATCCTCGGCTACTCGCTCTACGACACCATCGTCGTGTTCGACCGCGTGCGCGACAACGCGAAGAACCTCGCCCAGCGCGACCGGATCGTGTTCTCGGACCTCATCAACCTCTCGATGAACCAGACGCTCGCCCGCTCGATCAACACGTCGCTCGTCGCCATCCTGCCGATCCTGTCGGTGCTCGTGCTCGGCGCGCAGATCCTCGGCGCGACGACGCTCGAGTACTTCGGCCTCGCGCTTTTCATCGGCCTCACGACCGGGGCCTACTCGTCGATCTTCATCGCCTCCCCGCTCGTCGCCGTGATGAAAGAACGCGAGCCGCACTACCGCCAGCTCGCCGAGCGCCTCCGCAAGCGGGGCATCGGCGCCGTGCTCCTCAGCCCGGCCGCCGTCGCCGCCGGCGCCCTCGGGCTCGAGCTCCCGACGTCTGGCCGGTCACTACCCGCCGTCGTCCCGGGCACCGCCCGCCGCCCGCCCGCCACTCGCCCCACGCCGTCGCGCCCCCCGGGCGCCCAGCCCGCCACCACAGCCACCGGCCCGGCCCCGCGGGCCACCGGGCCCGCGGGAAGCGCCCGTCCGAGCAAGTCCCGACCGGCCGCAAGGCGGCGACGTAAGGGGGGCCGGCACTGATCGACGTCCATCTGGCCCGCGTGGAGCCCGAACGATTCCGGACCGCGCTCGCCCGGAAGGGCGCCGCCGCGATCTTCGACGAGTTCCTCGCCCTCGACCAGGCCTGGCGCCTCGAGGCCGCCCGGGTCGAGCAACTGCGGGCCGCCACGAAGCCGAAGGGCCGCCCCGACGACGCCGTCCGCCAGGCGCTCGCCGCAGCCAAGGCCGAGCTGAGACTCGCCGAGGAGTCCTTCGCCGGGACGACGGCGCGGCGCGACGCCCTCCTCGCCCAGATCCCGAACCCGCCCGACCCGAGCGCTCCCGACGGCACAACCGACGAGGACGCCGTCGAGCTGCGCCGCGTCGGCGAGCCGCCGGAGTTCTCGTTCGAGCCCAAGGACCACCTCGCGCTCGGCGCCTTCGCCGTCGAGAAGGCGGCCCAGCTCTCGGGGGCGCGCTTCGCCTACCGGATCGGGGACGTCGCCCTCGTCGAGCTCGCCCTGTATCGCTACGCGCTCGGGCGGGCGATCGCCCACGGCTTCACGCCGGTGCTGCCGCCGGTGCTCGTCCGGGAGTCCGCGATGTTCGGGACCGGGTTCCTGCCGACCGACGAGGCGAACCTGTACCGGGTCGAGCCCGACGGTCTGTACCTCACGGGCACCTCGGAGGTGGCCCTCGCCGGCCTGCACGCCGGGGAGATCCTCGAGGCGTCGGCGCTCCCGCGCCGCTACGCCGGCTACTCGACGTGTTTCCGCCGCGAGGCCGGTGCGGCGGGCAAGGACACCCGGGGGATCTTCCGCGTCCACCAGTTCGACAAGGTCGAGATGTTCGTCTTCGCGACCCCGGAGCAGTCCGCCGCGGAGCACGAGGCGATCCTTTCGGTCGAGGAGGAGATCATCGGCGGCCTCGGGCTCGCCTACCGCGTCGTGAACATCGCGGCAGGGGACCTCGGCCCGTCGGCAGTGAAGAAGTACGACATCGAGGGCTGGATCCCGAGCCAGGCCCGCTACCGCGAGCTCACCTCGTGCTCGAACACGACCGACTACCAGGCCCGCCGCCTCAACATCCGGGTACGCGGCCCCGAGGGGATCCGGGCCCTCCACACCCTCAACGGCACGGCGATCACGGCGCGCTCGCTCATCGCGCTCCTCGAGACCTTCCAGCGGGCCGACGGCTCCGTCGACACGCCCGAGGTCCTCGTCGCCCTCGGCGCGCCGGCGCGCCTCGCCCCGGCGGGCGCCTAGTCCACGTCCGGCGCGAGCCGGTGGAGCGGCCCGGCGCCGTGCCCGAACCCGCCCTCGGCGGACCGCTCGAGCGAGGCGGTGACGAAGCGCTTCGCCGCGCCGGTCGCCTCGCGCACCCCGAGACCGCGGGCGAGGAAGGCGGCCAGCGCCGCCGAGAGCGTGCAACCGGTCCCGTGGACGTTGCGGGTCGTCACCCACGGGGCGCGGAACCAGGTGAGCTCGCCGTCGAGACAGAGGACGTCGGCCGCGTCGACGGCCTTGCGGTGACCGCCTTTCACGAGGGCCGCGCGCGCCCCCATGCGGCACAGCTTCATCGCCGCCTCCGCCATCGCCTCCTCGTCCCGGACCCGGCGGCCGACCAGCACCTCGGCCTCGGCGAGGTTCGGGGTGACGACCGTGGCGTAGGGGAGGAGCCGGCGGTAGGCGGCGGAGGCGTCGCCGGCGATGAGGGGCGAGCCCGAGGAGGCGACCATCACCGGGTCGACGACGAGGATGCCGAAAGCGCCGGAGCCCGCCCGCTGGGCGATCGTCTCGACGATCGCCGTCGTCGCCAGCATGCCGGTCTTGGCGGCGTCGATCGTGAAGTCGGCGAGCACGGCGTCGAGCTGGGCGTCGACGAAGGTGGGGGAGAGGATCTCGACGCCGCACACGGCCTGGGTGTTCTGGGCCGTCACCGCCGTGACGACGAGGGTCCCGAAGACACCGAGCGCGTAGAAAGTGCGCAGGTCCGCGGCGATGCCCGCCCCGCCACCCGAGTCGGTGCCGGCGATCGTGAGGGCGACGCGGGGCGGCGGTTCGCCGTGCGCGCGCATCCCCTCCTTGGCCGCTGTCATCGGATCATCCTAGTTGGCTGGTCGGAAATTCCTCTGTTTGAGCAGGTAGAAGCTGTGAACGGTGCTCGCGATTCGTCGCGGCGTGAGCTTCAATCTGTTCATGAGAGGAACCGCTGAGAGCCAAAGCTCTT
>Ga0181533_1000346_pt1 | contig 62519 bp, 67 predicted proteins | sample PEATcosm2014_Bin_45_FD_119772 | JGI IMG/M metagenome (GOLD analysis project Ga0181533, IMG submission 119772) | Peatland microbial communities from MTU Mesocosm Facility, Houghton, MI, USA - PEATcosm2014_Bin11_60_metaG | ecosystem: Environmental > Terrestrial > Soil > Wetlands > Peat | place... | reverse complement strand
TGTCTTGTTTCCGATGGTAGATAGGCCTCATACCAAGATCATGTTTTTCCGTTCTGAAGGCATCCTCCACTTCGGTCAGTTGAATGTATCGCTTCCATATCGTCTTGGGATCGGCCTCCTTCCAGTTGGTGCGCAAAATATAGTTACCGCCGCTTTGGAGTGCCCATTCGTAACGGTCTTCATTTTTTGTGATTTTGACTGACAAACGTATGTTCTTACCGGTTCCCGTTTCTGTAGCTATTACGTCAAAGAGCGAGGAAGCCCGACTGTTTATCTCAAGAAGTCGTCCAATCCTGCGTTCCGCCTTTTGCATGTCTCTGAGTTTTCCCAAGTCTGCTTGTTCTTTGAGTTTGTTAAGCCCGGCTTCCAGACGGACAACAAACCTATTGAGGATTGCAGCCTCTTTATCCTTACGGCCTTCAGAACGGCACAGCACAAAGGCCTCATCTTTCCCCTCAGGAGAAACGCATATTTTTACTTCAACCCCGGCATGGACTTCTTCCCAGTCTTTTGCAAGAAGCTCCTGTTCGAATTTCTTCAGCATCGACTTCGGCGCGCCGATAAGATATCGGGCGCCTGGGCTTGCATGAACTCTATGTTCTCTTCGCTCACCATTCCACGATCCATCACCCATATTCGGTTTGCTTTGCCGTATTTGCTTTCCATAATCATTACCAGTTCTTCGGTGGTAGTCACATCTGCACGGTTGCCGTCAAAGACTTCAAAGGCAAGAGGCAATCCTTCCCGGCTCGTTACCAAGCCGATGCAGACCTGTGGACAGTCAGGCCGACTGTCACGGCTGTAGCCCCTCTTGGCCTGGGGATTACCAACAGCTGTCCCCTCAAAGTATGTAGAAATGATATCGTAAAAGAGAAATTCGAAGGTTTCTCCAAAGAGTTCACCGTAACGGCCCTGTAAGTGTTTGCACAGGGCGTCCTTGTGCGGCAGCAGGGCATCCAAAGATCGATAGAGTCGATCGTCATTTACTCTGTCCGTGGGAACTCCTAACAAATCATCAAGTGCTGTCTTGTCATACCATGAGTCCGCTATCTGCAGTTCTGAAGACGGCGCACAAAAACGCGCAACGGTGAGAATACAGGCCATTACCGACCACGGGATCGCTTCTCTTCCTTCCTGCATCTGTTCTTTACCATGGTATACGCGTTCGAGTCTTTGACAGAGTATAAGGGTTTCAAAGCGCTGCAGAGGCAAATTAACGAGCTGACCGCTGCTTTGAAGTCGGTCGGTTTCAGTCCTGCTTACTTTATCAATAAGTTCGGCATCGACAGCGAAGCTTTTGGTCTGTGGCTTGCCGACCTTAAGGACTTCGCCGAGCTGGTGATCCTTTACCTTCCCGAAAACATCAAAAAGGCCATTGTGGATGACATCAATGACCTCTCGACTCTTATTTCCAGCCACTGATTCCCAGAGTGCGCTTGATAGGTATCAGGCATATATCACCTATAAGGAGTTTCACAGGCATCAGAGCCGCGCCTATATCGACACCTGGGAGGATGGCATACGATATTGACTTACGTGACACTAGGTGTTATATTGTCTTACATGGAGGTGAAACTATGAGTGCAGCAACGATAACCATTCGGATGGACGAGGAAAAAAGACGGAAACTTGAAACCATTGCGAAGTTTATGGACAGGTCCAGATCATACCTGATACAACAGGCCGTAGACGATTTGATTGCTCAGTATGAATGGCAACTGCGTGAGATCGAGGAAGGGATTAAGGATGCGGATGAAGGCAAATTAATAGACCATGATGTTCTTCTGAACAAGTGGAGGGCAAAACTTGCGCATCCGGTGGACTGAGAAGGCCGAACAGCAGTTAGATGAAATAGAGAGTTATATAGCGCAAGACAATCCTGCGGTTGCAACAAGAGTCATTATCGATATTATTGAGTCAGCACGGCAGTTGATCCAGTTTACCAATAGCGGACGGCCAGGGAGAAAAGAGGGCACGCGTGAACTGGTTCTGGTGGGAACGCCTTATATCTTGGTTTACCGCACCAGAGCCGCCGAGATACAGATTTCAAACGTACTCCACGGTGCAATGAGAATAAAAGGGAGCGAGCAGTGAAAAAAGCGCTGAAACCACTCTTAACGACTTTTCTGTGCAACCGGAAGGACTAATACGAAATCATTTTTTCATTGCTGCCCGAAAGTCATATAGTAGCCGTCGTCTCAATCGGCCCTCGTGGCGATGTCTATAAAAAATAAGAATCGGCCTTGACTGGCCTATCTTAAAAAAGCTTTTACAGAAGATATCTTCCCCAAATGAAAATGCCTCTAACCTGCTAATGAGTTAGAGGCATTTTTCGTGTCAATAGTAAGTGGTTTCAACACCTTAAGCTATCGGCTTGCGCAAACCTGTTGAATCCAACAACTAACATAAGGAGAATGCCATGTAAGGGGCTTCCTTTTGTCGTCAATAATAACGCCGAATTTCTGCCATTTGGTAACCTGAGAAAGTTGATTAATGCCGACAAGCTAACTGTTTGTTTTTTCGATGACCTGGGGCAAGCGACTCCGGCTGTTCAGAGCTCGGCTATGCAGCTGATACTGTCCAGAACATCGATGGAGCGAAGGTCAGCGATAACGGCTGCTTCATCGCTGCCACCAACCGCCACAAAGACAAAGCCGGCGTAACCGGAATCCTGGAACCGGTCAAATCGAGGTTCGTTACTATTATTGAGCTTGAACCTCTGATGTCCGATTGGGTAAGCTGGGCGCTTGCCAACAACCTGCCTACCGAGCTGATATTCTTCATAAGGTACCGCCCCGATCTTCTCTTCGATTTCAAACCGACAAATGAGATCACGAACTCGCCGTGTCCGAGAACGGTCCACAATGTGGGGAAGCTCATGAAGATGGGTGTCCCAAAAGAACTGGAATACGAACTCTTCACCGGCGCTGCAGGAGAAGGCTTTGCTGCCGAGTTCGTCGGGTTCCTCACAGTTGCAGGAAGCTTAAAGTGCGGTAGGAGGAAGCACATCACTGTGCATATTCCGGGGCGAAGACGCTACCATATGGCAAGTTTGCTCGGAAAGAACTGGCAGGTCCAATGCATCGGGACATGGTGCTAAATTAGAGTGGGTCGTACCGTTTTAAGGTAACTTTAAGATATCCCCTGCAGTTTCACGAGTATTGAAGTAGGCAGGATGCCTCTTTGTTCCGTCTCCTTTTGTTACTGTCCTCATGATATTTATGGTCTCGAATTATTTTAGCGATGGCAATCTCGACGTCTTCCCCATTCACTTTAAACGCGCTTTTGTTTAATGTCCCCTTTAAGTTCCATTCCTCCAAGGTTACAACTTCATCAACTGTAGGATTGCTGATGTCTGCGAGATGGGAAGCGTCATGCGTGAATACGACTAACCGGTTAATGCGGCAAGCCGGCGCTGACCGCTTGAGAAAAGTTTGCAGCATGTTTGCGGAACGGTTGACCTGTACGCTTGGGCCCCTGCCGGTTTTATCCTTTATGGGAACATCCCATTCAACCATATTCCTGTAGTTATCGTATTTATCCCGCCACCACTTATCACCGTCGCAATAGATATCACCCTTAAGGTGCTTCCCCTCTATTGCAAATATCCCAGCCGGTTCTACGAGGATGCCGTCTACTTCACCTGCCCTGCAGTTTCACTAGTTGTCATGGATCTGTTGAGCAGATCGCTTGGCCAAGATTTTCTTCCGTACCTGAGGTAAGTGATGAAAAAAAGCTCAATATGTAACATATAAGTAACATCTTGGCTGCTATACTTCATCCATGCAAACCGTCGCTAGAGCATTTATGCTCTTGATTTCAAATTTTGAATAAGAATTATGCCTGAATATGAAGATTAGATGTAAACAAAAAAAGGAGGGCATTAGCCTGATTGAGGGCTAATTATTGTTTATTTTTTCCCAAAAGAGAGGAAAAGTCAATGGAGAAAAAGGAGTTAGTTGCGTTAATCGCGAAGAAAACAAATATTGGAAAGGATCAACCTGAAACAACCGACTTTGAAAAGGAGGTAGAGGTATGGCAGACGAAGTAGTAGATCTGACGAAACGGCTACCGCGCGGCGCGATCCCGTCGCCTCGGCACGAACTTGCGGCAGCTATGCCGCATGTTCCGGACCCGAAAATAACGGTCCCCCCGAGCTTTCTGATGTGGCCCGTTGAAATGTCGTCTTGGAATAACTACGTCTACGGTGACTGCGTTTCCGCCGAGGAAGCCTTCGCCAAGGCCACCGCCGCGACGCGGACATTCATTCCGGAGGCGACGGTGGTTGCCTGGGCATCGGCGCACGGCTATCTAAATGGCGCTACCCTCACCGGCGTTATGACGACGATGCAAACGAATGGCTTCCCGCTCAACGGCAAGACATACGACGACGGCCCCTACAATGCGGTCAACTGGACCAACACCGCGATTCTGCAGAGTGCCATCCACAGCCGCGGGCCGGTGAAAATCGGCGTCGGGGCGGAGGACTTCCAATCGAATACCCATGGCTTAGTCACGCCGGGGACAAGCGGTTGGGCGATGTACGACTACCCGAAGAACCTAGTGGAGGATCACTGCGTGAGCCTTTGCGGTTACGGGACCCTGGCGGAATTGGTCGCTCTATTTAAGCAGCATAATGTCACCGTCCAGGTGCCGAAAGGGATGCCCGCGGACCTCTGCTATGCGATGTTCACCTGGAATTCCATCGGGATCATCGATCAGCAGTCGATGCTGAACATGACCTACGAGGCCTGGATTCGTAATCCGGTGACGATCATCAAATAGGGCCGAAGTGCGAACAAACATAGGCAGTCACGCCCGCTTTGCCGGCGTGACTGCCAACCCAAGAAGTCCCGGTGTTGGAGGAAGTATTGGGAATCGATCTTGGTGATGGTGGTCTTTCGGTCTTCGCGGCACCGTCGCGCTATCCGTAGCCGCGCAGATCCGCTAGCCGCTCGAACACGGTCAGGCCGCTGTCGCTCAAGACGTAAGCTTGTAGTCAGTTGTCTCTACCATGTTTCCGGATACAGGCCTTCTCTTCAATATTGCGGGCGACTTTATAGAATCATGCTTGGCGGGGTCATGGCGGAATACCATCGTGGCCTCCAGAGGGCCTCTCAAAAAGTGCTGGTACTTCTGCAAAATCGAGATCATCCTAGTCGGCCTGGACCGAAACGTGATCATGCTACGTAACCGTTACGTATTCGCGTTTTTCGAGGGAGGGGGAAATGAATACCAAAATGCCACGCGGCGCGATACCGACACCCCGAAGCGAGCTCGCCGCTTCGGAGCCCTATCGGCCTGAGGCCGGCGCGGAAATCTTCGTTCCAAGCGGCGAGTTTCCGACGCCCAATCACGAACTGGCGGCCGCCCAACCCTATCAGGCGGTCGGTACCTCGCCAGAAAGCTTCCTCGCATGGCCAATAGAAATTCGCGTCTGGGAGGATGCGAAGGTTAACAACTCGACTTGGGTAGAGGAAGCCTTTGCCAAAGCCTCTGCCGAACCTAAGGTGTTTATTCCGGCCGACGTTGTACTACTCGCGGCGCGGGAATGCGGCTCGTCCAATTTCGCCCGCTTCATGCAAACGCACGGGTTTGAAATGGACGGCACCGCCTATTTGGATGGGCCGTTCCATTCGGTCGACTGGACGAATAAAGCGGCTTTGAACGGCGCCATCGCCAATGTCGGGCCGGTGAAAATCGGCGTCGCGTCAGCGAATCTTACCTCCCGTCCTCACGGCCAAGTCACTCCTGGGACGAGCGGTTGGGCCATCTACGGCGTCCCGACGGGCCAGCCTGAAGATCACTGCGCGAGCCTTTGCGGCTACGGTCGCTTGGCGGCTTTGGTCGCTCTGTTCGAACGGTACGGGAACAATGTCAATGTGCCGTCGGACATGCCTCCGGGACTTTGCTACGCGATGTTCATTTGGGGCTCCATTGGAATCGTCGACCATCAATCGCTGATGAACATCACGGGCGAAGCCTGGGTTCGAAATCCGACGACGATCGTCAAGAATCTCAGTAGGTAACCGTTGGGCACGGCGGCGGAACACATGATGAGTTTTATTAATCTCACCGGCTGAACTGACAGTTAGGGGTATAAATTGAATAAATCTGGTAGGAAGTGGCCATAAGGCCACCCCCTCCCAACGGAACGGCTCTTACCGGCTAGGTAAGCCGCTATTCGATTGACGACCAAACTATGTTTCGAGAGTCCTTTACGTGTAATAGATTTTGCGATTGCTTCCTTGTACATCGCAGCGGAAGGTGCCTGCCTTCAGGCGTTTGATTACCTGAATAATCGATAGGTATGTCAAATTGCAAACTATTAAAGAGTTCCGCCAAAAGTCGAGAGTCTTTGGAAGACGGCTTGTGAAAATATTTTCTACTCGGAAACATCTGGTTAACCGTTAACTAATCCAAAAAATATTGACGCAATATTCGCGATCAATGAAACAACAGCGGCTTCAGACAGTCTTATTTTAAGAAATTGGTTGTAAATAATTGCTTCTACCAGAATAATTAGAAACTCGCCAAATAAAATGTAAGAGCGTCTATCAGAGATGTAAACTGGAAGAATGAACCAAAAATAGGGTAAAGTCAGCGTAGAAGCTACTAGTCCGACCAAAATTATTTTAGCAATTTTTATTTATTCATGTTTGTAAAGATATTTAACGAGAATAATGGCAATTTGATCAGGCTATTTAGCTCTGACCGCGGAGAGGAAGGATGCATAACTCCAGGTCAAATTGCACACGCTCTTCTCATACCCGCTTGTTGCATCGAATTGCTCGCTGAGTTCGAGGTGATCGGAATGGAAGACTATTGCATTAAGTATTTTGTCTCCGGCGCTTTGCAAGGATGTGACCGCCTGGTCCCATGGAGTGCCGGCATTTATTCCGATCTGATTAAAGAAAATCTCAGAAAAATTGTCAAATGGTACGGATTTGCTGCTCGCGACCGCTCCTGCAAGGCTATAGTAGAGTTCAGCAAAATTGCACGAGCAAGGCGCCCATGGATGTCCATGAGCAGGATCCGGGACATCGCCGTCGTAAACATCACCGGGATAGCGTCCGATCATGGGGCCGAGGCCTTGGCCCTGGTCGGTTCCGTTTATAGGATAGAACGACTGAGAATTGCTGTCGTCGAACTGACTGCGTAGCTGAGCAGCAGATGCGAGCAGCTTTGTATCCGTGCACGGGATCGCGCCGTAGACACTCGCCATGACGATATCGGCGTTAAGATCGGAGCCCGGCCCCGAAGAGCTCAGGAGCGATACATAATGACCACTATTAGCATCCCAGTGATTAGGCAGTGCGGTCTGGAGAAAGTTAATGGCATTTGTGATGCCAGAGGGGTTGGCAACGGGGATGCCCAGTGTATTGTTCAGATACTCCTGGAAGCACCGTAGCTGAACGGCTCGCGCGAAAAAAGAGTAGCCAGTTGCTTCCTCCCAAAGGTTTACAGTCTGATTCTGATACACACCAAGAAGATAGGCGATGTTCTTGCCGATTACGGTTACTGCCGTGGTCTGCGTCGGCGTATCGAGCTGTGGATAGGCCTGCAGGATGGCTAAGGTCTGTAGTGCCGGACCATCGCTCTGGTCACTCCAGGGACGCGCTTGTCCTTCTATGGTGTAACAAGCGTGTCCAATGGGTGCGCCGCTGTTCTGGCAGATATTTGCAAAATTTATGTAGTCGCTGAGAACCTTGTTGGTCGGCATATTCGCGGCTACCAGTTCTATCGCGGTGATAGCGGCATCCCGCGTCCAGTTGAATACGTAGTCTTGATCTACCGTTACGAGATCGGCCGGATAGGACGGGGATGCCAGGATGCATCCCGGCTTCGAGAATTGTCCCGGGGTGAGAGGATCCTCGAATACATAACCATCGCTTGCTATATTCCGCAGCATGAGTGAAAACATGTGCTCCGCGATAGTCGTCAGAGCGGACATCGCTGGCGAAAGAGATGTGTTTTTGTAAACCAATGGTGTAATCATAGTTTCTCCTTTTCTTTCTTGTAGATCGGCAGATGCTCGTACCGGGCCATGGTTTGCTTACCACACAAAAAAACCGGGCATGGGCAACGCCCCCTGCACCACCTAAATCACCAAATCACTCAAGGAACCAAATTACTGAGGGTCCACCCCACTTCCGGAGCTCACACGCCAGACGTTGAAGATGCTCATATTGCCGTTGACCACGGCGCCAGCGGCGAAGTCCACCATCGAAGCGTCGCCTGCGGCATGCCGGAGCTGGTCGACCAGTAATTGGTCTCATGGATGTTAAACGGATGACCAAAGGGAAGGGCTGGATTGTTCTGGTTGGGATTTACCAGACTCTCGATGTCCTGGAGTGTAGGCATCCGCCACCCTAAGCGGCCACCCACGGTCAATCCGTTACAATGCTCGAGAGCATTTCCCAAAGTTAATTATCATGAATTCCTTTAAGTGGCGAGCTAAATGTTATGGTTGCGGTGTTATTGTTGGTTCTACCATTGCCTGCGTATACTATTTTATACATTTTTATACATTATTTTTCTCCTTTTGTCTTCAATTGCCGAGCCGTACCGATCTCGTTGTCTAAAGCATATCACCCACGTTGTTACACATCTGTTACATATTGCTCTTTTTTTCATTACAAACCTAATATATGTAAGAAAGTGAGGTTGAAGGTGGAAGAATAAGTCCGCGTACCTATATGTGGGTTTGAACTTTCGTGACCAGAACTTTTGTTTCAGCGGAGGGTTCAATGCCGAGAGTAGATAGTACGGTGCAACATCGATCGTAAAGCGTCAATGCCTCGGAGCGCCTGCCTTCCTTAAAATAACACCAAATGAGTCGAAGGTAGAACTCTTCATAGAAGGCATCTATTTCAAGTCCACGACTGTAACATTCCCGCGCCTTTTTCCACTGTCTTGAGTGCTCATAACATGTGCTCACTTTACTGATGAGCTTGATACACTTGTCCTTCAAGCGTTCCCTCATCGGTATTGCCCAAGAATAGCGAATGTCTCCCGCAAGGAAGTCTCCTCCATATGAGTTGATCGCTTGTTCTGAAAGAATTAGCGCCTTTTTCCGGCATGCCTCATAGCCCTTATCAGAGCAGCCATGTCGCTCCTTGTACCACATAGAATCTGCCTCCGTGGCCATGCGCTGAAATCGCCATGCGTCAACCCAGCAGTACTTTGCATCAATGCTGACCTTTCCATCCTTGGTCTGGATGGCGCAATCACTTCTAAGCAAGTGCCTGAGGCGATGCAGGGTGGTCCTAAACGAACTGCATACCACATCGCCGTCGGCATCGGGCCATAGTGCTTCTGAAAGCTGTTCCGCCGGAACCTCTCTTCCTCCATACGCAATGATTGCCTTGAGCAATGCCAACTGCTTTTCCGGAGTCTTGCCTCTGAATCTCAAGGGCTCCTCATCCATTAGCAACCCAAAACGTCCAAGCGTAAATATTTTGATCAGGGGAGGCCTATGCTCAGTATCGGGGGATGTAACATCACACGCCAGTTTGCAGGCGGCTGTGGAAGGTGTGTCACAGTCGACTTCGCGCATTAAGCCTTTTGCAGGGTCGTCGCCAAGAAAGGCAGCTAAGCTATCCACGATAAATACCTTGCGACTTTCTGATCTCTCAATGTCCTTTTCATTCTTCATCTCTTCGAGTATCTCTGATAACTTCCCACTGAGATATGCGAAGTTTAGCGGCTTCTTTAAGTAGTCTGTTACACCTGCTCGTAGAGCCTTTATCGCCAAGGCTTCACTGCTATAGGCCGTCATAAAGATGATCGGTATTTTCAGTTTCAGTTCTTTGATTACTTTCAGTATTTCAAAACCATCGCCATCCGGCAGACAGTAATCAACGATTGCAAGATCTATGAGATTTGAGAGTGCCTCTTTAACTTCCAGGCAGCGTGACGCCTCTAACAAGATATAATCCCGCCCAAGCCAACTGCGCAGCAGTTCCATGACCACATCATCATCTGCTACAAGGAGAATAGTCTTCTTCATCCCCACCTCAACTGCAACGTCCTCCCCGGATGATCCGGAAATTCTGCAGCAAACTTCCCTCCAATGTCTAACACTTGTCGAAGCGGTGCCGAGGCTGCCTGGAAACCCTCCAAATCCTTGGAGTCTTTAACCTGTCTAGCCACAGTTTCTCCATCAACATGCGTTTGCCTGACCCGCAGCGCCATTGTCAAAATACTTTGGACTTGATGCAGTCCAGCTTGAGCATCTTTAGGTTGTGCAGCCAACCTCGCCTTAGCTGCAACTGGAATCGAACATGTAAATCCTACTTTCTTTTTCAAGAGGCAGCCTAACGTTTTTCTTTACTCAGTCGGCTGCAAGCAAGTTCAGCACACTCTATAAGATGCCTTTTGCCAATGCCCCTACACAGACTGGAATCAGTTGCCAATTTATAACAGATTCTTGTTAGGAAAACAATTACCCGAAAGTAGTATGTCCGACAATAGGTCGCATAAGCACTTGTTTCAATAACAGAAACATCGCCATGAAGAACCCCTTTTTTCCCTTAGACAGGATGGTTGGAAAGAATTATGTGTCTCATCTTCTCGCTCCTCTTTGTTAAAAGTTGTTTCAGGGATTCGCGCTGATTCTCACTAAGGTAATAACCGCGTAAGTAGGATTGGTCAACCAAAAAACTAAAAAAGGAGAAAAATATGTCCGAAGAAAACGTTTCGAAATCAGCAAACGTAGGAAAGCGGATGCGAAATTACGTACTGCTCTATTTAACACTGCTTCTGTATGTCATATGGGTGATAACATCACCAGCCTAATCACTATCAGCCTTGGAAGCAATGAAGACCTGGCAATAGCCCATAAGATAGCTGCATCGGTCGTGACAATCCTGGGAGCTTTTTCGGTAGTCATAACCAGCTTAAGTCGGGATACCGCGCTCCACATCACCTTAGATGCGATGTCCTTTAAAGTCATTGCAAAGACGGGGCACATTATCAAAGAAACGATAAGACCTTAAATCGCTTTCAACATCTCTTAACGCCTTTATAAATGTACAAGAAACCTCGGTATGGATATTGATTTCCCTCGGTAGCCAAGTTCCAAATATTAATTCTTCTTTGTTGTCCGGGTCGGGAAATTCAATCTCTTCAAAATCTCCTACATATTGCTTGTAATTTGCGTGATCACTAAAGTCAGCCGAACCCCTGCTTAAATAAACAGTTTCGTAATCTTCAAGTGTAAGTTTGTCTAATAGCAGTTGTAAGTCGGCTGTGTTCTTACCCTCTGTTTGGGAGTAATCGTAAAGTTCTTTTCTGAATTTATATTTTGGTCTGAAATAAACTGCATAACGAATTCCGGGTCTTTGTCCTAAAATCGAGTGGGTCACCGTTCGATGCCGATTAGTGGTCAAAGTGGGTCATATCATCTGCCGGTTAACAGAGCTTTGCAAATAAAATACCGATCAAGTACCAAATACGATAAACAATAAACAATAAAGTCGCAGATAGTATTGCAAAATAAAGTAAAGCATTGCCTGATCTGATGAAGCCACCGGTCCTGATGCTCCTCGACACGAGACCGTAGCCGGCATGAAGAAAGAGGTCTTTTTTATAACGTTTCGTTATATCCATGAGATCTCCAGTCACACGCTTATGATCCGCCCAGGTCGTCGTACTGCATACGCAGCATGTTATGCAGTCAATTTAATTTTCATTTCTTGAGAAAGAACTCTCAGCCTACTGGGCAAATGTGACTTCAATAATTCAATATGATCATAGCTGTTCTTATAAGGACCTTCGCACAAATCCCGTACGTTCCTGGTGAGGCTGCATTCCAGCGAATTATTACACAGCATACATTTTTTCGCCGTCTCCATTATGATGTACCTCCACAATGCACATAGCAACGAAGTCATTTGTAAGATTTTATTAATTAGGATGCACTATATTAAAATTTTACCAATTGTGAGGGTCATCTCAATATCAGCAAACATCTGAATTACTTGTAGCAAAAAGTAGGGGGAATAAATTGGTTTTATGGACGTCTGTTTTTCCGCTCCGGTATTCCCATGAAAAGTGGTAAGGTTGAGTGGCGAATCGCAAGGTCCTTGCTTTAATTGTCGCGGAGGGAAAGCCAGAGGCTTTTCCCTCTGACCATCGCCCAATGTGACCATTCAAGTCGGCATTATCGTGAAGCACAAACAACACCAACTACCTTCCTTGTAGCCCGTAACTTACCTTTTGTGAATGGCATAGGAGTCCATCCGTCCGTTGGCTCCTTTTTTATTGAGAATTATGTGTCAGTGATGTTAAAATGTTACTTCGCCAAGGCGAACGAACACAAATATCAATTCAGCAGGTGGTATTTTGAACAAGAGATCGTTACTGCATTATAGTTATAAAGTGAACTTTATAGAGAAGACAAGGTCAGCAGATTTTGGGGCGCAAGCTGGGCAAAATAGGGCGCATTTGGGGCGCAAAATGCGTCCCATTTTAATACTCCATGATACTCTATGACACTCTATGATACTCTATGATACTTGCGAACATATTGAAAAACCGTAACTTATTGATTTATGGGGTGTAGACAAGCGGCAAGTCAGCAGATTTTGGATCTGCCATTCCCAGGTTCGAATCCTGGCGCCCCAGTCCTTATGTAGCGATTTGTTTTGTATGCTAAAATATTGGTCCATTTGAGTAGCTAGTAAGCAGCCGAAAAAAAAGAGCTGCATGGTTCTTACTTTATTTTAGGGAGGGGAAATGCCTAACGGTATTAAACTGCTTACAGGAAATGCGAACAGACCACTGGCCCTCAGGGTGAGCGAACAAAGCGGAATCCCTTTGACCGACACCACAGTGAATACGTTCAGTGATGGTGAAATAACGGTGCAGATCAACGAGAACATCAGGGGATGCGACGTTTTTGTGATCCAGCCTACTTGCTGCCATGTTAACCACAACATCATGGAGTTGCTGCTCATTATTGATGCGCTGAAAAGGGCATCGGCGAGCAGGATAACTGCTGTGATCCCTTATTACGGCTATGCCAGGCAGGACAGAAAAGTCCAGCCCAGGGTACCGATTTCTTCGAAGCTGGTGGCTGACCTGCTTACTGCGGCAGGAACGAACAGGGTTATTACTATCGATCTGCATGCGGCCCAGATACAGGGTTTCTTCAATATTCCGGTTGACCACTTGTATGCCGCGCCAGTGTTGTATGATTACATAAAAAAAAGAAAGTTTGACGATCTTGTCATTGTTTCTCCCGATGCCGGAGGTGTTGAGCGTGCACGCTCTTTTGCCAAGAGGCTCGACGCCTCTCTCGCCATTGTTGATAAGCGGCGCGAAGCAGCCAACGTCTCAAAGGTCATGCATGTGATAGGGAACGTCAAGGACCGCGACGTCATTCTCCTCGACGATATGATAGACACGGCGGGCACAATAACTCAGGCAGCCCAGGCACTCCACGAAAACGGAGCTAAAAAGGTATGTGCTGCATGCTCTCACGGGGTATTGTCCGGTCCTGCAATAGATAGGATAAATGATTCTGTTCTTGAAGAACTGATTACCACAGACACGATTCCTCTCGAAGATAAGGCGCAGGCATGCAGGAAACTGAAGGTATTAAGCATCTCCACCCTTCTTGCTGAGGCAATAAAAAGGATACATGAGGAAACATCGGTGAGTTCGCTGTTTGATTAAACACTATAAAACTTAACAATTATGAATTATAAATTAGGAGTTCTTGAGAAAAAAACACTCTTAGTTCATAATCCTTAATTTCGTTAGAAGAGGAGGATACGTGGAAAAAGTAACATTAAGTGTAGAAAAAAGAGTGGGATTGGGGAAAGGCAGCGCCCGCTCCTTAAGAGCTGGAGGGTCTGTACCTGCCGTGATCTACAAGGGCGGAGATTCGCTGTCTGTGCAGCTTTCAGGGAAAGAGCTTTCATATTTTCTAAGCAAAACGGCCGGAGAACAGGTTATTGTGAATCTGAAGTTCCAGGATGATACGAAGCAGGCAATTCTTAAGCAGTACCAGGTTGACCCGGTAAGCGGAAAGCTTCTGCACGTAGACTTCCAGGAAATTTCTGCGACTGAATTGATTAAAGTTATGGTCCATGTAGTGATCCAGGGTGAGGCCATTGGTGTCAAGAGAGACAAGGGAGTGCTTCAGCACGGTCTCAGAGAAGTGGAAATAGAGTGCCTGCCCGACAAAATACCCGGACACTTTGTCATCGATGTTAGTCAACTTCTTATCGGTCAGGCGCTTCATGTGAGGGACATAATACCTGGAGAGGGGATCCGTATTATCACCGAGGGCTATGAAGTGCTTGTTTCGATCGTCGGCGTTAAAGAGGAAGTGGTCGCTCCTGAAGCGGCCGTGGCCGAGGTTGCTGAGCCCGAAGTTATTAAGAAGGGCAAGAAGACCGAAGAGGAAGAGAAGAAATAGCTTAAAAGCTCATAGCTCATAGATGCTTGAAGGGCTTTAATTTCTCTATGAGCTGTCAGCTATTAGCCATTAACTAGCGTATGTGGATCATTGCGGGTCTGGGCAATCCTGGAAGCAAGTATGAAAAGACCCGGCATAATGTCGGGTTTGTGGTTATAGACAGGCTTTCGGAGCAATACGGGATCGTTCTCGAAGAAAAGGGTTCCTATTGTCTTGGTAAGGGGGAGATTGAGGGACAATCAGTAGTGCTCCTCAAGCCCCTTACGTTTATGAACAGAAGCGGCAGCGCAGTCTCAAAAGTACTTAAAAAGTTCAATACCCTTCCCGGATCGTTAATAGTAGTGCATGATGACCTCGATCTTGACACCGGAGTTATAAAGCTTAAAAAGACCGGGGCATCCGGAGGCCACAAAGGCATTGAATCCATTATTCAGGGGACCGGCACGAGGGATTTCTTCAGAGTGAAGATCGGCGTGGGTCGTGATCGTGATATCCCTGCCGAGATATACGTCCTCAGTAATTTCAGGCCCGTTGAAAAAGGTATCATGAAAGATGCTATAATAGAAGGTGTGGATGCGGTTGCCGCGATAGTTACTGTGGGAATTGATAGAGCGATGACCAGGTATAACCGAGCGGCGCGTGGACTTCAAATGCCCGGAAATCAAGAATGAACATAGTTGCAAGCGATTTATCCGAACTTCGTATAAAAGCCGATATAATTATTATTCCCCTTTTCGAAGCACTTAACCATGGACCCTATGCCGACATTGATGCGGCTGCCGGCGGACTGATCACAAATGTTCTTGCATCGAAAGAGTTCACCGGGAAACAAAACCAGCTTACACTCCTTCACGTACAGCATATCCGTTCAGAAAGGGTTCTTCTTGTAGGGTTGGGGAAGGTTGCCGAACTCACTTCTGAACGGCTGCGGCAGGCCGGCGGCAAGGCGCTTTCTTATATTAAAAATCTTGGACTTCAGGACATTGCGGTGTCGGTCAGGTTGTTTAATGATACGGCCCAGGACCTGCAGAACAACCTCAGCGCACGTTATAAACAGGTGATATATTTTTTAGAAGGTGGACTCCTGGGCATTTACGGGTTTGAAAAATATAAAAAAGCTGAAAACAGCAATAATATAAAGAGAATAATAATTCTTGACAATGATGCAACTCTTCCCTTGAAGCGCTTGCAGAGCGTTATTTCAGCAGTCTATCTGGCACGAGACCTTGTCAATACGCCGTCGAATGATTTGACCCCCGTCCATATGAGCGAAAAGGCCCGGGACGTTGCCGGGAAAAAGATAAAGGTCAAGGTATTGGATGAGAAAGAAATAAAGCGGGAGGCTATGGGCGCCTATCTTTCTGTTTCACACGGTTCAGCAGCTCCGCCACGGTTTATTGTTATGGAATACAAAGGCGGCAGAGGCGCTCCTGTGGCGCTTATAGGCAAGTCGATCACCTTCGACAGCGGCGGAATTTCGATTAAACCTGCCGAGGGCATGGAGAAGATGAAGTACGACATGGCCGGAGGCGCTGCAGTTATAGCAGTCATGAAGGCTGCCTCAGAACTGGGTTTGCCTCTTAATCTAACAGGCATATTGCCTGCTGCTGAGAACCTGCCCGGAGGGTCTGCATTCAAACCCGGCGACGTTGTCAAAACAATGGATGGTAAAACAATAGAGATTATCAGTACTGATGCCGAAGGAAGGTTGACCCTTGCGGATGCTATCTGTTATGCAATAAAATACCATAAGCCTAAGGCGATCGTTGATATTGCGACCCTCACAGGGGCCTGTTCCGTGGCCTTGGGAAATGAGGCCATTGCGATGATGGGCAGCGATGATGCTCTTATGGAAAAAATGAAAGAGGCTTCGGTTGAAACATATGAGAGGGTATGGCAAATGCCTCTTTATGATGAATACAAGGAATATCTGAAAAGTGATATTGCCGATATGAAGAATGCGGGGGGGCGGACCGGTTCGCTTGTGGCTGCCGGATACTTCCTTAAGGAATTTACAGGCAAAACGCCTTGGGTTCACCTCGACATTGCAGGCACTGCGTGGAATGAAAAGGAGAAGCCTTATATTCCCAAAAAGTCTACGGGCGTTGGTGTAAGGCTGATAATTGATTTTTTAGAACGGCTGGCAACATCTCATTCCACCGGGCACTCGTTTGGGTACCATACTGAACGCTCGGCGCGGACCCCAGCCTTGTCCCGGAGGAAATGAACACATGATCACATTGCTTCTTTTAATAGGTTTTATCCTGGTCCCTTCTTTTGCTTTTGCGTGGGGTCCGCTCACCCACATGTACCTTGCCAATGAGCTTTATTCGTACGCACCGCTTATTCCTGCAGGAATCTTAGCCATAATTAAAAAATACAAACAGGATTTCCTTTATGGAAATCTGATGGCAGACATTATTTTAGGTAAAAAATATCTTCCTGAAGACAAAAGTTCACACAGCTGGGAAGTTGCACTCAACCTCCTGGAGCAGGCTGAAAAAGGTCCTGAGAAGGCTTTTGTTTATGGATATTTGTGCCATCTTGCTGCTGATACGGTTGCCCATGGGATACTGACAGATGAGATGCTGAATATGGAGCATACCTGGATCGAACTCAAAGCTGACAGCATGATCGACAAGGATTACTGGTTTCAGTCCGTGACCTTCAGCAAGGCGGTGCAGAGGAGAAATGACCGGTTCCTGGAAGGCTCTCTCGACAGCTTCGTTTTTTCATTCAAGACCAACAAACGAATTTACAAGGGCATGGTGTTTTTGTCTTTTCTCTTTCTGAAAAGAAGGAAAAAACACGGAATCAACGAAAGCTATCTCTGCCGGCTTCATGACGAATCGATAGCCCGTATGCTCGATTTGGTCCAAAAAGGACGAGATTCAGCTGTCATTGATATCAGCCCTCTTTAAAGAACGTGCAAAGTGAAAGGTGAAAGGTGAATAAAGCAAGCCTTTTTAAATACTGTGAATTGTGAATAAAACAAATTGTTCTAGGACGTTTCACGTTTCACGTTTCACGTTTCACAGTTTTTATGTTCGATAAAAACTACCTTCTTCCCGCTGATGCACTGGGACGCATGTTGGACGTAATGGCGGATGGTCTGCCACCCTGTGAAATGCTGCCTATCGAGGAATGCTATGGTCGTGTCATTGCGGCTGATATTATCTCTCCTGAGGACCTTCCAGGATTTCAACGTTCAACAGTTGACGGGTATGCCGTCCATGCAGAGGATACGTTCGGCTCAAAGGAGACCTCGCCGGCGTATCTTACACTGAAATATGAAGTGCTCATGGGTATTGCGCCTGAGTTTGAGATCCACAAAGGATTTGCTGCAACAATACCAACGGGTGGAATGCTTCCTTCAGGGGCTGATGCTGTAGTAATGCTTGAGTATGTTCAGTCTGCTTCTGAAAATGTGATAGAAATCCTGCGGTCTGCAGCGCCCGGCGATAACGTCATCCGGCGGGGCGAAGACATCAAAGAGGGTGCAACGGTCCTTACCAAAGGGAAAATACTCAGGGCCCAGGATATAGGCGCTCTTGCCGGTATCGGAATTACCCGTATCGAGGTTTTTAAAAAACCTATACTGTCATTTATATCTACCGGCGATGAGATAGTGAACGCCGGGAGTCCTCTGAGTATCGGGCAAGTAAGGGACATCAATTCCTTTACGTTGGCAGGACTTGTAATGGACCATGGCGGCCTGCTTGTTAAAAAGGGCATATTCAGGGACGATTATGGAGTTATAAAGAAGGCTGTCGAGGAGTCGCTGCATGATTCGGATATGGTACTGATAAGCGGAGGCACTTCAGCCGGCATTAAGGATATGACGGCAGCAATTATCAACGATACAGGCAAGCCAGGCGTGCTCTTTCACGGCGTGTCTCTGAAGCCGGGGAAACCAATGATCGGCGGTGTGGTGAATGGAAAAGCGGTGGTGGGGCTACCGGGACATCCCGCTGCAACCGTTGTTTGTTTTGATTTATTTATTAAGCCTATCCTGGATAAATTGCGCGGCCTCGGAAACAAAGCTTGTTATACCAGGTCGATAAAAGCAAAGATGGCCAAGAATATTGCTTCTGCTGCCGGCAGGGAGGACCACATACGGGTCTATGTGGAAGAAAAAGAAGGGACACAGCTCGCTTTCCCTGTATTAGGTAAATCCGGACTGATTACTACACTGGTGAAGGCAGATGGCGTAGTAGTGATTCCCCAGGATAAGCTGGGCCTTGATGCCGGCGAAGAAGTGACTGTCAGATTGTTTTAACAAATTGAGGTGAGGCGAGGGCATGGAAAAATCGATCAGACATCTTTTCGACAAAATTGGTCATTCGGTGAACCTCATGGAAGTGTGCGGCACGCATACCGTGGCTATATTCAAACATGGCATCCGGAGTCTTTTGCCCCGGGGTCTCAGATTACTGAGCGGTCCGGGCTGTCCTGTATGTGTAACATCGATCAGGGACGTAGACAAAGCTGTTGCGATCTCGAAGCATGATGATGTGATTTTCATGACATTCGGGGATATGATGCGTGTGCCAGGCGGACAACAGTCGCTGGCTGAAGCAAAGGCGGAAGGAGCGGATGTCCGGATCGTGTATTCTCCCCTTGATTGCCTGGCAGTGGCCAAAGAAAATGTTAATAAGAGAGTAATATTTTTTTCTGCAGGTTTTGAAACTACGGCGCCATCTGCAGCGGCAACACTATTTGAGGCGGAACGCCGGGCTGTCGATAATTTCTATCTGCTCTCGGTTAACAAGCTTGTTCCCCCTGCGCTAGAAGTGCTTTTGCAGTCGGATGACGTGAGAATAGACGGCTTTCTTATGCCGGGACATGTGAGTACGATTATTGGAAGCAGAGTCTATAATTTCATACCTGAAAAGTATCGAACGCCCTGTGTAATAACAGGCTTCGGCGCCAATGACATCATGGGCGGTATTTTGATGCTTTTGAAACAAATCGCTGAAGAAAGAGCATCTGTTGAGATTCAATATAAAAGTGTTGTTACCGAAGAAGGGAATAAAAAGGCCCTTGACTTCATTGCCGAATACTTCGAGCCCTGTGATAGCCATTGGAGGGGGATAGGACTATTGCCCGGCAGTGGATTAAAGCTGAAAAATAGATGGCGTCACAGGGATGCAGAGGCGCTGTTCGACCTGAATATTCCGGATGTTCCCGAACCCAAAGGCTGCCTTTGCGGGCTTGTCCTGCGCGGAGTAAAGATCCCTTCAGAATGCCCTCTCTTCGGGAAGGTATGTACCCCTGAGAAGCCCGTTGGGGCCTGTATGGTAAGCACCGAGGGAAGCTGCGCCGCCTACTACCGGTTCGGTGAGAGTCCTTACCTCTCATGAGATAAGTTCCTGAGCCGCGGGTCCTAATCAGCAGAGTCATTTTTAAGGCGTATCTCAACTCTTCTATTTTGAGCCCTATGCTCCGGAGAATCATTAGGAACCAGAGGTCTCCTGTCGGCATACCCTCTGATGTAAAATCTCGACGGATCTGTGCCATACGTGTCAATGAAGCATTTCAACACGCTCGTTGCACGTGCTTCAGACAGCTCCCAGTTTGAAGGATAGTTGGATGTGTGTATTGGAAGGTTGTCGGTATGGCCGTCGATCTCTACGGTATATGAGGGATTCTTTCGAATACTCTCTGCGATTTCCCCCATGATGGGGCCGCTTTTGTCCAGTATGTCCGACTTTCCCGGCTTGAATGTTATGCCCTCGGTCATGGTAATGACAATATCTTTATTCACAAGAGAAACTTCAACATCTTTTTCCATGCCAAGCTCCTTGATACTGCGGGCAATAGCGTCTCTGATCTTGTCTTCGGAATCACCATGTGCAATAACTTCATTGTTCACGGCCGGCCTAACTGCAGCAGAAGTGGCCTCCGGTGATTTTTTTCCGATCTCGGCCTGCTTCGCTATAAGAAACATCACGAAAAAAACCATCAGTAACGTCATAACGTCGGCCAAAGTGATAAGCCAATTACTATCACTATCAACAGTGGATTTCGATTGCTCAACGAGCTTTCTGTAAGCAGCATTCCTCATAATTATTCAGCTTTAGGGTGCCGGACTCTCCTGCACAGGTATCGTTTTAACTCTTGACAGCCCCGAGCACCTTAAGGCTGCCTGCGACTTCAACATACTTGCTGACATCGCCGCAGCCCAAAAGTTTTTCCTCAATCTTTAAAGGGTGCTCTCCCTTGCAGACTTCGGTGATGCCCTCTATTACCATTTGCATCTGTGCTTCGCAGATTATGGCACTCTCTTTAAGTTTTGCCGACAAAGGCAATAGAATCAGATTAGATAAAACTACTCCGTAGAACGTTGACATAAGAGCGATAGCCATAACCGGTATAATCGTTTCAAAAGATTGAAAATGCTTGAATATTTTAATTAAACTTATTACAGTACCCGCCAGGCCAAACGACGGAGTCAACCGAGCCAATGTTATAAGCACATTCTGGCTCAAATTAAGGTTTACTATTCTGGCCGCCATCTCCCGTTCCATATAATTTCTTATCTCTTCCTCTTTATAATGATTTACGAGAAGGTTGATCCCGAACTTGAGAAAGGCATCCTTTGCCATGATAACTCTCTCTTCCATTTTCTTCAGATCAGCCCTTCTATGCATTCTGGCAATCTCAACTATCTCACCAGCTATATCTTTATTAGTGCTTCCGTCCCGGAATGTATCCATGATGTCATTAACTGTCGCGGATATTCTTTTTAGGGGAAATCCAACAAAAAGCGCTGTGATAGTCCCGCCCACCACTATTAGAAAAGCATTGAGATTGAAAAGAACATCAATGCCGATGTCCCTGAAAACGGATATATACATCGCAATTAAACATATTGAACCTATCCCGCCTAATATAAAACCCATTTTACTCCTCCTCTTTGGCACATTAGCAGACAGCTGTATCTATTAAATGCAATTGACATGCCCGTCAGAGGTTATTTTTTTTGAGAAAGTCTATTTGATTTTAAGCAATTGAAATTGATGGTAAATTAACCTTTTTCCGTGACAACGCTGTTATACTAAAAAGACGGAAAAAATTTGTCTGCCGGGAAAACTTTTCCCGGTCGTGCATAGATTACCAGAAAAAAAACTGTTTGTTAATATTGGTACAAAGAATTGGCGTTGTACATTTTTGTATATACAGGCACTGCAGCTTTTTTCAAGGGTCTTGCTGCTACACATTAATTATCTTATAGCGATAATTTATTTTAGCAACACCTTCAAGAGTTGCCTTAACAGAGCAGTATTTTTCCATTGACGAGTCTATTGCCTTTTTGACCGCAGCTTCCGTGAGGTCCTTGCCGGTAATAATATATTCTAGTTCAATTGCGGTGAATTTCTGGGGATGGGTCTCGGCTGTTGTCCCTGATATCCTTATTTCGAAGTCGTTCAGTTGCTGTCTTTTCTTTTGAAGGATAGAAGCAACATCCATGCCTGTACATCCTCCGATAGCGAGCAGAAGCAATTCCATCGGCCGCATACCCTTATCGGTCCCTCCGTATTTGTCGTCGGCATCCATTACAATTTCATGTTTGGAGCCTGACTCGCCTACAAATTGAAGATTTTTGACCCATTTTACTTTAGCCTGCATCGTATCTGCCTCCTATTCGGTAATAAGCTGCACTCTTTGTATTGCGGTGGACCTGCCGCTATTTGCATCTATCTCCAAAACTACAGCGCACAGCATCCCTTTACCGCCAGCAATATCGTATTTCCTGGGCATATGGTCAAGAAATTTATCAATTATCTGCTGTTTCTCCACTCCGATTACTGATATCTCCGGCCCTGTCATGCCTACATCGCTGATATATGCCGTGCCTTGAGGCAGAATTTTCTCATCCGCAGTCTGCACATGCGTATGGGTACCCACAACAGCACTGACTTTACCATCCATGTAGTAGCCGAAAGCCGTTTTCTCCGATGTTGCTTCAGCGTGCATATCTATAATTATTATATTTGTTATTTCGGAGAGCCGCTCTACTTCGCGCAAAGATGTTCGGAACGGACAATCAAGAATATTCATGAACACTCTTCCTGAAACATTGATTACCGCAACTTTTTCCTTACCGGGGAGCGTTATAACGATACTTCCAGTGCCGGGGACGCCGGAAGGATAGTTGATGGGCCTCAGCACTCTGTTCTCTTTTGTAATGTAGGAAAGGGCCTCCTTCTTGTCCCATATGTGATTACCGGTAGTAATCACATGAACACCGCAATCAAAAAGCTCCGTGGCGGTTTTTTCCGTGATCCCGAACCCCCCTGCCGCATTCTCGCCGTTGACGATAACAAAGTCCAATTTGTATTTTTGTATGAGGCCGGGTAACAGCGTCCTGACAGTCTGTCTGCCTATCTTGCCTACAATATCACCGATGAAAAGAATATTCATAGAATATATAATATAGGGCATGGAACACAGATTAGGCAAGGCAACGATTATGCCAAACCCGTTACTTTCGCCATGGGATACAGGGACTACACGAACCGAACAGAGGGTCTCAGCGCTTCAATTCATAAATACGGTTGCATTCGAGCGCCGCTCCGTCCGCTCCAGCTTCGTTGCGCTCCTTCGACGTACACAACGGGGTCCCCAAAGAGTTGATAAAATCTTTGGGGTAGAACGGTACGCCTCAGTCGTGCGCCTCGCCTGCGCGGCGCATCGACACTCTCGGTGCGACACTGTATTAATGAACTTAAGCACTAACCATCTCATTGCAGAAGTAAACTTTTTTTTTCAGGCGGGCCTTGCTCTCTTTTTTTTAATTATGTTCGTGGCTGGACTTACAAGTATTTCGCAGGCAGCCAGTTCTACCCGAACAGTTCCTTTTGCCTATATTACGAATGAAGGTAATGCCACTGTCTCTGTAATCGACACCGGCGCCAACAGCGTTGTCGCCACAATTCCTGTGGGCGATAAGCCGTCCGGGATAGCTGTGAATATTGCGGGTTCCCATGTATATGTTGCGAATTCTAATAGCAATACTATTTCGGTAATAGCCACTAGTACCAACAAAGCAGTTGCTACAATTCCTGTGGGGAGCGGGCCGTCCGGGATTGCGGTGAATCCGGCGGAAACTTATGTATATGTCGCAAATTATTTCGGCAATAATGTCTCAGTAATATCCGCCAGGACGAACAAAGTAGTCGCTGCAATTCCTGTGGGGAGCGGGCCGTCCGGGATTGCGGTGAATATCTCAGGTTCTTATGTCTATATTGCAAATTCGAATAGCAATAATATATCAGTAATATCCGCGAAGATGAACAAAGTCATTGCCACAATTCCTGTTGGGAGCGGGCCGTCCGGGATAGCGGTAAATCGCGCGGAAACTTATGTATACGTTGCAAATCATTCCGACAATAATATATCGGTAATAGCCGTGAAGACCAATAAAGTTGTTGCTGCAATTCCTGTGGGAACAGGCCCCTATGGAATAGCGGTAAATCCTTCAGGAACCTATGTGTATGTTGTTAATGATACGAGTAATAATGTATCGGTAATTGCTACGAAGACCAACAGAGTAGTTGCTGCAATTCCCGTGGGGAAAGGGCCTTATGGCGTTACGGTAAATCCTGCCGGAACCTATGTTTATGTTGCAAATAATGAGAGCAATGATGTATCGGTAATAGCCACTAGTACCAACAAAGTTGTTGCCAGAATTCCTGTGGGGGCAAGTCCTGCGGCATTTGGATCGTTCATAGGGAGACCGAGCACGTATTCGATCTCGGCTACCGCGGGGTCGGGTGGAAGCATAAGCCCGGCCGGAAAGAGTACAGTGAACAGCGGAGACAGCCTGAGTTATACAATTAAGCCTTCAGGCGCTCACTCTATTGCAAGCGTGGTGATAGACGGGGTATCGGTAGGAGCGGTGGGCAGCTACAACTTCCCGAACATCACGGAGAACCACACCATTTCCGCGGTCTTCAGCACGAAAACGACGTATTCGATATCGGGAACAATAAAAACGTCAGGCGGAGCAGCCATGCCTGGTGTGCCGATAATACTAAGCGGAGCTAAGACAGGCACAACAAACACGGACAGCAAAGGCAGCTACAGCTTTACAGGTTTGCCCAATGGTACATACACTGTAACTTACACTGTGACACCGGGGCTGTCAGGAAACAGCTCCACGCCGTCAAACAAGAAAATCAACGGGACGAATTCAAAAGGCCAGGACCTTGCAGGGACAGCTGCAAGCATGTCATTCAGCATGCTTGGCAAAGTTACTACCGCTTGCATCAAACTGATCAGGAGCAAATATGGAGAGGCTATTTTTACCAATACGTGTTCGTATGACGTTTACGTCAATTATTGTTACGTTGGTGGCGTCGGGGGATGGACCCTCGGCCCCGGCGATTCGGTGAATACATATACAACAAACTTCATATCCTATGCTGCGTGTGAAGATAAAATGGGCGGGATGTGGGACCCGGTAACTAATGAATCTCTGGGTTCCGAATGCGATACAGACACCGGACAATATAATGCAACCTCGTTTGTTTGTTCTGTTTTTGAGTAAAACTCTTGAGGACGCTGACCATGCCTGATGCCTGCCGAGTTGCTTTTACCTCTTCCCTGGTTGTAGAGGGTGATTGAATTCTATAGGAGTCACAGCAAGAAAATAGGGAGAGCGACTATTTTTGTATTATCAAAAATGGTCGATGTCCCTATCTATATGGTAAAAGGCAATAAATTTCAATACGATAATTTTTTATCGCATTACGCTCCGCGCTGAACGCTCCACGCGTTTTTTATGGATTATTTAGCATAATCAACATAGCGCGCTTCCCGTATGACGGTCACTTTTATCTGACCGGGATAGGTCATCTCTGCTTCGATTTTTCGAGCGAGTTCTTTTGACACAACTGCACACATTGTGTCATCCATATCATCAGGTTTTACAATAATTCTGATTTCTCTTCCTGCCTGAATTGCATAACATTTTTCAACGCCGTTAAAGGACATTGCAAGCTCTTCAAGCTTTTCAAGCCGTTTCAAGTAGTTCTCGATGCTCTCCCTTCTTACCCCGGGGCGGGCCGCAGAAAGGGCGTCTCCAGCAGCAACCAGAGCGGATTCAACACAAGTGAAGTCGATTTCTCCATGATGCGCCTGTATAGTGTTGATCACCTTATCGGTTTCAGCATATTTTTTTGCCAGGGCAGCTCCAATCTCCTGGTGTGAGCCTTCTATCTCGTGGTCGACCGCTTTTCCTATGTCATGCAACAGGCCCCCGCGCTTCGCAAGTTTTATATCAACGCCCAGTTCTCCCGCCATCATGCCTGCGAGATAGGCGACTTCTTTTGAGTGCTGGAGAATATTCTGGCCATACGATGAGCGGTATTTTAAGCGTCCTATGGTTTTAATAAGCTCCGGATGAATTCCGGAGATGCCGAGGTCGAAGACTGCTTTTTCGCCCTCCTCCCTGATCGTTATATCGATCTCTTTCTTGACTTTTTCTACCAATTCCTCAATCCTCGCAGGGTGAATTCTGCCGTCGTTTACAAGGCGTTCAAGTGCAATTCTGGCAATCTCCCGCCTAACAGGATCATGGGCGGAAAGCGTTACGAGTTCGGGCGTGTCATCAATTATAATGTCGACTCCGGTAGCGGCTTCAAATGTCCTGATATTTCTACCCTCCCTGCCGATTATTCTTCCCTTCATCTCATCGTTGGGAAGGCTTACAGCAGAAACAGTTGCATCTACAACGTAATCACTGGCATACCTTTGTACGGCAAAGCTTATGATCTCTTTAGATTTTTTCTCCGCCGATTCTCTTGCCTCATCCTCGATCTTCTTAGCAAGCTTGGCGGCGTCAAATTTTGCTTCTTCTTCCACTCTCCTGAGAAGTTCCTTTTTTGCTTCTTCTGAGGTCGTGGCCGATAGTCTCTCAAGGACCTGTGTCTCTTCCCTGATTAGCTGCGCATAGTGGTTCTCTTTTTCAACCAACGAGCGCTCTCTGGTGTTGAATTCCCTTTCCTTTCTGTTCAGCTCATGGTCCCTTTTATCTATCTGGTCAATCTTCTTTTCCTGCTGCTCCTCTTTAACCCGGAGCCTTTTATCAAGCTGGTTTAGTTCTCTCGTTCTCTCACGGATCTCTTTTTCCGCCTCAATTTTAGCCTGGTATGCCAGGTCTTTTGCAGCAATATCAGCCTCTTTCTTAATTGACTCCACTTCACGTCTTGCATCTTCAAGCAAACGCTCGTGCTCTCTTTTAGTTGCATCTCTTTCAGATTTAAGATTGATCCTGTAAATAGAGACAAAGACGATGCTGCTGGCGATTAGTACTGCAACAGCTATAAGAATATAGATCACGGTGTTACTCATCGGGCAGTCCTCCTGTAATGCGTTTATTGCAATCCGGCCATTGCCTGGAACACTCGGCAAGAAGATTGCGTAAAACTACCAGGGGAGGAATGGATAGAAACGGCGCAGAAATCTTAAAGACTGCGTAGATGCAAGGAGCAGGATATGATTATTACGCAAACAATAGAGAGTGCAGTACCTCGCACTGAACATATCTGTTTATTGTAAATGCTGTAACACTCGTTAAGAGCATCCGTTCTCCTTTATCTTTAAAAACATCAATCGCAGCTATCCAATCGTCCCCATTAGTAATTACCGCCAGAGGATACCCCAACTGACCCCGCAAAATCCAAAAACTCTGTGAGGCGCACCCCTGAAGAATTAAGGAGTGAAGTATTCCATGCCGGTAATTACTAATGCGTTCTTTCCTCTATACTAAAACCCACCCTGCAGTGTAGGTGAAAATCAGATCTCTATCATTCTAAGATGGGCGCCTTGAAAGCAGCTTAGGCTCTCTCCAGAGATGGAGATATGCACACCGCTTACTTTACGTCAGCTCCCTAAAAGATCCAATTTGCGAGATCAACATTATCCCCTAATCACTAACAGGGCAGGCATTTAATACCTATGCACTATTAAAGCAGAAAATACGGCAGATAAGCAACTAAAATCTTGCATACAATTAGGTCATAGGTGACAGGTCATGGGTAACAGGTAATAGGCTATAGGCAAGAAAAAAGAAGAAAATTAACTGGTTCTATTGCGCTGAGCCATAACCCATAGCCTATGCCCTTTAACCTATCACCTATGACCTATAGCTTGAATAAGAGCATACGGGCGTGGTATGATTTTTGTAGTGAGATATATACTGGTAATAGCGTTTTTTTTATGTTCGGCCTCTGAGGTCCGCGCCGATATCTATAAGCACATCTCGGAAGACGGTGTTATTTTTTTCTCTAACACGTCTTCGGGTGCAAACAGCTCGGTCGTAATTAAAGAAAGAAAGGCGCCTCTGAAAAGCAATACTGTGCACAATCCTGTTTACTCCGGCGGGGCCCCCAAAAAAGCCGCAGACTTTTCGGGATCCAGTGCGGAGTTTCCCCAAAAAGTCGCAGATTCTTCTGGGTCTCGAGCTGGGCTCGTCCAAAAAGTTTCATACCTTCAAAAAGTCGAGGACTTTTCCGGTTCGCGAAGCAGGGAGACCTTTCATGAAACTGTCGATGAAAAAGCAAGGCTGCATAATATCGATCCCCAACTGGTAAAGGCTGTGATCAGGGCGGAATCGAACTGGAACCCTTATGCAGTATCGCCCAAAGGGGCCCTTGGTCTAATGCAGCTCATGCCGTCCACTGCCGCGCTTTTGGGAGTGGCAAATCCTTTAGATCCCGTTGAGAACATTGACGGCGGAGTCCGGTATCTAAAGCACATGATTGAACGATTCAACGGTAATCTTACTCTGGCGCTTGCGGCATACAACGCCGGACCAAAACTGGTAGAGAAGAAAGGCATGGTACCGTCTATTCCTGAAACGGTCGCTTATGTAAAAAAAGTTCTGCAATATTATAACGGCGAACACGGGATTAATTCGAATATAGACGAGATGGAAATACAAAAAGAAATAAGAAAAGAATTCAAGAGGATAAAGAAAGTAATTTTAGAAGACGGCACATTGCTTTTTACCAATTCATAAAGTGCCCAATCTTACCTAAGTGAAAAAGAACTGCATGTCCGGCAACCCCGAAGCCATAAAAGAAGAAATACTCGAATTGAAACAGACCAGAAAGGCTGTAATACTCGCCCACAATTACCAAAGAGACGAGGTTCAGGACATCGCTGATTTTGTTGGTGACTCCCTGGAACTTTCGCAAAAAGCGGCGGCTATGGCTTGTGAAGTTATTGTTTTTTGCGGCGTCGATTTTATGGCAGAAAGCGCCTCTATACTTTCTCCCGAAAAAATAGTACTTCTTTCCGAGAGAGATGCCTCTTGTCCGATGGCTGAGATGATCCAGGTAGATGCCCCAAGATCGGTGAGGCCGGTATATCCGGGATATGAGGTCCAGCCTTCGTTTGTTTTCCCTCATAATTTTACGCTCAGAGACATCAAGTCGCAATATCCCGGCGTCCCTGTTGTTGCCTATGTGAATACAACTGCGGAGATCAAGGCTGAGAGCGATATTTGCTGCACCTCGTCAAATGTTGTAAAAGTAATTGAATCGCTGCCCGACGAACGGGTCATTTGCGTGCCGGACAAGAATCTTGCGAGGTGGGCTGCAACCCGGACCGGCAAGAAGATCATTGCATGGGACGGATTCTGTCACGTCCATGACAGAGTGACGAAGGATGATGTCTACAGGGCGCGAAAAGCATATCCAGGCGCCCTTTTAATGGCCCATCCCGAATGCAGGCTTGAGGTATTGGAGCTTGCCGATAATGTGACCAGCACATCAGGGATGCTGCGTTTTGCCAGATCCTCTGACGCTAATGAATTTATCGTAGGTACAGAAAGTGGGCTTATGCACCGGATGAAAAGAGAGAACCCCGAAAAGATTTTTCATCCGCTCAGAAACGATATGGTCTGTCCGAATATGAAAAAAACTACATTAAAAAGTGTCTTGCGCGCACTCAAAGAAAATATATATGTCATTAAAGTACCTGAAACAGTCAGGCTGCCTGCCAAGAGAGCACTCGACAGAATGCTTGAGCTGTCGTGAAAATGAACTGTCAATTATGATTTGTTTTTACAAGGAAGACAGGAGAAGTGGAGCACTTATTTTCCGACGCTCTGAAACTATTTTTGTTGGCAATTCCCAATTTTCCCAGAGCAGCAACATCCGAATCCATTCTCAGACGGGGCTCGGCGTTACTCGCCCCTATACAGTAGAGCCGTACATCGCGTCGAAAAACAAGTGCTCCACTTCTCCTGCTATTAATTATATTGGATCGGCAGGGGCATGCTGTTTATCGGAGCGCTGAAACTACGCTCATTGCCTGAGACAATTTATAATAGCAGCCCTGTCCATACCCATTCCGACCTGGGCTCTACGTTACTCGCCTCTGCTGGAGCAGACCCGTGCATCACTCCGATAAACAGCTTGTCCCTGCCGGTCCCTTCCATATTACTATTGGGGGTGCATTGGTGCTGCTTCTGAAGCAAAAAATTACAAACAAAATTAAATCAGAGGGGCCTATCAGTTTTGAGACATTTATGTCCATTGCCCTTTATGATCCCGAATTTGGTTATTATACCCGGCCTTCAGCAATAATAGGCAGGGCAGGAGATTTTTACACGAGTCCGCACCTTCACATGATTTTCGGTATGATGATCGGCAGACAGATGGAGGAAATGTGGGAAGTTATGGGGAGACCGGACCGGTTTCAGATCGTTGAGATGGGCGCCGGCATGGGCCATCTCGCAAAAGATATCCTTGACTATATCGTCACAAGAGAACTGTCAGGGCATATTGATTACTCGATAGTTGAACTTAATCCGGCTGTGCGTGAACAGCAACAAACCCTGATAGGCGCGCATGCGGGGAAGGTACGCTGGTTCACCGGCCTTGCCGATATCGGAACGGTGGAAGGGTGCTTCCTTTCAAATGAACTGCTCGATGCGCTGCCGGTGCATCTGGTTGTTAAGAGGGATGAGTTAATGGAGGTTTTTGTGTCCATGGCTGATGAGCATGGCCACACGCTCACTGAGGTGGAAAGACCCTGTAATAGCACTATAGGGGCATATTTGCAGGACTTTTCCGCAGACCTCCCTAAGGGATATAAAACGGAAGTCAACTTAAAAATTAAGGATTGGCTCGCAGAAGCATCTAAAAAGCTTGAAAGAGGATTTATTCTGACAATAGATTATGGCTATTCGTCGGCGGAATACTACAGTGAGGAAAGAAGCGCCGGCACACTCCTTTGCTATTATAAGCATCAGGTCAATGAAGATCCTTATCAACATATAGGAGAACAGGACATTACCGCGCATGTAAACTTCTCATCCGTAAGGAAATGGGGTGAAGAGTTGGGGCTGAGGACCGAAGGCTACTGTCCGCAGGGAACTTATCTGGTGTCTCTCGGTATCGATGAAGTAATAACGGAAATGTACGGCGATTCCCCGGATTCTTTTTCTACACAAAAAAATCGTGGTTTTTTGGTGGACCCGTTTGAGATGGCCAAAATCAAAGGTCTGATCTTCCCGCAGGGGATGGGAGCGTCACATCAGGTCATGGTCCAGAGCAAGGGGATTAATGAGGTAAAATTGCGCGGTTTTACGTTCAGAAACCATGCTGGAAGACTTTAAAGGAAAAGCTTGAAGTAATAACAAAAAGGATTCGAAAAGACTTCAGTTTAAACTGGCCGTTTTATGAGATGGGCTGTAAAGACGAGATAAGCTCATCCAGGCGACTTATGCTTTTCAGCACACGCTCAGGGGAATGCGCTTCTATGGTGTGAATGATCGCCACATTAGACTTAAGAACGCAGAACAACGCTCTGAAGTCAAATGTGCCGTCCCCGATTGGGAGGTGCTGGTCGGCGCTTCTGTCGTTGTCATGGAGATGGAGTTCGATAATATAAGGGCCCAGACTATCAAGCCACTCATTCAGCGGGACTTTTGAAAAAAGGTTGCAGTGGCCGGTATCAAAGCATATGCCGAAATTACCCGAATCCATTTCTTTCATCAGAAGTCTGAGATTAGCCGGACTGTCCTCAAAGATATTCTCGATAGCTATTTTGACGCCGATACTTTGCGCCATTTCATTAAGAGGCTTCCATGTTTCCAGGCTCTTTTGCAGCCAGAGGCCGGTAGAAAGCCCGTATTTCCACTTCTCATAACCTGAATGAAAGACGATGCATTCAGGTTTCAAAACATCAGCGAGTTGGAGCATTTGGTTGAACCGGGACACGGTTGCTTCACGCACTTTAGCATCGACGGCGCCGGGGCAGAGGTCCATAAAAGGCGCATGCATGGAGAGCGAAGGAGTGTATTGGAGACTTTTCCTTAACGCGTCAAGCGATTGGGATCCGATTGCATCGAGGTCATCAGCGTTAAAATAAATCTCGAGGTTGGGCCTGTGAGTGTTGAGGAACGACAGGTTCCCTGCAATTTTATCATAAGGCACATGGATATGCGGACCAGCCATTGTTATGATGCGGATACAGGCTCTTTTTTAGTTTCGGTCTTTGCTTCTTTGGCGCTGTCTGCTTTGGGTTCGGTCTTAGTATCAGTAGCGGTTTTAGCCTCTTTGTTCGCAGGCTCTTTCTTTTCAGCTTCGGAGCTTTTTTTCTCAGTGTCGGCGCCTTTTCCCAATATGTCGGAGCCTTTCCGGCCATAATCCGTTAGATACCAGCCGCTTCCTTTCAGGACAAACGTCGAGTTAGAGATAAGCTTTTTCAGTTGGCCGCCGCATTCAGGGCAGGTGTCAAGCAGGGCATCGCTGAACTTCTGTATTGCCTCGGTAGTTTTACCGCAAGCGAGGCATTCATATTCATATATAGGCATTTTTTCTCTCCTCCACCATCATGGTGTCTATTTAAATATAATCAACTGGGGGCGGTTAGGTCAAGGAAACGGGCAAATGCTGGTAGTGGGCAAGTGTGTGTTTACTAAGGAAGACAGGAGAAGTGGAGAACTTTTTTTTCGACGCGCTGGAACTACTTTTGTAGGCAATTCCTAATCTTTTCATAGCAGCCATACCCAATTCTGTTCTCAGAGGGGCTCGGCGTTACTCGCCCCATTTGCAGCAGACCCGTGCATCGCGTCGAAAAACAAGTTCTCCACTTCTCCTGTCATTAATTATGTTGGATCGACATGGGCAGAGGCAAGCGGATTAAAGCATAGAATTAAGCTTACCACCGACGGGTATCGTGTATCCGGATACAGCTGAAAGGTCTTTCGGCAATGATATAGATTTTGCGACGCTTGTAAAAGTACTTAGAATCTAAAGCATTTTGCCTGATTCATAGCTTCATCATGCAGGCGTATTCGGTGATAAGGGTGTGTCTCTGAAGCGAATCGCGTAGCTTTGGCAACGAATCTAGGCGAAATGAGCGTAAAACAGCCGTAATGTCTGAGCCCGCCAACCCCGCAAGGCGGACTGATGGGCGAGTTTTGCGGCTGTAGCGAATAAGCCTTTAGAATCGTCAAAGCGCAGCGCCTGAGCGAAAGAGATGCACCCTTGTCACCGGATTTTAGTAATAAAGATGCTATTGCGTAATTCGATAGCGTAATTCGATAGGTAGAAACTGGCGATGGCAAGCATTTGTATATTATTGACATTAGAGCGCATTTTTTGTTTTAATAGTTATTCGAAATTATTTCGGGGGTGAATTAATGTACGCGATTGTTGAAACAGGCGGCGAACAGATGAGAATATCCGAGGGAGATACGGTCCGCGTAAATAAAATCGACGCTGAGGCTAATACTGAAATAGTGATTGACAAAGTTTTGATGTTCGAGGACAACGGTAACGCTGTATGGGGCGCCCCATATGTAAAAGGCGCCAGTGTGAAAGCCGAGATTATCGGGTCGGGAAGATACGACAAGATTATGGTGTTGAAAACCACCCCGAAAAAGGCACACAATAAGATCAGGGGACACAGACAACAGTATACTACGGTTAAGATCAAAGAGATAACTATAGGGTCCACGAATGAATAACTTGTGCATTCAGGCGCTGAGATGCATCAAGGTGCAAGTTATTTGTTCGCAGACCCTTATATAAGCGGAGGTCAGCTATGGCACATAAGAAAGGTGTTGGAAGCTCAAGGAATGGTCGTGACAGCGAGTCCCAAAGACTTGGGGTAAAAAGATTTGGTGGAGAGTTTGTACGTGCGGGCAGCATTATTATGCGCCAGCGCGGGACAAAGGTCCATAAGGGTACCAACGTAGGCATAGGCTCGGATGATACGCTCTTTGCATTAATAGATGGCGTAGTCAAGTTTGAAAGAAAAGACAAGATGAGAAAAAAGGTCAGTGTATATCCGGTAACGGAAGCGCAGCAATCACCGGCTTTGGCCTAAGGGCTCGTGAATAAATAACTGAACACGAAGGACGCGTAAGGGCGGGTCATAGTGACCTGCCTTTTTTATTTATGAAATTTATAGACTACGCAAAAATATATGTCAAGGCTGGCGATGGCGGCAGGGGATGTATGAGCTTTCGCAGGGAGAAACATGTGCCGAGAGGGGGCCCCAACGGAGGGGACGGCGGCAGGGGAGGGAATATTGTTTTCCGCGCGGCAAAAGAGTTGAACACCTTGCTGGACCTGCGCTACCAGAGAGAATACAGAGCTGAGAGAGGAGAACATGGCAAGGGCAGTAACAAACACGGACGTGATGGTCTTGACATGGTTATTCCTGTGCCGGTTGGAACATTGATCAAAGAGGCTGAGAGCGGACAGATAATCGCTGACCTTGATCGCGATGGCGTCGAAGTGATTGCAGCACAGTCAGGGAGGGGAGGGCTGGGTAATTCTCATTTTGCCACTGCTACGCGCCAGGCGCCAAGGTTTGCACAGCCTGGTGAACCGGGTGAAGAGAAATGGCTTGAACTCGAATTAAAGCTGCTAGCCGACGTCGGCCTTGTCGGGCTTCCTAACGCAGGGAAATCCACGCTGATATCTGTTATATCGGCGGCGAGGCCTAAAATTGCCGATTACCCTTTTACCACTCTCGTACCAAATTTGGGTGTGGTAAAAATGGAAGACCTGAGCAGTTTCGTGGTCGCGGATATCCCCGGCATAATAGAAGGAGCTCACACAGGAACGGGGCTTGGCTTTCAGTTCCTCCGTCACATTGAGCGATCAGCTATCCTGCTCCATCTTGTTGATATTTCCGATACTGTGACGTCCGATCCTGTCGAGGATTTTGAAAAGATTACCCGGGAATTAGTATTATATAGCGCTGACCTTGCAGGAAAGCCGGCAGCAGTAGCTGGAACGAAACTCGACATAATTCACGAGGGTGATAGATTACGCAGGCTCGGTGAATACTGCAAAGAAAAAAAACTGGATTTTTTCCCTGTCTCCGCTGCCACAGGTGAAGGGATGCGCAGGTTGATCATTTATTTGGCAACCAGAGTGAAGGAGAGGCGAAACATATGATAAATGCTGAATGTCGAATTAATGAAATGCTCCATAGGGAATGGCACGGATAGTAATAAAAATAGGCAGTAACATTTTGACCGGGGCATCGGGAGGGCTGAATCACAAAAGGATCGATGCTATTGCCGCCGATATTTCCATTGCATGCGACTGCGGTCATGAAATAGTGATAGTTTCTTCAGGCGCCGTTGCAGCGGGCATGAAAAAACTAGGCCTCAAAATGAAGCCTACCGAGATAAGGCTCAAGCAGGCCGCTGCAGCAGTAGGGCAATCATCTCTCATGTGGGCCTATGAAAAAAGCTTCGAGATCTGCAGGAAAAAGGTGGCACAAGTTCTCCTGACACGAGAGGATTTTTCCGACCGGGTGCGCTACCTCAACTCTAAGAATACCCTTGTCACTCTTCTTTCTTATGCCATTATTCCTGTCATTAATGAAAATGACACCGTCGCCACTGATGAGATCAGGTTTGGAGACAATGATCAACTCGCCGCACTTGTATCCGGACTTATTGATGCTGAAAGGCTAATAATTCTCTCCGATGTGGACGGACTTTACCCTGTTGATCCGAAAAAACGCCTGGGCACAAAAATCATTTCCTGCATCGACAAAATTACTCCTGAAGTTGAGGCTGCGGCGGGCGGAGCAGGCAGCGCTGTCGGAACAGGCGGTATGTATTCAAAAGTCCTTGCTGCAAAAAAGGCGCTTTCATATGGAATAAAAGTAAATATAATAAGCGGCAAAAAAAAAGGACTCATTGCTTCCCTTGCGGCCGGCAAACGGCATGGAACAGAATTCAGGCCGCAGACGAAGAAAATATCTTCCAGGAAGGGATGGATTGCCTATGCTGTGAAACCGAGAGGGTCTCTTACCATCGATGACGGGGCGGCCGATGCTGTACAAAAGTCCGGCAAGAGTTTATTGCCCTCAGGTATAGTGAGCATTGACGGAACGTTTAATACTGGTGACGCGGTGTACTGCATGGATTCGAGGGGCAAACGCATTGCGAAGGGGATTGTCAATTATTCTGCAGCCGATATCGAAAAAATCAAAGGGAGAAAGACCTCCGAGATAGAACAAATTCTCGGCTACAAGTATTCCGATGAAATCATCCACAGAGACAATATGGTGGTAGTTTTCTGATCCCAATAAGTCGATCATGCGACTTTGGATTGATTGTTTCTTCCGGTATCTAACGCGAGTGGAACTGGGTCGTCAAGATTGCCGCAATGCAAGTTGTCAACTCTGGTGGGTTGTAACCTTGCAAGGTGCGGGACGAAGTCCGTGGCAAGGAAAACATGAGACCACTGTAGGCTCCTGGTCGTACATATCAACATAGACAAGAAACCATAGGTTTCGATTACGTGAAGGTACTGCACGAGGGGTTACGAGAAAAAATCAAGTTATGATGGCGCTAATCCCGGATAGTACCTGGCGCCGCATCTTTTTCCGCGTATCCACCCCCGAAGAGGCTACGGAAGCCGTACTTGCCTGTAAGGTATCCGGCGTGATCGCGACGCTGCCCCATTCGACCGAAAAGCAGCCGCGTCAGGACCAGCAGCCCTATACCTTGCAGTATCGTAATTCTCGCGAGTCCGAATATTTCCGGCATGAGCCAGTTCCAAAGCAGTTGAACGATCAGGCCTAAAACAAGCGCAAGGGCCAAGATGATCCCTATCCACTTGAGTATATGGAGCATGGTTCTTTTTCCCCGTCCTTCGGTCCCCGGCGCCAAGTCTTGATTATCTGACACGCTAACTCCTCCTTCAACGAGTTGAATGAATGGATTTTACACCGTTGGGGCACGTTATGACTTTCCCCATACGTAATTACCGGTGTAACTATACCCTTATTTGTAGAATTTCATCAATTTCTCGGCTGGAATGCCCACGGAATAAAGTGTTATCAATGCCCAGTTTCTTAATGTACAATAAATTACACCTTCTTTTTCCCATCTGCGGGGAGACGTCATCACTTTTTCCGAAATAATATAAATTTTGTCCCCTATTCTTTTTATCCGCCGCATCAACTCTACGTCTTCCATTAATGGTATCTCCTTAAAATCACCTATTGAATGAAAATATTCCTTCCTTATGAATATTGCCTGGTCACCGTAAGGGGCGCCTGTAAAGCGTGAACGAAGTGAGGCCGCCAGTTCGATTAACCTGAAAATGGGCCTGTCGGATTTTATGCCTAAATCGAAGGCCCCGGCCACGAAGTCTCCTTTCCGGAAGGCTGAGGAAATTGTATTCAGCGCATTTTTCGGCAGTTCCGTATCCGCATGCAAAAAAAGCAGTATGTCTCCGTGGGCATTAGTGGCGCCTCGATTCATCTGATGTGACCGTCCTTTTTCGCTGCGGACCTTACGTACTTGATTGTTCTCGATCGCACTTAAGGTATCTCCATCAGGACTGCCATCGACAACTATAACTTCCACCTCGCCGGCATACGTTAGGTCAAAAATGCTGCCGATTGCCCCATTGATTATTGGTCCCTCATGCAGCACAGGAATAATAATCGAGATTTGCTCCCCTTTTCCTGTCTTCATTATCATATTTTCAAGATATTTCTTATAAATTTCAATACAGGGTTATTCTGAAGCCTGTCGATATGGGAAAGTTTTGCAGGCTGTTTAACGATATCGGAAAAAGTGGGGTAAATATGTATGATGGAATCCAATTTATAAAACGGTATATCGAATGACTTGGCAAGCTGGGCTTCGTGAATTATCTCTCCGGCCCGGCTTCCCAAAATATGCGCCCCGATAATTTTTCCCTTCCGGTCTACTATGAATTTGCTGAGGCCTGTTTCAATTATATCGGTTTTGGCCCTGTCGATATTTTTATATTCATACTTGTAGACTTTTATATTGTCTCCCTGCTGTTTTCTCGCTTCTTCTTCCGTCAATCCCGCATGGGCGAGTTCCGGGTCTGTGAATGTGCACCAGATTACATCCTGGTAATTTACTTTTTTATTTATCGGCAGGAAGGCATTTTGTACAGCGATACGTGCCCCGTACTCGGCCATATGGCTAAACTGATAGTTCCCCACTACATCTCCGCAGGCATAAATATTGGGCGCCGTTGTCCGGAGACTTTTGTCTGTAATTATACCACTTGAGCTGTATTTCACTCCTGCATTTTCAAGGTTGAGGTCCTCAACATTGGCTTTTCTGCCTGCTGCTACCAGCAGAGAAGCCGCTTTTATATCCTTTCTTTGCCCTTTTCTATTTTCAACTGTGACAGCCACCCGGCCCATTTGCTCAGACAGTTTCAGCGCCTTTGTTTCAGTATGCAGGTCCAATCCTTCCTCTTTCAGTTTTTCAGACAATATATTCACCAATTCCCTGTCATCTCCCGGGAGGATAGACTCGCATATTTCTACGACATGAACTTCGACACCAAGACGGTTAATGGCTGCAGCAATCTCTATGCCTATGGGACCACCGCCGAGGACTATCATTGACGAGGGAAGCCTCTCAATGGCAAAAAAGGTTTCGTTTGTTAAATAAGGGACTGTGTCTATCCCCTCGATAGTGGGTATGAAGGCAGACGAACCTGTCGAAATAATAAAGGATTTTGCAGAAAGACTCCCGCCTGCCAGTTCTATCGTGTGATTGTCCACAAAATGCGGATTTCCAAAAAGGACATCAATCCCGAGCTTCTTGAACATCCAGGGCTGATGACTGTCATAGACCTTCTCTATAACTGAACGCACATGTCTCATCACATCATCGGCATTTATGACAATGTCGTCTTTCGTAAAAAGCCCATATTTTTTTAAATTCCTTGCCTGATAGGCAATTTCTCCTGATTTTATTAGGGTCTTGCTTGGAATACAGCCGTACAAGGTACATTCACCGCCAAGCTTATTTTTTTCGATCATTGCCACTTTTTTACCCAGACCGTTTGCTAACTTGGAGGCGACAAACCCTCCTGCCCCGCCCCCGATAACGATAAGGTCATAATCATATTCCGACATTAGAAGACTCCCATTTTAGATTTACGAATCGGGGAATCGGCGAACCGGAGAATCGGTGAAAAGTCTTTTCCTCCATTCAGCCGTTCCGCCCTTTGTCTGCTTCTGATCTTCACCCTTCTCCGATTCCCCGATTCCCCGGTTCTCCAATTCTGCCGTTATCTCTTTTAAACAGCGACAACAGGTCTTCAAAAGTATCGACATCCCTCAATCCTGTCAGAACATGAACGTGGAGGCCTGATTTCTCGAAAATCTTCATTGTTTGATAAAACACGGAATCAGTACTCCACACAATCCCCTGAAAAATATCAGACAGAAAGGAGGCCCTGTTGAAGCCTATTAAATAGTATCCTCCATCATGAGCAGGGCCGATGACTGCATCGCTGGTGTCAAGAGCATTAAAGGCTTCATTAATTAATGAAATTGAGAGATCGGGGATGTCACTGCCGATGACTAAAACCTTTTCCACACCGTCTGAAAAGGCCTGAACAAAAGCACTCTTCATTCTTTCTCCGAGATCTCTCCCGTGTTGCGGGGCATAGTGATACGTACTCCCCAACCAGCTTTTGATAATTGCGCCGGAACCCGGAGGATAGAAGCAAAGCCTGAAAAGATAGTTGCAGGTCTTCAGGTTTTCCAAAGTATAGGATACAAGGCATTTATAGACATCAAGTGCCGCATCTTCACCAATTGCTTTTGCCAGACGGGATTTTACTTTCCCGGGTTCAGGCGATTTTATGAATAGCAAAACGGCTGAACGGTTAAAAATTCTTTCCAAAAATTAATCACATAGATTATCAGGCTGTTACAGGCAATACGCTATAATTTTTTTTTACCTATAACCTATCACCTCTGACCTGTAACCTATCCTCATTTATTATTTCTTAAACAGTTTCAGGTACTCTCCATACCCTTCCTTTTCAAGGTCTTCTTTCGGGATGAAACGTAGTGCTGCCGAGTTCATGCAGAAACGCTGGTGGGTGGGAAGAGGGCCGTCATTAAATACATGCCCGAGATGAGAATCAGCATAAAAGCTTCTCACCTCTCTCCTTTTTGTAAAGAAAGTCCAGTCGTCTTTTTCAACAATATTTCCTGGTTCCAGGGGTTTTGTGAAGCTTGGCCATCCGGTGCCGGAATCGTACTTGTCAAGGGAGCTGAAGAGTGGCTCGCCTGAGACGATGTCGACATAGATCCCCTCTTTTTTGTTGTTCCAATATTCGTTGCGGAACGCTGGTTCGGTACCGTTTTTTTGTGTAACAGTGTACTGGATTGGTGTCAATTTTTTCTTCAATTCCTCTTGTGAAGGCTTTACGAAACCCTTGTCAGGACTTTCAGGGTCGGCAGCACGGGCCGACAGCGTAAAAGTCACCCCCAATATACCCAATATAATTGATAGGCACTGGATCATTCTGCGGAACATATTGCCGGGCCTCCTTTCTATCTTATATTATATGCTAAGCATATCACGTAACTAGAACAAACTACAGTAGCCACTTCTCCTGTCATCCTTTGCTTTGACAAAAGTTTGACAACACCGGCTTAATCTGCTATACATTTATTGAAACACGTTAAGCATGGTTAAGGAGGCAGATAAAAAATGTGGAGGGGCAGGACATGAATTTTAACAAATATCTTTATTTATTTTTAGTGGCTGTTATTTTTTTATCTGGCGGCTTTATTCAGTCTACGGTATCGGCAGAAGAGTCTCAGGACAAGTCGACTCTTGAGAAAAACAAAACAGAAATACTTAACGACATCGAGCTATTTGAACGCAGTGCGAATAGTACCAGGAGTTGTGTATCTGAAGCCAGGACCCATGACGAGCTGATGCGTTGCCATACGGACGAAACAAAGAAAAAATATCAAAGAGTTCAGGATGATATGACAGAAATAGGGATGACCCCGGAAGAAAGAAGGATGAACGAACTCAGGCCGCAAAAGTGACGAGAACTTCTTCTCGTGTTCTTCAAAAAATTGTATGTTGTAACCTTACTGCTGATTTTATCGACTAACATACTTATAGAAGTGACAACCGGCCTGGCGGGAGAATTGCGAGGATTTGAAACATAATGCCGGTATTGATAAAATACAAGAAGGTAAAACAGCAGCTATGAAAATAAGAATATATCCCCTAATCCTCTCCCTTGGACTTTCGATGGTTTGTCTTGCGACAGCACAGCGGGTCGGGGCGACCCTTGGCGGATCCGCCGATTCTATCGAGTCGGACAGACAAGCGTTATCTGCGGTGCAGCGTCCCGTGACAGTCCGCAATGGATACACTGTTCAGGAGGTAGAATCGGATGCGACTGCGGTGCGGGAATACGTTTCGCCTGCGGGAGTGGTATTTGCCATTGCCTGGCATGGACGGGTCCATCCCGATTTGTCCCAGCTTCTGGGCTCTTACGAGGGGGAATACAGGGAAGCCCTGAGTCAGGTCCCCCGCCAAAAAGGCAACAGGCGCAGCCTTCAGGTGAAGACACCCCGGATTGTTGTCGAGAAATGGGGTCATATGCGGGACCAGCGGGGACGGGCGTACGTCCCATCCCTGGTCCCTTCAGGAGTCAGTGTTGATGAAATCAGGTAGGTTTTTTTTATCGGCAGCGACTGTAATATTATTTTTGTTGTGTGTGTTAAGTTCATGGGCGGCTTCGCCGGTTTTTGCGCAAACCTCGACAGTCACTTTCTCAGATGTCCCTGCCAGTTACTGGGCATACCCTGTCATTGAAGCCATTTACAATGACGGAATTACTGTGGGATGCAGCCAATCTCCGCTTTCTTACTGTCCTTCCGGAGCTGTTACAAGAGATCAGATGGCTGCCTTTATCATAAGGGCATTGTTTGGCGAGAACTTTGGTTATACGCAGACGCCCTGGTTCAGCGATGTTCCGGCAACGGACAATTTCTTTAAATATATCCAGAAGCTGAAAGATCTGAACATTACGACAACGATCGGCACATATCTACCAAGCGACCCTGTGACCAGGGACGAGATGGCCGCCTTCCTTGTAAGGGCGCGGCAAGTCAAGGCAGGACAGCCAACAGAAAGTTTTACAAATACGACCATTCCTTATTTCACTGACGTGTCTGCAACAGATACCTACTTCCCATATGTTCAGAATTTGAAGGACAATGGAATCACCACAGTGACCGGAACATACAACCCTGATGAGAATGTACCCAGGGACCAGATGGCTGCCTTCATAGCAAGGGCTTTTTTGGCAAACAACGTGCTTTCCGTCACTGTCAATGGTGCGCTCTGCGACTCAACCCTCAGCCAGGGTTATACAAACGATCCATGCGTCAGTGTCACGGTCTGCACCCCAGGTACCTCAACCTGTCAGACAATAAATAGCATTTTATTGGATACGGGAAGTTTCGGGCTCAGGATTTTTAAACAGGCTCTGGGCAATGTTTCTCTTACACAAGTGCTGTCAGGTTCCGGCTCACTTGGGGAATGCGTGGAATTCGCAGACGGCTCGTCGGACTGGGGGCCGGTCCAGATGGCAAATCTTATTCTGGGGAACGAGCCATCTGTTCATGTGCCTATCCAGGTCATCGACTCCACGTTTGGCGATCCCACTGTATGTCCGGGCGCTGATCAAAGTCCGGCTGACGCTGGATTCAACGGGATCCTCGGGGTCGGCCCTTTTGTTCAGGACTGCGGTACGGGTTGCATAACCAGTGGTAATAACGGCGCAAACCCAACTTACTACTCGTGTACTGGAACGACCTGCACTGGCTCTCCTGTCCCCCTCTCAGCTCAGGTTTCGAACCCCGTAGCTAGTTTACCAGTTGACAACAACGGTCTGATAGTGGAGCTTCCAGTCGTTCAATCCGGGGGGACGCCGTCGCTGAGCGGTATCGTTGTACTCGGGATTGGCACCCTGTTCAATAACACTCCTCCTAGTGCAGTAACCACGTATACACTCGACCCGACCTACGGGGAGTTTGCCACAACTTTTAACAATATCTCTCACAACGACAGTTTCATTGACACCGGTTCGAATGGGCTGTTTTTCCCTTCCGGCAGTGGCAGACACCATACGAGCCTCCTTCCGGACTGCCAGGACCCCAATCAGGGCTGGTTCTGCCCTTCGTCAATACAAAGCCTTTCCGCTATTATTGAGGGGGCATCAGGCTCTTCTACCAACACGGTTTCATTCCAAATAGGCAACTTTGACACTCTAACAAATTCAAGCAATAACGTGTTCTCTGATATTGGAGGCGATTACCCAACGTTCGATTGGGGACTTCCGTTTTACTTTGGCAGCAATATCTATATCGGGTTTGAGGGGGTATCCTCCAGTCTGGGCGCCGGTCCATACTTTGCTTATTGAGCAACCTCTCTTATTGTGGTGAGTTTTCGGCGCGTCGAAAAACAAGCGCTCCCCTTCTCCTGTCTTCCCTGTAAAAAAACTGACCCACACCACCAAGCCTGATGAATACTTGACAAAATAAGTAGGGCATTATAGCATATTTACATGCTTCGATTATCGACAAAAGGGCAGTATGGCGTCAGGGCCATGTACGAAATAGCTCTTGGATATCCTGGCGAGCCAGTCACTATAAAAGAAATATCCGATAAGCAGGCTGTTTCTGTTCCTTATCTGGAGCAGATATTGAACAAGCTCAGGAAAGCAGGATTGATCAGGAGTATAAAAGGGCCTGGCGGAGGGTATCTTTTAAACAGAGGGCCGGAAAAAATAAGCATAGCATCTATCGTTAACGAGCTTGAAGGGCCTGTTGCTATTACATCGTGTCTTAATCCGGAGGAAGGCTGCATAAGGGTTGACAACTGTGTTACTCACCTTCTGTGGAAAGCTCTTGGTGAACAAATAGAAGCCTTTCTGGAAACAATAACATTAAAAAACCTGATGTCAGGTGATATTAAAGTCAAGGCAAAGGTAGAGGCAGAGGCAATGGTGGAGCAGAGAAATAGATGAAGTCCTGCTCTTTACCTTTACCTCTGCCTTTACCTTTCTTTTAGCTGATATGAAATTTGTTCACGGAGTAAAGGCTGATATTACTGCTGATATCGTATATATGATGTGTCCGATGCATCTCCTTAAACTCGAAGAGATGATCAAAGGGCTTGATCATGGCCAGGTGCTTGAGATACTTACCGACTATGATGGGGCGCTCGAAGACATCCCTCAGTGGTGCGAACGGACAGGAAACGAATTTATCGGACTGGATGAGGATGAGGATTATTACAGGTTTTATATAAAAAAACAGCAAAAAGACAGGTAATGGGTTATAGGAAACCGAGACAAAATATGTTTTTCCATTACCTATGACCTATGACCCATTACCTATAACCCGTCTTTTTTAAGGAGAGCAGATATGAGAAGGTGTTATTTTGATCATGTTGCCACAAATCCGTTGCATCCGGAAGTGCTGGATGCAATGATGCCTTATTTCAAAGATAATTTTGGAAACCCTTTAAGCGTATACGACCTGGGCACTATGGCCCGGGACGCAATAGAAAAGGCGCGGCAGCAGGTTGCGGACCTTATCAATGCAAAACAGCCTTCAGTGGTTTTTACCTCAAGCGGCGCGGAAGCCAACAACTTTGCACTCAGGGGAATCGCCTTTGCCATGCAAAACAAGGGCAAACATGTAATCGTTTCAAAGGTGGAGCACCATTCCGTTCTGAATTCTGCGCGCGTTTTGGAGAAGAACGGCTTTGTTGTCACCTATCTGCCTGTAGACAATAAGGGTGTCGTTGATCCTGACACAGTAAAAAAATCGATAAACAAGGAGACCATACTGATTTCAGTGACCCACGCCAGCAGTGAGATCGGCAGCATAGAGCCTATTCGCGAGATAGCACAGATTGCGAAAGAGCAGGGGATAGTCATGCATGCTGACGGCGTTGCAACATCCGGAAACATTCCCGTAGACGTTAAGGAACTTGGCGTAGACCTTCTGAGCATGGCGGCCCACCAGTTTTACGGTCCCAAAGGCGCCGGTGCGCTTTATGTAAGGGAGGGCTTGCGGATTGCACCGCTGATTTACGGCGGAATCCAGGAAGGCGGCAGAAGGGCGGGTACCGAGAATGTGCCTGCGATAGTAGGGATGGGTAAGGCTGCCGAGATTGCCGCGCAGGAAATGCCTGCCAGAATGGAGCACTGCAGGCAATTAAGAGAAGGACTGATAGGGGGTGCTCTGAAGGAACCGAACGTGTATCTTACAGGGCATCGCGAAGTCAGGCTTCCGCACCATGCAAGCTTTGTTGTAGAATTTATTGAGGGTGAAGCTATGCTCTTGATGCTGTCCATGAAGGGAATATTGTCTGCAAGCGGTTCTGCATGCTCTTCCAGGGCGTTGAAGTCCTCGCCTGTTTTGCTCTCGCTGGGAATCCCGGCAGCACTAGCACAGGGGTCCATTGTCTTCAGCCTCGGCATGGACAACTCTATGGAGGACATAAATTACTTCCTTGAGGAATTTCCTCAGGTTGTCAAAAAATTACGTGACATGTCTCCTTTTGGAAAAGGATGGGGCGCAGGCAGCCAGGGAGAGCAGTGTTACACAGGAGGTTAGACTATGTATTCTCAAAAAGTGATGGACCATTTTATGAATCCGAGAAACGTGGGTGAGATTCCCGATGCTGATGGCGTTGGCATGGAGGGTAATCCTACATGCGGGGACTCCATGCAGATTTTTATAAAAGTCGAAGATAACAGGATTATTGATGCCAAATTCAGGACGTTCGGGTGCGGTTCTGCTATTGCGGTCAGCAGTATGATTACGGAGATGGTGAAGGGTAAGACTCTGGATGAGGCGCTCAGCATCTCAAAAGAAACTGTTGCCCAGGAACTGGGAGGACTGCCGCCGCAAAAGATGCATTGCTCAAATCTGGGTGCAGATGCATTGAGAAAGGCGATAGAGGACTACAGGAACAAGAAAAAATCTTGACAAAATTGGTATATACTTCTAAAATCTGTGGACTGTTGCTGCAAGGGCATTACAGTGGCGGCTTTCATGTACTTATGCACGCTTCGGGAGGAAACAGATAATGATGCCGTATAAGCTGCTTTTGGCTGACGACAGCCTTACCATCCAGAAGGTTGTCGAGTTGGTACTTGCTGATGAGCATTTTGAAATAAAGACTTTCATCGATGGCGAACAGGCCCTCGCAGCGATTGAGTCATTCGGCCCGGATATTGTGCTTGCCGATATTGACATGCCGAAATTGAACGGTTACCGGCTTTGTGAAGAAATCAAGAAGAATGCTTCAACAGTTCATATACCTGTCATCCTTCTTGCAGGAGCTTTTGAACCATTTGATGAAAATTATGCAAAATCGATCGGAGCAGATGATTACATTATAAAACCTTTTGAATCCCAGGAATTGATCAGCAAGGTCAAATCGCTTCTGGTCAGCACCGGACCTGCAAGTGAGGAGGCAGCCGCAGCCGTTGGTGTTCATGAAGCGGAACAACTTTCTTCCGTTGAAGAGATTAATTGGGACGAGGAGATGGCGGTTGAGGGAGAGGAAAAAAGCGAAGATAAAGAATATGAGGCAAAGGCGGCCTTTTTATCAACTGGCAAGGCGTTTGAAGAGGAGATGGCGGATGCATTAAAAGAGGAGTCACCTCATGCGCCCGGCTTCAGCGGGATTGTCGACACACTTGCCTTGCCTTCCAAGGAAGAAATTCTCGATATTTTGAGTCAGTCTGTTGAGAAGAGGGTCTCGGATTTGATTGGCTGTGAGGGTATCGCGGCGCTATCTGCTGCAATCAAAGAGGCTGTTTCCGCGGCTTTGGCGCAGGATGCGCCAACGATTATCGGGAATGTGACAAGAGAACTTGTAATGGAAATGATGCAATCTCTGCACGGTGAAATTATCGCAGCGATTGAAAGGATCGTTCCTGAAGTGGCCGAGACGGTCATAAAAAAAGAGATTGAAAAAATTACCGTAGCGCCCTGAAAATTTGTTTTTGAAAAGTCCCTGGCAGCCTTCGGCTTAACGTGCAAATATGCTTGAGATAAAACAGAACTATAACCCTGAAGATATTGAAGATAAATGGTACACGCTCTGGGAGTCCCGCGGATATTTCAAACCGGACCAGGGCGCTGACAAGCCGCCATTCTGTATAGTTATCCCTCCGCCGAATGTTACCGGATCCCTTCACATGGGCCATGCGCTCAACGCTACGCTGCAGGACATACTTGCCAGGTGGAAAAGGATGTCCGGATACAAAGTGCTGTGGGTCCCGGGTACTGACCACGCGGGCATAGCAACTCAGAATGTGGTCGAAAGAGAGCTTGCGAAAGAGGGTTTAAGCAGATATGAGCTGGGCAGGGATTCCTTTATCGAGAGGATATGGCAATGGAAAGCCGAATACGGTGGGAAAATAATTCACCAGCTTAAAAAGCTGGGCGCTTCCTGTGATTGGTCGAGAGAACGTTTCACGCTGGATGAGGGCCTGTCCAGGGCGGTACGAGAGGTGTTTGTAAGGCTTTTTGAAGAGGGACTGGTATACCGTGACAACCGGTTAATCAACTGGTGCCCCCGCTGCCATACCGCGTTGTCTGATCTTGAAGTGGAATATGAAGAGATTGATGGGGCCCTCTATTATATTAAGTACCCCCTGACGGATGCCGAAGGCTATATAACTGTTGCCACAACAAGACCCGAGACAATGCTCGGCGATACAGCCGTAGCAGTGAATCCCGAAGATGAACGATACCTGAGTCTGATAGGCAAGGTCGTAGAGCTTCCCTTTACCGGAAGGACCATACCCATAATAGCCGATCAGTCGGTTGAATCCTCATTCGGGACCGGCGCCGTTAAGGTAACTCCTGCCCACGACTTTAATGACGAGGCAATGGGAAAACGCCATGGCCTCCCTTCCATAAGCGTTATTACCGAAGACGGTCATATGAGCACCGAAGCAGGCGAAGCGTACAGTGGACTTGACAGGTACAACTGCAGAAAGAAACTGCTCGACAGTCTGAAAGATAGGGGACTGCTTGAAGGAGAAAAAAAGCACAGGCACGCGGTCGGCCACTGCTACCGCTGCAAAACAGTCATCGAGCCGCTCCTTACAATCCAGTGGTACGTCAAAATAGAATCGCTTGCGTCCAGGGCGGTGAAAGCTGTCGAGGACGGCGAGACAAAACTAATTCCCTCTTCATGGGACAATAATTACTTTGCATGGATGAGGGACATAAAAGATTGGTGCATTTCGCGGCAGATATGGTGGGGCCACCGTATACCAGTCTGGTACTGCCCTGATTGCATCACTAAAGATGGGCGGAAACAGGGCACGATGATCGAGCATATTTTCTTCAGGACTGTAACACTTTCCGGTAAAACAGTTGACGGCGGCGCCTACGCTGATTTGCGGTCACAAGGCATGAGCCATGACGAGATTCTTAAGAACTCTAAAATAATACGGGTGTCGAAAGACGTAATTCCCAATTGTCTGAGAGAAGATATAAAGGAATGCCCTCGTTGCGGGCGCAACCACGTTATTCGTGATCCCGACGTTCTCGATACCTGGTTTTCATCGGCGCTGTGGCCGTTTTCGACTCTGGGTTGGCCTGATGAGACGGCTGATTTGAAAACATTTTATCCTACCAGTGTGCTTGTCACCGGTTTTGATATTCTCTTTTTCTGGGTGGCGCGGATGCTTATGATGGGGTTGAAATGCATGGGTGAGGCGCCGTTCATCGATGTCTACATTCATGCCCTTGTGCGTGATGCCAAAGGACATAAAATGAGCAAATCAAAAGGCAATGTAGTTGACCCGCTGGTTATGACAGGAAAATACGGCGCCGATGCCTTCAGATTTTCTCTTGCCTCTTTTGCGGCCCAGGGGAGGGATGTAAAATTCTCGGAAGAGCGGCTGGAGGGCTACCGGCATTTTATCAATAAGCTCTGGAACGCCGCTAAATTTATTGTCAAAAACGAACAGGCATGGCGGAAACAAGACCCGTATGCTTATGGCGACACCCTGGACGTTGCGAGCAGATGGATACTTAGCAGGCTGGCATTTACCGTGAGCGAGGTCAACAGAAATCTAGGTAACTACCGGTTCAATGACGCTGCCGGCAGTGTCTATCATTTTATATGGCACGAATTCTGCGATTGGTATCTTGAAATAACAAAGCCCACACTTTATCAGGAGGACAGCGAGGAGAAGACTGCGATTGTTGCATGCCTGTTTTTTGTCCTTGAACAGAGCCTTAAATTATTACATCCTTTTGTCCCCTTTGTCACCGAGGAGTTATGGCACAATGTATTTGACGGCGATTCCTCATTAATGCGCGCGCGCTATCCCATAGATCTGCCGCGATTTCCTGATGCGGAGCGCCAGATGGAGATTTTGCTCAATGCTGTAACTGGAATACGAAGCGTAAGGGGAGAATTGAACATAGCGCCTTCTGTGGAAATCAGGGCGGATATCAAGACCCTTTCAAGAGAAGTTGAAGAGGTCATGCAAAACAATCTTGTATCAATAAAAAAATTGACGAGATGCAGGGAGCTTAACGCGGGGCCGGGCATACATCGGGTCGAGGGTTCTGCAGTTGCGGTGCACGAAGGAATGGAGGTGTACATCCCCCTGAGCGGATTGCTCGATGTTGGTTCCGAGGTCAAAAGGCTCCAGAAGGAAATGGCCAAAATCGACGAGGCGTTGAGTTTTTTGAATAAAAAGCTGCTCAACGAGGATTTTTTAAATAACGCGCCCAAGACTGTCCTGCAAAAAGATAAGACGAAACATGATGAACTTTTGACCCGGAGAGCGAAGCTCGACGAAAACCTGAATCTTCTGAAGACGATATAAAAGCGCGTCGAGCGTTCAGCGTTCAGCGTTGAGCGCAAAAGACACAGAAAAAGCGCGTTGGGCTTTAGTAGTGAGTTTTTGCTTTTAACGCAGAACGCACTACCAACATAGGTGCCTTAAGCACGCTGAACGCTATAACGCTAAAGGGAGGGGGCTGCGATGGAAAAAGAGATGATGGATATAGAAAGCAAAAGGCTGGACCTTGTTGAGGCCGAATTTATAACTATTAAGCAAAGCACAGTCAGGGCTGTAGACGGCGGAAATATAGAGTTGCAGCAGGTAGGCGCCCTGAGCATAGACGGCGAGCGTGTTGAGGTGACCCAGGGGGCGTCTGTAATCATGAAAGGCGAAACACTTACTCTGAATCAGAGTATCGGGGTATTGGCCGCTGGTGGAGTTACAAATCTGAACTTCTCATTTGCGCCGGTCGCGATGTCCTCCGGAGAAATAAATGCTAACAAGAGCGCTGTGGGAATAATGGCCGGCAATCAGGTCAACGCCAATCACAGCACCTCGATTCTCATGATCGGCAAAAATATAGAAGGTACGGTGACCACGCTTCTTGATTGGCGCAGCGCTCTTGCAATCGGGGCTGTGGCGGGCGGCATCTTCGGACTTTTTTCACTGTTCAGAGGACGATAAAAAAAATGGTCCCCTGTTTGGCGAGGGAAACAATACGTCTTGCCCTTCTCGAAGATCTGGGTCATGGTGATATAACCTCGTTGCTGATAGTGACGGAAGACAAGGATGCGAAGGCAATCATACGTGCCAAAGAAGACCTTGTCCTTGCCGGAATGCCTTTTATCAAAGAGGTTTTTTCGGCAGTTGATCCCTGTATAGTCATAAAACCTTTTTTTAATGAGGGCGATGAAATCTTAAAGGGGGCTGAAATAGCTGAAGTGACGGGAAAGGCGCGGGGACTGCTGGCCGGCGAGCGGACGGCGCTTAATTTGCTTCAGCGCGTATCCGGTATCGCAACATTGACCCATGCATATAAAAAACTTGTTTCATCCCTGAAGGTCAAAATTGTCGATACCCGGAAGACGTCGCCTGGAATGCGGTTTTTTGAAAAGTACGGAGTCCGCGCAGGCGGCGGTGATAATCATCGTTACGGACTTTATGACGGAGTGCTCATAAAAGATAACCACATCCGGATTGCCGGAGGGGTCAAGGAGTCGGTGAGGCTCGCAAAAAAAACTCATCATTTATTGAAGATAGAAGTGGAAGTCCGAAATTTTGATGAATTCCGGGAAGCGCTCGACGCAGGGGCGGATGTAGTGATGCTCGATAACATGTCTGCAAACGATATGACGCAGGCTGTAAAGATTACAAACGGCAGGGCACTTCTTGAGGCCTCAGGCAATATAACTCTTGACAATATCAGGTCAATTGCAGAAACGGGCGTTGACATCATATCCATAGGCGCCCTGACGCATTCGGCAAGGGCTGTGGATATAAGCATGAAAATAGTCTGAATCTTGCTGGCGCAGCCCCCGGCAAACCGGCCTCGGTAGGGCACCGAAGCCGGTTTCACTGTCTAACAATTCCCTCAGGGTTGTAGTATCAGCAATTGACTCCTCTTTCATACGTGTGCCTCCTTCCAGGCTTGTCCGTATTGTAAAATGGGGCACTGATTCCAATGCAGTACCTAATCAAAAGGTAGTCAATGGGAAAATTGTGCTTGCCATCCCCCCAGCTTCTAACTAATTCGAATTGCGCAATAGCATTCTTAACAGCAGGACCGGTAAAATAGGTAACATAGTGACCGTCATTACCGATATCGCGGACCAGACGAATCTTCTTGCTTTAAATGCCGCGATAGAGGCGGCAAGGGCCGGTGAGCAGGGCAGGGGCTTTGCCGTAGTTGCAGACGAAGTGAGGAAGCTTGCTGAACGTACGATAAAAGCAACGACAGAAATATCGGAGAAGATAGGAGCGGTACAGAAAGAATCGGGACAAACAAAAGCATCGATTGACGACGCTTCGGAGGAGGTAACCAGGGCAACGGAATATATCAAGAATGTGGGAGATTCTTTACATTCCATTGTTGATGCGGTACAACAGGTCCGTGATCAGATAACTCAAATAGCGACTGCAGTCGACGAGCAATCCGCAGCTTCTGAAGAGGTGGCAAGGAACATCGAAAAAACATCAGGCATTGCACGGGACATGGAAAAAATGTCGGGAGAAGTTACGCTAGACGTCAATGCCTTGAGCGATATAGCAAAAGGACTGAGAAACTCGACTTCGGGCTTTAATCTTTAATATAGGGTAATACGTATGAAACGATGTGAATGGGCCAATAGGAGCGGGTTGGAGCAGTCTTATCACGATACTGAATGGGGCGTATCAATTCACGACGACAGACGCCTGTTTGAGTTTCTGGCTTTGGAAGGCGCCCAGGCAGGATTGAGCTGGTCCACCATTCTTAGAAAGCGGGAGGGTTATAGAAAAGCTTTTGACAATTTTGACGTCCGGAAGATCTCTCAATACACAGGGAATGACGTTTCCCGATTGCTCGTTAATTCTGAGATCATAAGAAACAAGCTCAAAATCAACGCTATCATCACTAACGCCAGGGCCTTCTTGCAGGTACAGGAACAATTTGGAAGGTTTGACCATTACATCTGGCAGTTCGTTAATGGAAAACCTATTCAGAACTCGTGGCAAAATATGGCTGATATTCCCTCCAGCACTAAAGAGTCGGCAGCTATGAGTAAAGACTTGCAGAAAAGAGGGTTCAAGTTCGTCGGAACAACAATTTGTTACGCGTTCATGCAAGCCGTTGGTATGGTGAACGATCATGTCGTGGGTTGTTTCAGATACAAGGAACTCAAGAATAAGGACTAGCATAACCAGACGGTCCGGTCACCGGGTGGTTTTTGATGAAGATTTTTTCCGACATCTCACATTTGATAGATTCCTTGAAGTCCATCAAGACTGAGCGATTCGCGCGTCCGGGACGTGAGCTCTTTCAGGAAAAGTAGGATGCGGATGCGGAGCGGAGTAAATGGAAGAAAAAGTAAGAAAAGAGAATAAAAAAGAAGAAAAAAGGTACTATTAGCGGGACATCGGCAAGGGCAATACTTTTTTACAAAATTACCGGGCAGTTGCATAGTTGCAAAGTCATACATATAGGAATAAACTAAAAATAAAAGATGGTTGGAAGTTCAAGGAATGAAGGCGCATGCGGCAACGTGCGGTCGCAGCTGTCTAAATAGAACATGAAAGGGAAAGGAGGATAATTATGAAAAAGCTGTATTTGATGACCTTTTTGTTAGTAATTGGCCTCTCAACCTATAGCTTTGCAGCGGAAAAGGTCTTCAAGGCAAAGTTATCAGGAAGCGAAAGTGTTCCTGCGGTACAGACAATGGCGAAGGGCGACGCCACTTTTACGCTCAGTAAAGACGGCAAATCGCTGAGCTATAACGTAACGGTCTCCGATATCGAGAATGTCACCGCTGCCCATATCCATTTGGGGAAAAAGGGAGTAAACGGTCCGCCTGTGGCTCTTATAACCAATGAGAAAAGGGCCGGTAAATTCAGCGGTACCCTCGCCGAAGGCACTATTACCGAAAAGGAACTCATGGGGTCGCTGATGGGTAAATCGGTAAAAGATCTGGTCAAGGACATCAAGAAAGGGCATGCCTACGTTAATGTTCATACGGACAAGTATCCGGACGGAGAGATACGAGGGCAGATCAAATAAGACCAATCACTGATAATTGTTAATTTTCGGGGGGGGTGAATACTTGTCATCCCCTCCTGATTAATTTTGATGGATTTAAAAAGGCACGGGAATAACAGATAACCAATAACATTTGTAAGAGCGTTTCATAGTCGGACGCAAATTATTTTCCGTTTATGTTAATCTTTAAAAAACGTTACAGGGTTTTAAAAATACCTGACAAAGATATCTCATACTGAATGAATGTGCCCTCAAATACAGCCAATGGCAGCAGTTATCCGCTTGGCTCTGTAGTCTATCCTGACGGAGTAAACTTCAGCGTTTTTTCAAAAAGCGCCACTGCGCTGGAACTCCTCCTTTTTGATAAGGCGGATGACATAAGGCCGTCCCGGGTCATCCGTCTCTGCCCGAAAACTAACAATACTTACCACTACTGGCATGTGTTTGTTGGAGGGCTGGGACACGGACAGATATATGGTTACCGGGCATACGGGCCCTCCGAACAGACCAAGGGGTCCAGGTTCGACCCTGAAAAAGTCCTTCTTGACCCCTATGCAAAAGCGGTGGCCGTGCCCGACGGCTATGACCGCCTGAAGGCAAGCCTTCCGGGGGACAACTGTGCCACGGCGATGAAGAGTATCGTTATTGACTTACGGGGCTATAACTGGCAGGACGACAGGCCGCTCAAGAGACCCTTTTCAAAGACAGTCATCTATGAGATGCATGTCGGAGGCTTTACCAGGCATCAAAGTTCGGGCGTCCAGCCCGAAAAAAGGGGTACATACGCCGGCGTCACTCAGAAAATTCCGTATCTTAAGGACCTCGGCGTTACCGCGGTTGAACTGTTGCCGGTCTTTCAGTTCGACCCGCAGGACTGCCCCCAGGGGCTTGTCAACTACTGGGGGTATTGTCCTGTCTCATTCTTTGCGCCGCATCAGGGTTACAGCTCACGCAAGGACCCGCTTGGGCCGTTTAATGAATTCCGCGATATGGTAAAAGCCCTGCACAGTGCAGGCATAGAGGTCATTCTCGATGTGGTTTACAATCACACTGCCGAAGGCAATCACACGGGGCCTGTACTGTGCTGGCGTGGTCTTGAAAACAGTGTCTATTACATGCTTCAGGCTGATCAGACGCATTATGCCGATTATTCCGGGACCGGCAATACCCTTAACACAAACCAGACGATCGTCAGGAGAATGATCCTTGACAGCCTCCGCTATTGGGTGCAGGTAATGCACGTGGATGGGTTCAGGTTTGACCTGGCATCTATTCTCTCACGGGATGAGGAAGGCAGGCCGCTGACAAAGCCGCCTCTTTTACTTGATATAGAGACAGACCCTGTGCTTGCCGGGATAAAACTTATTGCTGAGGCATGGGACGCGGGGGGCCTATATCAACTAGGCTCTTTCATCAGCGACAGATGGAAGGAATGGAACGGGAAGTTCCGGGACGATATCAGGAGTTTCGTTAGGGGGGACAACGGCTCTGTCTCAAAACTCTCATCCCGCCTGCTTGCCAGCCCCGACATCTTCGGCCATGAAAAACTTGAATCAGAGCAGAGCATTAATTTCGTTACCTGTCATGATGGCTTTACCCTGAACGACCTCGTTACATACTCTGAAAAGTACAACCTCGCAAACGGGGAACAAAACCGGGATGGAACTGACAATAACCTTAGCTGGAACTGCGGAGTTGAAGGTCCGACCGATGACCCCGGGGTTGAGAAGCTTCGTTGCAGGCAGATAAGAAATTTTCTTACCCTTAACCTCCTTGCCCTCGGCACACCCATGCTTCTGATGGGGGATGAAGCAAGGCGGACCCAACTGGGCAACAACAATGCCTACTGCCAGGACAATGAACTGAGCTGGTTTGACTGGAGACTGCCTGACAGGCATAAGGGTCTCCACCGTTTTGCTAAAGAACTGATCGCTTACAGGCTGCGCCGTCTTGATCCTGAACGGGATGACGACCTGAGCCTGAACGAACTCCTTGCTGAGGCACAGGTCAAATGGCACGGCGTCAGGCTTGACAAGCCTGATTGGGCAGAATATTCTCATAGTCTTGCTTTTACCGCCTTTAACAGTACAAAGAAACTGCTTACCCATGTGATGATGAATGCCTATACAGGACCGCTCCAGTTTGAAATCCCGCCTACTCCCGGGAACCAATGGAGGCGGTGCATAGATACCTTTCTTGAATCGCCGGAGGATATCCTGGAATGGGACAACGCGCCGGTCGTACAGGACCGAAAGTATCTCGTCCAACCACATTCAATAGTAGTGCTGTTCAGTGTTGGGGAATAAGATCTCTGACTGCCAGCCGGCAACTGCCGGCACATGCGCTTCCTGCGTATTCGGTGCAAACCTCCTCAGTGTCGTTGATCATCTTTTAACTCAGTGGTGAATGCCTGTCCGATAGTCCGGAAGTTCCAGGTTTGGTGTGCAAATGCTTGACAATCACCTCAGACAGGTTTATAAATAAATTAAAGAGCGGCTTACCAAAAGTGGTGGTCTTGCTCTTCTCAGGCCCGGCTAAAGTTGTAAAGGAGCAGGATGTAGGTTGTGGACGTAAAAGTTTTAACCCGGGTGTCTCAAACGGTACAAACTTTTGAGATATGAGAAGAAGCAAGCACCACTTTTGTCGCAGAGCGCTCCCCTGCACATCCTGCCGGACTATTCGCCGTAGCTGCGGAGTCGAAGCAATTTCAGTTGAATTTTTTACGGTTTTCCCTTTTTCAGTTTATACCCTTGGACTAAATGACTGTGTTATGGTATCTTAATATCTCCTCAACTACAGTTAATTATGGAAGAATTTACCTATAAGAAAGCAGGTGTTGATATTGACGAGGGGGACCGCTTTGTCCGCCTTATTGCTCCTATTGTAAAAAAAACGTTCAGGCCGGAAGTACTCACTGACATCGGGTCCTTTGGAGCCTTGTTTAAGCTTGACACATTACGTTATAAAGATCCGGTGCTGGTGAGCGGGACCGACGGTGTAGGGACCAAACTTAAAATAGCCTTCATGGTGGACAAACATGATACAGTCGGCATTGACCTTGTGGCTATGTGTGTTAATGATATCCTCACCCTCGGTGCAGAACCGCTTTTTTTCCTCGATTATTTTGCCACCGGGAAGCTCGACGCCGATAAGGCCAAAGACGTGGTGAAGGGCATTGCGAACGGATGCAGCCAGGCCGGGTGCTCTCTGATCGGAGGGGAGACCGCTGAAATGCCCGGTTTTTACCAGGGCGAGGAATATGATCTCGCAGGCTTTGCTGTAGGAGTGGTCGAAAAAAGCGGCATTATAACCGGAGAGCGGATCGAAGCCGGCGATGCTATTATAGGCATAGCGTCGAGCGGTCTTCACAGCAATGGATATTCTCTGGCCAGAAAGATTTTTTTTGAAGCCGCGCATTTTACGGTAGATAAATACATGCCTGAACTGAACGCTTCACTTGGGGAGATACTGCTTGCTCCGACAATAATATATGTCAACGCTGTTAAAGCGCTTAAAGAGCACGCAGACATAAGAGGAATGGCACATATCACCGGAGGCGGGATTTCGGGCAATGTGCCGAGAATTATCAGGGAGGGACTTACGGCAGTGATAAAGGAGAACTCATGGCCTGTCCCACCGGTTTTCAACATCATGAAGGCGCTTGGTAATGTTCCAGCCGATGATATGAAGAAAACCTTTAATTTGGGTATAGGTTATGTTATAGTAGTGCCTGAAGAAGTTTCTGGCCTGTCCGTTTCAAATTTAAAACAGTATGGATTTGATGCATATCATATTGGTTTTGTTGAAAAAGGAGGTGCGGAAAAAATACGGTATGCATAAAGTAAAAAGACTTCTAAAAAAGCTTTTCACCCCAGTTACCATAATGCTCATTCCCCATGACAGCAACCGGACCATAAATTTTAAATTGCCGTCGATTGGCATCGTTTCTTCGGTTGTTCTCTGGGTTGTGGGATCAGTCTACGTTATTACTATCGCAGTCAATACTGTCGAATACTACCGCATGAAAGACAAGTTGAGTTTTTATACCTCACAGTTTACTCAACTGGAGTCCACCATAGCTACTTTGAAGAAAGCCGAGACGGAATTCGAAAGGCTGCTGTCATTCGGGACAAAAAATAAAATCCTCGAAAATGTCGATAATAAAGTGACTGCCCGTGATACCGGTTCAATCGATATGGACGCATTGCAGGTGCAGATAAGAAAGACTGTTGAAAGTGTCGGAGCAATAAAAAATTTCTTAAAAGGCCAGAAAGACATTTATGTTGCGACGCCGAGAGGATGGCCCGTTGATGGCAGGGTCACATCTGAATTCGGACCCAGAGAGAATCCGAAGGACGGCAGCCCGGAATTCCATTCAGGCATCGACATATCGGTTCCTGCTGAGACCCCGGTGCGGGCAACTGCCGAGGGAATTGTCAGTTTTTCCGGCTGGAGCAGAGGCAGTGGGAATCTGGTAGTTATCGAACACGGGCTCAATTATTCCACATGTTATGCTCATAATACCTCAGTTAAAGTGAGCGTGGGGGAGAAGGTGCTCAGAGGTGATATCATCTCGTATTCAGGCTCCACCGGCGATTCTACCGGACCCCATCTTCACTATGAGGTCCGGCATAATGGCAAAGCGGTAAACCCCCGCGAATTTATCATGGAGGCAAGAAATGTTTACAAGGAAAAATAATAAACTCGAAGCCATGATAGGGCCTAATTCGGAATTCAGGGGAGATATTACAACGCAGGGCACATTTAGAATTGACGGCGTCTTTTCCGGAAATATAACTGCTGACTGGGTAATTCTCGGCGAAAGCGGCTCGATCAATGGGGACATAACTGCCCGCTCGGTCATCATCGGAGGCAAGGTCGAAGGCAATGTGAAGGCCGAGGAGCTTGTTGAGATCAAACGCATGGGTCAGCTCACAGGAGATATTACTACGAGAAAGCTGTCTGTTGCCGAAGGCGGTATCTTTGAAGGACGTTCCCTGGTACAGAAGGATGAGTCCAAGGTAGTCGACTTCCCCGGTAAAGAAGCGCTTAATAAGCAGGCAGGTAAAGAGCTTTAACCTATGACCTATAACCTATAACCTGTCTTTTTTTACCGGAATCAGTAGCAGCGGTATGCTGCTGATACTGGACATTTTATTAGTCACACTGCCAGACCAGAAGGCTTCCATTCCCGATTTACCGTGGGTGGCCATGACAATGAGGTCGATCTGTAATTGTTGGGCTGAATCGTATATTACAGTGGCCGGGTCTCCTCTCAGTACATGAGCGCTGCCTTCAAACCCCTCCTTCCGAAGCTCTTTCAACTTTTCCTGAAGATATACATCCGCGTTTTCAACAGATATTTCCAATATTTTCGATATCGTACCCGGCAGAAACCGGCTTGTCACCGCACTTTGACCTGAGAGGTCTCCGAAACCTGGAATGGCCACAGCCAGATGTATTATTGCGCCGCACACTCGCGCCAACTCCTTCGAGACCGGCAGGGCCTGTGCGTGGTCCTCGTCTCCGTCCAGCGGCAATAGCAGCGACCTGCAGTAAAACTCCGGAATGCCTTTGCTTTTGTCAGGACGGGTAACGAGAACGGGATGTGATCCTTTTGAAATCACCTCCTGGGCAATGCTGCCAAGAAACAGGTGGAGTGCTCTGCCGCGACCATGGGAGCACATGACAATCATGTCGTGGTCCAATTCAGCTGCGTGCGCTACAATGCTTTCAGCCACATTGTCCACTTCTGCCGCATGCACATGGAGATCAATCCGGACTCCTGCTGGAAAAGCCCGCTGGGCGGTATCTCCCAAATAGACCTCAGCTTCGGCAGCATTTATAAGGTGGGGTTCCCCGTGGATTTCACGGGGAGCGTTCCTTTCAACTACGTGAACAAGGGTCACTAACGCATTGAATTTGGCTGCGAGAAAGGCTGCTGCCGGCAGCGCCGCCTCTGCCATCCTGGAACCGTCTAAGGGGACTAAAATGTTTTTGAACATCAATCACCTCCCAAATAGCGTATCATAAAGAAGGTAAATATTCAGTGCAATAATTAGCGCTGCGATCAGGCTGGTAATAATGGTTGTTGCATGTTTATTGACCAATTCCCCCATGATGTCCTTGCGACGCGTAAACATCACGAGAGGAATAATTGCAAAAGGCAATCCGAAACTCAGCACCACTTGGCTGATCACGAGCGTGCGGGTCGGGTCCAAACCTGTCCCGATCACAACCAGCGCAGGAGCCATGGTCACAAGACGCCGTATCCACATCGGTATATGTCTCTGAATAAAACCCTGCATGATCACCTGTCCCGCACTGGTCCCTACTGTTGACGATGACAGTCCGGAGACGAGCAGCGAAATGGCAAAAACCGACTTCGCTGCCTTCCCCAACAGGGGTTCCAGTGTCCGGTGGGCCTCTTCAATCGAGGCAATATGTGAAAACCCTGTTTCATGGAACGTAGCTGCTGCCATTATAAGCATGGCGGCGTTGACAAAGCTCGCAATCCCCATAGCAATGACCACATCGGCAATCTCATAATGATACAGGCTCTGCAACTGGGTCTTGTCTCTTACCACAATGCGTCCCTGTGTCAATGCTGAATGCAGGAAAATAGCGTGAGGCATGACAGTGGCGCCCAGTATACCCGAGGCCAGGAGCACGCTCTCAGGGCCTGAAAATTGGGGAACAACGGCGTGGTACATGATCTTTCCCCATTCTGGTTTGACAATCACGGTCTCGATGAGATAACACAGGGCAATTATCCCAACCATTGAGGAAATAACGGCTTCCAACGGCCGGAAGCCATAGCGTTCGAGACCAAGAATGAGGAGCGTCGAAATGGAGGTGAGAATGGCGCCTGCGAGAAGAGGTATTCCCAACAACAGGTTAAATCCCAATGCTGCTCCCAAAAACTCCGCCAGGTCCGTTGCCATAGCCGCCACTTCCATCAGGACCCACATACCGGTTACCACAGGCTTTGAGAAATTGCTCCTGCAGTGTTCTGCGAGGTTCATGCCCGTTGCTATCCCCAGCTTGGCTGACAGCGTCTGGATAAGCATTGCCATAAGGTTGCTGGCTACGATGACCCATAGCAGCATATATCCAAATTGTGCCCCGCCCTGAATATTAGTTGCAAAGTTTCCAGGATCTACATAAGCGACACTCGCGATAAAAGCCGGGCCCAGAAAAGGCATCAGTCGTGACAAACGGTTCTTCCCCTGTTTGCCTTCCAGGACGTCTCGTGCGTTTTCAACCGTATGTGAATCGGAAGATTTCAGTGCATTATTAAATTTGTTATTATTCATTTCAGAAGGTATCCCTTCCGAAAAATAGCATATTAATACGTCGAACACAATCACAAGATAAGGAAGGCAGGAGAAGGGGAGAACTTATTTTTCGACGCGCTGAAACTACTTTCGTCGGCAAATCACAATTTTTTCCATAGCTGCGATATCCGACTCCATTCTCAGATGGGGCTCAGCGTTACTCGCCCCCTTACAGCAGAGCCGTACATCGCGTCGAAAAATAAGTGCTACCCTTCTCCTACAATTAATTATATTGGATCGGCAGGGGCAGGTTGTTTATCGGAACGCTGCACGGGTCTGCTCCAGCAGGGGCGAGTAGCGCCGAGCCCCAGCCAGGAATGGGTATGGACAGGGCTACTATTAATGAATGGTCTCTGGCAATGAGAGTAGTTTCAGCAAAAACAAACTGACCAACGACATCGAAAATACCGCTTTTGATAAATTCCTTGTCGAAGAGAGAAATCGCTCCGGCGTGTTTCGAAGTGCCTATCTGCCTCTCCTGTAAAAGAGCCAAGACGGTATAAAACATTGCGTAATATAAACGGTTTGTCACCGACCTAAAGGTCATGTTTTCTTTTAGCAGAACTGTCGCATCTTTAATAGAGTCGTCGGCTTGTTTAAGCCTGTATTGTATCAGCGGGAGTATTTCTTCATTCACACTGCCACTCCTTCGCGATAAACCGTCTTGATGAATACCGACTCACGGAGCGGGCTGTTTTTTATGGTATCGATACTGACGGCTACCGGCACGACAACTACATCTTCGGGAAATCCTGCCTCCCATGCGCATTCGCTTATGAATTTTTCCAGTGCATGATGAGGTCCCGCCAAGATTTTAACGAAACTATACGCTAAGGGCTTCAAACCCTACACTGCTAATCCTGCAAAACGCGCCTTTTTATGCCTTGCTTCGCCATCCAGTTATGCAAATTGGCTTCAGTTGTGCTGTATCGTTTTGCGATGAACTTCTGAGTGGAGCCGTTTGCCAGAAGCGCCTCGATTTCGACTCTATATTTATCCAGCTTGCTTTTCCCCGGCCCTTTCGGTCTGCCGAGTTGGATCCCGGCTTCTTTCTTAACCCTGAGAGCCTCTCTGGTTCGTTGGGAAATCAGGTCACGCTCTATTTCGGAAGCCATTGAAAAAGCCATGGCGATAATCTTACTTTGAATGCTATGGTCCAACTGCCAGCTTCCCTTCACGGAATAAATATTAATTCCTCTTTGTGTGGCAATGGAGAGGATTTCCATGCACTCCAACATGCTTCTCCCCAACCGGGAGAGCTCGCTCACCAAAATATTGTCGCCCCGCTGAAGAGATTCTAATATTTCGGCGATCTTTCTCTTTCTCCAGGGGACCTTTCCCGAAATCTTCTCCTCGACGAAATGCACTTTCCCCAGATCACGGTCGTTGGCAAGTTTGAGGATTTCCGCCTTGTTCTTGTCAATATCTTGATCGATTGTCGATACCCGAAGGTAGGCAACCGTTTTCGACTTTACGTCATTCTGTATAGGACTTATAGCAGACATTTTCATCGGATTCGATATAATCCAATTGGCATGTACTTTTATATAATATTTACTATAGATAAATCAATGTTATATATCTAATATATATTACATTATAAATGAACGTTTATTTTATAGGGGTATTCGTATTACGGGGTCGTTTGACGAAAGGAAAATTATTGTACGTTAGTGCGCCGGGAGACCGGCAAGGAGCAAAGGGTGAAAGTCCCACACAGTGAAGACATGGCGAGTCACGCTGTCCCCGAGTCATGCGCGGCGTACCGCGAGGTACGACGTGAAGCGTTGACAGGGGTGCAAACGGGCCAGCCATTGAGCCGCGAAAGCTTTAAAGTTCAGGGTGCCGACGCT